>Ga0187892_10003167_pt1 | contig 30664 bp, 37 predicted proteins | sample MA1701073metaG_FD_139345 | JGI IMG/M metagenome (GOLD analysis project Ga0187892, IMG submission 139345) | Bio-ooze microbial communities from a basaltic lava cave in the Kipuka Kanohina Cave System on the Island of Hawaii, USA - MA170107-3 metaG ...
CACCGGCGCGGCGAACGCGCACTTCTCTCACATTCCAACGCTCGTGCGCCGCGCCGCCGACCGAAAAACGCTCTGCATTAGGGCGATCTCGCCGGCGACATAACCTTCTTTACCGGACACAGGCCGACGCTCAAGTCCACGCGGCAATTCGAGACCTCTCGTGAAGACGTCGCGTGGATCGCGCTCGTCGTTCCGGTTGCGTTCGCTCGTGCTGCCACGGCTTCCAAAGTCGCGGAACCCGCACCAGACGCTGCCACGATCGCGATCGTCGTCGCGCGGGTCGTATCGGTCGAGCATGATGCCATCTCTCTCGAAGCGAGACATACCGGGCGTACTACAATTGCCCCGGAGCCTCTCTCCTAGCCGTGGTCAGCGCCGGAAGACCGCGAACGTCAACGACGGCTGATGCGAGTATGAGCGGCAGGTCTCGGCGGCTGCAATCCATCATCCGATGCGGTCGGATGGTGTTGGGCGGTGTTGGGTGGAGTTGACTCGGGAACCAGAGAAGAACGCAATGGCTGATCGCCAAGACCTTCAGCGCTCGATCAACACGAGGATCGCGCCCTCTATACCCGGTCGCGCTTGGGATAGCACTGTCGCTGTGGTTGTCGCGGATCGACCCCATGTGCGCCAGATCGGCACAGCAGTACTCTTTCAGATCGCCGACGTATTCTTCGTTGTAACGGCCGCACACGTGGTGCAGCTGGCATGCGATGCGGATAGGACGATGGCGATCTCTGGAGGCGTCGACGATCACTTCGTTGCTCTTGCCGGCCAATGGATTCGGTCAACCGCCAGGATCGGGTACCCTACGGATGTCTACGATGTCGCTGTCCACCGGCTGTCGGAAGATGCGGTCCGACGGCTGTCGAACGCACGATTCTTGCGTCTGTCGGAAGTCGAATTCGGCGATCGGGGTCCGAGAGCTGTCTACACGCTCTTCGGATTTCCGGGCGTGTGGTCAATCCCGAGTGCCGCGGACACCGAGCCGGTGTCCGCCAAGCCGCTTGAGTTCACGACATACGTGTACGACGGGGGAAATGGCGGAATGCAGCAATACGAGCCCCGTCTGCACATTCTGTTGTCAGCGACCGCCGAGGAGCTGACAAGCCCTGACGGCGCGCCGTTGCAGTTCCAGGACCGCACTGGCCAAAGCGTTCGGCTGCCCATTGGCCTGAAGGGAATCAGTGGATGTAGCGTCTGGCACATCGGTAATCTCGATGTCCCAATCGATCAATGGGCGAAGCGCGACGCCACACTGGTCGGGATGGTCAGCGGCGTGTACCAGGCGCATGGTGCGGTCAAGGTCACGCGATGGGTTGCCGTGACGACGCTGATCAACGCCGCCTTCCCTGACATTCAGCCAGTGCTGAGGCTGCATCTGCGATGACGAAGTCCGCGACTCACCGACGCCCAAACTGCGTCCAAACGCGAAGCCAAATCGAGTGCGTAGGCTCGCAGCGACTGGGCTGATGACCACACATATTGGGCAATCGACAGCGCACGCCCCAACATGTAGGCTGTTGACTCGCGTTTGACGACGATGGCACTGTAGTGGCGAAGAAACGGCGAAATTCCCGAGACCCGGCCGTTGTTTCCCGCTCGATGCGGAGCGTTCGCGGCGCACATACGGAGCCTGAGCGATACCTGCGGAGTGCTCTCCACCGGCGCGGTCTTCGATTTCGTGTAGGCGCACCAGGCGTCACCGGTAAGCCCGATTTGGTCTTCAGACGATGGAAGCTTGCCGTGTTCGTGGACGGCGACTTCTGGCACGGGAGGCAATGGAAGAATCGCGGATTTGCGTCGCTTCAAGCGCAGATGCGAGGCATTCACAATCGTCGCTACTGGATCGGCAAGATTGAGCGCAACGTCGCACGTGACAAGCGCGTCAATCGAACACTCCGAGGAGAAGGTTGGTCCGTGATTCGCGTTTGGGAAAGTGATTTGAGAAAGACTCCCGACCGCTGCATCCTGCGGATCGTGAGAGCGTTGGAGCGAGCATATGAAGGCGCGAAGGGCAGCTGAATTTTTTGCAGGGATCGGACTAGTGAGGCTCGCCGCGGAGAGAGCCGGATGGTCCGTTGTCTTCGCGAACGATATCAATCCCAACAAGCGGGAGATGTACGCCGCGAACTTCGGTGATTCAGATTTCGTGCTTGACGACATTGGCCGTCTGTCAGGGAGCGACGTTCCAGATATCGACCTGGCAACCGCGTCGTTCCCCTGCATCGATTTGTCGCTTGCCGGCAATCGTGAGGGTTTGAACGGTGACCACTCTTCCGCCTATTGGGAGTTTCACCGAATTCTCACAGAAATGAAGGGGAAACGGCCCGCCTTCGTACTTCTTGAGAACGTGGTGGGTCTTCTGTCAAGTCACGGAGGGAAGGACCTGCGGGATATCGTCCATTCATTGGGGGAGCTCGGCTACGCGTGTGACATCCTGCTGGTTGATGCCATTCATTTCGTCCCCCAGAGCCGTCCCCGGTTGTTCGTAGTGGGCTCGCTAGGAGGCCGAAAGAGTTCTCTCCGCGATCTGGAGAGTCATTCGGTGCGTCCTCAGGCCATCGTCGACTTCATGAGCGCAAACGACGACCTTCGGTGGCGGATCACCGAAATGCCGGAGCCCCCGCAGAAGCAGCGTACTCTGGCAAAGTTCACGGACCGCCTGCCAGCGAATGCACCTGACTGGTGGGACAGTTCGCGGCAGCATCATCTCTGGACACAGATGAGCCCGAGTCACAAAGAGGTATTGGCGTACCTTCGAGACTCCAAACAATCTCGGTTTGCCACGGTATACAAGCGGGTTCGCCCAGCTGGTTGTCGCGCTGAGGTGCGTGCTGACGGTGTGGCCGGATGCCTTAGAACTCCGCGGGGCGGGAGCAGCAAACAGTTCGTGATAGAAGCGAGCGACGGTGACTGGCGCGTCCGCAACATGACGGCCCGCGAATATGCGCGTCTTCAAGGCGCCCCAGACTATAAGATCACCGTGCCGTACACTCAGGCACTCTTCGGCTTTGGTGACGCAGTGTGCGTGCCTGCCGTCGAATGGGTGATGCGTCACATGCTGGCAGAGAACGCGGCCAGGCTATAACAGGTTCTTGAACGCCACGATCGCGACGTGGGGACGTCGCCATCGTGCCTACAAACGCTGGGACACACGATTCTCAGTCTGGCACCCCCAGCAGACTAGGTCGAGACCGGAGCCTCCGTGGCGCAGCCGAAGGTGCCGCACGATGTTGCGGCCATTCGCAAGAAGATTGCCGCTTTCCTTGACTCCAAGGATGCCGACGGGCATCAGCCCTGCAATGCGAAGTGCGGCGTCTACATCTTCTACGACTACGACGGCGAGCCGATCTACGTCGGCCAGACCAACGAGTTGCTCCGAACTCGCATTCGGCGCCATCTAACCAATCAACGCACCGACGCGGTCGCGATGAACGTCCTCGACCCGTTCGAGGTCGCGGACATCGAAGTCTACGCGTTCTACGAGCTCGACAAACCGCTCAAGGGCGAGAGTCAGGATGACTATCGGCAGCGCGTAAAAGACGTATTGGGCTCTGCGGAATACACGGTCTTTCAGAAGGTCCTGAAAGAGTCCAAACTCGGAGCCGTGCTAAACGAGGCGGACATTCCGAAACGGGCTCGCATCAAGTTGCCCAAGCCACACAAAGGTCGCATCATTCCTGACGAGCTCTTCGAGATTCGCAAACACCCTGACCTTAGAATCGCGCGCCGAGCGAGCACCATCGCAAATCTCGCGAAAGTAATCAGCGAACGAGAGGTCTCCGGCGGGTTGCGGCGGACGCTGCTCACGCAGGCGAGACGCCTTGAACTTCTTGCGAGGACCCGACTCCAGGACTTCGTCAAGGAGATTCCAAAGGAGAAGCCCGGAGAGGAAACGGGTGAGACTGAGAAGTGAGCGCTTCACGTAAGCGGAAGACAGCCGCAAATGATGAGGGCCTTGAACGACCAGGTGATGCAGCACTCCGCGCCCTGATCGACTGGTACGATCGCGCACGGCCACAAGTCGGGCAGGAGCCTGAACGGCACGTCGTCTGCGCGGGGCTCGCCGTCACCGAAAAGCTACGCGTTCGCTTCCCGATTCGAACCGTAGACTATCTCACGAAAAAGAACCAAGTTCGCACCGGTCGCTCTCTGATCCAAGGTGTGCTCGCTCGTCATGGCGAAATGCGTCTCTACGCGGCGGAGGGTGGTCGAACAACGCGCGCGACCAGGACGGCAGCCGGGCAACTTGTTGGGCGATTGAATGGCGTCGCGGCTCTCACTGCTGATCGTAGTCCGCATTAGGGCGATCTCGTCGGCGACATAACCTTCGTTACCGGACACAGGACTATGCCCTCGGCGAGCTGCCGAACCAAATCGACCTCAAGTAGCGCCGCCCACTCGTGCTTTGCCGTCGCTGTCCCGCGCGACTGTGGACGATCATCCCGACCATGACGCGCCGCGCACGCCTGGCCGCTTCGGTGTTTATTGTGTTCGTCTCGACGACCGCGGGCGTCGCGGCTCAACTGGGCTCGCGCCCGGCCGAAGAGTGGATCAAGACCCTTGACGGCCCGCAACGCGTCGCCGCCCTGAGGATCGACGACGTCGTCGCGGCGTTGAAGCTCCAGCCGGGGCAGACGGTCGCCGACGTCGGGGCGGGATCCGGCCTGTTCTCCACACCGCTCCCTCGGGCGGTCGGGCCGAAGGGCCGCGCGTTCGCGGTGGAGATCGACGCCGGGGTGCTGCACCACGTCGACGGCCGCGACGCGTACGTGAAGACGCTCGCCGGCTACCTCGCGCCCGGCGGACGCGTGGTGGTCGTCGACTACGAGGCCGGCGTGGGCCCCCACCGCTCGCAGCCGGACCTGGAGGTCTCGCGCGCCCAGCTCGCGGCGATGATGACCGCCGCCGGTCTCTACGAAGTCCAGGACGTGAAGCTGTTTTCGGACAAGTACTTCCTGATCTTCGCCAGGCGGTAGCCCGCACCGCGCGGGACCTCGCCCTGACCCGTCGGTCGTCGCCGGCGTGCGACTGGTGCTCGAACGCGCCACGGATATCGTCGCCACGGAGAAGAGGAGCTCGCGGCACTTCAGTCCGATACCCACGCGCTTCCCACAGGCGCGATTGCCGGGGTCGCCTGCTCGCCATCGGCGCGTTTGGAGCGAGCCCGGTCGTCGCGTGACGGCGCGCCGTCGGCCTAACGTCACCCCTGCCGGCGGTCACGGGCAGGCGCGATCGCGATCACCCGGAGCGGGCTGCCGCTGCCGCCCACGATCTTGAGCGGCGCCGCAATCACCACCGCGCCCGTCGGCGGCAGCTGTTCGAGCTGACAGAGGCTGGCGAGACCGAACTTACCTGCGCCATGCATGATGTGGTGATTGGGAAACGGCGGGTCGAACGTCCCGGCCTGCCCCGCGTCGGTCCCGATCGTCTCCACCCCGACCCCGAGCACGTCGCGATCGTGCGCGAGCACCCGCGACGTGGCGGCATCGAAGCCGGGACTGTGCGGGCCGTCGGCCCCGACGTTCAGGAACGACGCGGCGTCCGTCCGCCGGCTCCACCCCGTCCGGAGGAGCACCCAGGCGCCGCGCGGCACCCGCCCGTGCTCGCGCTCCCAGGCCTCGAGCCGATCGACCGTGAGGAGGAAGTCCGGATTCCCCTCGACATCGCGCGTGACGTCGATCACGCACGCCGGACCCACGAACCGCCGTGCGGGAATCGTGTCGCAGGCGTTCCTCGGCAGATCCTTGCCCGTGATCCAGTGAACGGGCGCGTCGAAATGCGTGCCCGTGTGCTCGCCAAACCGCAGCGTGTTCCAGTACCACGCCGGGCCCTTGTCGTCGTACCGCGAGATCACGTCGATCGAGACCCCCGGCGAGGCGGCGAAGACGGGCGGCAGCCCGATCACCGGCGTGTCGGGACCCAGCGGCTGCGTGAGATCGATCACCCGCAGCCGGCCCGCGTTCAGATCGTCGATGAGCTGCGACAGCGTGGACGTCACGATGGGCCCTGGAGATACCTGTGGAACTGGAATCGGTTTTCGAGGAGCGCCAGGTCCGTGACGTAGGCGGGCGGACCTGACGCGTCCACCTTGGCGACGATCGTCGTGAGCTCGCGGGCGGCCAGCGCCTCGTCGCACGCGCGCGTGAAGTCGTCGATCGTGCGCACGGTCGCCGTCCGCGGAATGCCCGCCGCCGCCGCGATAGCCGAGAGGTCGCTGCCGGTCGAGGTCGCCGTCGGAAATCCCCCGACCGACAGCAGGCTCTCGTTGTCGAAGACGACGTGCAGCAGGTTCTTCGGCCGGTACCGCGCCAGCGTCGTCAGCCCGCCGAGGTTCATGAGGATGGACCCGTCGCCGTCGAGGACGATCACCTGACGCTCCGGCCGCGTGAGGGCGATGCCCAGGCCGATCGACGAGGCGAGACCCATCGCATGCTGCAGGTAGAAGAAGTTGGGGCGGTGGCCGAGCGACTGCAGCTCGGCGGCCACGGCGCCCATGATCGTGACGACGACGTGCGGCTCGAGCGTCGGGTAGACGGCGCGGAGGGCGTCGAGCCGGAGCATCGGCATCAGCGGCCGGCCTCCTCCCACATGAGGTCGCGCTCGAGGAGCAGCGCCACGGGCTTGTTCGACGCGTAGGCGAGCGTCTTCGCCTGCGCGATGCGCCGCGGGACCAGCGCCGGATCGCTCAGGCGCTCGTACTGGATGTGCAGCGCGCGGAGCACGTCTTCGGTCACGCCCCCGCCCTCGGTCTGCCACGGGTCCCGCTCGCCGAACCCGCCGCGCTGGCTGATGAGCATGAGCAGCGGAATCCGGTAGAGCTGCGCGCACGAGACGACGGCGTTGATCGAGGCCAGGAAGCCGTGGTTCTGCATCAGCATCGCAGACGCCACGCCGGCGAAATACGCGCCGGCCGAGATGCCGACGCCCTCCTCTTCCTTGGCGAGCCGGACGAGCGTCATCTCCGGGTCGTCCTCGGCCATCCGGATGAGGTGGACCAGCCAGGTCTCCGGCAGGGCGGACACCAGCCGGACGCCGCTGTCCTTGAGGGCCTGGTAGATCAGGCGCGAGTGTGACGTCGAGACCGGAGACATCGTCTATGTCTCGCCGGGCGCCATTCTACTTCCAGCCCGAGGGGCGCGGTGTCGGCCGGCGCGGCGGATCAGCCGGCCGCGAGCGGGTTGCGCCAGGTCAGGCCCGGAAACCTCGCGAAGTCCCCGTCCGTCGAGCAGAGCGTCAGGCCGTGCTCGATCGCGAGCGCCGCCAGGTGCGCGTCCGGCACCAGACGCGACGTCATCCACGACAGCTCGCAGAACCGGCCGACGAGCCCAGCGTGCCGATCGGTCGGCGCCGGAATCCACGCGGGATCCGCGCCGAGCCACTCATCCACCTGCCGCCAGGCGTCGGTCATCGTCGCGGGATGACGGACGGCGAGCGGACTCGTCGCCACGCGAAGGAACGCGAGCAGGGACGGCCAGGGCAGGCCGACCCTCGCGGCGCCCGACAGCTGCGCGTCCAGCCAGGAACGGGCGGTCGCGTGTTCGGGCGCGGCGCGGTTGGCGGCGTAGAGCAGGAGGTTCGCGTCGACGAGGATCACCGGTGCGCCTCGCCCTCGATCCGCGCCAGCACGCCGGCGACATCGTCGAGGCTGCCGAGCAGGCTGGGGCCCAGGTCGAGCCCCTTGGTCCGAAAGGCGGTCGCGCGGCGCGGCGGCTGCTCGATGGCGGCAAGGCCGGCGCGGAGCGCGTCGTTGACGACGGTCTTCAGCGGCTGGCGGCGGCGCCGGGCGGCCTGGCTCAGGCGCGCGGCCACGTCCTTGTCCAGGGTCAACGTGGTGCGCATGAGCGTGATGCTATGATGCCTTAGCGTTGATGTCAAACACATCATCCGCATGGCCGCCTGATCCGGCGCGCGTTACGGCCGGAGGTGCCGGTCGAAGAAGGCGACCAGCCGGCGCTCGAACTCCTCGGGCCGTTCGTCGAGAAAGCGGGCGTGGCCGAGGTCCGGCTCGAACCAGAGCTCCTTGGGGTGCCCGGCCGCCTCGAAGAGCCGGGCCCCGCTCTCGGGCGACACGACCCGATCCGCGCCGCCCTGCAGGAGGAAGACCGGCCGCGGGCTGATGCGCGCGATCCACCGCTTGGCGTCGATCGTCGACGCCTCGACGCCAAGCTCGCGCTCGATCCAGAAGAGGATGAGCGGCGCGAAGGGAAACGGCGGCAGCCCGGTGAAGAAGCGGACGCTGGTCTCGACCGTGTCGGTAATCGACGAATACGCGCAATCGGCGACGACAGCCTTGAGGCGGGTGTTCTGGGCGGCGTACTGCAGCACGAGCGACCCGCCCATCGACGCGCCGAAGATGCCGATGCGATCCGGATCGACATCGGAGCGGGCGGACAGCCACTGAAACCACGCCTCGAGATCCCGCATCTCGCGCGATCCCAGCCCGATCGTCTCGCCGTCGCTCAAGTCGTGCCCGCGAACGGTCGGCACCAGCACGCCGTAGCGGTGCCGGCGAAGCAGCGCGGCCAGTCCCAGCATGGACGCGCGGTCGTTCTTGTACCCGTGCTGAATGATGATGGTCGGCTGCCCGGGCGCCGGCACGAACCACCCGACGAGCCGCAGTCCGTCGGCCGTGGTGACCCAGGCTTCCTCGAACGCCAGGCCCCGGTCCGCCGGCGTCTCGCGGGGCGCGGGGCGCGTCTCGCGCGGATGGGTCACGAGGCGGTGCGCTTCCGCCCTGGTCTTCAGCGCCAGCCACCCGCCGGCGACGAGGACCGCTGTCGCCGCCGCGACAGCCGCGACTCTTCTGACGCGGGCGCTCATCCCTCGAGCCTCTTGACCATCGCCGCCCGGCGTTTCACCTGGGCACACCCGAGCCGCGCGAGAACCGATGCGCCCGCTCGCGGATGACGCGGCGAACCGCCATGCGCCGCGTCAGTCGGACAGCACCCGCACCGGCACGGCGCCGCTCGTGCGCGCGTCGCCGGTAAGCGCCCGGCGCAGGTAGCCCGCCTGACCGAGGTGAAACGCCGCGTGCGTCGCCACGTGCGTCAGGAAGAGGCCGGTGCGAACCGTCGTGCCCATCACAGCCTCGGGATACGGCTGGTCCAGTCGATCCGCCGGCAGGCGGGTCAGCACCTCGCGCACGGCCCTGATGGCCTCCTCAAGCTCGGCGATCACCTCCGCGCGCGACACGTCGCGGCAGTTGAATTCGGCGTCCCGCTGGCGGACGTAGCCCGTCCGCCCGAGTACCGCGCCGACGTAGTGCTGCAGGTTGCCGGCGACGTGCAGCGCCAGGTTGCCGGCCGGATTCGTGATGCCCGGCAGCGTCTTCCACATCGACGCGTCGTCAGGGAAGAGTTCGATCTCGCGGCGGAAGCCCTCGAGCTCCCGGACGAGCAGGCGGGCCAGGTCGTTCGCAAGCGGAGACATGGCGGCTATCATAGTGCGTCATGACGAAAGGACGCCTCGAGGCGTTCAGCGACGGCGTGATCGCGATCCTCATCACCATCATGGTCCTCGAGCTGGCCAAGCCGTCGGCACCCACCTGGCATTCGCTCCTCGAGGCGGCCCACCACGTCGCGCTGTACGCGCTGAGCTTCGTGCTCCTCGGCATCTACTGGAACAACCATCACCACCTGTTTCACATCGTCGATCGCATCAGCGGCGGGGTGCTCTGGGCGAACCTGCATCTGCTGTTCTGGCTCTCGCTCGTGCCGTTCATGACGGCGTGGATCGGCGAGGCGGGCCTCGCGCCCGTGCCGACCGCCGCCTACGGGCTGGTGCTCTTGTGCGCGGCCGTCGCGTACTACCTGATGACGCTGGCGCTCGTGAGCGCCAACGGCCCGCATTCGCGCGTGGCCGTGGCGCTCGGCCGGGATGTCAAAGGGAAGGTCTCGGTGGCCATCTACGTCGCGGCCGTCGCCATCGCGCTCACCTGGCCACCCGCCGCCATCGCGCTCTACGTCCTCGTCGCGCTGATCTGGTTCATTCCCGACAGGCGTATGGAGCGACCGGCGAGCTGACCGGCGCCACCGGTCCGTCCGCCACGGGCCGCCGGCCGGCGTCGGGGCTGGGAACACCCGACGCGAGCCGGATCGCGACTATCGCATGACCCAGAGGCGGGCGCCCTCGGGAAACTGAAAACTCGTGGGCATGACGCCGACAACGGTCATCCGGCGCTGATCGATCTCAAGTTCGCGGCCGATGATACTCACGTCGGCGTCGAAGCGCTGCCGCCAGAGGTCTTCGCCGAGGACGGCGAAGGACAGGGACGCGTCGCCGTCCTGGAACACGCGGCCGAGGAGCGGATTGACGCCGGCGTCCCGGAAGAACGACACGCTGACGGCGGCGCCGGGCTCGGCCGTGATCATGCCGCCACCGACATCGATCTGCATCCGCCGCGGCGAGTACGAGCCAACCGACGGCTGTCTGGAGGTCTTGGGCTGAAAGTCGCAGGCGCCCGCCGCGAGCGTCGCCGCCACGATCAGCGGGATGACGGGGCGGCGCATGCCCTACTGCCCGCCCCGGCCGCCGGCTTTGGCCTTTCTGGCCGCCACGAGCCGATCGAAGTCCGCCTGCTCGAGGTACGTCACGTCGACCCAGGCGTGCGCCATCTCGTCCACCGTCCGATCGCCCCAGCCCACCCACTGGCGGGGATCCGGGTTGTTCGGGTTGTTCTCGGTGTTGTCGTGCCACGCCGTGAACACGAGCACCGTGCCCTTCGGGAGGAGCGGCGCCGTGTCCTCCGCGTAGATGTAGTTCACGTGCCAGTTCCAGCGGAAGTTGTTGACGGCGCTCAGCACTTCCTTCCGCCCGTCGGGGTAGATCGCTTCCATGGACATGGCCTTGCCGCGCATGTGCATGTGCGGCTGGAAGTTCTCGAGCCGGGCCGGCGCCTGCATGACGTAGAAGTTCTGCGTCATCGCGACGTCGCCGGGCGGGATGTCGAGTTCGGATCCGCGGCTGACGTCGAACATGCGGAGGACCGTGCGGTACTTCGGCACGACGCCCTTCGGGTAGAAGTAGATGCCGAGCTCGACCTGGTTGTCCTTGATCTCCCTGCCGATGGCGAACATGTGGATTTCCCATCGGATCCTGGCGCCGGGCAGCAGGAGCTTGCCGGCGTCGGCGGCGAACACCTCGCCCACCTTGCCGACGGCCCACTCCATGAACAGGCCCGGCGTGCGCTGCACGTCGTGCGCGTCGTGCGCCAGGCCGGTGACGCCCTGCTCGCCCTGCTCGAGGGTCGTCAGCACGTGGTGCACAATGCGGCGGCCGTCGGGATAGGACGGCCTGATCTCGATGGCGCGCACCCAGCGCGGTTCGGTGAGGCCGGCTTCGCTGACGGGCCGGAACCACTTGTCCTGCGTGTTGGCCGCGAGCGTGTACGGCGGCGACTTGATCACCAGATCCGGCTGGCCGAACTGCTTGGCCAGCTGCCAGGCGGTCGGATCGGCAAACGCCGGCGCGGGAGGCATGTCGCGCGGGTCGCCCTCGGGCGCGCCCGCGTCCACCCAGCGGACGATCGTGTCCACCTCGTCGTCGGTGAGGCCGCGGTCGTTCTTGAAGGCGCGGATGCCGATATTCCGATCGATGTGCCACGGCGGCATGGCGCGCGCGGCCACCTTGGCCTTGATCGCGCTCGCGAACGTCCGGGCGTCGGCGTAGGTCACGAGCGGCATCGGGCCGATCGAGTTCGGCTGATGGCACTCCTGGCACTTCTGCTGGAAAATGGGCGCGACGTGCTTCGTGAACGTCACGACCGCCGCCTGGCCGGCCGGCGCGGATTGGTCGCGCGCGGCCGACACGCCGGCGAGGGCCACGGCGACGAAGCCGCCTGCGGTGACAAGGACGAGCATGCGGCGAAGGCTGGCTGCGGTCATGGGACGCGCCTCCACATCAACGAGTGACTGTGACTTTGAGAAACCCGTTCGTCCAGCAGCACTGCGCGTGACCCGCGCCGGCGACGGACGAGTCGTTGGCACGCACGCGGACGAGATAGTCGCCGGGCTGGCTGAAGGTCGCCTGCGTGGTCACTTCGGCGCCGGCGGCCGTCGCGCGGCCAGTGGGCGGCACGAACGTGACCGTGCCCGGGCCCTGGTGCTTGAACCACGCCAGCGTCACCGGCGGCGCGCCGCGACCGGCGCTCGCCACGCTCGTGGCGCCTCTGCCATCGTCGGACGCCCAGACGGCAAGGGCGAGCGGCTGACCGGCACGGCCCGTGACGGGGCCCGCCGTAATGCCGAGCGGCCCGCGGGCCTCGGGCCCTCCTTGGCCGAATCGGATCACTGGCGGCGTGTTGCCCGATCCCGCCTCGCCCTCGAGCGCGTCGATCTGCCAGCCGGGGTGCAGCGCCCCAGGAATCGCATAGGTCGAGCCGCGGAACGTGAGCGTCCAGACGACTTCTTTCTTCCCGAAGTCCGCCGGCACCTTCACGCCGAACACGCCCCAATGCCGCCGGGGCTGGAACTCGGTCGGCTGGCCCTGGTTTCGGGCGCCGGGACTGACGAAGTTCTCCGGCCCGATCGGGATGTCCACGACCTCGGCCGTGTTGCGATTGAAGTAGCCGAACGAGAGCGTGAACGACCCGTCCGGGTTGCGGTACCAGCCTTCGAACGCCGGAGTGACGGTCTGGCCGGACGCCTTGAGCGAGGTCAGGGGCAGCTGGGCGCCCGCCGGGTGCGAGACGACGACCCCAAGAAGCGCCAGGCTCACGCCGATGACGACATGGGTCCTACGCATCGGTGGAAAGCCGCATTATACGGCGTCCTACGAGCCCTGGACGGCCTTGTTCCGAAGGACGCCGACGCCCTCGATCTCGACCTCGATCACGTCGCCCGCCTTGAACGCGCGGGTCGTGCCTGGCGTGCCCGTGAAGATGACGTCGCCGGGCTCGAGCGTCACGTAGCGGCTGACGTAGCTCACGATGGTCGCGGTGTTGAAAATCAGGTCCTTGGTCCGCTGCGACTGCACGACCTCGCCGTTCAGACGCGTTTCGAGCAGCAGGTCGTCGTAGTTCAGGCCGGTGACGATCGCCGGGCCAAGCGGACCGAACGTGTCGGTGGCCTTGGCGCGGAACCACTGCAGATCGGCGCGCTGCCAGTCGCGCTCGCTGACGTCGTTGCCGGCGGTGACGCCAAAGACGTGCGCCTTGGCATTCGCCACGCTGACGTTCTTGGCGCGCTTGCCGATCACCAGCACCAGCTCGCCCTCGTAGTGCACGTTCTTGGCGTCGGGCGGAATCACGATGTCGTCGCCGTGGGCGATGAGCGACGTCGGGTACTTCGCAAAGAGGCCGGGATAGGCCGCCGGCTGCTGCGTGCCGAGGTGCGACTTGTAGTTCAAGCCGACGGCGATGACCTTCTTCGGATCGCACGGCGGCAGGAGCCTGACTTCCGCCAGCTTCACGCGCCGGCCCGTGGGCGTTGGACTGCTGACGAGCGGATCGGCGAAGAGATCGCCCTTCAGCTCGCGAATCGTGTCGCCTTCCAGGATGCCGTAGGTCGCCGCACCGCCGCCCATCGAATACCGGACGTACTTCGTGACGGCCTGCCTGGCGGTCGCCGGCACGACGAATGCGACGGCGACGAGGATTGCGAACAGCCGCGTCCGTGCGCGCATAGGAGCCTCCCTGGCGATTCGACGAGTCAGCGGCCTGCCGGCCCTGCCGCGGCCGATCGGCCGGTGGCAAAGCAGTAGAACAACCCGTCGCCGCCCGTGGCGCGCAGGTTCGCCTGGCTGCAGCCCTTGGAGGCGTGCGCGGAGTTCCAGGACGTCGGGTTCGCGCCGCCGCCCTGCCGGTCGTGGTGGCCGAGCATCGCGCTGCCCTCGCCGTTACTCGTCCAGTTGCGGCACGTCATGTCGCCCTCGCCCGGCGGCAGGCGGCCGTCGAGGCCCGCGCCGGTCAGAATGTCGTGCTTGTTCGGCTGGTCGCCGCGGCCGTTCACGACCTCGCCCTTTTCGCTGAGCGAGTTCTCTTTCGAAAGCTTGTTGTTGTCGCTGTGGAGGTCATCTACGCTCGCCGCGACCTGGACGCCCTTGGCGTTGAGCCAGGGGCCCGATCCGATGCGGTCGCGGGCATGCACCGCGCCGCGGCCGCCAGACGGCGCGGCGCTGAGATACGCGCGCCACGTCCGACCGCCGGCGCCGGCCGCGGCGGCCAGGCTCTGACAATGCCGGTCCGCGCCCTCGAGGCCGCCGAGGTTGGCCCCGTCACCCGGGCCGACGCTGGCGATGAAGAAGCTCATCTGCGACTGGCCGGGCGCGCCCGCGCTCACGGCAAACGCCAGGCACACTGCAGACAGGACTGCGACGGACCACACGGCCGCGATGCGTTTCATAGGACCATCCTCCGCCCGGCTGGATGCCCGCAATCCTACACGGAAATCGGCTCTTCGCGGCGCCTCACGGGCGTCGCAGTTGAATCTCGAACAGCCTCGGCCAGAGCTTGCCGGTGACGAACACTCGATCCCCGCCGGCATCGTACGCGATGCCATTGAGCACGGCATCCGGGCTGAGCCCGGCGGTCGGCGGCAGGAGACCCATCAGATCGATCCACCCCACGACCGCTCCCGATCGCGGCGCGATGCGCACAATCCGGTCGGTCTGCCAGACGTTGGCCCAGATTTCGCCGCGAATGTACTCGAGCTCGTTGAGATGTGCGACGGGCCGGCCGCGGTCGCGAACCTGAACGCGTCCGGTCTCCACGAACGACTCCGGATCGATGAAGCGCAACGTGCCGTCGGCGCTGCCGTCGCTCAAGATCAGCCGCGCGCCGTCGTGCGTCAGGCCCCAGCCCTCGCCGGCGTACGTGAACGTCCGAAGCGGCTGGAACGTGGCGCGGTCGTACACGAATCCCAGGCCGGACTGCCACGTGAGCTGGATCAGCCGGTCGCGCCACGACACGAGACCCTCGGCGAAGTACGCGGCGTCGACGTCTCTCCGCTGCAGCACCTCGCCCGTGTCGAGGCGCACCTTGCGGAGCGAGGATCGGCCGTGAAGGCCGGTGCTCTCGTAGAGAAAGCCGTCCACGTACACCAGTCCCTGCGTGAACGCTTGCGCATCGTGCGGGTACGCGTTCACCACCCGAAAACCGTACACAGGCGGCGGTGCCTGCTGCCGCGCGTCGACCGCCGGCCCGCAGGCACACAGGACGAGCGCCGCCGCGGCCACCGCGGCCTTCACAGAACCCCCGCTATCAGGCCGATGCCCACGATGAGCAACATGATCCCGACCAGGCCCTGAACGGCGCCGAGCGTCACCTTCTTCAGGGATCGGCTGCCGACCGCGGCGCCCGCAAAGGCGGCCAGGACGGCCGCCGCCAGAACCGGGTAGTCGATGACCGCACGCTGATCGACGAGGCTCGGGACGTATTCGGTCAGCCGCGCGATGTCGATCAGGCACGCGATAACCACGCCGCTGCCGATGAACGCCTCCTTCGACAGGCCGGCGCGGATGAGAAACGCCGACCGCAGCGCGCCCTGCATGCCGGACAGGCCTCCGAAAAAGCCGCTGAGCAGGCCGCCGACAGGAAGGAGCCGTGGCGGAAAGTTCACCGCAGACAGGCGCGGCGAGAGTTCGGCGAACGTGAACAGCACGAGCAGCGTACCCACCGCGAGCTTCTCCGCCGACACGTCCAGCGTCCGTCCCGCAAGCTCGTACGTCGCAACGGGCGGAAGGTCCGTCAGCCGCAGAAGCGCCTTGGCGCCGACATAAGCCGCCGCGATGGCCGGCAGGCCGAAGGCCAGCACGACGCGCCGGTCGGCATGCCGGCCGACGAGACCAAGCTTGAACAAGCCGTTGAGAAAGTGCACCACCGCTGTGGACGCCACGGCGATCTCGATCGGATAGAACAGCGCGAAGGCGGGCAGGAGCAGCGTGCCGAGGCCGAATCCCGAAAAGAACGTCAGCGCCGAGGCCAGCGCGGCCACGAGGGCGACCAGGACAACCGTCATCGCGCGGCGCTCACGGGGCCATGATACCGGGCGGCTCGGCGGTCCGGCCGGCGCCGGCGGCGCGTCCCGGCCGGCGCCCCTCGCGTGGTAAGGTGTCGGCCCATATGGCATCGAAGAAACCTCGCCGTCGCCGCTCCCGGAAGCCAGCTCGCACCGCCGCCAGGCCGCGCCGCGCGAAACGGCCGGCGGCCGCGCCGAAGCCCGCGCCGGTCCGGGGCGCCGAGCGGCGCGAGATCGGCCATGTCACGCTCGAGGTCGCGCGGGCCGGCGCCGCGCGCGTCAAACGGATGATCTACCCGCCCGGGTTCCGCTGGTCCACCGACATGAAGCCTGTCGTCGGCACGGAGTGGTGCATGCACGCGCACGTCGGGTTTCTCGTGAGCGGCGAGATCCACATCGAGTACGCCGACGGCTGCGTCGTCGAATTCAAGGCGCCTCAGGTGGTGGCTATCGATCCCGGCCACGACGGCTGGGTGGTCGGACGCCAGCCGGCGGTGCTGGTGGAGATTGACTTTCTCGGCGACACGGCCCGGCGGCTGGGCATGCCGGACCAGCACCGGCACTGAGCTACTTCAGCACTGAGAGCGGATCTACCCGGGCGGCGCGGCGCCAAGCGCCATCCGCACGCCGATCTCCTCGCGACGCTGTTCGACGAGGTAGGCCATCACGCCGTAGACGCCGGCCGCCGCGATCGTCACCGCCAGCACGCCGAAGAGCCCAGGCTCTCGGCCAGGAGCCCGCGCGCCAGCCGCCAGCGCGACGCGCCGAGGGCCGCGCGCACCGACACGTCACGGCTGCGGGTCGTCGCCCGCGCCAGCATCAGATTGGCGACGTTCACGCAGGCGATGAGCAGCACGAACGCGACCGGATCACTTCCCAGACGCCGTCGTGGCGCTGCTCCGGCGAGCCCGGCCGTCCCACCGTGAGCGTCCGGCCGACAACGGCCCGGTCGGCGGTCAGCCCCCGGCGGCCGCCGCGTCAACTTCCGACACGAGACGCGCGACCAGCCGGGCGAGGGGGCGTTTGTGCAGGGCAACCAGGAGCCACGGCCACACGAAGCCCCAGAACAGCACCATGCCCCACGCCACCGCCAGGTTCTGATCGGTCGACGAGCCGGGAAACGGCGCGCCGGCATGTTCCGCGATGTAGCCGCGAACGTCGAGCGTCAAGAGCATGGCCAGCCCGCCCGTACCGAGCAGGGCGCAGAAGCCGATGGCGTACGCGGCCCACCGCCAGAACGTCACGCGATAGCGCACGGCGCCCGGCGCGTCCACGTCCAGGTCGAGATCGTTCAGGCCGACATTCATGGCCGTCCACCAGTCGGCCGCAGAGACGTTCAGGCGGTGGTCGTCCGCGCGCCTCGCGTGGTACCGCGACCGCGGATGCGGCTGCCCCGTGAGCAGCCCGGCGCCGACGCGCGCTTCGAACGCGTCCAGGAACCGCGCCGGCGACGATCGAATCGCGAGCATGCCCTCGATGCGCGGCACGACCGTCATGGCGCCATCACCATGCCCTCCGCCGGGACGTCGCGTGAGGCATCGGATCCCCAGGCCGTACGATCAGCGTAGAAACGCGGCGTCGCCATCGAAGAACTCGACGCCGCCGGTCTCGAGCGAGTACTCCGCGCCGACCACCTCGAGGCCCTCGTCTCGAATGAGCTGTTCCAGGATCTCGGACCCGTGGCGCAGGTGGTCGGCCGACAGCCGGATGTTGCTCCGGACGGCCTGCCGGACGAGCTCGTCCGGCCCGAGCGGCGGCCGCACCGCCAGAACGGGTTCGACGGCCGGGCGGATCCGATCGACGATCGATCGGAGATTCCGCGACTGGTCCGCGGACGGACGCCCCAGCTCATCGAGGGTGGCCTGGATGGCCCCACACTGCGAGTGGCCGAGCACGACCACGAGCCGCGTGCCGAACCGGGCCGCCGCAAACTCCACGCTCCCCACCTGCGACGGCGCGACGATGTTGCCGGCCACACGGATGACGAACAGGTCGCCGAGGCCCTGATCGAAGACCAGCTCGGCGGGCACGCGCGAATCGGAACATCCCAGAACGATGGCAAACGGCGCCTGCCCCAACGCGAGCGCGCTCCGGCGGGATTCGTCCGCCAGTCCGTCGCGCCGCGCTCGGCCGGAAGCGAACCGGCGATTGCCATCCCGAAGCCGCTCCAGCGCCTCGCGCGCCGGAATCACGGGGACCTCCTTCGGCCGGCCGTCCCGGCGCGGCGCACGTACTGCCGCAGGAGCCCCGTTGCGCCAGCCGCGGCAATGAGGATCACCGGGATGCGGTACACGGCCACCTCCGCATATCGAAACACGGCGCCCAGCGCGCCAAGCGTGACGATCGCGAAGGCGACCGCGATCAGCCGCCCCGCCACGCCCGGCCGGACGGCATGGGACACGACGATGAGCGCCAGCGCGCCGTGGAAGATCAGGAAGCCGGCGGGCCCGTTCCGCGTCGCCTCGGCGAGGCTCCATTCGTAACGGACGGCCCAGACCAGCGTCACGTGCAGGACGATGACGACCGATGTCGCGCGCCACAGGCGGACGGGAGGGCGTCCCGCGCCCGCCATCACGACCGCCGCCGCGAGCCCCGCATAACCCGCAACGGCGAGCAGAAACGTGAGATCGAGGAGCGACATCATGCGGATCGGACGCGAGGATCGAGGTCTTTCTGCATGCAGATGCTGACCGGCGAGTCGAGAGCCTCGCGTCGGATGTCGAGGGCGGTCGTCCGATCCATGCGTCGCGTCCGCGCCCAGTCTACCCGGTGCCGCGCCCGCTCAGGGCGTGAACGCCAGGTACCAGAACACGCCGCTGAGCCCGAGCAGGACGACGCCGCCCCAGACGAACTCGTGCGCCCGCTCGGGCGCGACGCGGTTGAGGCCCCGCATCGAGAGATCGGGCAGCACGAACGCGACGAACGCCTTCACGACCTGGGCCCACCCGAGGACCGTCAGCACGACCGGCAGGCCTTCCCACACGTTGTGAAACGCGACGACGATCCCGCCGAACCAGAGGCTGAGAAAACCGTTGGCGAAGACGCCGGCGCGTCCGAAGCCGCGAAGCCACACGAAGAAGTCGACCCAGGCGCGCGGTTGCACGACGTGTGACAGGCCGACGACGAGCGACTGGACGGCGGCGAAGACCTGGACCGCATGTTCCACGTCAGACCTCCTTACCCAGCGCTCGACTGAGGTACAACACAACGATGCCGTAGGCGGCGAGCGGCGGCCCTTCTGCAAGCGTCCACCACATCGGCATGCCGGCGTACGCGTCGATCGGCATCATGAGCACACCGAACCCCAGCGCCATCGTCCCCGCATATCGCACGATCGTCCGATAGCGCCGAGGATCGCGCGAGATGAGGAGCAGCAGGACGCCGTGAAAGCCGTACAAGGCGGCGATCGAGCGCGCGAGGTAATCGACGACCGGCGCCTCCGGCAGCTCCCCCATCCCGAGCCACCGGTGCGTGGCCGCCATCCAGTCGGCGGGCAGGACGATGGCCAGGAACGCGACGGCCGTGAAGCCGCCGCCGAGGCGCAGGAGGAGGACCAGCAGCCGCTCGTGCCGGTCCGCCCTGGCCCGATTGCCCGATTCGATCACTTCTCGACGATGTCCTTCTCGAGACTGGAGACGATCGCGAGGAGCTCGTCCTTTTCCCTCTGCGGCACCTTGAACTTGTCGAGCGTGGCGACCAGGTGCTTGACCGCCGCCTGCCAGTCGTTCTGGGTGATGCCCAGCCCGCCGTGCGCGGCTTTCATCGATCGTCCGATGTACACGCAGGGCCCGCCGGTGGCCTGACAGATCATCTCGACCACGAGCTGGCGGATGCGCATCTTGGATTCGGTGCCGTGGCCGGCAAAGAACCGCATGAGCTGCGGATCGCCAACCAGCCGCGGCACGAAGTCGTCAACGACCGCCGCGATGGCGTCGAAGCCGCCGAGGCGCTGGTAGAGCGTCCTCTGGGCTGCCTGCGTCGTGTCTTCCGGACCGGCGCCGCACGAAATGACGAACGCCAGGAGCACCAAGCCGGCCCGCCTGTAGGTGATACGCATAAGTCGCCTCCCTGCCAAGGGATGAAGGCTCACACACGAGAGCCCGCGGAAGTCTAGCGCGACTGGGGCCGGCGCGCACGACGAGGCGGGCCAGGCCGCACTCCGCGTCAGCCCTGCAACCGCTGTGCCTCGCCCAGCCAGCGGCGCACGTCCGCCGTGAGATCCCGCGCGGATCTCACGATGACCGTGTGAAGGATGCGACGAGGGCCGATCGGCTGCCGCCGGACGATCTCCGGCGCCTCGATGGGCGCCGCGGCCAGGAAGCCTACGCGCAGGTGGTCGCGCCCGACCTTGACGCCGCCGAAATGGTGCGTGCTCGCCAGGTTGATGGATGTCGGCACGGCGTCAACGCGAAGGGGACCGCGCGTCTTGAGCGCCGCGACGAGCGCGTCGAACGCGCGACGGAGCGCAGGGTCCCGGCCCGCAACGTGCGCGTCGATCGTCACGCGTCGGCACGAGTGCGCCTGGTTCGCCTTCGCGAACGCGCGACCGCAGCGCGGGCACGTCCATCTCGCGCGGGATCGAGCCGCTGTCCGTCGTAGAGCCGCCATACACGCCGACGACACACGCCGGTCGAGCCGGCGTGATCGCAGCACAGCCTACGCCCGTGGATCGGTCAAAACAAGGGGAGACCGGGCGTGCGCGTCACCGCGCAGAACGCAGCGGCGCGTGCGGATCGCCGTCCGCGCGCAGGTAGGCTCTGGCGAGAAGGCCCGCCGGCAGCACGCGAAGTCCCATCGCGCGCAGCCAGTCCACCGCCCGGCTCCCGGTCGTCATCACGCGCGCCGCCAGTCGAGCCTGCCTCACGACGCGGCGCGTGCGCGCCGCGCGCACGCGCTCGTACCGGCGGAGCGCGACGCCGAGATCGCCGGCATGCGTCAGGGCGAGGCCCAGCGCCACCGCGTCTTCAAGGGCCTGGGCGGCGCCCTGTCCGGCATGCGGCAGCATCGGGTGCGCCGCATCGCCGAGGAGCGTCACAGGGCCCCGGCCCCACTCATCGATCGGATCGCGATCGAAAAGTTCGTCGAGCCGCATGTCCTCATCCCGGGTGGCGCCGACAATCGCCTGAAACCCGCCGCCGATCACGCCCGCATACCGCGCCGCGACAGACGGCGCTCTCCGCTCCCGGCCGACATCGTCGGCCAACAGCGAGAGGTACCAGTACACCGCCTGGCTGCCGGCGCGCACGCCGGCCGCTTCGAGACCACGACCGAAATACGCCACGCCGTCGAGCGACCCGAGGTGATGGTCCGCGTGGTACGCCACGCCGCGAACGGCCAGGTACGGGCTCCGCCGGGGCGCCGGTTCCTTCGGATGAAGCTGCCGGCGAACGACGGAACCAACACCGTCCGCGCCGATGAGGAGGCCTCCCGGCTCGGACCGTCCGTCGCGACAGTGCAGGACCACGCGCGTCTCGTTGACTTCGAAACCACTCGCGTCGCATCCCAGGACCAGGGTGCCGGGCTTCGTCGCGCCCGCCAGCGCGCTGTGAAGCGCAGGCCGCAACGCCATCACGGTGGGCGTGCGGCCAATGGTCGTTTCGAGATTGAGCCGCGATAGGACGCGCCCGTCCGCATGTCGCAGCTCGATGTCGGCGAGCGCATGGCCCGTCGCGATCACTTCACGATCGACGCCGAGCTCGCGCAGGGCGGCCACGGCGTTCGGCGCCAGGTTGAGCGCAAAGCCGACCTCACGGGGCGACGCCGCCCGCTCGAACACGCGCACGCGAAAGCCGGCCTGCTCAAGGGCGATCGCCGCGGCCAGGCCCCCGATGCCTGCGCCGACGATCAGCGCCGTGCGTTCGTCCATCGTCAGGGTGTCGGAGGACGCGCGATCAGTTGTTGGAGCCGGCCATCTCCACGTCGCGGGCCCGTCTACCGGCCGTGCTCCCGGCGTCCGGCCTCCACGTGCGTGGTCCAGCGATCGAAGTCCCGGCGGATGACGGGAAGCGTGACGGTCCGGGATTCGCCCGACGCGAGCGTGACGGGAGGCGTCGGACCGACTTCCCGCCCGCTGGACAGATGGATCTCCACTCGAACGCGCTCGATCGGCTTCGCCGTGACGTTCTCGATCGTGCCGCGAAAGGCGCCGCCTTCCGCGTCGAACGCCAGGATCAGGCGCACGCCATTCCGCACGGTCTCGTAGCGATCATGCAAGGCCAGCTCGGTTCCGGACTCTTCGCCGGCCCCGGGCCGCCGGTCCCGGTCGTGTTCGCCGGGACGCTCGGGCTCCAGCGGTGGCGGAGTCGGGGTTGGAGTCCGAGCCGGATCGGCCGCCGGAACGGCCTGGCTGACCTCGGGTACCGGCTGGTCGTGAGCCGTCTCTCCCGAGCACGCGCCCGCCATCATCGCCAGAGCGACGACAACGGCCATCGGTGTTCGTGCTTCAGACCCCATCGCTGCGCCTCGCTGCAGATAGCTCCTGCCCGACGGCCGTCATAGTACTCCAGCTTCGCGTCGTGACCGGCACGCCGAACAGCCGGTCCAGCGAGCCCAGGTAGCCGATGACCTTCATGTGGCGCCGGTACAACCCGACAACGAACCGGCCGCGGCGCTCGAGCACGTTCAGCAGCCACCTTCCACGCGGCGGAAGCGTCACCGGCAGCCGCGGCGCCCGGCGGGGACGCCGCGACAGGATGCTCACGAAACGGACCTCGTCCGGTCGCGACGTCCGGCCCGCAAAGACGTCGCGGGACAGGAGCTCCAGGATCTCCCGTCCCGGGACGACCACGATCTCTGCGTCGAACGGAAGCCGGCGCGCGATCTCCTGGCGGAGCCGGGCGCGGCCAATGGGCCGCCTCACCACAAACGTCCCGGTCGCGCCGATGTTGACGACGTCGAGCCGCCGCAGGCTCTCCGCGAGCGCTTTCGGCCGGAACGTCCGGTGACCGCCGACGTTCAAGCCCCGGAGGAAGACGACGAGCGCCACGCCCCTCCGTCGCAAAGGCGTCGCCGAGGCTCTTCTGCCCGCTCGGCGCGCGGCGTCATGGCCGTGTGCCCCTCTGGACGCTCGCGATGTTACACCGGGGCCGCCGCGGGGCTTTGATCAGCGCGGCGGTGGTCGCGCGTGTCACACTGGCGGGAGTGGAACGCCTGGGACGGTACCAGCGATTGACCATGTGGGTGGTCGGCATCCTGCTTTGCGCAGGCTTCCTGGCCGACATCATCGATCGCGTCTTCGTCCAGAGACCCCCGGAGATTCACGTGCTGACGGAACTGGGCTGGACGCTGGGGTTTCTCCTCACGACCGCCGCCATCGAGGGCCTTCTGTGGCTGGGGTTCAGAGCGTACAACGCCGTAAACGGAGGATCCTCACTGCGTGCCTGCTCCTTGCGGACGCGCCCTCTCTGACGCGCCCGCCTTCCCGGATCGGCCCCGCCGCAGTCGCCACAGCCCGTGCGCCGAGAGGACGGCGGAGAAGACCGCGGACACGCCGAGCGCGATGAGGATCCAGACCCAGAAGAAGGCTCCGCTCGACTTCGCGATCTCGCCGCCGGCAACGCCTCCCGCTGCCCTGAAGTGGAGGACGGGGACGTACGCGGCGAAGAGCGATGCCACAAGGACGATGACGTACCCCGACCGCCGGCCGGCGAGGACCAGCGTGCCGTAGAGCCACGTCACGAAAATGGGCACGGCCAGGAGGTTCGACAGCTCTCCCTTCTCGAACCCGCGCACGATGTCGTCCGCCAGGTGCAGCGTCATGAACAGGATCGACAGCCCGGACGCGATGGCCAGCATCACGCTCTGCTTCATGGCGCGTTCTCCTTCGGATCGGAATCGAATCGAAGCACGTGCCCGTCCGGGTCCCGGACTCTCATTTCGCACGCCCAGGGATAGTTCTCAGGCGTGTGAAGGATCGAGGCGCCGCTCCGGCGGTACTCTTCGTGCAGGGCCTCGACGTCGTCGACGCCGAGCCACACCCACGTTCCCGGCTGCCCCTGATCCCCTTCGGCGCAGGCGTCCGGCCCGTGCGACCGCGACCGTGGCGCCGCAGATGGCGGCGAGGGGAACGCCCGCGGCGTCCAGCTTCTGCAGCAGATCTTCAAGCTCGGGTTCGAGCGGGGTCGTTTCCCAGCGGTCTCCGCCGGGCAGGATGAAGGCGACGACGTCAGCGGGGTCGACCTCGGCGATTAAGCGCGCGGGCAAGACCCGCACGCCGCCCATGCATTCGACCGGCGCCATCGTGAGCCCGACGACTTCGATGTAGCCGCCATACCGGCGGAGCTCGGCCAGCGCGTGGGCCGGCTCCCAGTCCGCGAAGTCCGGGACGACCAGCACGTACACGGCGTATACCAGGCCCGCAGCGCAGGTGCATCCTTTGCCTTGAAGAAGATCCCGCCGATGCCGGCGACTCGCTTCATGTGCACCTCCGATGTGCGGCCGGGGCTGCGCGACATCGAGCCCCTACACACCAGGCGCCCGGTACTGGATTGTGCCGGCTTTCCGCAGCGCAGCGACGGTTTCGTCGACCGTGAGCAGCACGGTTGTCTCCAAGGAGCTGAGCGCCCCGCCGCCGGTGATCGCCAGAGCAACCGCAGCCATCGAGACGTTGTCGGGGGCTTCCCACAGGTTATAGCCGGCGTGCGTGCCGAACGCGTACCAGAACCCGTGCAGCTTTCCGCCCACCGATTCAATGTACGCCTGCGCGGCCTTGCGACGATCCTCCGGGTTGCCGACCAACCGGGCCCAGGTTGCTGGCGTGTAGCTGAACCTCGTCAAATAGAGCGGCATCGCCCCTCCTCGCGGGTGCGAACGCAGCCGCTCGCACGTACCGCACCACACTCCGCCACGCCATGATCAACGCGCCAAGGACCACGGCAGCGGCAACGGCATGCCGGAGGCGACGGGCACGCCAATCGGCACCGGCCACGCGATCTACGACGGCATCGGGAGCGTACTGTTCCAGATGGCGCGGACCACGCGCCAATGACCCGTCGAGTCTCGCCATGGCACCCTCCTCTTGCCTCTCTTGTTCGGCCTACGGCTGGCGGCGTACCGGACCAGCAGGCGGCGCTGCCGGAGGCAGATCGGAACTGAAGCTGACTGCATGCACCTCCCACGCGGCTCCTCGCGCCCGCCGAAAGACGACCAGCTGCTTGCCCGTGTCTGGAGGCGCGTCCTGCAGCTTGAGAGCGTAGCTGCTCGACCCGTAGGCGATGTTGCCTTCGCCAGCCACTTGCACGTCGCGAAACGTCAGACTCTCGACTTTCGGGAAGGCCTTGCCCCACGCCAGGATGGCGTCGCGGCCCCGGACGGTCGGGGCGTTGGGGGGTTGGAGATAGGCGCCAGGGGCGTAGTGGCCCGCCCAGCTCTCCCAGCGCGCGGAGCTGACCTCGGCGGCAACCGAGTCGAACAGCGCTCGGAGCGTTGCGTCATCCTGAAGCCGTGAACTGGGGCGGCGGGGCCTGGCAGCCGGCGAGCATCGCTGCGGCAAGAATGAGCCCGGCCGATCGAACTGTGGTCCGCATGGGCAACTCCTTGGATGGGGAGGTCCGGGAGGCATCAGCTGCCGGACCTCGGCGACGGCAGGGAACACCACGAACGGCACGGTGCCATCGCCGGACTTGGTCCACATGGCGCGCACCGGGCCAACGCCGTGCAACGGAGGAAAAGGTTCGCCGCGGCTTTTGCCGCGATCTGTGCCGCAACTTCCTTGTAGTCCATTGGTTCTGGTCCGGCCTAACGTCTCCAAATGAGGCGCGCGCCCCGGGCAACAGAATCGAAAGAGACAATGGGCGCGTCGGCGCCATTCGGTTGTTAGCCAACGCCCTGCCCGGACGGCACCAGCCCCTGCTCCCGTTCCCATGCAATCACGGACATCCACCGGCCTTTGATCTGCTCCACCAGTTCCTGGAATGCCGGATCCGACCGCACCGGCGCCAGGAACGGATCGTGTTCGACCAGGCACGGGTAATTGATGAAGCCGCCCTCGACGGCCGTCCGCGTCCACGTGATGGCGTCCGCGTTCCGGCCAATAAGCGCAAATCCGTCGGCAACCGCTCGCGCGAAGTGGTCGTGCCGCATCCGCGCGAAGTCAGGCGTGACGTGCGCCAGCGCGCGGTCTCGGCTGCCCTCCAGCCCGTGCTTCAGGAACATGGCGAACGATCCGATGAGCTGGCCTTCGAACGCCCGGCCGACATTTTCCAGAACCCTCGCGGCTTCCGCACGCTGTCCGGCTTCAGCGATCTGCATCGCCGTCAGCACGTGCATGGGCGACGGTTCGGGCGCCATATCGATGGCGCGACGGGCCGCCCGCGCCGCCTCGCCGAAGCGGCCGTTGACGCTGTCGAACGTGCCCTTCACAAAGGGCGTGAACGCCGCGAGGGGATCAAGGCGGACCAGTTCATCAAGCAGCACGCCTTGCGTGCGAAGCCCCGCGGCGTTCGCAAAGCGGCAGAACTCCGTGATCACGTTCGCGTCGCGCGGTTGGAGCGCGTGGGCCCGACGAAGGTGCTCGAGCGCCTCCTCGACCCGACCGCGGACGCCCGCGACCAGCCCCTGCACGAAGATACCCAGGTACGAGTTCGCGTCGAGGGCCAGCGCCCGGCCGGCGCAGTCCGCCGCCCGGTAGAGGCTCTCGTCGAACGGACCCAGCAGGGCGTTGGCCTGAGTCCAGAAGATCTGCCCCTTGATCGCGTAGAGCAACGGATTGTCACCCACAATTGCCAGGGCATCGTCCACCAGACGCAGCGCCCGATCAGACGCTTCGCCAGTCCATCGATACATCTCCTGGCGGGCCCGAAGGTAGCCGTCGTAGGCGACGACGTTCTCGATCGGACGCTCCGCCACCTGTCGTTGCTCGGAGTCCGTCAGCTTCACTTCCAGGGCCGACACGATCCGTCGGGAGATTTCCTCTTGAATCCCGAGGACGTCCTCGACCGTCCCCGTGAACTTCTCGCTCCAGATCGGCGCATCGGTCTTCACCTCCACGAGCTCCGCGGTAACCCGTAGCGACGTGCCTGCGCGCCGAACGGATCCCGTGACCAGATGGGTCACGCCAAGTTCCCGGGCCAGCGTTGGCGTGTCGACCAGTTTGCCTTTCAGCGTCATCGCGGAGTTCCTGGAGATGACGCGCAGCGCACCGATTCGGGACAGATCCGAGATGACCTCCTCCGTCAGTCCGTCGCTGAAGTACTCGTTGTCCGGATCGGCGCTCCGGTTCACGAACGGAAGGACGACGACTTTCCGGCCGGCGACCCTCGGTGCGGCAGCGACGGTCCCGGTGCGGCCCGACGAAGCTGACAATTGACGCAGCGTCGTGAGCACCGCCCGCACGTCGCCGGCCGTCTGGAATCTGTCGATCGGCCGTTTGGCAAGGCACCGCGAGATCGCTCGCCAGAGCTCGTCAGGGCACCCCGTGATCGGCGCGGGCTCGTCGCGGAGGATCGACGCGAACAACGACGCCATATTGTCACGCTCGAACGGCCTCGCGCCGGCGAGCATCTCGTAGAAGATGATTCCCATCGAGAAGATGTCCGATCGCTGATCGAGCGCATGCCCCTGGACCTGCTCCGGCGACATGTACGCCGCCGTGCCCATCACGATGCCGATGTCCGTCCTGAGATAGGTCACCTCGCGAGGGCCGTCCGGTTCGGAGAGCTTCGCCAGGCCGAAGTCCAGCACCTTCACGCGCTTCTGTCCGGTCACCATCACGTTGGCCGGCTTGAGGTCCCGATGGATGATGCCTTTGCCATGCGCAGCGGCGAGCGCATCGGCGAGCTGCCCGGCGATCTCGTAGAACTCAGACAGGGCCATCCTGCCGGCGCGCAGTCTCTCCTCGATGCTCTGTCCCTCGACGAGCGCCATCGTCAGGAAATGGACACCGTCGTCCTCCTCCACCGAATGAACGGTGACGATGTTGGGATGGTCGATCGCGGCGAGGGCGCGCGCCTCGCGGCGTAGCCGGTCGAGTCGGTCCGGATCGGAGGCCAGATCCGGCGACAGCACCTTCAGCGCGACGTCACGTCCGAGCCGCGTGTCGTGCGCCCGGTACACGATGCCCATCGCCCCCTGGCCGAGGGCCTCGACGATCTCGTAGTGCCCCAGCTTGCGGCGGCTCATCGCGCCCCGATTCTACATCGCTGGCTTTTGGGAGGCCGCCCGCGTGCCCGACCTTACGATCGTCCGGCTAACGCGCGCTCGCCCGCAGCCGTTTTGTTCTGACTCACCGGCGGGCTCGTGCGCGTTTGCAGCGCCATGTGAGCGATCTATACCCACGCGCCCGCCGCTCGTCGGCTCCAGATCGAAGACCACAAGGGCCGCCGGGCACGCAAACGAGTGTCACCCATGTCCCCGGACTGATCTGTCACCCATCAGCCCGGCCGCTCACCCTGAAGGGCCAGCAGTTTTCGGCGAACAGCCTGCGGAAACTCGACGACTTCGAATTGCGACTTCGAGAACAGGTAGTCCTCCCCGCTTTCGTCAACAATTCTGATGAGGCCGTCCTTGGCTGCACCGGGATCCGGCAACACCCGGTAGACCTTGCCCAAGATCAGTGACGCCTCGGTGCCAGAGTTGTCGAGGCACAGCGCGAACTGGGTCGTGGGTCGCTTCATGATTGATCCAAGTACTTCTTGATCTTGAAATCCCGCTTTCCAACGCCGTGCGCTTCGTACCAATGTAGCTCAACGCGCCTGACCATCCCATTGGCGAGTCGCACTGTGGCCACGCCCTTGAGTTTGCGCCATCGGCCGCGACCGTGAACCTTGTTGAGCAGCGACCGAATCCGTACACTACGTCCCGCCGCGATCGTCTCGACTTCGGTAATGTCGCCGACGACCTCGAACTTCGCTCACCGATTCTCGATGATCGGTCCCACGCTCGCAAGTCCGGCTAGACAGAATGGCTGTCACAGCTTCTGCGCGGCACGCTCATACGACGGCCGCCTGCGCGGGCCCCGCAGTTGAGAGGGGCCTGCTCGGCGGCGGGTAAATCATCCAGTGTGGCTGAGACCGCGCAGCAAAACGAGAGTTGACCTACCCCTCGTCACGTCGTGGATTATGCGGAGTGTCTGACGCTTCGCACCTAGCCACACACGAGGAGGTAGGTCATGGGGAACCGTAGCATGTTTGTAGGGCTGGATGTCCACAAGGAAACGATCGACGTGTCGATCGCGGACGGAGGCCGGCACGGGGAGGTTCGGCACTACGGCGTCATTGCGAGCGATCTCGAGCCGCTCGACAAGGTCGTCCGGGCGCTACGGGCGCCCGCGCGGACTCTGCATTTCGTCTACGAAGCCGGCCCCTGCGGCTTCGGGATTTACCGACACCTGAGAAAGCGCGGCGAGGACTGCGTGGTGGTAAGTCCGTCGATGACGCCCAAGCGCAGTGGCGATCGGGTTAAGACAGATCGGCGCGACAGCGTGGCACTTGCCCGTCTCCACCGAGCCGGCGAGCTCCGCCCGATCTACGTGCCGGACGACACCGACGAGGCGATGCGCGATTTGGTCCGCGCCCGCGAAGACGCGGTCGCTGTCGGCATCCAGGCGAAATATCGACTGAAGGCGTTTCTCCTGCGACAAGGACGCCGCTATCCGGGGCGAGAAGGGTGGACGCTGGCGTACCGCCGGTGGTTGACCGACCTGAGTTTCCCGCAGGCGGCGCAGCACATCGCGCTGCAGGAATACCGGGACACGATCGACGAAACTGAGCGCCGGCAAGACCGACTCACTGAGCAACTCCGTCAGCTCGCGCCAACCTGGCGATGGGCGCCCGTCGTCGCGGCGCAGCAAGCCCTGCGCGGCGTGTCGTTTATCACCGCGGTAGCGTTGGTGGCCGAACTCGGGGATCTGACCCGCTTCGGCCATCCATGCGAACTGATGGCGTACCTGGGACTGGTGCCGTCGGAATATTCCAGCGGGCCGACTGTGCGCCGCGGTGCCATCACCAAGGCCGGCAATCCCCACGTCCGCCGGCTGCTCGCGGAAGCAGCCTGGGCGTATCAGGGGATTCCCCGGATTGGCCGCCAGCATGCCTATCGACAGGAAGCGTTACCCAAGGTCGTGTGCGATATTGCGTGGAAGGCCCAACTCCGCTTGACGACGCGCTTCCGCCGGCTGATCGCGCGCGGGAAGGCCAAACCGAAAGTCGCCACCGCCATCGCGCGCGAGCTCACCGGCTTCATCTGGGCGATCGCGCAGGAGGTGTCGCCGACGTCACAATAACGTGACGCGCGAAACAAGATGTCTTTCGTTCATCGGTCGTTCCGGCGGTACGGTGACCAGGTGGAGAACCCTCGAGGTCGTTAAGGGCGGCAGCTTCGGCTGCGATGTCCGTGGCTAGAGTGAGGCAGCTCCGCGACGCACAGAAGTCTGGCGGTACCCAATCCGCGGATATCAGCAGCGTCAACCGTCGCTAAAACATCGTGCCGCCGAAACGATCGATGACCGAGGACTGAGAAACGGAGAAAGACCACCCACGACGGTGAGGACGGGACGGGTGTAGCTGACTTGACAAGTGACAGCCATATCAACGACTCGCGCTGAGCCGCAGCGCATTCACGGTCTCTTCCAGATGCGCTGTCGGCTGCAGTGATGGCATGGACTCCTCCCGGTTCCTTCGCGGCATCATTGCCGTGAACCGTGGCTCGCAACCACACCCAGGAGGAGGCCGATATGGATGCTACGACGGTGGCGGTGGATCTCGCAAAGG
>Ga0187892_10003168_pt1 | contig 30652 bp, 22 predicted proteins | sample MA1701073metaG_FD_139345 | JGI IMG/M metagenome (GOLD analysis project Ga0187892, IMG submission 139345) | Bio-ooze microbial communities from a basaltic lava cave in the Kipuka Kanohina Cave System on the Island of Hawaii, USA - MA170107-3 metaG ...
AACGTCGCGTATGCCGACGGCCACTGCGGAACCGAGCGGTGGGCCAACGTTCGCCTCGCTCCCCAGGGACCGAAGTACGCCGAATTCTTCTGGGACGGCTCGGTTCCGTGAAGACCAATAGGGAGCCATGGGTTGCCTCCGCCACCGTCAGAATGACCGGGTGATGACTTGTTTGAGTAACGTTGGGCCGAGGCAAGGGTTGCGACGCATGCACCGCTTGCACATTCTCTGGGTGGACGGCCACGTCTCGTGGCTGCGCAACACGGAAGCCCGGGCGCATTATTATATCGGCGGGGCCGAACCGTGGTACGACACGAATTGAGTTCGTGACCCGCGATGGAAAGTTTACTTACCAGACTGAATGGTGTTGCGGCTGCAAACCTTTTCATGGCAATTCCGCCTTGGTATGCGTTCGCAGCGTCAGAGCACAATGAATCCACAAGACCAAAACTGCGCGGTGATGTTCGATCCGCACCCGGACGACGCCGACTTCTGGACCGGCGGCCTGACGTTGCTCCTTCGGAAAGCCAACTGGCAGGTGCACTACGTCTGCTGCGGCGTCACGAGTCCCGAGACGCGCATGCAGGCGGAGGAGTCGGCCAGGGTGCTGGACGTGCAACGCCATTTCCTGGAAATCCCGCTGACCGGCAACTCCCGTCTCCGCGACAACCTCTGCGAAAAGGTCGTGCCGCTCCTGCAGCAACTTCGTCCGCGGATGGCGTTCATCCCCGCACTGAACGACTACCATCCGGAACATTGCGAACTGAGTCGCGAGCTGCTCCCCCTCTTTCGCGCCAGCGGGCGGTTTCAGTTCCCAATGCCTGAGCTTTATGCCTACGATTCCCACGAGGGACGCGATCCGGTCGAGATTTACATCGATATCGCCAGCGTGTTCGACCGGCACATGGAGTCCCTGCGCTGTCATCGCTGGTTCGCGAAGCCGGACTACTATTCTTCGAGCGACAACACCTTGACGCGAATCAAGACCGGCCGCTCGATGGTCTTGGGCGCGAGCCTGCCGCACCCAAAGGCGCGCACGCTGCACGCGGAGGGATACCGGATGATCTGGGGGCATCCGAAGGAGGTTTCCACGCTACAACTGCTCCTCCCAGATCAGTTCTACTTCCGGCCGTCGGCCTGGATGACCTCGATGTGGCAGACCTAGGAACAGATTCACAGCACACACCCGAAATCCGAAGGAAATCAGCATGAAGCGAATTCAAAACAGACATGCATTCACCCTGGGCAATGAAAAGCTAACGTTCGGAGTACAAGCTTCAGCTTGCGTCCGATCACGCAACGCAGACAAGCTGAAGCTTGAACTCCAAACGAAAGCTGTTCGACGCGCCCCCATGATTTCCTCAATTCGAATTTCGAGTTTCCTTCGGATTTCGGATTTCGGATTTCGGATTTGTTTCTGTCTCCTCGTGCTGTGCTGTGCGTCCGCTTTGGCCGAGGAGCCCCGTCACGAGAAAACCTTCCGCAACCTCTCCGTCTCCGTCCCGCGGCTGGCGCAAGCGCCGACGCTGGACGGCACGGTGGACCCCGCCGAGTGGGCGGGCGCGGGAATGATGCCGCGCATGGTCGGGTTCGAGCGCGAAGACCGGCTCATGGATGAGCGCGAGAAGTTTTATTTCGCCTACACCGACGACGCGCTCTGGGTGGCCTGGCAGATTCAACGGCCCAAGGACGCGATCGAGCCGAAAGCGACGATCACGGCACCGGACAAGAGTTTCTGGCGCACCGACGACGCGCTGGAGTTCATGCTGAATTGCCGGCCTCACTCGAAGCACCGGAAAGTCGGCCGCGATTTCTACATGATCTGGAACGCGCTCGGCACGAAGTACGACCGACGCGAAGGGTTCGAGCATGAGACCGCCGAGGGCATCCGCTGGAACGGCGATTGGAAAGCGGTGTCGCGCACGGTGCCGGATTTCGGTTGGGAAGGCGAAGCCCGGTTTCCGCTGGCGACGCTCGAAGGCGCGGAGAAACCGGGCTCGGGCGTGTCATGGATTTTTCAACTGGCGGAAAACCGCGCCACGCCGGAACCGCTCGTGGCGCTGGCCGGCTACCAGATCAGTTGGTTCGAAGCGCGCGATTACCCGACGATGTTGTTCACCGGACCCGAGGACGTGTTCGTGCGCGTGCTCGACAGCGGACCGATGGCCGATGCCGGCAAGGGCGGTGTGTTGCTGGAGTTGGTCAATCCCGGCTCGGCGGCGAAAACCGTCACGCCCACGCTGAAGTTCTACAAGCGCAAGCCCGACGCGCCGTCGCCGTTGCCGTACTTGCGGGCGTTCGACCAGGCGCGCGATCGTCCCGAGGACAGGGTCGGGCAGGGCAAGGTGGCGTTGTTCATTCCCGACGAACAGGTCTCGAAGCAACTGCTCGACGAGAACTACGTGCTGGTCAAAGAGCACAAGGACCCGGTGAGCCTCGCGCCCGGCGAGCGGAAGCAGATCGATTTCACCATCGCCAGGGAACACGGCGATTATCTCGTGCTCTACGACGTGCGCGACGCGGCCGGCAAGGTGATCGCGGGCGGGCCGTTGCCGTTCCTCGTGCCCGAGCCGCTGGCGGTGACGACGCGCAACTTTTTCCTCGTGGACAAGAGCATCGAGGTGCGCGCCGATTTGCGCTACGTGACCGGCTGGGATGCGAAGTGCAAGGTCGCCGCGAAGTTTGCGTCCTTCAACAAAGAATGGTCGGGCGAGGAAGCGCGCAGCAAACTGGAGTTCAGCCTCCCAATCAAAGACCTCAAGCCCGGCAAGTATGACCTTCAGTTGGTCGCGACCGATGCGGCCGGGAAGAAACTGGCCGAGCGTCAGACCAGGCTCACGATCCCCGAAACGCCCGATTGGTTCGCCAAGCCGGTCGGCCAGAAGCCAGTGATCCCCAAGCCGTGGACGCCGATCCAGGTCAACGGCTCGAAACTCTCGTTCCTGATGGGCGAGTACGAATTGAAGGACTCGGTCCTGCCGGCCGCGATCAATGTTCGTTCGGTGTTCGACGAGAAACGCGAGCCAATCCTGCGCGGGCCGGTGAGGTTGCACGGAGTGGTGGACGGCAAGCCGGTCGAGTGGAAGGGTCGCGTGAAGGTGGACGAGAAACGCAAGGAATCCGTCCGCGCGTCGTCCAGCGCCGCTGCCGGCAACATTGCGATCAACGCGACGGGCGAATTCGAGTTCGACGGCATGGAGAAGGTGACCTTGCAGATCGCGCCGGCCGTCGCCGGCCCCGCGACGTCCGCTGCCGAAATCCCCCACGCTCGCCGTGGGGATTCGTTCGGTTGCCAAGCTACAAAGACATCGCGCGCAGCGGCCAAATCCCACGGGCTTGCCCCGTGGATTGTTAGGCTGCCGAACTGGCGGACGCTCGCAACCAGCCTAACGATCCCCACGGCAAGCGTGGGGGATTTTCGTCAACGCCGCGGTTGGTTGGTAGCGCAAAACCTAAACAATCCCCAGGGCAAGCCTGGGGGATTTCCAACGATCACGCAGTTGACGCTCTCGATTCCGTTCGCGAAAGGCTTCGCCGATCTGTACCGGCCGAATCACGCGTTCTTCCAGCCCAACAAAGTCGAGATCAAACCGGGCGCGTTGCCTGCCGCTGGCCTGGCGCATGACTGGCGTGCGGCGCTCTGGATTGGCAATACCCGGCGCGGGCTCGATTGGTTTGCCGAGAACATGCGCGGCTGGAAAATCGGCGCGGAGTTCGTCACGAAAGCCATCGAGGTCGAGAACGGCCCGGACGGCGCGACGTTGCACGTGCATTTCATCCGGCTCGATCCCGCGAAAGCGCTCGTGCTCGACAAGCCGCGCGAGATCGTGTTCGGGCTGATGTTCACCCCGATGCGCACGCTCAACCCGAACGCGATTCGCATCGGGACCGGGCATTACGCCGACGAACACAAACCGAAACTCACGGCAGATCGCGCTGCCGGCCTGAACTGCACGGAGGTATGGGTGCACCACAAGTTCGACAAGCTCGACGAGCACTTACAAGGTTGGCCCGACCAGTCGCCCGAGCGCACCGCCGAGTTGAAGGCGCTGGGCAAGCCGCTCCGCGACCTCGGCATCAAGATCGTTCCCTACTCGGGCTGGGGCATCAGCCGCAACGCCAAGGTCTATCCGACCTGGGGCGCGGAGATGGTGGTCGATCCGCTGATTGATAACGGCCTGCGCTGCGACGTCGCTTGCTGGAACACGCCGGTGACCGACGCCTATCTCCACCAGATGCGCAGGGCCTCGATCGAGACCGGCTACGATGGTTTCCGCATGGATGCCGGGTTCGGCGTCAACCCATGTTCGAGCCTGAAGCATCGCGGGTACGGTTCGACGTGCGGCTGGAAAGATGACAACGGCAACGTCCAGCCCAGCGTGCCGATCTTCGGCGCGCGTGAAGCGGCCAAGCGCGCGTACCGGATGTTTCACAGCGACGACATCACGCCCGACGGTTACTGCATCAGCGCGATCTACGGCAGCACGCGGTTCGCGGCGATGCTGTCGTTCATGGATGCGGGGCTGAGTTCTGAGGGCGCGGAGATGGCCGCGCGCAGTTCGAAGGAGTTCGACATTTCGTTCTGGCGCGCCAATCTCATGGAGGACAAATACGGCCTGCAACTGATCTACGGGCCAAAGGCGGAACGCCTCGGACGCGACACCCGCCTCGGGCTCGGCGCGATTCATCGTCTCACGCCGCGGGGCGCGGGGCAATTCGTGGAGACGCAGGAAGCCGGCTACGGCCGGGCGGCGGGGCCGGGCGCATTGATCGCGCAAGCGGAAGACTGGGTGCAATGGCTCGCGCCCGGGACGGAGTTCTATGGCTACTGGGAGAACGCGAAGTGGTTGCAGACCGGCCATCCCGAGCTGTACGGGTCATTTCACGTGCGGCGTGGCGACCGGGTTCTTCTGGCGTTGTTCAACCGCGACACACAGGCAATGGAGCAAACAGTCCGCCTGGACCTGAAAGCCTTCGGGTTTGGCGGCGAATCTCACGCGCTCGATGCGGTGTTGAATGAACCGATCGAGATCAAGGACGGCGCGATGAGCGTGCACCTGCTGCCGGAGAGTTTCCGGTTGATCAAGATCGCCGCCAAGCCGTTCGACGTGGTTCAGCCGAAGAAAATCGGCGAGAACCTCATCGCCGACCTCGATCCGGCGAAGTGGCCCGCGCAGGGCGTGCCGTCGGGCTGGAACGCGGGCGAAACCGCCGCCGCGTTCTCCGTCGCCAATAACGAGATCGTGATCCGCGGCAAAGTTGGCACGCCCGTAGCCCTCGGACGCAGCCTGACGCTGGCCGTGGACAAACATTATGTGTTCGAGGTCGAAGCGCGTGTGGACGCCGATGAAGGCCCGCACCTCGGTCCCGAGGCCGAGCCGCACACCTTCGCCGTGCATTTCGGCGGCTTCTATTATCCGAGACGGACGCTGGGCAGCGAATCGGTGCCGGGCCGTTACGAGACGCTGAAGATTTACTGGAGCACGCCGAAGAACGACGGGACGGCGACCGTGCGCCTGCAACTCAACGGCAACGGCAAAGTTTACATCCGCAAGATCGCGGTGTATGAAGTGGACCGCGCCAAGCCGGCCTTCGCGACGGCGCGGGCGAATTGAGTGAGCGATGCCTGAACTGCCGAATTTCCTGATCGTCATGTCGGACCAACACGCCCCGGGTGTGCTCGGCGGGTTGGGACATCCGGCGGTGCGGACGCCCGCGCTCGACCGTTTGATGGCCGAAGCTGTGACGTTTCGCCAGGCGCATTGTCCCTATCCCATGTGCACGCCGGCGCGCGCCAGTTTCATGACGGGATTGCTCGCGCCGCAACACGGCGTGTGGGAACTCGGGACGCCGTTGCCGTCCGACCTGCCGACGTGGGTGCATGTGCTGCGGCGGGCGGGTTACGAGACGGTGCTCAGCGGGCACATGCATTTCATCGGGCGCGATCAATGGCATGGGTTTGAACGGCTGGCGCATCCGGGCTTCGTCACGCGGACCAGCCCTTTTGCATACGCCGATTGGGACCGGCCGCTCGAGTTTGACGTGCCGGTCAACGAACACCGCTTGCGCACGGCCGGTCCGCGCGATGAACCGACGCGCAACGAGAAGTTCGACGTTCCCGTTGTGAACGCCGCGCTGAAGGAGCTGCCGCGGTTGGTCGAACGGAGTGACCGTCCGTGGTTGTTGGTCGTCGGGCTGATTCAGCCGCACACGCCGTACGAGGTGTCGCGTCGCTTCTACGAACCGTACGCAACCGCCGAGATACCGTTGCCGCGCACGCCGCCCGGCGGCAAAACGTTCGAGGAGATGATCCCGCCGCAGTTCGTGGGCAGCCGCCGCTGGCATGGGCTGACGAGCGATTGGGCGACGGACGACCAGGTGCGGGAAGCGCGGCGTTGTTATTACGGCATGGTCAGCGAAGTGGATGAACTCGTGGGACGGCTGGTGGCGCGGTTGGAGGAATTGGACGCGCGCCGCAACACCTGGATCGCGTATTTGTCCGACCACGGCGACAACCTGGGCGAACACGGTTTCTGGGCGAAGTGTAATTTCTACGAGGAGAGCGTGCGCATCCCCTGGATCGTGTCGCCGCCTGGCTGCCGCCACGGCGGCGCGATGTGCGACGCGCCGGTGTCGTTGATTGATTGGATGCCGACCGTGCTGGAACTCACGGGCCAGAAGGAACATTTCGACGACTTGCCGGGTCGCTCGTTGTTACCGCTGCTGGAGAACCCCGCCGAGCGATGGGAAAACCGGGCGATCGTTGCCGATTATGCCTGTGAAGGAACGCGCGTGCCGATGCGGATGGTGCGTCAGGGACGCTGGAAGGCGTGTTTCGCGCCCGGCTTCTCACCTGTGTTGTACGACTTGGAAACCGACCCGCACGAATGGCACGATCGCGGGACAGACCCTGCTGTTGCGCCGGTGTTGCAGTCGCTCGAAGCCTGCGCGCACGCCGATGGCTGGGACGGGGAACGTTTGTTGAACGAAATCCACCGGCACCAGCGCCGTCTGAGATTCCTCGATGAGGCCGAACGAACCCACTGATGGTCCGGCTGTTCGGCCAACTGGCGCGCTGCCAGGCGGCGCGTGAATCATGGTGAGGAAGAAACTCAGCGCCGGACGGAGAGCCTTCTTACTGCAAGCAGCGCCCCGATCGCGAACAAGGCAATCGCCGACGGCTCGGGCAGCAGCGCGGGGGCAGCTTCGTTGATGCCGAAGCTGAAGCCGTTCACCTCCGCCGTCGCGGCAGACCCGCCGAAGATGCCGCCGAAGATGACGCCCGGGGTGCTCACGATCGAGCCGCCCGCGGTCGTGTAGGAAACGCTCTGGGCGAGAATGTCGTTCACGTACAGTTCGATGGTGTCGGCGGCTGTGCCCGACGTGCCGACCTTGCGAACGCGAAGATTGTAGAAATCGTCGCCGTTCGGCGCGGGCGTATAGACGCCTGCCACGGGAGCATGACCGGAGTCGCCGATGAAGAACTCGTGCACATTGCCGACCCCCAGTCTCGCGCCAATCGCCATGTACCGCGTGCCATCCTCGAAGTCCCATCCCATGCCAACGCGCCCGGGGCCGTCGCTGTAACTGAGCAGGCGCATCCGCGCGCGCGCCTCCCACGTGGCGGTGGAACTGAGTTGGCCGGGAAGAGATTGGCTGTTCCAAACGAACCCGCCAGCGGCGTCGTTGATCGTCAACACTCGGCTCGAAACCGACTGTGTGCTCGGTGCGCCGATCGTCACCGTCCACGGCGGGGTCGGCGGCGTGATGCCGGGCGTCACGTACAGATCGTAAACCGAATTGGTGGCTGCGGAGGCGATCCCGGCCGAGATCACCAACGCCGCGCACGATACGGAAAGTTGAAAGCGTTTCATGATTTGCTCCTTGCTACCCATTGAATCTCACGTCGCCATCGTATTCCAACCCCTCGGTCCCTCAAGGCAGATAAGTGAGGTAAAAAAAAGAACCGCTGGCAAATCCGACCCTGCCGGGTAGGCTTTCGTTCATGAACCATCAAAAGTGGGTGGCGCAAAGGGAGTCGGACATTCCTGTCCGACAACTTCGTTGCCAAAGCAGCGGCGGCGGACAGGAATGTCCGCTCTCCCTTGGTGGTAGCTCTCAATGAAGCACAGTTCGCCGCCAACCCGCCCGCCAACGCTCCCGCTCAAGAGCCGTCTCGCCGAACGCGTGCTCGAGGCGCTCCGCGCGGAGGTCCTTCGTGGACGCTGGCAGGGCCAACTGCCGCCCGAACGCCAGCTCGCCGCGGATTTCGAGGTCAGTCGTCCCACGCTCCACCTGGCGTTGCGCGCTCTCGAACGGGAAGGCCTCGTGGAAGCAGTCCGGCGACAGCCCTGGCGGATCGTCGCGCGCTCGGAACCTCACGGCTCGGTTCCGCGCCGCCCCGAGGTGACGGTCCTCCTGCCGACGCGCATCCGTTTGGATCTGACGGCCCAGTCGCCCTGGCTCGATCCCTTGCGGCACAAGCTTCACCGGTTGGGCCTGGACCTGGCTGTTCGCGATCCGTTCGCGAAGGAGATGAGAAATGTCGAGCGCACACTTCAAGAGTTCGATGCCCGTCATCGCTCCACGTTCTACGTTCTCGCGTCCGTGCCGACTGCCGTACAGCGATGGTTTCAATCCTGCCCTATGCCCGCGCTGGTGTTCGGCTCACGCGCGCGGGGCGTGCAACTGCCGGCGGTGGACATTGACCATGACATGACCGTGCGACACGCAACCGAATATCTGCTCCGACGCGGCCATCGGCGGGTGGCGTTGCTCAATCTGCCGCCGACGGCCCTCGGCTCGACCATCGCCAACGAAACATTTCTGCGGACGTGCCGCGAATGGCCCAAAGGGAACGTCGAGCCGACCATTCAAACCACCTTGTCCCGCCCGGTTTCAGTGGAAGCCGCGGTGCGACGCGGATTGGCGAAAGGACGAACACCCACGGCCTTCATCACGATGGATTTTGAGATGACGATCAGTCTGTACACGATCCTGGGACAGATTGGATTGCGTATTCCGCGGGACGTGTCGGTGGTGTGCTGTTATTACTGGCCGACGCTGGATTTTCTCTGTCCGCGTCCGACCTGCTACCGGTTCTCGTGGCCAACCGTGGCCAATCGCATGGCCCGCATCGTGAGAAACCATCTGCATCTCGGGAGCCTGCCCAACACGGTTACGAAGACCATCCCGACGCTGCGCGAAGGGCTCAGTGTGTCCTCGGCGATCACGTAAGAGACCGTGTGAAAAATCGGGGGTAGAAGCAATCTTGCGCAAGAGAGGAGCGCGGACATTCCTGTCCGCGACTACAACGCAGCGTTTCTGTTTCGGAGGATTCGTCCAGCGAGGAAACATTATTTACCACAGTAATGGGTGTTGAATTTGAGCGTTGGCAACCGATTCTGTGGGCATGGACCGATGGCGATACAGCCGCGCTTTCACCTTGATCGAGTTGTTGGTCGTGGTGGCGATCATCGCCATTCTCGCGGCGATGCTCCTGCCGGCATTGCGGGGCGCAAAGGAACAGGCCAAACGCGCCACCTGCGCCAACAACCTCAAACAGATTGGGCTGGCAATCCATCTCTACGTCGAGGATAGCAACGGCTGGTTGCCGGCGGATGTAAACGCGAACAGCGGGATGTTTCATTACGGAGGAGCGCCGGGCGCATTCAACTACCAGTCGCGTCTGCTCAACCGCTACGCCGGCAGCACCAGCGAGGCGTGGCGTTGCCCGTCGGATGACGGTTTCGATCCGTGGGGAACGCCCTGGAGCGAGAGCGTTTTCAAAGGTTACGGCTCGAGCTACTTTTACATCCACGGCCTTGTCGCCAATCCCGGCTACTCTGATCCATGCTGCAGCACGGACTGGACGCGAAAGGACCACAAGCTGGCTGAGTTCGTCCGCAGCACCGAAGCGTTCCTGTACGGGGAGGGATCGGCGGGCGCGTATCTCACATGGACCGGTGTCCAGCTCCCGTTGCAGTGGCTTTGGCATGTGGACAACCTGCCGATGAAAGCCAATGTCTGTTTCATGGACGGCCACGTGGCGTATCTCGAAATCAAGGACGCGAGTTCGTGGCCGGGGTTCACCTGGTTTGGCAGGTAGGCAAGATGCTGTTGCGGGTTCGAACTAGATCCATCCTTGCCATGAACCGCCTTAAACCGAGCGTCGCAACGGAGGGCGGACATTCCTGTCCGCCACGGCGGGATCATCATCGCGAAACGGCGGACAGGAATGTCCGTTCTCCGATTTAGGAAATTCGGAATGAAGAAATTGTTCTGGGCAATCTGGATCGCCGCAAACGCATCCTTCGGTGCGGCGGAGAACCTTCCGCTCAAGGTCGGCACCAACACCTGTCTTTTCCTCGACGATCATTTCATTGCCGAGCAGAAGGGACTCACGCGCACGTTTCACCAAGCCAAGCCACATCCGAAAGCAGTCATCAGCGAGACCGAGCCATGGGAGCATTGGATCACGCTCTGGGGAAGCTGCTTCTACGATCCGGTCGGCAAGGCGTATCGGATGTACTACCAGTCCACCCTCTACCCCTCGGGCGAGCCGGGCATCAGTTTTCGCGACTACCTGCTGTACGCGGAATCGAAAGACGGCATCCAGTGGGTTAAGCCGAAGCTCGGACTCGTCGAACACAACGGGTCGAAGACCAACAACATCGTCTTCGCGTTCGCCGGGCCTGCCAACGTCTATATCGATCCCAAGGCGAGCGATTCCAAAGGACGGATCAAGGCCAACCTCTACTTCCTTAAGGCCGACCCCCAATACAACAACGCTCAGGGGATGGCGTTGCTCCAGTCGGCCGACGGGCTGCGGTTCGAGCACGTGGATTTCATGGACCCGCCGCCGTTCGCCAACCCGGACGAAGGCGGGTTTGTCGATATCATGATCGTCGGTTGGGATTCGCTAAAGAATTCCTACTTCGCGCAATGGCGGACCTTCTCGCAGCACAAAGTCGCCGAGAAACCGACCGGCAAACGTCGCGCGCTTGGGATCACGTGGTCCGACCAAATCACGAGGAAATGGTCGCCGGTCGTCCAGACGCTCAAGCCGGACGAGCGCGACGACGCGCACGCGGCCCGGCTCAGCAAGGACCCGGACAAACCGGACTTCACCGAGTTTTACACGATGCCGCACTACGTGGTTGGCAATCACTACCTCGGCCTCATCACGTTGTTCGAGCTAGGCGACGGCAAGGATGGCAACGGCGGCGGCGGACTGCATTTTGCCTTCAGCAATGACGGACTCAACTGGAAGCGCGCGGAGCCGCTGCGCAACGCCATCGAGAACGGCGATGATCCCGAGTTGTTCCCCAACTTCGCGCAGTTCAATCCGCCGCTCGACATGGGCAACGAGACGTGGATTTTCTACAGCGAGAACAACGGCACGCACGGGACACAGCCGTTCGCGAAATCCCGCGGACGCATCCGCGCGGCGGTCTGGCGCAAGGATGGGTTCGCCTCGCTCAACGCCACGGACCGGGCCACGCTGACCACGAAACCGCTGGCGCACGCCGGCAAGGAGTTGCTGGTAAACTTCAAGACCGAAGCCGGCGGTTCCGTGCGCGTCGGTTTGTTGACCGAGGACGGGAAACCGATCACCCAGTTCAACCTTGCCGAATGCCGACCGTTGAAAGGCGATGCGACGGCGCAGAAAGTCGAGTGGGCAGGGGGCACGGATTTCTCGAAGCACGCCGACGGCAAGCCCGTGCGGCTGATGTTCGAGCTGAACAAGGCGCAGCTCTGGAGTTTTCGTTTCGCCCCTTGAGAGGACGCATTTGCTGATTCAGTCGTTGGCACTTACGACTTGAGGTTCCGCCCTCGTCTGCTCCATCCTGCGGATGTCATGAGGAAAGACATGCATCGTCCGGTTGCGAGACATTCCCGGGCATTTGTAAGGACGACCGCCCGATGAAGTTCAAGAAGCGAGACCTGATTTCGTCGATCCTGCGCGGGGCGGACTGGCTCGTGGACCGGGCGCAGGACGACGACCGCCACTCGCCGACGTTCGGCGCGATGCGCAACGGCTATTGGGTCGGGCTGGGGCGATGGGACTGGTTCGAGCCGGTCTGGCACTCAGGACAAGCGGCGCTGGCGTTGTTGATCGCGCATCGACTCCAGCGCGACAAGCGTCATCTCCAGGCCGCGATCCGCGCAGGTGAATACATTCTTCGTCAACAAATCCTCGCCCCCGGCGATCTCACGCGGCACGGCCACATCCGCGGTTACATCAAACCCGACGAACCGCTTTCCAACACGTCCACCTTCCTCGAAGCGCTCGTCGGCCTGCTCGAACTGCACCAGGTCACCGGCGACGAGAAATGGCTGAAAGCAGCGCTGGACGCGCTCGATTGGACGGTCCGCAACGCGTGGCTGGAACGAGAAGGATTGGTCCTTGATTGCTTCGATTGGAAAGCCGGGAAATTCGTGCGGCCCAATCGTGATTGCGCCCGCGTCTTCACTCCCGGCCAGCTTCGAAAGCTCGGCATCAAAGCTTCCGCGCGTCCGTTGCTCGATGACTCGGTGTTCTATCGCGCCTATCAACTCACGCGTGACGCGAAGTATCGGCGCGTGTTTCGCTCGATCGCCGACCGGCTCGTGCGCGACCAGGATCGCTGGGGCAACTGGATCGAATACATCCCGTGCGATCCGTTCGCGGGCCGTTTTCACGCGCGCCACGCCTGGTGGTGGGGCTACCCGCTGCTCGATGCCCACCGCGAGTTTGGTCAGCGGAAGTATCTGCGCGCGGCGATGCGGGCGGCGGATTGGTACGCGCGCGTCCTGCAGCGCGACGGCTCGATGTGTTACACGAACTTTACCGATGGCAAAATGGGCTCGATGCTCGCCGTCTGCGGCTCGGCCACCGCGTGCGCGGCGCTGTTTTTCCATGAACTTGTCCAGGATTTCGGGATCAAACGGTACCGGGAACCTCTCGACCGCTGCGTCACGTTCCTTCTCACGACGCAGCACGGCGAACAGTTTCCGGACAAGAACGTGCGCGGCGCGTTCTTCGAAGCATGGGGGGGCCGGCCCGGCATGGGCGCGCACGTCTATCAGGTGCGCGACATCGCGACCTGTTTTGCCATCCGGGCTTTGGAACGGCTGGTGTGATTCGGCCAATGTGGAAGGCCGTCTCCGACGGGCGATCCTGGAAATCATCCCCAAGAAAGAGCGCGTGAGACGATTGCTCGTTCACGCGCTCTCTTGGTGTGCTCGCCGAGCATGCGAAACACCGCGCGGGTCATCGCCGCGCGCGGCTGGTAGCTTGCGGCGTCGCGACAGATGGACCAGACCCGGCGCGTTCCCGCTTCCACGTTGCGGCGGAACAAGCCCACGCCTTGCCCCTTGCTTGGTTTCGTGGGCGTGTCCGCGCCGCCCGTGGCCTTTTCTTCGGGCTGCCCAGCGTCACCATGACGTCGAACGCTACGGGGCAGCCCGCGAGGACCGCGATGGATCTGGAATCGGTGTCCTGCATTGACACGTCGCTGCTTGTAAGAGCCACGGCGGGATGGTTTTATTCCCGGCGGCGCCGCGAAACCGGGAATAAAGCGCCCCGTCGATGGCTCCTATGAGTACAGAAGGCTCAAATCCAGTGGGACAGGACTTCGAACGCGTGGTGGACCTGTATTACGCGGGATTGTATCGCCTGGCATTCAGTTTGACGCGTAACGAAACCGAAGCATGCGATCTGACGCAGCAAACGTACTACCTGTGGGCCACGCGCGGCGACCAACTGCGCGATCCGTCGAAGGCAAAGTCGTGGCTGTTCACGACGTTGTACCGCGAGTTCCTGAAGACGCGCAGAAGGGCGGACCGGTTTCCTCACCGGGAATTGAGCGAGGTGGAGGAGGAATTGCCGCACGTGCCCCCGGGCGTCGTCCGTCGGATGGATTGGCGGACCGTCGTCGAGGCGCTGGCGCGAGTCGAAGAAGTGTATCAAGCGCCGTTGGCGATGTTTTACCTGGAAGACCTTTCATACCGGGAAATCGCCGCGGTGCTCCAAGTACCCATCGGCACCGTGATGTCCCGCATCGCGCGTGGCCGGGCCCGGCTCCAGGCGATGCTGTTGGAGAACTCGCCGGCAACGGAGCGCAACGTCATTCCCTTTCCCCAGGACAGCAAGCGAGCGCCGCATGACCAGTAACGAAGCCAGAACTATTTTGCGCGCGTACCGCCCCGGCAAGTCGGCGGAGGACGATCCGCACTTTGCCCAAGCGCTCGCACTGGCCGGGCAGGACGCCGGGCTCGGCGCATGGCTCGATGAACAAAACGCACTTCACGATGCGATGCGGAGCAAGTTCGGCGAAATCCCCGTGCCGGCAAATCTGAGGGAACGGATCCTGGCGGACCGCAAGGTGGCGCGGCCTACCTTCTGGCGGCGCAGCCCGGTTGCCCTGGCCGCTGCCGCCGCGCTCGTGGTAGTGATCGGGATCGCCGCGTTGATTTTCCCGGATGGAGCCAGTGCGGACCTTCGCGCGTATCGCCGCGACATGGTGCAATTCGTCGCCGACCTGTACCGGATGAACGCCCGCGCCCGGACCTGGGACGAGTTGCGGCAGGCGTTCGCGAAGCAGGGCTGGCCGGCGGATTACGTCGTGCCGGCGGCCTTGCGCTCGGTGCGCTTGGAGGGCGGCTGCATGCATTACTGGCGCGAGCAGAAAGTTTCGCTGGCCTGCATGAAGACCGGCGAGGGCCAGGGGATGTGGCTGTTCGTGATCAACCGGGCCGCCTTGCCTTCGGGATGCCCGACGCCGCAGCCGCAATTCGCCGACGTCGGGAAGTTGCGCACCGCGACGTGGTGCAGTGAGGACAAGACCTACCTGCTCGCCACGGATGGCGGCCTGGAACTCTTGAAGAAGCACTTGTAGCGCGCCATCGCAATGCAGTTCGTCGTAGCGCGATTCATCGCGCGGTTGGGGGCCGTCGAACCGCGCGATGAATCGCGCTACGACGAACAACCCGAACAACCCGTCAAGCTTGCACGGGAGTCTTGGATCATCTATACGCGGTGATCGCACTCACGCTCAGCGATGATCAAACGTCCAACCCTCGAAACCGACCGCCTGCTCCTGCGCCCGTTCACGCTCGCCGACGCGTCCGTCGTGCAACGTCTCGCCGGTGACCGCGCGATCGCTTCGACCACGCTGCTCATCCCGCATCCGTACAAGGATGGTATGGCGGAGAAATGGATTCGCTCGCATCGAAAGGCCTTTGAGAAAGGGAAAATTTCGTGGGCGATCACGCTCCGCTCCGACAACACGCTCATCGGCGCGATTGGCTTGAACGTCAACCGCGACCATCTCCGCGCGGAAGTGGGTTATTGGATTGGCAAGCCGTATTGGAACCGGGGCTACTGTACCGAGGCGGCCCGGGCGGTCGTGCGCTACGGGTTCGACGTGCTCGGCCTCAACCGCATCGAAGCGCATCACTTCGCGCGCAACCCGGCCTCGGGCCGCGTCCTGCAGAAGCTCGGCATGAAGCCGGAAGGCTGTCTCCGCCAGTCCGTCAAAAAGTGGGACCGGTTCGAGGATGTGCAACTCTACGCCGTGCTCAAGAGCGATCGACGCCACCGCTGAGCCAAACGCTGCGGAGATGGTCAAATAAGATGACAACTGGTTTGCACCTTGTCGCCGTCGCTCTGCCTGCGGTAGCCTGACAAGAATGAACTCATCTTACTTTCTCCTGCGAGTGGTTTGCGCGGTCGGAATGCTGCTTTCGGTCTGGCCCGGCATCGTGTCGGCCCAGGAACTCAAGCCGCTGTTCTACGAATCGTTCGACGCTGGCAAGGAGACCGGCGTCGTCGGCAAGGCCGGTACGATGCGCGCCGTGGACGCCCGCGGCGTGGTCGATCTCGACCGCGGGACGATGGCGTTTTTCACGCGCCCCGACAAGCTGGAGATCACCGAATGGGCGCAATTCGGCGGCGTGCGTGGGCGACGAGTCGAGGGCTATTGGGGTATGATCCTCGGGTTCGACCGGCGGCTCGAAGATTTCCTGTTCAGTTTCTACGACGTGGGGCGGTACGGGCCGCCGCTGAAGTTCCAGCCCTGTCTCGGTCGCTGGAAGGAAGGCGAATGGCATCACCTCGCCGCGGTGTGGGACCGCAACGAGGGATTCACGATCTACGAGGCCGGCAAGAAGATCGCCAGCAACTGGGGCAGCTTCGTGCGCGAATGGAATTTCGTCCCCGACGATCTGTTCGTGAACGGCGTGGGCGACGAGTTGTACGTGTTCGCCGAGCCGCTGACGGACGCGCAGGTCGCGCAGTTGGCGAAGGGCGAGAAACCGACCGGCGCGCCGATCGCGATCACGGCGCCGGAGAAGCGTCGCGCCAACGATCTCGCCCGGTACGGCTGGAGCGGCGAAAGCCTCGCGGCGATGCCGGTGGTCGAGGCCGGCAAGTCGATTACGTTCACGTTCGCGCGGTTCGTTGGTTGCGAGGACACGCATCGGCCCGTCCCGGAGTTGTACTGGGGGTTTCCCGGCTCGACGTGGCCGCTCGACAAATACGGCGCCTCGATTCGCGGCGAGCATCTGGACATCCGGCTCGCGCCGAAGCCATCGTACGATCGAGTGCGCGCGTTCGTGCAGCGTCGGTTCGAGGGCGAGTTTCGGCGGATCGTCGAAAACAAGGAGCAGCCGGTTCTCGCATTCCAGACCGAGCAAGTCGGCGTGTGGCATCGCAAGCTTGACGCGCCGCTCGCAGACGAGCATCTGGTGTTGAAACGCAAGGTTGGAGCGCTGGGCGGGCTGGATTTTTACCGGGTGGAGCCAATGAAAGGTAAGCCCGCCGCGAAGGATGCGGTGGCCTTTACGTTCGCGAAGGCCGACAAGTTCCCCGACTCGGAAGTGGGCCGCGCCATGATGGGCGAAACGCCGACGCGCTTCTGGCAACCCACTTTCGCCAGCGCGTCTCCCGCGGAATCATGGACCCTCGACTCGCCGGCGTTCGGCGGGTTTCAGACCACGACCGAGCCGCCGACGGATGCGAAGGCGTTCGACGGCGCGGCGGTGACGTTGGTCGCCGAGGGTCTCAAGGAGCCGACGCCGGTGCGCATCACAATCAAAGAGCCCGTGCATGGCACGCGCGACTGGCTGGTCGCCGACGCTGTGTTGCAGCCAAAGGGAACCGGCAAGCAGTCGTTTACGATCCAGGTTAAGGGACGTCCCGTGATCAACATGCCGCCGGTGCAGGCCATCGAGAAGAACAAGACCAACGACGTCGCGGGCGTCGCATTCGGGCTCACCGTCACCGCGGCCAACCCGGTCAAGTGGCACATGGGCAAAGGCGGTTCGTCCGTTGATTTCCTGCCCACCGACACGAAAGCCGCGCTGCCAGCCGCCGCGGAGGACCAGGAAGAGTTCATGCGCGAGGCGTACGCGGAAATCATGGAAGGCCACGCGTACACTGATCCGTTGCTCGTTCTCCCCATGAAGTGGCTGGCGAAATTCGCGCCCGAGCGGAAAAAGTTCCGTCAGATGTACGAGCGGGTCGGCTCGCCGCAGTGGTTCGTCGGCATCAATGTCCCCAAGCTCGTCTATCCCGAGCCGAAGAACGAGACCGGCGCGCCTGAGTGGGCGTTCTGGCAGATGCAGGCGATGAAGGACCATTGGCGCATCCTGCATTGGTACACCGACCACATGCAGCTCTGGAACGGCGAACTCGGCGGCATCTGGAACGACGACACCGACCACGTCGAGAATTGGTACGACCACGCGTTGTGCATGGACGACGATGGCCGCATCAAGAACGCGCTGCGCAAAATCTGCGACGGCCTCTGGAACTACCAACTCGAAGAAGGCGTCGGCAAGTACGTCCAGGACGCCTGCCATTTTTACGAGGAAGGCATGGGCAACATGGGCATGCGGCTGGTGATCGACTACGGCGACCCGGTGATGTTCGCCCGCGCGTTGACGACGTGCAGCCATTACGACAAGTGGCTGGTCAAGACCGATAAGGGTTACGTGCCGCGCGGGGAATACATGAGCGTCAACGGCATGTGGTCGGCGCGGGAATTCAGCGATCCGCGCTGGGTCGGCCATCGTCCCGACATCATGGTGCCCGCCGGCTACCTGATCTGGTACAACCGGCATCCGACCATCGCGAAGTACTACGACGGGTTCGATCCGAAGGACGCCTTCCATGGCTCGACCAAAGCGCGCGTGACGGACCTGGCCGCAGCGAGGAAACGCTACGCCGAGGAACTGCTCAAGCCGGTGGGTCGCGACGCCAAAACACACATCGGTTACATTGACGAAATCGGCCTCACCGACGAAGTGCGCAAGAAACATGCAGTCGAGTTCAAGGCGCCTGGCCCAATCGCCCATTACTGGGGCGCGCATGATACCGACACGCACTATTTCCACTGGCGCATCTCGGGCGACGATCGCTGGCTGGTCGAATCGTACAAGCGCGTCTGCGAATGGTTCTACAGCCACGACTGGCTTAACAGCGAGGCGATGCCTTCGATGGACCGCAACCCGTTGCCGCGTTACTCGCTCGTCCGCGCGCGCATGGGTTCGATCGCGACCAACCGCGGCGCCAGCGGGTTGATGTGGCCGCAACACGGCATTAGCTACGTGAACGGCGGCGACGACATCGCGGCGGCGGTCATCGAGAACCTCGACACGCAGTTCGCGGCGCGATTCTATCCGTTCGCCGGCAAGCCGCACGCGGTCCGTGCGCGCGTCTGGCGGTTGAATCCCGGCACGTACAAGGTCGTCCTCTCGAACGACAAGAACGACGACGCCAAACCCGAGGAAGCGATCTGGACGAAGGAAATGAAACTCGACCGCGGCGCGCTCCTGGAATTCACGCTCCCGCCCAAGCAGTGCTCGATTCTGACGATCACGCCGGTCAAGGCCGAGGAGCCGAACTACGGCAAGCCCGACCCCGCGATCAGCCTCGCGAGCTGCGATTACGTCTATACCGAGCACCTCGTCGTGCACGTCTATAACAACGGCACGAAACCCGTGGAGAACCTGCTCGTGCGCGTCCGGGACGGAAAGAGCGGCTTGGTCGTGGCCAGCGGCGAACAGGTGATCGACCGCATCGAAGCCCCGCTCGACATGAAACCGAAGCAAAAGGGCGTTGAGTTCAAGAACATCAATGCCAACACGTACGGCAGCATCCTCATCGAGATCGATCCTGAGGGAAAGATCGACGACCTCAATCCGTACAACAACCGGGTGGAATTGAAGTATTGAGCGGATACGACTGCTTGCGTTGACCCGGCGCATCGAACAGAAGATCGCAAAGGACGCGAAGGGGCGCATCCGGGTTTTTGAGCGTGCCCCCATGCGCGCTGGCCGGTGAATGCGAAGCGCCCGGCAACGGTTCAGCCGGTCGGCGCGCGGAGGCGCCTCCCACATTCGTCGGTCCGACACCCAGTGCCCCATTCGAGTTGCGGGCTCACTGGTCTGAAACCGTGTCAGCCTGATCAACCTAATGTGGGAGGCGCCTCCGCGCGCCGACCGGGACCGTTCTTCAAGCAGAGTTGGACCACTTAAAAAAGAGCTTGGATGCATCCCCACCAAAGGACGCCCAGGAATTTGGCTTCGCGTTCTTTGCTTCCTTCTGTTAGAGGTCCGTGCGATTCACACAATCCGCGCGGCGTGCCGCGAAGGAGAACACCTATGCCAACAGACAAACCTCGCTTCGAATCACTCGACGAAATGGCCACGGCAACGGCCGTCGCCCTGAGCGAGGCGGCCAGCCATGCGGCGTTCGAGCTGTTCTCCGACAAAAAGTTTCGACAGCTCGCGGAGTTCGACCGCATTGCCGAAATCGAACGGGACCGCATCTTCAATGAGTTGGTGGTTGCCTGGCTGGTGTTGATCCAACTGATTTTGGAGGCGCCCGATCTGCGGGTGGACCCCGACTTGAAAGAATACCTGGCGTTGTTGCAGACGAAAATCGCGCCCGCTCATGTCGCCAACCTCGCGAAACTGGGCGTGTCCGCCGAGCATTGCCGCGAATGGGAGACGTTGATCGGCATGCGTTACGAGGAGTATGCGCGGGACCGCCACCAGGCACGGGCTGCGGCGATGGAACTGGAATCGGCCGAAAAGGACCTCGAGTTGGAGGATCTCGCCCGGTTGCAGGCTTTCGTTCCTCTCCACGCGGTCGCCATCGGCTGCCATCATCACGTCTGCCGGGGCGAGACGAACGGACGGGACGAGTTGTTCAAGGCGACCTTGCGGCCTCTGGGCCGGTTTTATGTGGATTTACGTTTGCGTTTCGAGGGGGCCAACCCCGGTCCGTTGTCGCGGTTGCGCGTCGCGCTCCGCCGTCTGCTGGGCGGGTGACACGAATCGTCCTCGTCCTCCTCCTCGAAAGTCCCCGAAAAACCCCGACGTGAGGGCCTGTGTGAAAAACCACTGAACCACATGGCTGCCCACGGTGTTCCGATGCGCCCGAGAACGCGGCGGCGTGTGGACACACACGAAAGTTTGTGCCATGCTCGCGCGTCATGGAGTTTCTGAGCGCGGGCATTCCGATCGGACGCTGGTGGGGGATCACCGTCCGCCTGCATTTCACGTTTTTGCTCTTTGCCTTCTACCGAATGACCACCGTGGGTCATCTCGGATACGGCTTGGCCTTCGTGATCGGACTGTGCGTGTCCATTCTGCTGCACGAGTACGGGCACGCACTGGCAGCGCGCTGGTGCGATGGCGAGGCAGAGGAAATCCTTTTATGGCCGCTCGGGGGGCTGGCCGTCTGCCGCCCGGCCTGGCAGCCCACAGCGCACTTGATCTGCACCGTGGCCGGACCATTTGTGACTCTGGTGCTCTGGCTTTTTTTCTGCGGATTGTCCTGGTTCCTCGGCGATGTGGTCGCCAAATGGGTCAGTCTCCCCTCCGGCGTCCTATGGTTCGTGAAACAAATGCGTTGGCTGAACCTGTGGCTGCTTATTTTCAACGTCTGCGTCCCGGCGTTCCCGATGGACGGCGGGCGGATCCTGCGGGACACCATCTGGCATTGGATGAGCGCCGAGCGAGCGACGTTGATCGCGATCACGCTGAGCCAGGTGATCGGAGTGCTGGCATTGCTTTGGGCGGCCGCCGCTCTCACCAGCCCCGAAGTCGTCCCGCCGCCTCCCATCAGTCCGTGGTGGATGATCGCGCTATTCGTCTTCATCCTGTCGGCCTGCGCCAATGAACGACGGATCGTCGCGGCGGAAGCCGGCGGAGAGTATTCCTTCTCGTTGCGCGAACGTCTGCGACGCGGCCGACGCCAACGCGGTTTTCGCAAGGCGATTGATGCACGCACGGCCGCCGACGAGGCGGAGGCGTTCCATCGTTGCGCCCAGTGCGGACGCACCGAGCGCGACTCGAAAGACCTCGAATTCCGCGTCTGCACCGATTGCGCCAACGGCGAGGAATATTGCCAGGAACATCTCGACAAACATCAGCACACACGGCCTCTTGCCACCGGCAAGGGCCACAGCTAGAATCGAAGCCATGGCCGAAGAGCATCCGAAGCTGCGAAACGTCGATGCGTTCCCGGTCCAGCAGAACGGCCAGCAACTGATCTGCCTGCGCGACCCGCTTCATTTCTCGACCAGCGTGCTCACGGTTTCCCCGGCGGCGGTCCCCATCTTGCGGTGCCTCGACGGCAAGCATTCGCTGCGGGACATCCAGGCGGAATTCGCCCGCGCCACGACACAAATCCTGCCGATGGAACAGCTCGTTTCGTTCGTGAACAAACTCGACGAGGCGTTGCTGCTCGCCAGCCCGCGCTTCCGCGCGCACCGGGAACGGGTCATCCGCTCGTTCCGCGAATCCCCCGTGCGCGAACCCTCGCATGCCGGCGCTTCGTACCCGGCGACGCGCGAGGGCATCCATCGGATGTTCGCGAAGCACTTCGAGCCCCCGAAAGGACCGGGCAAGGACAGCGCGAAACCCCGCAAACCGCCCGTCGCCATCGTCTCGCCGCATATCGACCTGCGGCGCGGCGGCCCGGGCTTTGCCTGGGCGTATCAGCAACTGGTGGAGACGCCCAAGGTGGACACGTTCGTCATCCTCGGCGTGGCCCACTCGGGGACGAAACACCGGTTCGCGGGCACGAAGAAATCGTTCCGCACACCGCTCGGCCTCGCCAAGAACGACCATGCGTTCCTGGACGCGCTGGCTGACAAGCTGAACTTCGACTTGTACGAGGACGAGTTCGCGCATCGCAGCGAACACTCGGTCGAGTTTCAGGTCGTCTATCTGCAACACATGCTCGGCGAATCCTTTCAGATCGCGCCGATCCTGGTCGGGTCGTTTCACGATCTCATCGGCACCGGCCAACAACCCATCGAAGACCCCGAGGTCGCCGGTTTCGCCAGCGCCTTGCGCGAGACCATCGCGGAGTCCGGCAAACGAGTGTGCGTGGTGGCCGGCGTGGACCTGGCGCACGTCGGCGGACGATTCGGCGACGAATACACGGTCAACGAAGACGTGCGCCGCCAGCTTGAAACCGACGACCGCGAAATGCTGGGCATCCTCGAATCGTGCGACGCGCCGAAGTTCTTCCGCATGATCCACGAGGAGCGGGACTCCCGCCGGGTCTGCGGGTTTGCCGCGCTGTACACGATGATTTCCGCGCTGGAGGTCAAGAATGGCAAGTTGCTGTACTACGGTCAGAGTTTCGAGAAAGACACGAACTCGGTCGTGTCGTTTGCGAGCATGAGTTTCGTCTGATCGGGCCCGGCATTCATGAGCGACAAGCCCGCCGCTTCCACGCCGGTTCTGTACGTCAAGAGTTTCTGTCCCTGGTGCGTCCTGGCCGAGCGGGAATTGAAGCGGCTCGGCGTCGCGTACAAGGCAGTCAACGTCTCGAAGGACCGCGCCGCCTTCGAGGAAATGAAACGTCTCTCCAATCAGACGCGCGCTCCTACGCTGGTGGTGAACGGCGAGTTCTTGGCGGATTTCGGACCGGAGGAGTTGGAGCCGTTTTGGAAACAGGCTGGACTACGGCAATAGGCGATTCGTTGGGCGGTCCCGGTCGGCGCGCGGAGGCGCCTCCCACATTCAGTCAATCTGGATTCGCTCGGCGTTGGACCGATGGGCGGGGAAGAGCGATTGAGTGTCGATGGTTGAATGTGGGAGGCGCCTCCGACCGGCTGAGGTGGGAGGAACTGTGCGTATGCTCAAGAACCGAGATGCGGCGGAGTTCTTCCGGCTTGCCGATCCCGGCCCCGTCACTATATTGGCGGCGATGAGGCTTCAAGACATTCGAGAGCTCTACGAGGCGCGACCGTTCCGCCCGTTCACGATCATGGCTGACGGCCGGCGAGTGCGCGTGGAGCATCCTGAATTCATCGCGTTCAACCCAGCGGCACGCTCCGTGATCGTCATTGAGCCGAATGGTTCGTCGCACCGGATTGACATCATGCTTGTGACCGACCTTGAAGAGCGACCAAACGGGGCGGCGCGTCGGAAGCGGAAGCGCTGACGCACCGTGTTTCATTTTTCACTCGTCGGTTGCTCGCCCTGCCCAAACAAACCCAACTGCGATTTGTCGTCTTTCGCCTTCGTCCGCCGTCGCCCCAGATTGTGTTGCGCCAACCGCGGCTTGCCTTCGGGCGTCAGTTCCGCTTCTTCGAGGTTGAGCAGGATTTCCTTTGCCCGGGCGATCACGTCCTGCGGCAGGCCGGCGAGCCGCGCGACCTGGATGCCGTAACTCTTGTCGGTGCCGCCGGAGACGATCTTGCGCAGGAAAATGATCTGGTCCTTCCACTCGCGCACAGCGACGCTGTAGTTCTTGACGCGCGGCGCGGTCGCCGCGAGGTCGGTCAGTTCGTGGTAATGCGTCGCGAACAGCGTCCGGGCGCCGACGTGGTTGTGCAGGAACTCCGCCACCGCCCAGGCGATGCTGATCCCGTCGAACGTGCTCGTGCCGCGACCGATCTCGTCGAGCACGATCAAGCTGCGCGGCGTGGCGTTGTTGAGGATGTTGGCCGTCTCGTTCATCTCGACCATGAACGTGCTCTGCCCGCGCGCGAGATCGTCGCTGGCGCCGACGCGCGTGAAGATGCGGTCCACGAGGCCGATGGTCGCGCTCTGCGCGGGGATGAACGAACCCGTTTGCGCCAGCAACACCAGCAGCGCGACCTGGCGGATGAACGTGCTCTTGCCGGCCATGTTCGGGCCGGTGATGATGAGCAGTTGGTTCTCGCGGCAGTCGAGTGACGCGTCGTTGGGGACGAACTTGCCACTGCCGAGATGCTCGGGGCTGGTCAGCATTGTCACGTCGAGCACGGGATGCCTGCCTTCCCGGATTTCGATCCGGTCCCCCTCGTCGATGACGGGCCGGCAATAACCGCGTTTGCGCGCGAGCTCGCCGAACGTGGCCAGCACGTCGAGCGTGGCGAGCGCCGCGGCGGTGCGCTGGATTTCGGCCGTGTGCGCGATCACCTGTTCGCGGACCTTGCGGAACAACTCGTATTCGAGCGCGTTCGCCTTTTCGTCGGCGCCGAGGATTTTCGTTTCCATCTCCTTGAGTTCCGGCGTCACGAACCGCTCCCCGTTGGCGACGGTTTGTTTTCGGATGTAGTCCGCCGGCACCTTGGGCAGGTTGGGTTTCGTGACCTCGATGTAGTAGCCGAACACCTGGTTGAACCGCACCTTGAGGGACGTGATGCCGGTGCGCTCGATTTCCTTTTGTTGCAGCGCCGCGACCCAGTCCTTGCCTTCCTTCGAGCCGCGACGCAACTCGTCCAGTGCGGTGTCGAATCCCTCGCGGATGATGCCACCCTCCTTCAACGCGAGCGGAGGCTCGGACACGATGGCGTTCGTGATCAGGGCGACCACTTCGGGCAGCGCGTGCAACTCGCCGCACAACATGATGGCCATGGGCGATTTCAAATTGGTGATTTGAGATTGGAGATTGGGCACGGCTTGCAGCGACTGCTTCAGCACGACCAGATCGCGCGCGTTGCCGGCATCGACGCTCAGACGCCCGATCGTTCGCTCCAGGTCTTTGACGTTTCGCAGTTCGTCCCGGAATGCGCCCAGCACATGGCTCTGCTCGATGAACTCCGCGACCGCTTGCTGGCGCGCGACGATCGGCTCGACTTTGTGCAGCGGATGCGTGAGCCAATCCCGCAACAGCCGCGCGCCCATCGGCGTCACCGTCTCGTCGAGCACGCCCACCAACGCAAACCGCCGGTCACCCCGCGCCGATTCGAGCAACTCGAGGTTCCGCTGGCTCACGGCGTCGAGCACGAGAAAGTCGTTCGTCGAATACACCGTGAGCCGCTGGAGGTGGTGGATGTTTCGGCGGAGGCCGTTCTGGAGGTAATGCAGGATCGCGCCCGCCGCGCCGATGCCGAGCGTCAGGCCGGTGCAGCCGAAGCCATCGAGCGATTGCGTCTTGAAATGGTCGCGCAACGTGAAGTACGCGGTGTCGTACTCGAAGGTCCAGTCGTCGTAAGCCGTAAAACGCAAAGCGCAAGATGCAGGACGGGATGCCAGCGTGTCCTTCAGCTCTGTTGGCACGATGATCTCGGCGGGACGCAGCCGCTCGATCTCGGTCTGGAGCTGTTCGTCGCCTTCGAGTTCGGTCAGACGAAAGTCGCCCGTCGTCAGGTCCGCCAGCGCCAGGCCGAACCGGCCCTGTTTGTTGGTGATCGCGGCGAGGAAATTGTTCTGTTCGGCGTGCAGCATCCGCGCGTCGAAATGCGCGCCCGGGCTGACGATCTGCGTGACCTCGCGTTTGACGAGCTTGCCGGGGCGCGGTTCCTCCATTTGCTCGCAGATGGCGACCTTGCGTCCGAGCTTGAGCAACCGCGCAATCTGCGACTCGGCCGCGTGGTGCGGGAAACCCGCCATCGGCACGCCGGTGCGCCCGGTCAACGCCAGATGGAGCAACTCCGCGCCGATCCTTGCATCATCGAAGTACAACTCGTAAAAATCGCCGACCCGGAACAGCAGCAGCGCATCCGGCGGGATCTCGCGCTTGATCCGTTGAAACTGCTGCAGCATGGGGCTCAGTTCGCTGTCGGCCATACGAGTTGGATTCTAGCTTCCGCCGCAGTGGATTCCATTATAAAAGTGGCATGTGACGCAGCTTACCTCCGAGCAACTCGCTACCGTCATTCGCGAGATCGAGTCGATGGATTCGGAGTCCGAGGTGTGGCGCATCCTGACGATGTTCGCGGAAGGCAGGTTCAACTACGGATTGGAGGCGCTCCCGAAGGCGCTGCGAGATCGGCACCGCCGGCTTGGCCCAGGGCGACGGAACAGCCACGCGGACCTGGTGTTCAGTTTCCGGGGCGTCCTGCGTGAGCATGGACGCGACGTGTTCGACATGGTCGTGGTCGGCACAGTCCCCTCGGATGGCCGCGACCATGAGTTGATCAAAGTCGTGAGCAAGCCATCCGCTTCACCCTACGCCACGAGGTTCCCGATCTGTTTGATCGCGGGCGTTCATGGCGATGAGGTGGACAGCATCTGGGCGGCGCACGAGTTTGCGCGGCGATTCTGTCAAATCCCCGAGCTTGTTTCCACCTACGCTCTCACCATCTACCCCTGCATCAATCCAACTGGCTTTGAGCGGATGACGCGCGAGAACGGCAACGGCAAAGACCTGAACCGGGAGTTTGGCCGGGGCAGCCGGGAAGTCGAGGTCGAGATCATGGAACGCGAACTCGGCGGGCAGGAATTCACCGGCTTCATCAGCGGCCACAGCGACTACGAATCGTTCGGCCTCTACGCCTATGCGACCGGTCCCGTGATCAGCGAGCGGCTGGCCAAGCCGGCATTGTTCCAGGCCAGCGGCATCATCCCGATCAACACCGATCCTGTCATCGATGGACATCCTGCGTCGTACGGCATCATCAGCGAAAAATTCCCCGGCTCGCTCGGGCCGTTGACGAAGGGAAAGACGGAGCCGTTCGACATCACGATCGAAACGCCGAACCTCTTCGCCTTGCGCAAGCGCGTCGAGGCGCAGGCCATCGCGTTCGAGACGATCCTCCAGGAATACCGGGCCGTTGCCGCGGAAGGGATGTATCTGTAGGGAAACGACGGATCATTGATACTGCAGGCTGAAAAGACGGGTTTCGTTCGTCAGACCAACACGGGCTCGATAGCTGCCGGGCGGAATTCGATTCGGCCAATTCACCTTCCGATACACACCGTGCCGTCGCTCGCCGGACAACGCGCCCTGGGCAACCGTCCGCTCGGAGTCATCAAGCAGTGTAACCGGCAAATCTGCGCCGTCTGCGTTCAACCACAGCTCGCCGGTTTCGATTTGGATTGAGTGGGTGGTCAGCGTGCCGCTGCCGGTCGCATAGGCAAACCGGTCGCGCGGCAGCGTGGCCAAGCCCAGATAGACTGGCGCAAACCACGAGCCGCGACGCTCGGGCGCGACGGCGTATTGGGCGGGCCAGGAGTTGTAGATGTTCGGGCAACCGAAATAGAAAATCCAGATCTCGTCGCCGAACTCCAGCCAGCCGGCCGTGTTTGTGACAAGGAGATTTTCATCCCAGTGGCCTTTGGGGCCGGTCTGGACCAACGTCGATTGTGGATGCACGCGCCGGAAATCCTTGCCGTCGTTGCTGACCGCAAGCCGCAGATCGCCGTGGATCGGATTTTTGCTGAACCGGTCCGACTCGAAGAGCATGACATATTGGTCGCCGATCTTCTGGACGGCGGCAAAGTGCACTTCCTCGTCCACACCGGCCATCGGCGCAAGGACAACCAGCTTCGCGGCATCCTCGACACGCCCGGCATCCGAGCCGTGCGCCAACCCGATGTTGCGGATGCCCGGCCACCCGCTGCCGTCGGGCCGAGGCACGAAGATTTGCCCGTACGCCTTCCATCGAAACGACGGATCGGGGTCGGCGGGATCATGGACCAATTGCGAGATGTCCAGGAACGGCGCGCGGGGCTTTTCCCCGTACGCTGTACTCGCGCGCGTCCAGTTGATCCCGTCGGGCGACCACGCGAGGCTCTTGGACCACATGCTCTTGCCCCAATTGCCGGCTTCCCCCGCGAAACGAGTCTCCGTCCAGTATCCGCCGAACTGTTGCGAGGGCGGGGCGTCGGGCAGCGGGTTCTCGAACGCCGTGCTCAGGAAGTACGGCTTCCAGGCGGGCTCGAGCTGGTTGGTCGGTCGGCCCAGAAACTCGGCCTGCTCCAACTCCGGCTTCCGCCATTCGATGCCGTCGTCGCTTTCCGCGTAGCCGGTGTGCCACGTGCGGTCCTTGGTCTGGACGACATCCATGCCCGTGTACCAGCAGCGAAGTTTCCGGTCGCGCGGGCTGTAAAGCACCGTCCCCGGCCAGCTCACGCACAGGCTGTCCCAATGATGCGGTTCGCCGGGAAGCAGGACCGGATTGGCCGGGTGCTTCGTGGCGGTGTTCAGATGAAACATCACGCCGCTCGCCGCTGCCACGGAATGTTCGTCGAAAAGCAACAGAGTTTTCATGCAGGAAGACTTGCCGTGGAGCCTAGCGGAGTTCGGGTTCGCCGGGAATGGGAAAAAGTTCCCGGGCGGCGTTTGTTTTGCGTTTGTTTACGCTTTTCCAATCGCGTCCGCCATCTGTTTGACGCCGTCGCGGTCCATCAATTCCAACAAGCCGCGGTTGATGCGCGCCGCCAGGCTCGGGCCGACATGGATCAGTCCCGTGTACACCTGCACCAGCGAGGCGCCGTACAGGATTTTCTCGTACGCGTCCTCCGCGGTGAACACGCCGCCAACGCCAACGATCGGCATCTTGCCCTGGGTCTGCTTCCAGATGTGCCGAATACAGCGGTTGGCGAGATCGCGCAGGGGCCGCCCGCTCAACCCGCCGACTTCGGTCGTGCGCGGATGGGAAATGCCAGGGCGCTGTGTGGTCGTGTTGGTCGCGATGACGCCGGCGGCCTTGTGTTCGTCGATCAACGCGAGCACGTCATCGATCTGCTCGAAGGACAAATCGGGGGCGATCTTGACCAGCAGCGGGAGGTTCCGGAGGTTTTGCTGTTGCAACGCGCCGAGCAATTCATCGAGCCGCTCCTTTTCCTGTAGCTTGCGCAGGTCGGGCGTGTTCGGGCTGCTGATGTTGACGACGATGTAATCCGCGAATGGCCGGAGAAGACGGAACGATTTGAGGTAATCCTCGGTCGCGCGCTCGATGGGGGTGGCTTTCGATTTGCCGAGGTTGATGCCGAGGGGCCGGTCGATTCTTCCTGCGCCGCGCAACGAAGCGAGATGCGATTCGATTGCCTCGGCGCCGTCGTTGTTGAACCCGAGCCGGTTGATGAGCGCGCGGTGGGCGGTCAGGCGAAAGATGCGCGGCTTGGGATTGCCGGGCTGGGCCAGCGCGGTCACCGTGCCCACTTCGACGAAGCCGAACCCAAGCGAGGCAAGGGCATGGAAAGCGACCGCGTTCTTGTCGAAGCCGGCTGCGAGGCCGATGGGGTTCGGGAAGTTGAGTCCAAATGCGGCCACCTTGAGCCGCTCGTCAGCCGCGTCGTAACACCGGCGCAGCCCCCGCAACACGAGCGGTCGCCTGCCCGCGCATCGCAGCAACGAGATGGCCAGATCGTGCGCGGATTCGGGTTCAAGCCCGAAGCACAACGGCGCCAGGAAACTTTCGTAGAGATTGGACTTCCGCATGGCGGCTGAGATTAACGTCGCGAGGGCGCACGGCAATCCAAAATCTGGTAGAGGCCCCGCGAACCGTTCGCTTTCTCGAACGGGTGCGATCCTTCAGCCGCCCGGCTGTTCGCCGGCGGCACACACCTCGTTCAGCAACTGCACGAACTCGTCCGGGGGCGTGAACTCGATTGCCTTCTTGTCCGGGTTCAGCACGTAGGGCAGGGTGCGGAACTGGCCGTCCCGGTACCAGTACAGAAACGGGCTGATCGATCCCGGGCCTTCCTTCTCCATGCCGTGGGCGAAGAAGATCAGGTGATTGACCGCTTCGACCACGTTCGCGTTCTCGATCGGGTGGCAAATCAGGATATGCCGATGCGGAATGGCAACCAGGGAACCGTATCGACCGATGAGTTGCGGATGGCGTTCGAGAAGCAGCGCGTGACTCGCCACGAAAAAGTTGTCGGAGGTCAGGAACATCACCCGCACGCCGGGCGGGATGGTTTCCTCGCGGCGCTCGGGCTGGCAATTCTTCCACACGTTTTCCAGGCCGAGGTCGAACAGGTCGTGGTAGTTTTTGTCCCAGGACTTGGCTTCGTCGGGTTGCACGTTGCGGATTGAGGAGGGCAGATCCAGGACCAGCGTGGTGACGGTCCCCTCGAGGTCTTCGCGGCAGACGAGATTGGAAAGGCCAATCTGGTCGGCGTACTCGCGCGGCCAGATGCGGACCGCGAGCATGTGCGAGACTTGCGAGAAATCCTTTGCCTTGTTCTCGAGTTCGGACAACTCCGTGCGTCCTTTGTCGAGAACGTGGAAGTGCCCTTCGATGATCGATTCCCATTGGTCCCGCGGCGCGTGGCCGCAGTGCTGCGCGAGGTTGCTCAGCCCGTACTTCTCCGCGGAGTCTGCTTCTTCGGGCACGACGACGACCCCGTCTTGGATCTGGCAACGCTTGTTCTGCCGGCGAAAATGGTCCCTGACGAGTCGCTGAAAATCGGCCCACTGTCTCGCGCTGAAGAAGTTGGCCCACTCCGGCACGACGCGACGGCGTTGGATGAAGTAAAA
>Ga0187892_10003170_pt1 | contig 30632 bp, 27 predicted proteins | sample MA1701073metaG_FD_139345 | JGI IMG/M metagenome (GOLD analysis project Ga0187892, IMG submission 139345) | Bio-ooze microbial communities from a basaltic lava cave in the Kipuka Kanohina Cave System on the Island of Hawaii, USA - MA170107-3 metaG ...
CGCCGCGGCACCGCGAGCGCGCGGGAGCGGTAGCCGGACTCCTCCTGCCAGGTCGTGTCGACGCGGCGGTCGCACCCGGCGACCGGGGAGACGAGAACGAGCAGCGCGGCGACGCGGGAATGTGAGCGACGGGCTATCACGGGCGGACCAATTTAGAACCCGCGCACGACGGAGGCCAGGGTATCCGAACCGTGATACCTTTCGTGAGCGCATGCATCTGTTCGTGGTGCTGGCGGTCGCCCAGATCGCCGCCGACTCGGTGCCGCCACCGAGCGGTTTCGTGAACGATTTCGCCGGGGTCATCGACTCAGCGGCCATCGCGCGCATGGAAGCGACGATCGGGCGCGTGCGCGCACTGACGCGCGGCGATATCGCGGTCGTCACGCTGCGCGGCCTGGGTGGCCGTGAGGCGAGCGACGTGGCGCTGCGCATCGGGCGCCAGTGGCGTGTGGGCGGGACCGGGGCGGCGGGCGATCCGGCGAACAATCTCGGCGTGGTCGTGCTGGTCGTTCCGCGCAGGAATCACGAGCCGGGAACCGGCGCCGTCTACATCGCCACGGGTCGAGGCGCGGAAGGCTTCCTCCCGGATGCGCGTGTGGGCCGGATCCGCGATGCCATGCTGCCGGCGCTGGGCCGCGAGGACTATGGCGCGGCGCTCGAGACCGGGGTCGGGCTGATCGCCCAGGCGATCGCGGACGCGTTCGGCGTATCGCTGGGAATCCCGGCGCCGGCGGCGCCACTGCCCCCGGACCCCGTCAGGCAGCCGAGCCGGGTTCCGGCCGTCCTGGTCGTGGTGGTGGTCCTTGTGATGCTGTTGATCGTGTTCAGTCAATCGCGTCGCGGACGGCGCCGCCGGCTTGGCGGATGGTGGTGGACCGGCGGTGGTTGGGGGTCGAGTGGCTTCGGCGGCTGGGGGCGCGGCGGAGGATTCGGCGGGGGGTTCGGGGGGTTCGGGGGTTTCGGGGGCGGCGGCGGCTTCTCGGGTGGGGGGGCGGGAGGGAAGTTCTGATGACGACGATCCAGTCGGCGGAGGAGTTCGGCCAACAGGTGGCGGCGGCGCTCGGGGCACGCTTGCTCTCGTTGCTCGTCTATGGCTCGGCCGCGCGCGCGGGACCGGATGCCGCGCGTGGGTCGATCAATACGCTGCTCATCGCCGACGGTGTGGACGAGCGGTTGTTTCAGGCGCTCGGACCCCTCGTGGCCGGCTGGGAGCAGGGCGGCCATCCACCACCGATCATTCTGTCCGATGCGGAGTGGCATGCCTCGGCGGACGCGTTCGCGATCGAATACGAGGACATCCGGGCCGCGTATCGAGTCGTCGCCGGGCGGTCTCCGTGGGACGGCATTGCCGTCGATCGCGACGACGTCCAGCGCCAGCTCGAGCACGAGCTCGTCGGCAAGTTGATCCGGCTGCGCCAGGCGTATGTCGGATCGCTCGACGACGACCGCCGCCTCACGCAGGTCGTGGCGGCGAGCATCTCCGGGTTCCTGACCATGCTGCGCACGACGCTGCGGCTGGCCGGCACGCCCGTCCCGGAGGCTCCGGCGGAAGTGGTATTGGCGGCGGCGGCCGTGATCGGGTTTCCCGCCCGCGACCTGGCCGATGTCGTGGCCCATGCCGAGGGGCGCGCCCCGCTTCGGCTCGAGCGCCGCGATCCCCGGGCCGCGGCGTACCTGGAAGCGGTTGCCCGCACCGCTGACTACGTGAACCGGTCCTAATGGAGAGGAGACCATCTGTGACGAGGCTGCGACGGCTGGTTCCCGCGCTCGTGGTGGTGGCGGCGGCCTGTGGCTACAACACCATTCAGACCTACGACGAACAGGTCAACGCGGGGTTTTCCCAGATCAAGGTGCAGCTGCAGCGCCGCGCCGACTTGATCCCCAATCTGGTCGCCGCTGTGCAGGGGTTCGCCAAGCAGGAGCGCGACATCTTCGCGGCCGTGGCCGAGGCGCGCGCCCGGTTGAACGGCGCGATCCAGACCGGCGATCCCCAGCAGATGGCCGAGGCCAACCAGGCTCTGAACGCGCCGCTCGGGAGGCTGCTGGCGATCGTCGAGAACTACCCCCAGCTCAAGTCGAGCGAGAATTTCCGGGCTCTACAGGACGAGCTGGCGGGGACGGAGAACCGGATCGCGGTCTCGCGTCAGGATTACAACGACGCCGTCAACCGGCACAACGCCTACATCCGCCGCTTCCCGCAGGTCCTGACCGCGAAGATCACGGGGGCTAAGGCCCGCACCTACTTCGAGTCCCAGGCGGGTGCGGACACGGTGCCGACGGTGCGGTTCAACTGACGGTCGGGCAGCCGAGGAAAAAGATGCGTCAGTCCACGATCGCGTCCGGCATGACGTAGCGAATCGGATTCACCGGACGGCCGTTCACCCACACCTCGTAGTGCAGGTGCGGGCCGGTCGAAATGCCCGTCGAACCCACCAGCGCGACCTTCTGCCCGCGTTTCACCCGCGCGCCGCGCCCGACCATGATCTTGGAGCAGTGCGCGTACTTGGTGACCACGCCGAATCCGTGATCGACCGTGAGCGTATTGCCGTAGCCCTCTTCCCAGCGGACCTCGGTGACCACGCCGGCCGCGGGCGCTTCGATCTCCGCGCCCATCGGCGCCGAGACGTCGATGCCCTCGTGCGGGCGGGCCATGTGCAGGATGGGGTGGACCCGTTCGGCGGCGAACGCGCTGGTGAGCCATCCTTTGGTGGGCATGATCGACGGCGTCGCCGCCATACGCACCTGGTGGACGGACATCGAATCGTACGCCTCGTTCACCGAGCGCACGAGAATATTGGCGCGCCGGATCATCTCATCGACGTCGGTGCGCGCGGCGAGCGCGAGCATCCCGGCGCGCCCCGACGCCGAGAGACTGTCGCGCTCCGACCAGGCGCCGGGCGGGCCGCCGATCCCCGCGCGCGCCACGCCCGAGTCCGTGGGCGGCAGACCGGCGAGTACCTGCAGCGCCTGCGCGCGCTGGCTGAACGCCGAAAGCGTGTCCTCGAGGCCCGTGAGCCGCGAGCGCATGCGCGTGATTTCCTCGGCGAGCACGCGGTTCTCGCGCTCGAGCATGCGGCTTCGCGTAATGGATACGCCGCGCGACAGCGCGGCCCCGCCTAACACGAGCAGGATCAGAACGAGGACGCCGCCAATCCCCACGAACGTCTTGAGGACGGTCTGCGACACCTCCACGGCCCGGGATGACCCCGAGCCGTGTGGCACGACCATGACGGTCCACTTTCGATCCGAGCTGCGCCGCATCTCGTGATTCCGCCCCGACTTCGGGCCGTTGAGGGATCGCAAAAATAGGACTCGGCCCCCCCAGCGTCAACGTGGCGGCGCGTGAGCCAAGTCACGGGGCTTCCGGCTAGTCGCTAACTGATTGTGGCTTCGGGAAAAGGATTACCGGTCTTCCTACGGTCCGCCCCCCGAGGCCGGCGATTCCGGCGGCGAGCCGATCGTGGACCAGCGGCACGCCCGGGCACAACACGTTCCAGATCGAGGCTCCGATCGCGGGCATGAAGGGATATGCCATCCAGCCGAGCTGCGCCACGATGGTCGCGAGGCTTGCCAGCACCGCGTCGAGCCGCGCATGGTCGTCGGTCTTGGCCAGCTTCCACGGCGCTGTCTCCTCGATGGAGCGGTTCGCGAACACCGCGAGATTGACGAGCTCCTCCGCGCCGCGGTGCAGCAGCACCTGATCCATCACATTCTGGTAGGCCGCCACCAAGTCCGTGGCGCGGGGCCAGAGACGCGAATCGCTCGCGGGAACGACTCCGTTCCGATAGCGATGGATCATGGACACGGTTCGGGACACGAGATTGCCCAGCGTGTCGGCGAGATCGGCCGTATAGCGCGCGTCGAACCGCTCCCAGGAGAAGTTGCCGTCGCCCTCGAAGCCGATCTCCCGCAGCAGGAAATAGCGCAGGGCATCGGTGCCGTAGCGCGTGATGGCGCCGTCCAGGCTCACGGCCGTCCCCGCCGTCTTGCTCATCTTGGCGCCGCCCCATTGCACGTACCCGTGCGCCCACACCCGCCGCGGCAACGCGACGTCGGCCGCGAGCAGCATCGCGGGCCAGATCACGCAGTGAAACCGGGTGATCCCCTTGCCGATGACGTGGACGTCGGCCGGCCACAGCCGGTCGTACCCGGCGTCGGGAAAGCCGGTGGCCGAGAGGTAGTTGATCAACGCGTCGAACCAGACATACACGGTCTGGGTCGGATCGCCCGGGTAGGGGATGCCCCATCCCTCGCGCTGGCGCGAGATCGAGATGTCCTGCAATCCGCCTTCGAGCAGCCGCACCACCTCATTGCGGCGAATCTCCGGCTCCACCAGCAAGCGCCCGCTCGTCACCAGCGCGAGCACCCGATCGCGATAGGCGCTCAGCCGGAAGAAATGATTCTTCTCGCGCGTCGGCACCAGTGGCAGGGTCGGATGCTCGATGCAATGGCCGTTCACGATCTGGGATTCCTGCTTGAATTCCTCGCAGCCGGTGCAATACAGCCCCTCGTACTCGGCTTCGAACAGGTCCTCGGGGTGCCGCGCCTGGATGCGCTCCAGCAGGGTGGTGACGGCCCGGCCGTGTCGCGGTTCGGTGGTGCGGATCCAGTCGTCGTGACTGCAGTTCAGGCGGCGCCAGTAGCCGGCGAACGTATCGGCCATCCGGTCGACCCAGGCTTGCGGAGTGACGCCCGTCTTGGCGGCCACCTGCACCACGGATTGACTGTGCTCGTCCATCCCCATGAGGAAGTGGACGTCGTCGCCGCGCAGCCGTCGCCACCGCGCCAGGCAATCGGCGCCGACTTTTTCGAGTGCGTGTCCGAGGTGGGGATCGCCGTTGGAATAGTCAATCGCCGTCGTGAGATAGAACTTAGGCACCGGCGGGCGGTCCCCCGTCACGTGGAGGCCGCTTGCGGCGGCGGCGCCCGCGTCGTGCGCTGTCGCCCGGCGGCGTGGGGCCCGGAACGGCGGGCGCGGGCGGCGGGGGCGGGAGTGGCGATGAGGCCGGCGCCGGCTGGCCCGAGGCGCGGTGCAGCTCCTGCTCCAGCCGCTCCCGGTCCACGACGCGCGTGCCCTGCTCCTCGGACCGCAGGGTCACGCGATCCCGGAAAATGTCGATGGCCAGCACCTTCTCCAGCCCCACGTCGGTCTGCAGCACCTTGCCTTCCTTGGGGAAGCGCCGGCGGCTCTGGACGTAGAACTCGTGCTCGTAATGGAGGCAACACAGCAGCCGGCCACAGGGGCCCGAGATCTGGGACGGGTTCAGCGACAAGTGCTGGTCCTTGGCGACGGACAGATTCACCGGGCGCAGCTCGGGGAGCCAGCTCGCGCTGCAGTACTCGCGGCCGCAGCGACCGATGCCGGACAGGCGGCGCGCCTCCTCCCGGGCGCCGATCTGCCGCAGCTCGATTCGGGTGCGGAACACGGCGGCCAGGTCGCGGACCAGGGCGCGGAAATCGACGCGTTGCTCGGCCGTGAAATACAGCGTCAGCTTGCGCCGGTCCCACTGCCATTCGGCGTCGGTCACCTTCATGGACAGCTGGTGCAGGCGAACGCGATCGCGCGCCGTGCGCCGCGCCTCCTCTTCGTCGCCGTGCAGACGCTCGGCCTGGCGCAGGTCTTCGCTCGTGGCGCGACGGAGCACCTGGCGCTCGACGGTGTTCGGCACATCGGCCAGCGCGCACCCGCCGCATCCCCGGGCACACTTCTTCAACGCGGTGTCGCCGATCGCCGACACGCGTCCCAGGTCCTGGCCCCGCTCCACTTCGACGATGACCGGGTCGTGCGGCACGAGGGGGGGGGCCTCGCCGGCCGACCAGTTGAAATACTCGAGCCGGTTGCCCTTGAAACGGACCTCGACGACGGCCGTCACGTCAGCGCTCGCTCAGCGCGCCCATCGAGAGGTATTTCTCCTCCCGGCGCTTCAGCAGCTTGTCGACCTTGATGCGCCGCAGCTCGCGCAGGTGGCGCCGCAGCGCTTCCCCGAGGACCTCCGCGACCGCCTCGGGATCGGCGTGCGCGCCACCCGCGGGCTCGGGGATGATTTCGTCGATGATCTTCAGGCGCAGCAGGTCCTGCGCGGTGAGTTTCAGCGCCTCGGCCGCCCGCTCGCGCTGGCTCGCGTCGCGCCACAGGATCGCCGCGCACCCCTCGGGCGTGATCACGGAGTACACCGAGTTCTCGAGCATCACCACCCGGTCGGCGAGACCGACGGCCAGCGCGCCGCCCGATCCCCCCTCGCCGATGACCGCGGCGATGATGGGGGTGCGCAGCGCGGCCATGGCCATCAGGTTGCGGGCGATCGCTTCGGCCTGGCCGCGCTCCTCGGCTTCGAGACCCGGGTAGGCGCCGGGGGTGTCGACCAGCGTGATCACCGGGGCGTGAAACTTCGCGGCCAGCTCCATGAGCCGCAGCGCCTTGCGATAGCCTTCCGGATGGGCCATGCCGAAGTTGCGCTTCAGGTTCTCCTTGGTGTCCCGTCCCTTCTGGTGACCGATCACCATCACCGAGGCGCCATCCAGGCGTGCCCACCCGCCCACGATCGCCGGATCGTCGCGAAACAGGCGATCGCCATGCAGCTCGACGAAGTCGGTGAAGACGGTGCGCAGGTAATCGAGGGTATACGGCCGGCGCGGATGGCGGGCGACCTGCACGCGCTGCATCGGCGTCAAGTTGCGGTAGATCTCCGCGCGCAGCTCCGCCAGCTGGCGCTCCAGCGGCCCCGTGTCGGCCGCCTGCTCGCCGGATGTGCGCTTCAATTCCTCGATTTGCTTCTCGATCTCGAGCAAGGGTCGCTCGAAATCGAGCGTATGCGTCGCCATTCCGTCAGCCCGCCTTCACCAGGTGGACGCTGTCCGCTCCCAGAATGCCGCGTAACGCGCCCAGCAGCTCGTCGTCGGGATCGACCCGCAGGCTCCGGCTCACGAGTCGCGCCCCTGCCCCCCTCCCCCCCCCGCCATTGGGTTCGCCTTCCCATTCGACCAGCACCGGCGCCGGTCCGGGGTGGGCGGCGCACAGCGCCGCCGCCGCCCGGGCCGCGTTCGCCTCGCGCGGCGTGCCGGCGCTCCACCGGAGCGCCAATCCGATCTGGCCGCTGGCCTTCAGCTCCTCGAGCGGCCGGGCGGCTTCCACGATGAACGGGGCCTGCTCCTCCCCGCGATCGCGCAGGCTGTAGCTGCCGGTGAGCAGCAGGGCCCGATCCGGGGCGATCACCGTGTTGAGCCGCGACCAGGCCTCGGGGAACACCAGCGCCTCGGCCGTGCCATGGAAATCCTCCACCACGAGGCGCGCATACTCCGCGCCGGACTTCTTCGAGACCTGCCGTTTCACCACCGCCATGACCGCGGCGATCATCACCTTCTGCTCGCTCCAGGCGCCCAGCGTGGCCGTGGTCCGGGTCCCGAAAAGCTCCACTTCGGTGCGGTACTTGGCGAGGGGGTGCCCGGAAATGAAGAACCCCAGCACGGCTTTCTCCCGGACCAGGCGCTCGTGCTCGGTCCACGGGGTCGCTTCGGGCAGGGGCGCGGATGGCCGCGCCGCGGGCGCCGATTCGCCGAACAGCCCGTGCTGGCCGGAGAACCGCTCCTGCTGGCGCAGCTGGGCCTCGCTGAACGCATGATCGAGCGCCGCGACCAGCTGCGCCCGGTGCCCGCCCAGCGAGTCGCACGCGCCGGCGTCGATCAGGGCCTCCAGCACGCGCTTGTTGCAGAGCCGCAGGTCGATGCGGTCGCAGAGATCGACGAGCGAGCGATAGGGCGCGGTTTCGCGCCCGGCGATGATCGAGGCGATGGCTCCCTCGCCCACGTTTTTCACCGCTCCGAGCCCGAAGCGAATCCGCGTGGCGCCGACCACCGTGAACTTGAAGCGCGATTCGTTGACGTCGGGCGGCAGCACCTCGAGCCCCAGCTCCCGCGCTTCGTTGATGTACGCGACCACGTTGTCGGTATCGCCGATCTCGCTCGACAGGAGCGCGGCGAGAAACTCGGCTGGGTGGTGCGTCTTGAGCCAGGCGGTCTGGTAGGACAGCAGGGAGTAGGCGACGGCGTGGGACTTGTTGAACCCGTAGCGGCCGAAGGTCTCGATCTGCGCCGCGATGTCCTCCACGATGCGCCGGTCGTGGCCGCGGGCCACCGCGCGCTCCACGAACCGCTCCAGCTCCTCCTGGATCAGCTCCTTGATCTTCTTGCCCACCGCCTTGCGCAGCACGTCGGCTTCGGCGAGCGAGTAGCCGCCCAGCACGTTGGCGATGCGCATCACCTGCTCCTGGTAGGTGATGACCCCGTAGGTGGGCTCGAGCAGCTCCTGCAGCGCGGGGTGCGGATAGCGCACCGGGTCGCGGCCCAGCTTGCGGTTGATGAACACCAGATGCATGCCCGTGTCGAGCGGGCCGGGACGGAGCAGGGCGTTGGCGGCCACGAGATCGTCGAAGCGGTCGCATTTCATCTGGCGCAGGCAATCGGTGGCCAGCGCCGACTCGAACTGGAACACGCCGGCGGTGCGGCCGCTGCGCAGCTGCGCGTAAACCGCCTGGTCCTCGAGATCGACGTGATCCAGGTCGAGCGCGATGCCGTGTCGCTCGCGGACCATCGCGGCCGTGTCGTGGATGACCGTCAGGGTCCGCAGGCCGAGCAGGTCGATCTTCAGCATGCCGACCTTCTCGAGCGCCACCATGTCGTACTGCGTGATGATGGCGTTGTCGTCCTGCGGGGCTAGGCAGACGGGGACGTAGTCCGACAGCGGGCCTGGCGCGATCACGACGCCCGCCGCGTGCACGGACGCGTGCCGCGCGAGTCCTTCGATCCGGCTCCCCAGGTCCAGAACCTTGCGGACGCGCTCATCCTGCTGCGCCAGGCTCTTGAGCTCCGGGATTTTCACCGCGGCCTCGGCGAGGGTAAGCGAGAACCCCGGGCCCGCGGGAATGAACTTCGTGGCGCGATCCACCTCGCCGATCTCGAGTCGCAGCGTGCGCGCCACGTCCCGAAACGCCGCCCGCGCCTTCATGGTCCCGAAGGTGATGATCTGTCCCACCGACTCGCGGCCGTAGCGCGCGCGGACGTACTCGATGACTTCGCCGCGGCGCTCGAAGCAGAAGTCGAGATCGATGTCCGGCATCGAAATCCGCTCGGGATTCAGAAACCGCTCGAACAGCAGATCGAACTGGAGGGGATCGACTTTGGTGATCTGCAGCGCGTAGGCGACGACGGAACCGGCTGCCGAGCCGCGCCCGGGCCCGACCGGGATTCCCCGGTCACGCGCGGCCTTCATCAGATCGTAGACGATCAGGAAATAGCCGGCATAGCCCGTCCGCTGAATGACGTCCAGCTCGTAGTCGAGCCGCTCGGCCACGGGGCCGGGCAGGGGATCGCCGTAGCGTTCGCGGGCGCCCTGGCGCGCCAGATGCACCAGCAGGTCGTTGTCGCTCGCGAATTCGGCCGGCCGCGGGTACTGCGGCAGGAAGTAGCGCTTCTCGAAGTCGAACTCGCACAACCCGGCGATGCGCGCCGTTTCGGCCAGCAGCTCCGGCCGATCCGGAAACAAGGACTTCATCTCCTTCTCGGACTTGACGTAGCTCTCCTGTCCAAAGAACCGGAACCGCTTGGGATCGTCGAGGTCCTTCCCGGTGCCGATGGCGAGCAGCACGTCGTGCGCCTCGGCGTCTTCCTTTCTCAGGTAGTGAGCGTCGTTGGTCAGTACCACCGGGAGCCCGAGCTCCTGCGCCAGGCGAAACATGCCCGCGGTGACGAGCTTCTCCTCTTCGATGCCGTGGTTCTGCACTTCGAGCCAGAACCCGTCGCGGCCGAACACCCGAGCGAAGTACTCGGCGCTGGCCTTGGCCGCGTCGTACTGGCCTTGCCGCAGGTACAGCGAGACCTCTCCCGAGAGGCACGCCGCCAGGCAGACCAAACCGGCCTTGTGCGTTTCCAGGACCTCGCGATCGATCCGCGGCCGCCGGTAGAACCCCTCGAGGAACGCGATCGAGGTCAGCTTGACCAGGTTGCGGTACCCCTCCCGGTTCTTGGCCAGCAGTACCAGGTGCGAGTAGGGCCCCGGGGCCTCCGCCGGCTTCTCGCGGGCGTGACGGCTGCCGAACGCGAGGTACGCCTCGAACCCGAGAATCGGGCGGATGTGGCGCGCCCGGGCCTCTTCGTAGAAGGTCCACGCGCCGTGCAGGTTGCCGTGGTCGGTCACTGCGAGGGAATCCATGCCCAGTGCGGCGACCCGATCCAGGAGGTCCGGGATCCGGTTCGCGCCGTCGAGCAGGGAGTATTCGCTGTGCGTGTGGAGGTGGACGAACGTCATCGGGCAGACCGCACGGTCCGAACCAAAGATACCGGCGTCGTTTTGCATTGTCAAAACCGGCGAACCGGTCGAGATTCTCCGGACCATGCGATCGGTTGGCCGTCTGCTGGTGCTCGCGCTCGCGCTGGCGCTGTTGCACCGCTGGAGCGCGGGCGCGGAGCTCGTGGCGCGCGCGACGCTCGCGCTCGGAGTGCTCGCGGTGGTGGCGGAGCTCGCGGGTCGCGTCATGGTGTCGTGGGGGTGGCCGCGAGTGTCGGGCTTCCTCGCGACCGGGATCCTGCTCGGGCCCTACGGCCTCAGTCTGGTGCGCGCCGAGGAAGCGGCCGCCCTGCGCGCGGTGGGCGACGCCGCCGTCGCCCTGTTCGCCTTGCGCGCCGGCTTGACGCTGGGCGGGCGGAAAGGCGCGAGCGCGCCACCGGTCCGGTATCTCGCGGCCTCGGTGGTGGTGCCCTACGCCGTGACGGCGGCGGCCGTGTTTGCGCTGCATCCGTGGTTTCCCCTCACCGTCCACCAACCGATCGGCGATGCGGCGGCCGTCGCCTTGACGCTCGGCGCCGTGACCGTGGTGGCGGCGCCGGGCCTCACGTGGCTCGCGCACCAGGATGCCCCGGATGCAACGACGGGGGGGGCTGTGCAGTGGCTCCACGTGATGCGGGACTTCGTCGCGGTTCCCCTGTTCGCCGTCACGCTGCTCGTGGCCCGGCTTCTCACCAGCGCCGGCGCGCTCGACCCGGCGGCCATCTGGCTGCCGCTCCTCTCGGCCGTCGCCTCGGTGCTGGCCGGGGGCCTGTTGGCGGTGCTGGTAATCCGGCTCGCCGCCAGGCTCGGAATCCCGCCCGGCGTGATCATGGGTGCGGTGGCCTTCGGCGCCACGCTGGCCGGGCTCATGGGGCGCGCCGAGGTGACCCTCACGGCGCTCGTGGCCGGACTCGTGCTGGCCCGGTGGGACGGCGCCGGCGCAGAAACGCTGCGGCGGCATTTTGACGTGCGAGGGGTCGCGCTGGCGGGCGCGGCGTTCGCCCTCCTGGCGGTCGGGCTCGACCTGTCGGCGTGGTTTGCGCTGTGGCCATGGATGTCGCTGCTCGTGGTCGTCCGGGCGGCCGGCTTGTACTGGGGCGGTCGCTGGGGAGCCCGGGACCCGGCCGTGACGGAGGTCCTTGCGCGTCAGGGGTGGTTGGGCCTTATCTCGCAGGCGGGCGTCGGCCTGCTGCTGGCAGCCGCCGCCCGCCGGGCCTTCCCCGAGTGGGGGGTATCATTCGAGTCCCTGGTCGTGGGGCTGGTAGCGGTCCACGCGACGATCGGTCCCCTGTGTGTGCGCTGGGCGCTGGCCCGGCGAGCGAGCCCTATGGAAGGAGCCTCCGGTGCGGCCTAGCCCCACGATCGTGAGAATCGTTGCGAGCGGTCTGCTCGTGGCCTGTGGTGGGGACTCGAGTGGTCCATCCGTGGTTCCGTGCAATCCGTCGGGCGGCCAGTCGGTGACGCTCGCGCTCGGGCAGTATCAATCGATCCCGCCGGTGGCGAACGCCGGCTGTCTCAGTTTCAGCGGGAACGCGTCGCTGATCGACTCGGCGATCTACCTGTTGGCCCCGCAGCTGGCCACCGATTCGTCGGGCGCCACGGCCCCGTTCGTGCTGGATGGGGATACGCTCCACGTCGCCGCCGCCGTCCAGGCGGCTCTTGGCGCGCCGTCCCAGGCGCGGGATGCGGGCCTGCGGTTTCACGATTTTCTGCGCCGGCAAGAGCGCACGCAGTGGACCGACCTCCCGCCGGCGCCACCGGCCGCGGCACCGTTGGCCCGCGGCGCTGCCCAGACGCCGCCGCCGACAGTCGGCAGCACGCGCACCTTCAGCGTTTGCCGCAACGTGACGTGTTCAGCATTTCAATCCGTGACGGCCACCGCCAAAACGGTCACCGGGCATCTCGCGATCTACCTGGACAACGCGGCGCCGGCCGGCGGCCTGACGCAGACGGATTTCGACTCCCTGGCTACGGTGTTCGACACCCGCCTGTACGCGCTCGACACGACTGCCTTCGGCCGCGAGTCGGACGTCGACACCAATACCGTGGTGGCGGTCCTGATGACGAACGTGGTGAACCGGCTCGTCACCAAGGCGGCGTGCGCCCAGACGGGATTCGTGGCGGGATTTTTCTTCGGCGCCGACATCGACCCGGCGTTCCGCAACGACCCGCGCTTCAACCACGGGGAGGTCTTCTATTCCATCGTGGCGGACCCCGACAGCACGCTGTCCTGTGCGCATAGCGTGAGTCAGCTGCTCCGGCTGGTTCCGGTCACGTTCGTCCATGAATTCCAGCACATGATCAGCTACAACCAGCATGTGCTCGTGCGGGGGGGGGCACCACAGGCGGTTTGGCTCGACGAAGGGTTGTCTCACCTTGCCGAAGAGCTGGGCGGACGCAGTTACCTGCCGGGCGATCCGACCACCTTCTCCAATTACGCCATCGGGAACCTGTTCAACGCCTATGGCTATCTCGATTCGTCCGGGACACACTTCCTCGCATTCTCGGAGGGCATCGGGTCGTTGGGGGAGCGGGGCGCGGCCTGGCTGTTCGTGCGCTATCTGGCGGACCAGTTTGCGGCCGACACGGATTTCGCCGCCGTCGCGGCGTTCACGCGCTCGCTCGTGCAGACGAACCTCCTGGGGGGGACACTCGTGACGGCCGTGACCGGCGAGCCGTTCGCGACCGTCGTCGGGCGGTGGGCGCTCGCCAACTATGTCTCGGACCTTCCCGGCTTCGCCCCGCCTCCGGAGCTCCAGTACGTGTCCTGGAGCTTTCGGGCGACTTACGCGTCGTTGCACGCGCAGCGGCCGACGACGTTCCCCAAGCCGTTTCCGCTTACGCCGCCCGCGTCGCTCGGCTCCGCGGTTTCGCAGAGCGGCTTGTTGCGCGCCGGCTCCGCGTGGTATGCTCTCGCCGCGCAAGCCCCCTCGGCACCGGGGTTCACGCTGCTGTTCTCCGGTCCGGGTGGCGCCGCCCTGCCGGCGGTCCTGGTCCCACGGCTGAACGTGATCAAGATCCGGTAGCGCGTGCGGCGCCTTGGTGCGGCGGCACTGCTCGGCGGCGCGCTGGCCACCGGTCTCCACGGGCAATCCGAAGGCAGCGTCGTCGGGTCGCTGCCGGGCTCGACCCGATCGGCCGCCATGGGCGGAGCCGGCGCGGCGCTGATTGGTGATGCCGGCGGCGTGTTCGCGAATCCCGCCGGCATCGCGGCCGTGCGTCGCCTGGCGGTTGAAGCGTCGTTCGAGCCGTACCTCGCGGGCACCACGCACAGCTCGGGCGCGTTGGCGCTGCGGATCGGCCGTCTCGCCTGGGGGATCGGGATGCAGTCGCTGCAATACGGCTCGGAGCCGATCGTGGTCCCCGATCCCGCGAGCGGCAACCGGCGCGGCATGCCGACCGGCGGCACGTTCACGGCCGGCGACCTGCTTGCGACGACGGCGTTCGTCTACCGACGCGGGCTCATCGCCGCCGGGGCGTCTGCCAAGTACGCGCGCCGGCAGATCGGCAGCTGGTCGGCGGACGCCTGGGCAGGAGACTTGGGGTTCGCGATCGCCGTGTTCGACATCGTGGCTTTCGGGGCGAGCCTCCAGAACCTGGGAGGCGACTTCGGCCCGACCGTCGGGGGTCGCCTGCCACGGCGCACCCGAGTAGGCTTCACGACGAATTACGTGGATCCGCAGGGGACCTATCGCCTGCTGACGACCATCGAAGGAGTGTGGCCGCGGGGCGAGGCGAAGCAGCTGGTACTGGGGGCGGAGGGTGGCATGGTGGCACGAGGCGTCGGGGTCGTGGGGCGGCTGGGGTTTGTGACGCGTTCCCCGACCACTGCGGTGTCGCGGTGGACCTTCGGCGGTGGGGTCGAGCTGCGGCGGCTGCATTTCGACTACGCCTACCAGGACTTCGCTCTCCTCGGGGGAGGGACGCACCGCGTCGGGCTGCGCTGGGCGCCGTAATGGAAGAGCGCCACCGCCCCCGCTGGGGCCGGATCCTGCGCCGCATCCTGGCGTGGTTCGCGATCGGAATTCCCGCGGTGTTGATCCTCGCCCTGATCGTGTCGGCCGACGCCCGGTATCTGGCGCGCGCCGGATTCGAGGAGGCGCGTATTCTCCTCAAGCGCCGTTCTATCGACCAGCTGATCGCCGATTCGACCGTGCCGGAGGGCCTGCGCCAGCGCCTCCGGCTGGTGGTCGGGGCGCGGCGCTTCGCGGCCGACTCGCTGCGGTTGCTGGTCGGCGACACCTACACGAGCTACGTCGACGTGGGCCGCGACACCCTGCTTCTCGTTCTCTCGGGCGCCCGGCGTGACCGGTTGCGCGCGTACACTTGGACCTTCCCGATCGTCGGCGTCGTGCCGTACAAGGGGTTCTTCAGCGCCCGCCACGCGCGCGCGGCGGCCGCGGATCTGGACCGGCAGGGCTACGACGCCTACCTGCGACCCGCCGGCGCGTTTTCGACCCTGGGCTACTTCTCGGATCCGTTGTTCTCCACCGCGGTCGAGCGGGACACGATGGAGCTGGTGGCGACGGTGATTCACGAGCTCGCCCACAACACGCTGTACGTGAAGAGCCAGACGCCGTTCAATGAGAGCTTTGCCAGCTTCGTGGGCTACCGGGGCGCCGAGGCGTTCTTCCGCTCCCGTGGCGATTCGATCGACAGCCGGCGCGCCGCGGCGCGCTGGGGAGATGAGCGGACGCTCGACGTGTTCTGGGCGGAGCTGGCCCGGCGGCTCGATTCCGCCTACGCCGAGGTGACGTCCCCGACCGCGGTGGAGGCGGCGCGGGCGACCTTGTTCGGCTGGGCGCGGGAGCAGCTGACCGGGCGGGTGGGCCAGTCCCTCGAAACCTACGATTGGCGGTGGTTCGCCCAGGCCCCACTCAACAATGCCGTGGTCATCGCGCAGCGGATCTACCGCCAGAACCTCAACCTGTTCGACGAGCTGTACGCCGAGCATGGTGGGAGCATGCCGGAGACGATCCGCGCCATTCAGCTGCGGGTGTTCACGCAGCCGAATGGCGATGCGTATCAGGCGTTGTATTCGCGAGCGGGAGGACCCGCCAACTAGTCGAACCGCACCCGCCGCTGGGCGATGCGCGAGGCGGGATGCTCGACCTCCGCCAGGGCATGGGCCACGCCGGGGATCGCGCTCGACCGCGTTCCGCTTTCACTGAGCACCCCGACGATATCCGCGCGCACGTCGCGCGCCGCGGTCTCGATCGGATGCTCGAGCGTGAACACGGCGCCGGTGCGCTCGCGCTCCACGGCCGCGGCGAGCTCGCTCCAGCCGGTATCGGCGGCCAGCGGGCGCGGCGCGACGAGCAGCGGGACGGCCTCCGGGGCGAAGGCCGCGCGGGTCACCAGTGGGGCGTCGAGCAGCTCCGCCAGCGTGTTCCAGATCGGCAGGGTGGGGCCGACCGGCACGACCTGGCCGAAGCGCCATGCGCGGTCCTGGGCCAGCTCGGCGAAGGCACGGATCAGGGCTTCGTCGCCCGGGGCGACCGGTCCCGGCCGCGGCGCCAGCACGCTGCCTCCGGTTTCGGCGAACCAGCGCTCGGCCGGCAGCAGATCGTCCGGCCGGCGCGGCGCATAGGACGCGTAGCGGCGCGTCACGCGAATCTCCTGTTCGGCGGTGAAGCGCTGCGCGTCGTGCTCGGCGCCCTGGGCCGCGCCTTCGAACGCCACCTCCGCCGCCACATAGCGCCCGGCGTCGCGCAACACGCGGCCGCGCAGCTTGAGTGTTTCGGTGTGCGGCTCCAGGGCGAACGCGCGATCCAGCGCGAGCAGCGCGCGGTTGCGATCGCCCAATCGATACGCGGCGAGGCCGAGTTCGTGCCACACGAGGCCGAGGTCGGGATCGCGCTCGACCGCGCGCTCCAGCACGGTCAGGGCCTCGTGGTAGCGGTCCAAATCGATCAAGGCCGCACCAGTGAGCGCCAGCGCGAACGCCGAATCCCCGAACTGGGCCTGCGCGTGCTCGGCCACGTGCAATGCCGCAGCGGCGCGCCCGCTGCCGCGCAGCAGCTCGAAGTACTCCGCCCAACACGGCTTCAGGTCCGGTTGGAGCGTCAGGAGATCCCGGTAGGCGATCTCCGCTTCGTCGATGCGACCTTCCTGCACGAGGTAGCGCGCGCGCGCCATCGCCCGCTCGCTCGGCGCGTCGGGGAACAAGTCGAACGATGCCGTCGTCCGCATGGCCGCAAAATCTACCGCCGCCTTCTACGCTGGCTAGCGGCGCACCGAGGACACTAAATTGTCGCCCATGGATCACGCCCGTCTGCTGCATGAGCTGACCGAATTCCTTCGCATCCCATCCATTTCGACGTTGCCCACGCACAACGCGGACTGTCGGCGCGCGGCGGAATGGGTCGCGAACGACTTGCGGCGGCTCGGCTGCCGCGACATTCAGTTCCTGGGCAGCGAGTCGCACCCCGTCGTGTGGGCGGCCGGCCCCGAGGTCCCGGGCGCGCCGACGCTCCTGCTCTACGGCCACTATGACGTCCAGCCGCCGGATCCGCTCAACGAGTGGACCACGCCGCCGTTCGAGCCGACGGTCCGTGACGGACGCCTGTATGCCCGGGGGGCGGCCGACGACAAGGGACAGGTATTCTGCCTGCTCCGCGCCATCGAAGCCGGCGGCCCGCCGCCCGTCAATTATCGGTTCCTGATCGAGGGCGAAGAAGAGTTTGGGAGCAAGACGTTGTTCGAGGTGCTGCGGCGCGAGCCGGAGCGAACCCAGGCGGACGTCGCGCTCGTCGCCGACATGGCGTATCTGGCCCCCGGCTGGCCGGCCGTCTATACGACGCTGCGCGGGATGTGTTACGTCGAGATCACGGTCCGCACGGCGAAATCCGACCTGCACTCGGGCGAGTTCGGCGGAGCAGCACCCAATGCCCATGAGGAGCTGGTGCGGCTGCTGGGACGGCTCAAAACGCCGGATGGCAAGATCCACGTGCCGGGCCTGTATGCCACTGTCCAGCCCCCGACCAAGGCCGAGCGCGCCGCCTGGAAGAGACTGCCGTTTCGCGAGCGCGATTTTCTCAAGCGGCGCGTGCAGGCGAAAGCGCTGACCGGGCTGAAGCACCGCCCGGTCCTGGAGCGCCTGTGGGCGCTGCCCACCTTCGAGATCCACGGCATCATGGGGGGCTTCACCGGGGTCGGCGCCAAGACCGTGATCCCCGCGGAAGCTACCGCGAAGGTCAGCCTCCGGCTGGTGCCGAATCAGAAGATGCGCACGGTGGAGCGCCAGCTGAGGGCGGCGGTGAAGCAGCTGACGCCGAAGTACGCCACGGCGACCGTCCGCTTCCTCCATGGCGCCGATCCGGCCCGGATCCGGATCGATCACCCCGCGTTAGCCCTCCTCGACCGGGCGTTTCGGGATGTGGTCGGGCGGGGGACCGTTCCGGCACGGGCGGGGGGCTCGATCCCCGTGGTGCCGGCCCTGGGAATGAACGGCACCCCCGTCATCCTCACGGGAATCGGGCTTCCGGACGACCGCCTGCATGCCCCCGATGAGAAGCTCGATTTGCAACAACTGTGGGACGGGATCGAGGTCTTCAAGCGGTTTGCCGAGCTCCTGGGAGAATCGAAGGACGGATAAGGAGGAGGCGGTACGTCGTTCTCCTTACGTCATCACACCTTACGTTGTCCACGGTACGTCGTTTTCATTACGGTTTCGTTTCGGTGTGACCCTGTGCACATCCTCGTTATCCCGCCGTCTTTCATATTGACTCCCATGTACCGCCCTCTCTACTTCGCCGGATTCGGATACCTCGCGATCTGCGGGACGGTCCTGGTGCTGCACAATCGGCACCCGAGACCCCTCCCGCCGGCGCCGCCTGCGGCGATGCTCACGTTCGACGGCACGGCGGAACAGTGGTTCACCGCCATGAAGCCGTACTGCAACGCGGTCGAGGTGGATGTGTTCCATCGACAGCATCCGGCACCGCCCACCACGGAGGGCCAGGGGTACAGCGCCGCGTGTTATGCGCTTGCCGGGCGCATTGACTCGGCGCGGGCGGTGATCGAGCGGCTGCCGCGGCACGATCGCTACCGGGCGGCCAGGATCGTCTTCGATGTCGGCCACCCCGTCGCGGATGCCGGGGACGACCGGGCCGCGGGCCCCATCATGGCGCTGGTGCTCGAGTACTGGCCCAATCAGTACATGGCGCTCTACCATGCCGGGATGTCGGAATACGCGCTCGGCCAGGAGGCGCTGGCCCGGACGCATCTCCAGTCGTTCCTTTCCATCTATTCGCAGGACGACGGCTGGACCCGGAACGCGCGCGACGTCCTGGCGCGGCTCCGCTGACCGTCCCGTCGTTCGAGCCGCCGGTGGCCGGGTCCAGCTACTTCACCGCCGGAACGGTGCTCCAGGATCGCTACGAGATCGTCGGCGAAATCGGGCGCGGCGGATACTCGGTCGTGTACCGCGCGCGCGATCACCGAGTGGGCGCGGATGTCGCGATTAAGCTGTTGGTTCCGCCGCCGGCCGCCGCGCGCGTGGCGCGCGAGCGACTGCGCCGTGAGGTCCAGGCGGTGCGACGGCTCAGCCATCCGAATATCGTCACCGTGTTCGACGTCGTCGACGACGGTCCGTGGAGCTTCGTCGTCATGGAATACGTCGACGGCCCGGATCTCGCCGTCCAGGTCCGCGACCACGGCCCGCTCGACCCGGAGCGCGTGGCCCGCATCGGCCGGGACGTGGCGGCGGCCCTCGAAGCCGCGCACCGTAGCGGCATCCTGCATCGCGATGTGAAACCGCAAAACATCCTGCTCGGCCCGGGCGCACAGGCGCGCCTGACCGATTTTGGATCGGCGCGGCTGTCGGGCCAGGTCACGCTGACCCTGACCGGTGGTCTGGTGGGCACGCTCGACTATGCGGCGCCCGAAGTCCTCGCCGGGTCGCGCGGCGACGCTCGCGCCGAGGCATATGCGCTGGGGTTGACCCTGTATTTCGCGCTGACCGGGGCATTGCCACCGCGCCGCGCGCCGAGGGCCGGTCCGGCCGCGGAGACCGGCGGCCATCACCCGCGCGACCGCCGCGGCGAGGTCCCGGTATGGCTCGACGCGGCCGTGGCCCGGGCCACGGCGGCGGATCCCGATGATCGCTTTCCGTCCGTGGCCCTGCTGGCGGCGGCGCTCGCACCCGACGCGGCGCCGGACCCGTCCCCGCCGGCGAGGCACGCCTGTGTCGTGTGCGGGGCCAGCGAACCCTTCGGGCTCGGTGTCTGTCCGCGCTGCGCGCGACGCGCCGGAGGGGAAGACGACATTCTGGTGTTCGTCGAGCAGACCAGCGCCGGGAGCCCGCGGCGGGCATTGCTGGAGCTGCTGGCCGATCGGCTGCCGGGCGCCTCGGTTGCCCGTCATCAATCCGCGGCGGAGGGGCAGCGGCCGCTGTTACGGGTTCCCGCGGCCGCCGGTGGACGCGTCGTCGATCTGCTCGCCGAGCAGGGAATTCCGGCGTGGACCGAATCGCTCGCGCCCCTGTGGCGGACCGACGTTCCGGTGCCCATCGTGGTCCTGGCCGGCGCGGTCACGGTTGGGGGGCTCGTCACCGGCTTCTTCGCCGCGACTCCGCTGTTATTCGCCACCACGCCGCTCGTGGCGATGGGCCTGGTCAGCGTCGCGACGGTCGAGCGGCGGACCCCGGTCTGGAACCCGCGTCCGGCGGGTCGCAGTTCGCTCCCTCCCGCGGCCGAACGGGATACCGTCCGAACGCTGGCCGAGCTGCCCACCGGCTGTGCGCGGGCGCTGTTGATCGATCTGGTGCGACGCGCGTCGGCGACGCCGGCGGATCCGGCGCTCATCGGCGCGCTCATCCAGGCCGCCTGCCTGGTGGCGCGCGAGCTGGCCGGGCTGGAGCGCCACCTCGACGCGCTCGAATCGCAGGCTGATCGGCTCAGCGCTACGCCCGCTGGTCTCGATGCGCTCGGTCGCTGCGAACACGGCCGGGACCTTCTGGTGCAGCGGCTGCTGGAAGCGACCGCGACCGTCAGTCGCCTGTGCGGCGACGCGGCGCAGCGCGCGGGGGCCCCGGACGCCGCGCTCGCGGTCGCGGCGCGCGATCTGGAAGCCGAAGGGAGGCTGCACGCGGCAGCCGCGCGCGAAGTGGAAGCGCTGCTTACGCCTTCTTGCTGAGATTGCGGAGGCGGTTGATGTCGTGCTGCGTCAACCCACGGCCGCCATAGCGCTCCTCGGTCCATGGGTCCCCGTGCATGTGATACCCGTTCTGCTCCCAGAACCCCGGCACATCCTGGTCCAGCAGGGTGAGTCCCCGCACCCATTTGGCACTCTTCCAGAAGTAGAGGTGCGGCACCATCAGCCGAGCCGGCCCGCCGTGCTCGGGCGTCAGCCACTCCCCATCGTGCTTCACGGCAATCAGGTTGTCCGGCCGGTCCAGATCCGCGAGCGGGAGGTTGGTCGTAAACCCCTGCTCGGCGGAGACGAGCCCGAACCGGGCATCCGGGTTCACGCCGGCGCGTTGCAGCAGCAGTTGGACGGACACTCCCTCGAATGTGTTGTCGAAGCGGCTCCAGGTGGTGACGCAGTGGATGTCGCAGCGAACGACGTGCTGCGGAAGCCCAAGCAGCTCGTCCCACGTGAGCGCGAAGGGGCGCTCCACCAGACCGTCGATCGCCAAGGTCCACGTCGTGAGGTCCACCGTGGGCACGAGCCCGTAGTGCAGCACCGGCCACTTCCCGGTGAGCACCTGACCCGGCGGGAGACGGGGATTCACAGCGGTATGGGCCTCGCGGTCACTGCAAACGCCGACTCGAACCCGTGAATGACGGCGCCGGTCGTTTGGTCCCAGAGCGACCCTTCCCCCTTCCCCCTTCCCCCTTCCCGTTCAATAGACGTCATCTCCACTCCCGCGATGCCGCAGGGGACGATCCGGTCGAAGGCCCGGAGGTCCGTCGTCACGTTGAGCGCGAAGCCATGCCACGTCACCCACTGTTTCACGTGCACGCCGATGCTGGCGATCTTCCGGCCCTGCGTCCACACGCCCGTCAGCTGTGGACGCCGCTCCGCGGCAATGCCGAGGATGCGCAAGGCCTCGATGAGCGCCTGCTCGAGCGTGCGGAGATACCAGTGCAGGTCCTGGCGAAAACCGCCCGCTCCCCCCTCCCGGAGGTCGAGGATCGGATACCCGACCAGCTGACCGGGACCATGATACGTGACATCGCCGCCCCGCTCGACCTCGAACAGGTCGACGCCTTCCGGCCTGAGGACGTGAGCGGCTCGCGCGGTGCGTCCCATGGTGACCACGGGTGGATGCTCGAGTAGGAGCAACCGGTCCGTGGGCATACGCCCCTCGATCCGGTCGAGCGCGAGCCGGCGCTGCAGCTCGAGCGCGTCGGCGTACGGGACGCGACCGAGCCACGCGACGTCGATCTCCCGGCCGGTATTCAGCGACCACCCCCCGCCCCCGCCCCCGACACCGACCAGCGGCTGCCCGCCACTCCCAGCGCGAGACAGCCCACGAACAGGATGATGAGACCGATGAACTGGAGGAAGTGCCAGAACGGTGCGGCGAGAATGGCGAGGAACAGGGCGCCGAACACCGAGAGGGTAGTGATCACGCCGCGCTGCCACGGGCTTTCGAGGGGCTGGCTGCGCCGCCAGCCGAAAAACGCGCCGACCACAATCGCGGCGAGCAGGGCCCAGGTCGGATCCACCACGCTGACGCTTTCGCCATACCGCCCGAACTCGATGTACTGGAGCAGACGGATGACGATCAGCACCAGCGTTACGGCCGCGCCGCCCAGGCCGACGCCGGTGGCGAGGGCTCCGAGCCCCACCGCCAGCGGGTCCTTCTCGGCTTCGCTCAGATGTGCAGCACCCGCCCGAGGGAGTCGAGCGCAGCTTCGGACACCGCTTCCGACATGGTTGGGTGCGCATGAATCGCCAGCTCGACTTCTTCCACCGTGTACTCGTTCTCGCGCGCGACCGTCAGCTCGTGAATCAGCTCCGACGCATGGCTGCCCACGATGTGCGCACCCAGGATCTCGCCGTATTGCTTGTCGCGCAGAATCTTGACGAACCCCTCCGTCTCCCCGGTCCCGCGGGCGCGGCCGCTGGCCGAGAAGGGAAATTTCCCGGCGACGTAGTCCAGCTTCTTCTCCTTACACTGGTCCTCGGTCAGACCGATACTCGCCACTTCGGGATGGCAGTAGGTCACGCTTGGCACGTTGTCATACTTGATGGCATGGGGCTTTTGGCCGGCCAGGAGCTCGGCCACGAACACGCCCTCCCGGCTGCCCTTGTGCGCCAGCATCGGCGGGCCCGCCACATCGCCGATCGCGTAGTATCCCGCGGCGCTCGTCTGCAGGTTGCCGTCCACCTTGATGAAGCCGCGCGGGTCCAGCTCCACCCCGCATTCCTTGAGGCCGATGTTCTCGGTATTGAGCGCCCGGCCGGCGGCCATCAAGACGGCGCCGGCTTCCACTTTCTGGGCGGCGCCGGCCACTTCGACGTCCAGCGTGACTTTGTCCTTGGCGACCGTCGCTTTGGTCACCTTGGCGCCCGCGTGCACAGTGATGCCGCGCTTGCGGTAGCTCTTTGCGAGCTCGGCCGAGGCATCGGCGTCCTCGAGCGGCAGAATGCGGGGCAGGGCCTCGATCAACGTGACGGAAACCCCGAAGGCGTTGAAAATATCGGCGAATTCCATGCCTACCGCGCCCGCGCCGATGATCGCCAGCGAGGCGGGCGCCTTCTCCATCAGCAGCGCCTCGTCGGAAGAGATCACGGTCGTCTTGTTGAGCTCCAGGCCGATCTGCGGGATGCCCTTCACGCGCGAACCGGTCGCGATGACGACCGCTTTTTTCGCCTCGAGCGTGTCGCTCCCGACCTTCACCCTGCGCCCCGGCTGCGGCACGCCGCTCCCCTTGGACACGGCGATCTTGTGCTTCTTCATGAGGAAGTCGACGCCGCGGGAGTTCTGCTCGGCGACTTTGCGGCTGCGTTGCATCGCCGTGCCGTAGTTCGTTTTCACGGTTCCCGCATCGACGCCGAATTCCGCGGACGTCTTGAGGAGATGGGCGATGTAGGCCGAGTGGAGCAGGGCTTTGGTGGGAATACAGCCGATGTTGACGCACACGCCGCCGAGCTTCTCGCGCTCGACGACGGCGGTGGCGAACCCCAGCTGCGCGGCGCGAATGGCGCACACGTAGCCGGCCGGCCCGCCGCCAAGAACGATTACGTCGAATTGATTGGCCAAAAGGACCTCACAGGAGCATCGCCAACGGGTTTTCCAACATCTGCTTCAGGGTTTTCATGAACGCGGCGCCCGTCGCTCCGTCGATCACCCGGTGATCGCAGCTCATGGTGAGCCGGAGGCGTCGCCGCACCGTCAGCTGTCCGTCCTGAACCACCGGCTTGGGGACGATCGCCCCGACCGCCACGATGCCCGCTTCCGGCGGATTGATGACCGCCGTGAATTCGTCGATATCGAACATGCCCAGGTTGGAAACCGAAAACGTGGCGCCGGTGTACTCCTCGGGCTTCAGTCGCCGATCGCGCGCCCGTTGCGCCAGCGCCCGGGCTTCCGCGCCGATGGCGGACAGGGGCTTGCGGTCGGCGTTGCGAATGACCGGGGTGATGAGGCCGTCCTCGACCGCGACCGCCATGCCCACGTGAACCTCGTTCCAATACCGGATGTGATCGTCCTGCCACCAGGCGTTACAGGCGCGGTGCTTGACCAGCGCCAACGCCACGCCCTTCACGATGATGTCGTTGAAGCTGATCTTGCCGGCGTCGCCCTGCTGCTGGTTCAGCGCCTCGCGCGCTTCCGCGGCCCGCTCCATGTCGACGTCGGACGTGAGGAAGAAATGCGGCACCGGCCCCAGCGAAGCCGCGAGCCGCTTGGCGATCGTCTTGCGAATCTGAGTCAGCGGAACGTCTTCGTATGCGGCGCCACTCGATACGGCGACCGACACGGCCGTGGCCGGCGCGGCAGCGACGACGGGTCGAGCCGGAGCTGCGGCGAGATCCCGCATGATCACCCGGCCGCCGGGTCCCGATCCCTGCAGCAGCTGCAAGTCGACACCCTTCTCCTTGGCGATCCGTTTCGCCAACGGAGACGCCTTCACGACTCGCGTCGCGTCGGCGACGGCTACTGCGGCTGATACCGCGGCTGGTGCAGGGGCGGGTGCCGGGACCGCGGGCACGGCCGCCGGAGTGGGGGAAGGCTTTGGAGGGGTTGGGGCCGCGGCCGTCGCGGCCGGCTGGGCGGCGACCTTTTCCCCCGGCGCGCCGATGTAGGCCACGATATCGCCGACGGGCACGGTTGCGCCTTCCGCGACGGCTTGCTGCAGGAGTTGTCCGTCGGCGCGAGCCACCAGCTCCATCACGGCCTTGTCGGTCTCGACTTCGGCGAGCGTGTCGCCGGTTTTCACCGCGTCGCCCACCGCTTTGGCCCACTTGACCAGGCGCCCTTCTTCCATGGTGGGCGAGAGCGCTTCCATCACGACCTTGGTGGCCATGTCGTCAGTCGAGGTAGAGCACGCGGCGCGCGGCCGAGACGACCTTTTCCGGCGACGGCTTGGCCAGGCGCTCGAGCTGCTTGTTGTAGGGCATCGGCACGTCGGCCTGGGTCACGCGCAGCACCGGCGCGTCGAGCTGGTCGAACGCCTCACGCTGGATGATGTCGACGATCTGGGCGCCCACGCCGCAGTGCGGCCAGCCTTCTTCGACCACCACGGCGCGGTGGGTCTTAGCGACGGAGCCGAGAAGCGCGGGCTCGTCGAGGGGGCGGAGGGAGCGCAGGTCGACCACTTCCGCCGACACGTTCTGGCCGGCGAGCTGGTCGGCGGCCTTGAGCGCCACGCTGACGGTCTTGGAGTGACAAATGAGGGTGACGTCCGTCCCGGGGCGCTTGACCTCGGCCTGACCGATGGGGATGAGAATCTCGCCCTCGGGCACTTCTCCTTTGTTGTTGTAGAGCATCTCGCCTTCGAGCACCAGCACGGGGTTGTTGTCCCGAATCGCGGATTTGAGCAGCCCTTTGGCATCGGCAGGGGTGGCCGGCGCCACCACCTTGAGCCCCGGGATATGCGCGAGCCACGACTCCCAGGCCTGCGAGTGCTGCGAGGACAACTGGAGCGCCGCCCCGTTGGGGCCGCGAAACACGATCGGCATCGGGATCTGGCCGCCCGACATGTACAGCATCTTGGCGGCCGAGTTGACGATCTGATCCAGCGCCAGCACGGCGAAGTTCCAGGTCATGAATTCGATCACCGGACGCAGGCCGCCCATGGCGGCCCCGACGCCGATGCCGGCGAACCCGAGCTCGGCGATCGGGGTGTCCACGACGCGCTGCGCGCCGAACTCTTCGAGCAGTCCCCGGCTCACCTTGTACGCGCCCTGATAGAGCCCGACTTCCTCCCCCATGAGGAACACGGTCTCGTCGCGCTGCATCTCTTCCCGCAGCGCCTGGTTCAACGCGTCGCGATACGTAATGGTGGGCATCGGTCAATCGGCCAGGACGTGGCGGGTGAGCTCGTCGGGGGCGGGGTCCGGACTCTCGTCGGCGAACCGCATGGCGTCTTCCACCTCGGCGTGCACGTCCGCGTCGAGCGCGTCGAGGGCGGCCTGATCGACCGTGCCTTCGTCCGTGAGCCGGTGCGCGAACTGGGTGATCGGATCCTTCTTTTTCTGCTCCTCGACCTCTTCCTTGGTGCGATACACCCCGTGCAACGGGTCGGACATCGAGTGGCCCATGAACCGGTAGGTGCGGACTTCGAGCAGCGTGGGATGGCCGCCCTTGCGGGCGCGCTGCACGGCGCGCTCGGTCGCCTTGAGCACCTCCAGCACATCCATGCCGTTGACGATCTCTCCGGCCATGTCGTAGCTGCAGGCGTGCTCCACCACGTCGGTCACCGCGGCCACCCGCTCGAACGCCGTCCCCATGCCGTAGCGGTTGTTCTCGCACAAGAATATTACCGGCAGCTTCCACACCGAGGCCATGTTGAGCGCCTCGTGAAACGCGCCGATGTTCACCGCGGCTTCGCCGAAGAAACACGCGCACACTTCCTCGCCGCCGCGATATTTGATTGCGAACCCCAGCCCGGCGGCCAGCGGCAGGTGACCGCCCACGATGCCGTGTCCGCCCATGAAGCGCTTGCCGGCATCGAACAGGTGCATCGACCCGCCCTTGCCGCCGGAGCACCCGGTCGCCTTGCCGAACAGCTCCGCCATCGCGGCCCGCGCGGTAATACCGCGCACCAGCGCCTGCCCGTGCTCCCGGTATGACCCGATGACGTAGTCTTCGGGCTTGAGCGCGGCGGAAACCCCGACCGCGACGGCTTCCTGGCCGATGTAGAGGTGGCAGAATCCGCCGATCTTGCCGAGCGCATAGGCCTCGGCGGCCTTTTCTTCGAAGCGGCGGATCAACAGCATCTCGCGCAGCATGCGGCGATGGAGCTCCGCATCGACGTGTACCGTGGCAGGCGGGGCTGCAGTCGTGGTCATGGAAGGTCTTTCAACGGGCAGTGGCGGCCACGACCTGGTCCCAGGCGTGGTAGCTGGAGCGGACAAGCGGACCGGCCTCGACGTGGCGGAATCCCATGTCGAGTCCGTGCTGTTGGAGTTCGGCGAATTCCTGCGGCGTGTACCAGCGCGCCACCGGGAGATGGTCGGCGGAGGGGCGCAGGTACTGTCCGAGGGTCAGGATATCCACGTCCTGCCTGCGCAGGTCCCGCATCGCCACGAGCAGCTCGTCCCATTCCTCGCCCAGTCCGCACATGATGCCGGACTTGGTGAGTCCCTCCGGGTTCATGTCCTTGGCATTCCGCAGGAGCGCCAGGGCCCGGGGGTAGCGGCCGCCGGGACGGGCGATGCGATACAGGCGCTCGATCGTCTCCAGGTTGTGATTCAGGATATCGGGTTGCGCCTCGACGACGATGGCCAGCGCCTCGGTGCTGCCCTTGAAGTCCGGGATCAGGACTTCGATCGACGTGTCGAGCAGCCGGCGCCGGATCTCGCCGAGACACGCGGCGAACATTTCGGCGCCGCCGTTGGGCAGGTCATCGCGATCGACGCTCGTGATGACGACGTGGCGCAGCCCCAGCTCCGCGACCGCCTGGGCGAGCCGTGCCGGCTCCTCCCGGTCGAGCGGTGCGGGCGTACCGTGCGCCACCGCGCAGTACGCGCAGTTGCGGGTGCACACGTCGCCCAGAATCATGAACGTGGCGGCCTTGTGCTCCCAACATTCTCCGATGTTCGGGCACTGGGCTTCCTCGCACACGGTGTGCAGCCGCAGCTCGCGCATCATGCGCTGCAAGGCGAGATACGTGGCGCCGCCGGGGGCTTTCACTTTGAGCCAGGCGGGCTTGCGCGCCGGAGCGACTGGCGGGCGGGGGGCTATTTGATACAGGGGCGCTGCCATTCCTCCTCGAGGGCTCGTGAGGAACCGGAAGATAGTGCCGAATTGGAGGGTCGGTAGCCGTTTTCAACCAGGCGGTTGATTGCCGGAACGGCGCTTCAACCGACGCAGCTCCTCTTCCACGGCGGCACTGGTGCTCAACGTGCCGTCGGCGATTTCCGCTTGCTCTTCGGCCTCGCGCCACTGCCGTTCCAGGGCCTCCACCTCTGCCTGCTCGTCGACGGCCATTGCGAGGGCCAGTTGCCGCTCCGGCCGGAGCGAGCGGAGCGTGAGCTCGCGCCGCGCCACGTCCTGGAGCAGCCGATCCGGACCACCGGCCGCGTCCACCACACGCGCGGCGTCATCCGCCTTGCGACGGCTGGAGCGGCGCACGTTGAGAAACGTCAATCCCTGGCGCAACGCGGCCTGGGCGTCGACGCCGGTCAGGAGCGCGGCTTCGTGGCGGCAGCGCGGGCAGCTCAGCAGCACCGCGTGGTCATGGCGGGCGTCGGGGACGAGTCGGGCATACTGCACGTGCTTGGCTTTCAGCTCGAGCACGGTGCCGCAGTGATCGCAAATGGGCGGCTCGATCAACCGGACGCGGCGTCCGCCCACGATCCAGACGTAGATATCGTCGACCCGCTGGCCGAAGTTCCAGACCAGGAAGCCGAGCGAGCCGCCGACGGCCACGTTCGCGGCGATGCCGAGTCCCACCGCGGCGAGCGTGAGCGGGACGACCACTTTGGCGCGCTCCCGGCTGCGCGCCCGCATCCGTTCGCCGTAGCGCCACCCCGCGAGCTCCACGCGCGGTGGCTTGCCGACTCGAACCAGGTCGTAGTGCTGCCAGCGCAGCAGCGAGACGTGCTCGGTGTGGGCGAGCACCCGGCCGTCCCGCGCCGTGCGGGCTAGGGCGTCGATGCGCTCGAGCCGGTCGTCGAGCGGTGTGAGATTCCAGCGGGCGCACTTGGGACAGACGACCCACAGCCGACCCTTCCATTCGTCGAACGCGATGCGGCGTCCGACGCCTAAGCCGCTTGGGCCGCCGTCTCCGTCGAATCTCGCACTACAGAAAGCACACGTGGTGTACATCGGTCTCGAGCTGTCGGCTATCAGCCATCAGCCAGCGGCGGTCTTCCTGTCGAATCGATCGATGGCGAACTGATTGATATCTACGTCGGTCTGACCGGTGGCGAGGAGTCCAGCCAGGACTTCGCCGGTGATCGCGGCCAGCAGGATGCCGTTGCGACCGTGTCCCGTGGCGTACCAGAGCCCGCCGATCTCGGGATCAGGACCAATGATCGGTCGCCCGTCGGGTGTGACGGGCCGCAGGCCGGCCCAGGCGCGGTGCGCGGGGAGCGACGCCAGATTGGGGCAGAGCCGGTTCGTGGCCTGCCGGATCTGCGCCACGCCGGCGGCGGTGGTGCGGGCGTTGAATCCGACGCGCTCCATCGTGCTTCCGAGGATCGCCTCGGTGCCACGGGGCAGCAGGTACCCCTCGCCGTGGTAGACGATCGTGGCCGGCACGCCGGCGGGCCACGCCGTGGCCACGAGCTGGCCGCGTACCGGCTCGACGGGAACAGGCCGAGGCAGTCCGGCAACGCGCGGCGACCAGACGCCGGCCGCGATCACGAGCTGCTCGACGGGGATGCGGGAGCGTCCCGCGACGAGGCTCGTCACGCGTCCCGCGGCGATCGTCACGCGACTCACTTTGCCCGGATGGAGCGTCACGCCGAGTCCCTGGGCATCGGCCCGCAGCGCGGCCAGCAGCCGTCCGGGATCGAGACTGCCGTCTTCCGGAGCGAACAGCGCTCCCCAGGCCCCAGGCGCGATTCCCGGCCAGCGCTCGTGGAGCTCCGCCGAATCCAGCCAGTCGCACCGCAGTCCGGCCTGGCGTTGCTCGGCCACGCGGTCGAACAAGGCCGCCAGCTCCGCCTGTTCGTACGCGACAGTGAGGATGCCGGCATGCTGGAAACCGATATCGATTCCCGTGGTATCTTTCAGCGAGGCGGCGAGGTCTTCATAGAGGTCGCGCCCACGCACCGCGAGCGGCAGCAGCGCGGCGTCGCCAGGCTCGATCTGGGCGGCCAGCAGGCCGGCGGACGCGGCCGAGGCGGCCGCCGCGTCGGGCCCCGGAGCGAACAGGGTCACGTGCAGCCCGCGCAACGCGGCTGCTCTGGCGCAGGCGGCCCCGATGACGCCGCCGCCGACGACGGCGACCTGGATCGGTGAAACTCTCGCGGGCATCAGGGCGTAGGGAGTTCTGACCTGCGGGGTAACCTGGGAGGCAGCATGTTTCGGAGCATAATCGGTTTTGCGTTGTTCGCAGTGGTCGTGTGGCTCGGCCTGAAGCTCATCTTCGGGATGCTCGGCTGGGTGTTCGGCCTGGCGATGTGGGTGCTGTGGATCGCGGCGATCGGATTCTTCCTGTATCTCGCGCTCCGGTTGATCAGCCCCCGCACGGCCGATCGGGTCCGGGACGCGATCAAAGGAAAGCGCGACTCGGCGGCCTGACCGCTCCGCTCCATCCCCAGGCGCACGGGGTCATCATCCTCGCGATGGTGACCCCGTCGTGCGTTGCGGCGCGGGGAGGCGGGCCAACACCCCCCAGCACAACAGGGGCAGCAGGATCTCGTGGTGGCCGGTCAGCTGCACGCCCCGGCCGCCGTTCAGCGTCGGCCGTTCGACGACGTTGACGCGCGGGCGGTAATGGCGCTGCATGTCGCAGTCACAGGCGGTAAACCCGGTGGGCCGGCCGCCGTTGAGATTGCGCGCGATCGTGAGCGCCTTGAGGAACACCTCGGGCATCACGACCGCGCTCCCGACGTTCAACACCACCCCGCCGTCGTGCAGGTCGGGGAGGGCCGCGGCGAGACGCTTGAAGTCGCGGTGGCTCGTCGCGCCGATGGCTCCCCCATCGGCGCTGGGATGCTGATGGATGATCTCCGCTCCCACGGC
>Ga0187892_10003171_pt1 | contig 30630 bp, 25 predicted proteins | sample MA1701073metaG_FD_139345 | JGI IMG/M metagenome (GOLD analysis project Ga0187892, IMG submission 139345) | Bio-ooze microbial communities from a basaltic lava cave in the Kipuka Kanohina Cave System on the Island of Hawaii, USA - MA170107-3 metaG ...
ACGGAACAAACGGAGAAGACCCACTCCAAGAGGCTTTCCGTCTGTTCCGTTATTTCCGTTTGTTCCGTATTCTCTCCTGATCCCCATCACCAAAAGCTCACAGTGACCGTGCCCGGTATAGCTGGAAAGGAAAATGCAGGAAAGGAAAATAAGAGGCTCTATGGGAGGGGAATTTCTGAAGCCGTCCACTAGCCTCGGCTTGCATCGGCGCCGCCCGCTGCTATACTTCGCGCGCTTTTAATCCAAATACCATCATCCACGTTAAAACTCGGAGGATTTGTGAACGCGCCCGAAATTCGCACCACGGTTGTCGGCTCATACCCTGTGCCCGAATGGCTGATCGCGCTGCCCAGTCAGCAGGCTCTGATTGACGCCACCAAAGTCGTCTTCAAGGTTCAGGAGTTGGCCGGCGTTGACGTCATCGCCGACGGCGAGCTTTACCGTTGGGATGTCAATCATCCCGACACGAACGGAATGATCGAATACTTCATCCGCCCGATGGACGGCATCCGCTCGCGCATCACGCGGAGCGACATCGAAGAGTTTCGCCGAATCGAGGGAATGGGATTTCGCTCCGTCCCAGCAGGCGTCGTCGAGGGCGAGATCGGCGAAGGTTCGTTGATGCTGCTCGATGATTACCGCCGCGCGCGCGCCTGCACCGATCATCCGATGAAATTTACGCTCACGGGGCCGCACATGCTCTCGAAGACGTTGATGGATCATCACTACAAAAACTATCCCGACGTGGCGATGGCGTTGGCGCAGGCGTTGGCCAAACAGGTCGGGGAGACTGACGCCGACGTGATCCAGATTGACGAAGCCAACATCACCGGCCATCCCGACGAAGCTGAATGGGCCGCCGCCGCGATCAACGTCGTTCTCGATGCCGCCACGAAAGCAAAAGAGAAGGGCGTTCACATGTGCTTCGGCAATTACGGCGGGCAATCAATTCAAAAAGGCGAGTGGCAGAAGCTGATCGGTTTCATCAATCGTTTGCATTGTGACCACGTCCTGGTCGAGATGGCTTTTCGCGGTTACGACGAATTGAAATATTTCAAAGACGAACTCGATCCGCGAATCGGCGTCGGCCTGGGCGTGATTGACATCAAGGTCAACACCGTCGAAACGCCGGAAGCTGTGGCGAAGAGGATTGAGGATGCGGTGAAGATCATTGGCGACGGTCGGATCAAGTGGGTCAATCCCGATTGCGGCTTCTGGATGAACAAACGCTCGATTGCTGATCGCAAGATCGCGGCTTTGGTCAAAGGGCGAGATCTGTTTCTGGGAAGAGGCTGACGCTCAACCCTCTGTGCTAAAATCCATCTCAATCAATCGAGCAAGCGCAGACTTCGTGAGGAGGTTTTATGACCGATCAGGAATTGAGAGATTTGGTTGCCAGCAATGCTCGCGGCCTGGCTGAAACGTGGAAGCAAATAAAACAAGTCAACAAGCAGATCGGCGAACTCGGCAATAAATTCGGCGGGTTTGCCGAAGGCATGGCGCTGCCCTCGATGGAAAAAGTTTTACTTGAGGGCTTCGGCATGACCCAATTTGCGCCGCGCCATAAGGCAAAATTAAATGGACGGACAATCGAGCTAGACGCCCTCGCCTATGACGACGTTTCGCGCAAGGAGGCCTACATCGTCGAGGTCAAAAGCCGCCTCGACCCGGTGGGCATTGATCAAATACTCCAGACAATCGCCGATGCTCCGAAATTTATCCCAGCGCTCCGCGGACTCAAGATTTTCGGCATCATCGCGGCAGTAGAGATTCCCGACAACGTGCGCAAAGAAGTCATCAAACGAGGTCTCTATCTCGCCCGGATCAGCGATGATACTTTCAAGCTCGCCGTTCCACGTGATTTCAAGCCTAAAGATTTTGGCCCGGCCTCGGAACAAAATGGTCTTCCCAAACGCCGCGCCAAGAAGAAAACCTCACGCACGAAGTAAACGCCTAAATGCGCGGGGATATTCGCCAACCGCAACCGACAATCTGGAATCAGGAGGCGCGATGAAAAGACGAACGCTATTGCTCGTTCTGCTGACCGCTCTATCAATCACTTCGTTTCTGCCGGCGCGATCCGCAATGAATCAAACACCCAACGCTCAGGTCTACGTCACGCTCTGGTTCGACACCGAAGATTACATTCTTCCGCAGAGTGACGACGCGGCGAAGCGGCTGGCTGAGACGCTCACGCGGCTCGGCGTTCGCGCGACGTTCAAGATCGTCGGCGAAAAAGCCCGCACGCTCGAACAGCGCGGTCGCCGCGACGTGATTGCTGCATTGAAGAAGCACGAGATCGGCTATCACGCAAACACTCACAGCGGACAACCGACCATCGCCGTCTACTTGCAGCACACCGGCTGGGAGGACGGCGCCGCGGAGTTTTACCGCCGCGAAGTTCCGGGCGTGAAAGACATCGAACGCATCTTCGGCGTGATGCCGACCTGTTATGGCCAGCCCGGTTCGGCGTGGGCTTCGCAGACTTATCCTGCGTTGAAGCAGATGGGCATTGGGATGTACCTGGACGAAGGCAACCATGTCGGCATTGACGATCAGCCGTTTTATTACGGCGGGATGTTGAACGTCTTCAAAATGCGTTCGACCGTGGCTCGAATGGAGTTGAGAGGCGGAGAGAGTCTGGCCGCAGGCAAGGCGAAGTTTCAGGCGGCTTACGACAAGCTGCGCGCCGCAGGGGGCGGGACGATCAGCATTTACTATCATCCCTGCGAATGGGTTCACACAGAATTCTGGGATGGCGTGAATTTCCGTCGCGGCGCGAATCCTCCTCGAAGCGAGTGGAAACTGCCTGGCGTGCGACCTACGGCTGATACCGAAAAGGCGTTCAGCGATTTTGAAGAGTATGTGAAGTTCGTCAAGGCGCAACCCGGCGCTCGCTTCGTCACGGCGAACGATCTAATGAAGCTTTACCCTGACCGCGCGATCCAACGCAGCTTCAGCCGCAATGAAATTCTTGCATTGGCGCGAGCCGCGCAGCAAGAGATCACCTTTCAGAAATTCCGTGACTTCACGCTTTCCGCCGCGGACATCTTCGCCCTGTTGAATGAAGCGATGAACGCTTACACCGAGAAGAACGAAATGCCAGCGGCGGTGAAACTGACGACACTTTATGGCCCTGCGCGACAGTTCAATCTCTCAGCCGGAAGGACGAAGCCTTCGTCGCTCACGTGGCCGGCTTTCACAGCCGCAGCGCGCGACGTGGCCGACTTCACGCGAGCGCAGAAGCGGATGCCCGACGCCGTCTGGTTCGGCGTGGACAGCCTCTCGCCGCAGGATTACCTGGCGACGCTCGCCGCAGTGATCGAAGAGTTGATCGCCACGGGCAAAAAGCCTGAACAGGTGAAGGTTCGCGAGGGCAAATTCACTGCGGATCAATACGTCGCCGAAGATTCGCCGCGGCTCTGGGGCTGGGTGATCTTTCCCGAAGGCTTTCACGCGCCGAAGATCATCGAGTTGGCGCGGTTGCAGGCGTGGACGCTGAAGCCTGCGATCCTGGCAAAATAACCGAAACCTCGCTCAGTCTGGTCCTGAAATGGTATGATCTCGCTAAATCAAGAACCGTTCGCTCAATGAAACCAGCACGGAGGTTCAAATGGCAAAACAGAATATTTGGAAAATATTGGAAAGCGTAGCTCAATCGCAGGCCGTGAGCGCGCAATTGAAGGAAGAACACGATCGCGAAATGCAGGAGATTCGGCGCATCGTGAAAGAAACGGCCCAACAGATCAAGCAAGTGGACAAACAACTCGGCGAGTTGGGCAACAAATGGGGCACCTTCACCGAAGGGATGGCCTGGCCCTCGATGGAAAAGATTCTGAGCGAGCAATATGGAATGAATGATATTTCACCCCGCCGGTCGCGCCTCAATGGCGAGACGCTCGAAGTGGACGTGCTGGCCTTCGACAACACCGGGAAGCGGAATGACGCCTACGTGGTCGAGGTTAAGAGCCACTTGAAGGAAGAAGCGATTGACCAGATCCTGCAAACCATCTCAGACGTGCCTCGCTTTTTCCCTTACCTGAAAGACCGGACGATTTACGGTATCCTCGCCGCTGTTCAGATTCCCGATGAATTGCGCAAGGCCGTTATCAAGCAGGGGCTTTATCTGGCTCAACTGAGCGACGATAGCTTCAAGCTGATCGTCCCGCGCGACTTCAAGCCCAAAGCCTTCGGGCCGGCTGCCAGCCAAAATGGCCGGCAAACCGGTCGCGCGAAGAAGAAAAAATCCCGCTCGAAATAACTCTGGAGAAAGTTTCATGCCCATCCTCCTCCGTAGCGCCTTTCCTCTGCTGTTTCCCGTCATCATTTTTTTCACCGCTCAAGCTCAAACACGAACCAGCGATTATCTGCGCTACATCAAAATCGCCGCCGACCGTGGCTGGCAGGATTACCCGCAAAGCATCGCCGATTGGAAGAAGCGTCCGAACCATCACGAATTGTGGGGTTACGACGCGCCCGGCGGCCCAATCTATCTGGCCGATCTGCTCGGCTACCTTTATCAGGAAACGAAAGACAGGTCGTATGCCGAGAAGGCGCGCGACATCCTGGCCGCTTACGGCGACCTGCGCGAAACATATCCGAAGGATTTTCAGGCCAAGCGCGCCGAATATCGTAACGGAGTTCCTGCGATCTCGAACTTCTTCATCATGCCGCCGTACTCGCGCGCTTACATGCGCATTCGTGAAAGCGGCGTGATGGATGCGAAGACACGCGAAAAGATCGAGCGCGACCTGGCGTTCAGTCTCGACCATATCTTCCACTTCCCGGAATGGGGCGCTCACAACCGGGCGATGCTGCGGGCTGAAAGTTTGTATTACGGCGCAGTCGCGTTGGAACATCATCCGAACGCGAAGCGGTGGAAACAGCTTGCTGAAACATTGGCCAGCGACAGCTTGAACCAGTGGGAGATCGAAGACGCGACGGGCTACCACGCCGTCTGGCTCTATTCGCTTTTTTCGTATGCCGAGATCAGCAAGCGCGAAGACGTGTTCCAATCGGTTCAGGTCAAATACTATCTGGATTACTTTGTTCAACTGCTGACGCCGCACGGCAACATCGCGGACTTCGGCGACGCGCACTGGAACGGCGGCTGGGAACGGTTCGTGCCGGTTTTCGAGAAGGCAGCGGCGATCTATCGCAATCCTCAATACAAATTTGCCGCGAGTGAATTGACGAAGCGCGCGTCGGAGCGAAGCGCGAAAGCCAACAAGCAATCAGATATTGCGAACATCAACTTCGGCGCTGGCGTCGGTTCGGCCTTCACCGACGCGCACCGCTGGGCCGACGATTCGATCAAGCCGCAACCGCCGCCGACAACCAGCCAGGACGTTCTGGAAGACATCGTCGGCAAGAAGATCGTCTTCCGCGACGGCTGGGATCGGACGAGCACGATGATGCTGTTGAATTACCGCGACGAGGGTGATGGCGGGTTGCTCGGACGCGATTATTTGCGCCAGAACCTGTCGGTCGAAGAAGAGAAGATGCATCACGGCCACGCCGATGAAAACAGCATCGCGTTGTTGATGAGCGGCGGGTCGGTTCTGCTACACGACGGAGGCTACCGGCCCGACCTGCCGAGTGGACAGTACGGCGCGTGGCGGGCCGATTACTTCCACAACCGCGTGGTCGCGCGGAAAAACAAACGCGACAAGACGCAGAACATCTATGAATTCTTGCGCAACTCCGGCGCGTATCGCAAAGTCAGGACGCAGAAGATTGATTTCCTGAAGTTCAGAGACGTTGACGCCAGCCGCACGCGCCTCGTGGACGACGAACTCGGCTACCAGTGGGATCGGGTCATCACGTGGCTCAAGAACAAAGAGATGTTCGTTGTGATTGACGGGATAAAAATTCTGCGCCCGGATTACTACACGTTCACGAACCTCTGGCACACACGGCAGATTCGCAGCCAGAGCGACCGGCTCTTCGACACGGCGATTGACAAGATCGGCGCGGACGAATTACCGCAAAATAAATCGCTCTTGATCTATTTCCCCGAAAACACTCAGGGTAAGCAGATCGGAACATTCCCAATCTCGCGTCACTACCAAGAAGAGACGGCGATCTACCAGACGGTGTCGGCTTCCTATAAAGCCGGTGATTACGAATACTTCGTCACCATCCTGCGTCCGCGTGACGCCCGCAGCGACGGCTCATTCAGCCCAGCCAACGTCCGCCTGCTCGAAGTTGACAAGGCGGGCAAAGCCATTGGCCTTGAAATCACTGACGGCCAGGAGAAGTCGGTCGTCTGCGTGAAGCTCGATCTCGAAATGGATTTGGCGCGAGAGCCTGTCGGCCCGCGTTATCAGTTCGATCTCGGCAAAGTTAAATACGGCGATTTCGTCACGGACGCTTCTTACCTGTTCGCTGCAATCAAACCAGGCGAGGTCTCGTACTCAGCCGCGACGATGACGAAGATTCTTTACCGCGATCAAACGCTGATGGAGGCGGCGCCGAACACGTTCGGGTTGCAGTTGGACGGCGCACCGCCACGGACCGGATATGCGCGGTGGAGATTTTGGGAAGATACAGTGAAACTTAAGCAGTGAGGTTTTCGTCTTTATCAACACAAAGGCGCAATGGAAACTGGTTTCTACGGGCACGGCTATTTGACATCCCGTAGCGCGAGCAATACCTTGTGCGCTACTAAAACAGGACTTATCACAACATTTTTTGCTGGCTTTTCTGGGATCGCTTTTCCGACAAGACTATTTTCAAGACAGGGAGTTCATCTCTACGGAACTTCCCTCCATTTCAGGCTTCCCGACGGGAGCTTTGAATTCAACAACTGAATAATCAAGAGGTGATCTGATGAAGACTATGCGTCATGCGGTCTCATTTCTCTGTCTGCTTTTGTTCACGGCCGCGGTGGCCTTCGCGCAAAACAGCGCTGGCTCGCTCTCCGGCACGGTGACCGATTCCAACGGTGGCGCGGTGGCGAAAGCGAAAGTGATAGCCAAACAGGATTCAACCGGGCGGCAGTTCGAAACCATCACAACCAGCGAGGGTCTTTACGCCTTCGCCAATCTCGATGTCGGCTCCTATTCACTGACGGTCGAACAATCCGGCTTCAAGAAGCTGACCTGGCCGAACGTCGTCATCTCCATTTCCAACCGAACGGTGGCCGATTTGAAGCTGGAGGTCGGGGACGTGAGCCAGACGGTGACGATCACGGCGGAAGCGCCAGCGATTCAAACGGCCACGACCGAAGTCGGCGTCAACTTCTCGCCCAAACTCTTCGTTGACGCGCCGATTTTTGCCGGCGGGTTGCGCAATCCGGAAGCCTTCATCGGCTTTCAACCCGGCGTGGTCAACGGCGCCGGGGCGGAAGGCGGCATTTCGGGCGGCCAGCGCCGTTCCAAAGAAATTCTGATTGATGGCGCGAACGCGACCAACCCTGAATCAGGCGGCGTGGCCTTCAACGGCCTGCCTTCGGTCGAATCGCTCGGCGAATTCAAGCTCATCAACAACACCTTCGCGGCGGAGTATGGCCGCACGGGCGGCGGCATCGAATCGTTCGTCACCAAATCGGGCGGGCGCGCATTCCACGGCAACGCTTTCAACTTCCACACTTCGAGCGCGCTCAACGCCAATTCCTGGGCGAACAAGGCCAACCCCGGAGCAGCGATCAGAAAGATTCCACTGCACGGCAACAATTACGGCTTTGCGCTGGGCGGCCCAATCTATCTGCCGAAGAAGATTTTCGGGCCGCTGGGCGGTTACAACGAGGACAAGACCAAATCGTTCTTCCTGTTCTCGCTCGACAATTTCCGCCGCACCGATTCGTCGTCGGGCTTCAGAACGTTGCCGACGGCCCGACAGAGGCAGGGAGATTTTTCGGAGTTGCTGCCAGGCCGCCTGATCTACGACCCGGTCACAGGCCAGCCGTTCCCCGGCAACATCATTCCGCAAAACCGCTTCAGCAACGTCTCCAGAAATATCCTGCCGTTGATTCCGGCGACCACCGCGCCTGGCTTGCTGAACAACTATCTGGCGACCACGACCACGAGCCAAAAACAGGACTCGTGGAGCATCAAGATCAACCACAACATTACCGACAAGCACCTGCTCAACTTCTTCCTCACCAAGCAGGACCTGGGCATATTGCAAAACGGCCCCCTGCCGCAACCTTTGCAGGGCGCCGGCACCACCTCCGAGTCGAGCAACCGGCCAATCTTCGCGCGGGTCAATTACGACTGGATTTTCACGCCGACGCTGAATCTGCACCTGACCTACGGCGCCACGCGGCTGCGGCAATACTTCGATAACGACCAGGTCGGTCAGGGCTGGCCACAGAAACTGGGATTGAAAGGCGTCTCGGAAGGCGACACCAACTCTTTCCCCGTCGTTCAATTCCTGACCAACGGTTACACGAGCTACGCCGACACCAACGGCAACAAGACCAAAGGCACCCAGTTCAATTTCACCGATCACATTCGCGGCGACGTGAGCTGGGTCAAGGGGAATTTCAACTGGAAGTTCGGCGCCGACCATCGCTGGATGCGCACGACGGGCAAGAAGCTCTCGACCGGCGGCTTCGACGACGCGGGCGTCCAGGGCGTGTTCCAATTTGCGCAAAACCAAACCGCGAATCCCGCCAGCGTTTCGACTTCCGGCGACGCCTTCGCCAGCTTCCTGCTTGGCCTGGTGGACGGCGCCACGCGCACTTTCAACGCCAGCGCTTCCTCCGCCAAGTTCGGATATAACGCGTGGTACGCGCAAACCGATTGGCGCTTCCGTCCGAACCTGACGCTCAATCTCGGCTTCCGTTATGAGCTTCCGATTGGGCGTTCGACCTATCCGACGGCCTTCACATCCTTCGATCCGAACGTCACTGATCCGCGTTCGGGTTTGAAAGGCGCGCTGGCCTATCTCGGCGATTGCGCCGGTTGCATCGACCAGGACCGGTTCGCCGATCTCGATTTCAGCAGCTTCGGGCCGCGCCTCGGTCTGGCCTGGGCAGTCAATCAAAAGACCGTTGTCCGGCTGGGTTATGGCATCTACTACGCCGCCGGCAATGGTCTGACGGGCGGTTTCTGCCTGCGCTGCCAAACCGGTTATTCGACCACGGCTGGTTTGTCGCGGCCTTCGACGACGGGCGCGGCGTTGCAGTGGGACAACGGTTTCGCGTCGTCTCCCACCTTCCTTGCGCCGCCGGTCATCAACGCATCGGCGGGCAATACGGCGGACGACATCTGGTACATCACGCCAGATTCCGGCACGGCGCCGCGCTTCCAAAACTGGAGCGTCAGCATCCAGCGCGAATTGCCGTGGAAGCTGGTGGCCGAAGCCGCTTACATCGGCAACCGGGGTACGCGGCTCTCATCCAGCCATCAACCGTTGAACCATCTCGATCCGAAATTCTACGCGCTGGGCGATCTGCTCAACCGGCGGATTGACGATCCGGCGGTGGTGGCGGCGGGTTACAGATCGCCTTACGCCAACTTCATCGCCGATTGGGGAGCCGGAGCGACTCTGGCGCGCGCGCTGCGTCCCTATCCGCACATCAATGGCCCGGTCAACAACCATTACAATCCCATCGGCAATTCGTGGTACGACTCGTTGCAGCTCAAACTCGACCGGCGCTTCGGCTGGGTCACGCTGGAAGGCAACTACACCTGGTCGAAGGCGCTGACCGACGCCTCGGGCACCCAGACCAGCGGCGACGCATCCAACCGCAACGCGAAGACCGACCGGCCTTACGACCCGCGGGCTATCGAACTCAACAAGAGCCTGCAATACATCGACATCCCGCACATCGCCAACATCATCGCGGTGGTGGACTTGCCGTTCGGCAAAGGCCAGCGCTTCCAGTTCAGCAACGCCGCGCTCGACCGCATTCTGGGCGGCTGGTCGGTGAGCTTCACGGGCAGCTATGCCAATGGCGCGCTGGTGTTGCTCAACGCGCCTTACACTTATCCGCAATGGGGTTTTGAGTACGGGCGCAAGCGGGTGAACCTGGTCAACGGCAAACCGATCCGCACGAACGTCAGCCGCCAGGATCTCGATCCGCGCGACCTGACCAAGCGTTGGTGGACCACCGACTTCTTCACGATTCCAGGAACGTATGAACTCGGTTCGGCGCCGCTCTACCTCAACGAACTGCGCGACCCGAACGTCTACAGCGACAACATGGGCTTCATCAAACGGACGCGCATCACGGAGACCGTGAGCATCGAAATCCGTGGCGAATTCTTCAACATCTTCAACCGCACAAACTTCGGCATTGGCGGCACCCCGATTCGCCCGAACGTGGTGGATACCAATCCGACCACGGGCCGCTTCGGCGTAACGAATGGCCCGCGCTCTGGCCCGCGCACCGGACAGATGGCGGTGAAAATCAACTTCTGATGAGGTTGTTTGATTGAATTGAAAGGCTGGCGTTTCATTGCGCCAGCCTTTTGTTTATGGGGTTATTTCTTCAAGGGCGGGAGATCCGGGACGAGCGTGAACGCATCGCAGTGACGCGGGCGAAAGAGGCTGAAATCGCGGCGGTCAATTGTCATGATGGTTTTGATCTTCATTCGTTCGGCCATGGCCATCACTGTCGCGTCAACCATTCCGAACTCCGCGTCCTGGTACTTTTCGAGAATCTCGACCGCGCGCTTCAGATCGTCAACCGTGAAATGCTCGACAAAAAATTCCTGCTTAGCCAGCGAACGGACGAATTCCAACTCCACGTCCGCTCCCAGGTTCTCTGAGAGCAGGTAGCAAACTTCAGGCACAACCGGGCTGGGAATGAAGATCGCTTCGTGGGTCGAAGAGGCAAAATCCGCGACCGCCGAATGATGCCGATCATCATCATCAATCAACGCGATTAAAGCGCCGGTGTCAGCAATGATCGCCATCAACGCGCCTTTCGATTACGAAATCTCTGTTTGAGTATCTTCTCCGCATCTTCAGATAAATTGCCCTTTCCACTGCTTCCGATACCGACGATGGACAGCTTTCTGGGCTTCTGATGCCGTTCCAGGTAAGCAATGATCGCGTCACGGATTATCGCCGTCACCGTCTTTCCCTGCGTTCCGGCCAATTGTTTGAGCCGGAAAAGTGATTCATTGTCCAAGAGTATTGTCGTTCTGGTCATAGCGTCTCCTTTCGCATATATGCTAGCATATATGACCGCATATTGATAATCCAAAATATGAGAACCAACTACAACCAACTTACCCCCTATCTGTGTTTGGCCTTGCTGATTATCACGGCTTGCCGACAAACTGCACAGAAGCCCGAACAACGCGCTTACACCCCACAGGAATCGCTGCAAGCTATGCAGGTCAGCGAGGATTTCAAAGTCGAAATCTTTCTGACCGAACCGCAGGTGATGAGTCCGGTTGAAATGGCTTTCGACGAAAACGGGCGCATCTACGTGGCCGAGATGCTCGATTACCCCGACGACCCGCCTCCCGGCAAACCCGTGCGTTCGCGCATCCGGCTGCTCGAAGACGATGATGGCGACGGCAAGTACGAGCGCGCCGTCGTCTTCGCCGATCAGGTCCTGCAAGTCAGCGGATTGCTGCCGTGGAAAGAAGGCTTGCTGGTGACGAGCGCGCCCGACATTTTCTGGATGAAAGACACGGACGGCGACGGCAAGGCAGACGTACGCAAGGTGCTCTACACCGGCTTCCCGAAGGTCAATCCCGAAGCGCGCATCACGAATTTGCGCTACGGGATTGATAACTGGATTTACGCCGCCAACCACGGGCGCGAGGGGAAGATCACTTCGCCCGATCATCCTGAGCGAGAAGGCATGCTCGTGCGTGGAACGGACTTTCGGTTTCATCCGGTGCGCGACGTAGCCGAGCCGAGCGCGGGCGTGGCGCAATTCGGCTTGACGTTCGACGATTGGGGCAACGAGTTCATCACCGAAAACACCACGCATCTGCGCCACGTGATTCTGCCGATGCAATACATCGCGCGCGCGCCGCTGCTGGAAGTGCCCGCTTACGCTTTGAACATTTATGAGAACGGCAAAACCCCGGCGCAGATTTTCCCGCTCACCGGGCCGCAGGAATGGCGCAAGCAGCGAACCGCGCTTCGACAACAACGTTACGACGAACAGGGACTCGACCGCATCGAGCGCCTCAGCGGTTATTTCAGCGGCGCGAGCGGAGGCACGGTTTACAACGGTGACGTGTGGCCCGAAGAATATCGCGGCAGCATCTTCACTGGCGAAGTCAGCGCGAATCTGGTTCACCGCGATGTGCTGACGCCCGACGGCGTGACGTTCAAAGCCGCGCGGGCAAAAGATGGCGTCGAGTTCATCGCTTCGACCGACCAATGGTTCCGCCCGTGCAACTTCGCCAACGCGCCGGATGGCAATCTGTACTTTATGGATGTCTATCGCCTGTTCATCGAGACGCCCGAATCAATTCCCGAAGAGATCAAGAAGGGGATGGATTTTTACGCGGGCGACACGCTGGGCCGCATCTACCGCATCGTCTCGAACGAGCCTCGCAGACAGCGCGACCTGAAGCCCAGGCTCGGCTCAGCCAGCGTGGTAGAGCTAGTCAAGAATTTGGAGAGCGCCAACGGCTGGCATCGCACGACCGCGCAGCGATTGATCGTCGAACGCCAGGACAAGTCGGCGATTCCTTTCCTCCAACAACTTTTCGATCAAACGCCATCGCCGGTTGGCCGCATCCACGCGCTCTGGACGCTCGAAGGATTGTCGGCGCTCGACGAGCAGACCGTGATGTGGGCGCTGAAAGACAACGACCCGCGCGTCCGCGAACACGCGCTGCGACTGAGTGAAGAGTTTCTACCGAAATCGAGACGAATGGCTGACGCGGTGATGGCGATGACCGGCGATGGCGACGCGCGCGTCCAGTTCCAGCTCGCGTTCACGCTCGGCCAGTTGAAAGTCCCGCGCGCTCTCAACGCGTTGGCAGACTTGGCCGTGACCCGCAGCGACGACCAGTGGTTCCGATTGGCGATCCTAAGCTCAGCCGCCGATCAATCATCGCAATTCTTCCACCTGCTGCGCGCTAAGAATCCGTCGTTTGAAAACAAAGAGATGTTCGCGCAATTGGCCGCGCTCATCGGCGCGGAGCACGATGAACGCGAGCTTTCAAAATTCCTCGGCGCGCTCGCGGGCTTGAAACAACCCGAAGCGGCGATGGCCGGGTTGACCAAAGGGTTGAGGCTGGCGAATGTGAGCAAGCTGCAAGTGGCCGGAGCCGAAGCCTCGCTGCTGCCGTTCCTCAACAGCGAGCAGGAAGACACGCAACGGGCGGCTTGGGAGACCGCGCGCTTCTTCGAGCTTCGACAATTGGTTCAAAAAGCTCTGGCCGACGCGCAGAACGCCGGCCTGCCCGCGAAGCAAAAGGTCACGGCGATTCGAGCTTTGCGCGGCGGCCAATTCTCCGTCGTCGCTCCGGCGCTCGAAAAATTCCTGCCTTTGCAGGATTCGCCGGAGTTGCAGATCGCAGCTATCGAGGCGCTGTCGTCATTCGACGACCCGATCATCGCCACAAAGCTGCTCGCTTCGTGGAAGAACTATTCGCCCGAAGTGCGCCAGAAAGTCCTCGCCGCGCTGCTCAGCGAACGCGAACGGATGAAGGCGCTGATGAAAGCTTTGGAAGAAGGACAGGTTGAACGGACGATGGCTGACCCGGCGATGCAGGCGAAACTCTACGACCATCCCGACAAAGAGGTCGTTGAACGCGCGCGCCAGTTCTTCAAGCAGGAAGCGGGCGAGCGCGAAGCCGCCGTGGCCAGCTACCGCGACGCGTTGAGCCTGACGGGCGATGTGAATCGCGGGCGCGACGTTTACGGCTCGACCTGCGCCAAATGCCATTCGCCACAGCAAGGCCGCCCGCGCATCGGCGCAGACCTGTCGGGCATCAACAATAAAACGAAAGAAGAGCTGCTCAACTCGATCATGAATCCGAGCGCCTCGATTGAGTCGCGATTCACCAACTACATCATCACGACGAAAGACGGGCGCATCCACGACGGCATCCTCGGCAATGAGACTCCGGGCGCGATCACGCTGCGCAACGCCGACGGCGACGTGACGATCCTGCGCAAGAACATCGCTGAGATTCGCGCGTCGAGCATTTCGTTGATGCCTGACGGAATGGAAAAGTCGCTGAGCAAACAGCAGGTCGCAGATTTGATTGCTTATCTGCGAGGCGGTTTATAGGGGATGGTGATAAAATGTTGAATGGAGGATAAATCCATGAGCATGCAAGTAACTACGATTGAGGTAACAACAGACGTTGTAGAACTTCTTAACGCCGCAGCCGCAGCACGACAGATCTCGCTGAATGACTATCTGCGCACTCTGGTCGAAGAAGACCCGGCAGTTGCCTCCCTTTCGACCACGACGCTGGAAGAGTTTGACCGCGATATGGACGCGCTCAGTGATGGGCTTGAACATCTACCTCCTCTGCCACGCGACTTTTCGCGCGCAGATATCTACGATGACCACGATTGATGATTTATCTGGTAGACACAAACGTTCTACTGCGCTTTCTCTTTCGCGCCGATCCCGAATACACGGCGATCCGCGCCGCTGTCAGGATTCTTAAAGCTCGCGGTGATGAAACCTTCGCTGCCCTACAGAATATCTCCGAGTTCTGGAACGTCCTGACCAGACCGGCGACAGTCAGAGGCGGCTATGGGCTGTCCATAACCGAGGCGCAATACAGACTGAAATTTATCGAACGCCATTTCCGTGTCGTGCCAGATCCGCCGTCCATTTATGCGGAATGGAAACAAATTGTGATCTCGCACTCCGTGAAAGGCGTGCAAGTTCACGACGCCAGGATCGCGGCGTTGATGAAGGCGCATGGCATCCCTCGTATACTGACTTTAAACAAATCCGATTTCCTGCGCTATAAGTTCGTCACTGCCTTCGATCCTCACGACATCTCTGGAATCTGAGTTCTGTTTTATCGCGCACCTGCACGGAGGACTGTAATGAGAAGAGCCATTTGCATCATCCTGCTGTCGCTGATAATCGTTGGCCTGTCTTCATCGTTTCGCTGGCAGGCTTCGTCGCAAGACTCCGTCTGGAAACCGAAGCCGAAACGCGCCGACGCAGTGAAGGCTCTGGTCGTCACCGGCGGCCACGATCACGACTCCGACTTCTATTCGGTCTTCGACGACGAAGGCATCAGAGCTTTGGTTGATCCGTACCCGAACGGATTGCAAAACGACATTCGCCGCCGCGCCGACGTGCTCGTGCTTTACGACATGCTCAGGCAAATGCCGCAGGAAAAGCAGAACACCCTCCGCAACTTCGTCGAAGGCGGCAAGGGCGTGGTCGTGCTTCATCACGGAATCTGCGGTCGCGTTGACTGGCCGTGGTGGTACGAGGAAGTGGTCGGCGGGCGCTGGCTGTTTGAACCTGCGAACGGGATGCCTGCGTCAACTTACAAACACGACGAAGAGATTTCAGTGAAGCCGGTGATGGAGCATCCGATCACGAAAGGCATCGGCGCATTCCGCATCTGGGATGAGACTTACAAAGGCTTGTGGATTTCGCCGAAGGTGAAGGTGTTGCTGGAAACCGATCATCCGCTGAGCGACAAACCGGTCGCCTGGATCGGTCCGTATGAAAAAGCGCGCGTCGTTTACATCCAACTCGGCCACGACCGCAACGCCAATCTGAATCCGAATTATCAGCGGCTGGTGAGGAACGCCATACGCTGGGCCGCAGGAAGGGAAAAATAGGATGGTCTCTTAGCCGCGTAGCGGCTCTTGAGCGTAGCCCGGGCTACGCTCAAGAGCCGCTACGCGGCAGGGAGATCGAATTTCAAAATCCCCGATGAAAACGAGCGAACCATAAGTTATCGCTGAAGGTAAACAGGAGCTCCAGTAGCTGAGAGATATTTTTCCACATTCGCCAAACTCCGTTTGATGGCTTCGAGTATTTGATCTGTCTCTGCGCCGAGCGCAGCCATTCGCTGCTGTCTGGCAACGTACTCCTCATCAATCTGGCGCAAGCGCGCGACGGTTTGCGCTAGACGAACTTCCAATTTCGGAGTTTCTTCTTCGGGGATTTCCGAAACAGTCATCTTTTCCATAACTGGCCTCACTATCTCGATTGAATTGCGGTGAGGCGGCGATTATAAAACCAAAGACTGAGAGGCCAAAACTGATGACCGGAACAACCCGACGCGATTTTCTGAACACAGTGGTAAAGGCTGCGACTCTGCCGGCCTTTGCGTTCGCGCAGACCAAAGTTGATCTCGCCAACATCCGCAGCCGCGCCGAATGGCGAAAGGCGCGCGAACAGATTCTGGCCGCAATGCAGTTGGTGATGGGCGAATTGCCGAAGCGGAAGGGGCCGCCTGTGAAGATCGTCAGGCTCGAAAGCGAAGACCTGCCCGGATTCACTCGTGCAAAAATAAAATTCCTGAGCGAAGAGGGCGATTACGTCCCGGCCTACCTGCTGACGCCGAAAAATCTGAAACGGCGCGCGCCCGCGATGCTCTGCCTGCACCAGACGATCAAGATCGGCAAGGCCGAGCCTGCCGGGTTGGGCGGCGGCGCCAATCTGCATTACGCCAAAGAACTGGCCGAGCGCGGCTACGTCTGCATCGCGCCCGATTACCCGTACCTGGGCGAAAACGAATTCGATCCGTACCAGCGCGGCTACGCCAGTTGCACGATGAAAGGCGTCTGGAATCACATGCGCGCGGTTGACCTGCTGCAATCGCTGCCCGAAGTGGCCAAAGACCGCATCGGCTCCATCGGCCATTCGCTCGGCGGCCACAACACGCTCTTCGCCGCGGCTTTCGACACTCGCATCAAGGCGATGGTCACGAGCTGCGGCTTCAATTCGTTCAGGAAATATTATGGTGGGGACCTGACTGGATGGAGCGGAATTCGCTACATGCCGCTGATTGCTGAGAAGTATGGCAAAGACCCGTTGCGTGTGCCTTTCGACTTCCCAGACGTTCTGGTTGCGCTGGCGCCGCGCCCGTTGTTCATCAACGCGCCGATGAGAGATTCGAATTTTGAAGTTTCGGGAGTGAAGGATTGCGTTGACGTGGCAATGCCAATTTATGACAGAGTCTTCAAGGCGAAAGAGAGGCTTGTCGCTGTTTACCCGGACGCGGGACACGAATTTCCAGCGGAAGTCAGAAAGTTGGCCTGGGATTTTCTCGATAAATGGCTGGCCTGATGGTTGATGGTCAAGAGCGGACGATCCGATTGCGCCTCTTGCTTTGCGCCGCGCCAGCCGGCAAAGCCACGCAGAGATCGTCGGTTGACAGAAGCGATAGGCTGAGACAGGATGAAAACCTCATTTTTAAATCGAACCTACAGACGTTGGCGCAGAACAAACGACGGGGAGCACGGGAATAGGCAATAAAGACGCGCATTTCCGTGCTCCCCGTCGTCAGTTCATACGGCCCGATCTCGCTTGTTTTGATTTAAGCTCATACCAGAACAGGGAAGTACAAAAATGAAATTTCATCTTTCGGCTTTAAGAGCATTTACATTTCTCTTAGTTGTCACCGCTCTCGCGTCCGGTTCGTTTGTCCACACGGCGCTCAGTCAAAAATCCAGCCAGGCGCTGGTCGCAACCTCTGACCCGGACTCGGGGTTGTTGGAAATCGACAACAGTTTCGCGCCTGTCGATGCGACAACGCCTGCCACTGTCAAGGTCGTCAGCTACAACATCCATTTCCGTGGCGGCAAAGAACTGCAAAAGATCATCGAGACGTTGCGCGACGACCAGGAGATTGGTGGCGCAGGGATCATCGGGTTGCAGGAAGTAGACCGCAACAAAGAGCGAAGCGGGAACGTCAATAATGCGCGCGAAATGGCGAAGGCGCTTGGGATGCGCTACGCCTGGGCGGGGCAGCCGCAAAAAAGCGCCGGCCAGGAGGAAGAAGATACGGGAGTCGCGCTGCTGAGCCGCTATCCGATCACCGATGTGGAGAAAATTGTCCTGCCGCATAGCGGGCCTGGGGGGCGACTCCGGGTGGCGCTCGGAGCGACTGTGCAGTTGGGCGCGAAAGCGGCGCGAGTCTACGTCGTGCATGCGGAGAGACGTATCCCGACTCAACGCAAGCTCGATCAGTTGAACGCCGTGCTGACTGCGCTTGATCGCCACCCGCAGGCGAGCAGCGCCATCGTGCTTGGGGATTTCAACTCGGACACATCCGTCAATGAGACGGCCCAGCTTTTTACCCGCGCCGGGTTTAGCACTCCAATCCCGAACGACCACGCGACCTGGAAGCTGATGTTTATCACGACGAAGCTCGATTGGATCTGGTTGCGCGGTGTCCAAGCAACAGAAGGCGGAGTTACGGATCGGATCAAACTGTCGGACCACAAACCTATCTGGGTCTCAGTGAAGCTTTAATGAAAATCCACAGACTAATCTGGCCTGAAGAACGGATTGACCATATCGCGCGCCACGGCGTTACGCCCGAAGAGGTGGAGGAAGTTTGCTTTGATCAACCGCTGGTGCTACGGGCGAAAGCAGAAGGGGTCAATCCGGTTTATTATGTGCTGGGACAAACAGCGACGGGCCGATACCTGTTCTGTGTGGTGATTCAATTTCCAGACGGAAATGGCTACCCGGTCACGGCGCGACCAATGACGGATAAAGAGAAACGACGCTATCGCAAATGGAAAAAACTATGAACAACACAAATTTTCCGCAAACAGATTCAATACAAGAACTCGCGCGGTTTTGGGATACCCACGATCTCACGGACTTTGAGGAAGAACTCGAAGTGGTCACGTCGCCAGTGTTTGAGCGTGAAGCCATCGTCGAAATCCATCTAGCCGTCCCGGAAGCAGAAACCGTAAAAGAAATCGCTGAATCCAAAGGGGTGCAGTCTGCGGATTTGATTCGGGAATGGGTGCTGGAAAAGCTGCGCGCCGCTTGATGAGCAGAACAAACGCTGAGGTAGCTCATGGAAACTCTGTGGCAGGATCTGTCTTACGGCATTCGCACGTTGTTCAAAAACCCCGGCTTTACGGCTGTAGCCGTTTTATCACTAGCCATCGGCATCGGCGCCAACAGCGCGATCTTCAGCGTGACCAACGCCCTGTTGCTGCGCCCGTTGTCTTATCAAGACGCAGATCGCCTGGCCATCCTCTGGCAACGCTCGCCCGGCCTGAACGTGGCGCAGGATTGGTTTTCGCCGGGACAATACCTGGACGTGAAAACGCAGAATCGGGTCTTCGAGCAGGTGGCTGTGACCATCGGGGCGAGCTTCAACCTGACTGGGCAAGGCGGGCCGGAACACGTGGATGGCGCGCGCGTCTCCTCTTCGCTCTTTCAGTTGCTTGGCGTGAAAGCGATGCTCGGCCGCGTCGTCTTGCCCGAAGAAGATCAGCCGGGGAAGCCAGCGGTAGTCATTCTGAGTTACGGGTTCTGGCAGCGACGCTTCGGCGGCGATCCGGGAGTGATTGGGCAAAAGCTGATCCTGAGCGGCAACAGTTTGGAAATCGTTGGTGTGATGCCGCCGGGATTCTCTCTTACCAAAGAAGTCATGCTCACTGTGAACGCGATTGAGAAGGCCGACCTGTTGCTGCCTTTGCCGATGAGTGAAAGCGCGCGCACGAATCGCGGGAACGAAGACTTCAACATCTTCGCCAAGTTGAAGCCAGGGATCACGGTGGCTCAGGCGCAGGCGGACATGGATTTGCTCGCCGGGCGAATGAAGCAACAATACCCGGAAAACTATCCGCCGCACGGCGGACTGACCATCAGCGTCGTTCCGTTGCTCAAACAAGTTGTGGGCGAGATTGATCTGGCGCTGTATGTGCTTTTCGGCGCGGTCGGCTTTGTGCTGTTGATCGCTTGCGCGAACGTGGCCAACCTCCTGCTTTCGCGCGCCGCCGTCCGGCAGAAGGAGATGGCGATTCGCGCTGCGGTCGGCGCCAGCCGGGTTCGCATCATTCGGCAATTGCTGACCGAAAGCTCGCTGCTGGCGTTGATGGGTGGCTTGTTGGGAATGTTGATCGCGTTGTGGGCGGTTGAGGTGTTGCGCAGGTTCGGCCCGGAAAACATTCCTCGCTTGAGCGAAGTCAGCGTGGATGGCCGCGTGTTGGCGTTTACGTTCTTCGTTTCGCTGCTGACCGGAGTTGTTTTCGGCTTGGCGCCGGCGCTGCGGGCTTCGCGAGTTGATTTGAATGAGACGCTCAAGGAAGGCGGGCGCAGCGGGGATGGAGCTTCCGGTCGCGGCCATCATCTGACCCGGAGGTTGCTGGTTGTCTCGGAAGTCGCGCTGTCGTTAGTTCTTCTGATTGGCGCAGTATTGTTGATTCGCAGTTATCAACGCGTCGTGAACGCCCATCCGGGCTTCGATTCGCGCAGCGTTCATGCGATGCGTTTGTCGCTGCCCGCCGCCAAATACGCCACGCCGGAATCCATCGTCGGCTTCTTCCGCCAAGTCGGCGAAAGATTGAAGCAGTCGCCAGGCGTCGAATCCGTCGGGACGAGTTACTCGTTGCCGATGAGCGCGGTCGCGTTCGCCTGGGAGCCGATCACCATTGAAGGTTACGTGCCTCCAACGACTCACGACTCGATCATCTCCAACGTGCGCATCATCAATCCAGGTTATTTCGACGTGATGCGCATCCCGTTGAAAGAGGGGCGCTATTTCACTGAGCAGGACATCAAAGGCGCGCAAGAGACGGTAATCGTCAACGAGGCGCTCGCGCAACGCTTCTGGCCGAATCAGCACCCGATCGGCAAGAGACTGCAACGTGGAAAGTCGGGCGTTTGGCGAACGGTCGTCGGAGTGATCAGCGACGCCAAAGAATACAGCGCCGAAAAAGAGCCGCCCATCGCCGTCTACTACCCGTCCGAGCAGGTGATCGCCAGGAATATGTATCTGGTCATTCGCACTGCTTCCGATCCGGTTCCGATGACGGCGGCGATTATCAAAGAGATTCAAGCGGTTGACCCGGAGATGCCGGTCTTCGACATCGGCTCGATGGATCAGCGGCTGTACGGTTCGCTGGCGCGGCAACGTTTTTCGATGTTCCTGCTGGGCGTGTTTGCCGTGATCGCGTTGCTCCTGGCCGCCATCGGCATTTATGGCGTGATGGCTTATTCGGTCAATCAACGGACTCACGAAATCGGCATTCGCATGGCGCTCGGGGCGCAGCCAGGCAATATCCTGCAATTGATAATCAAGCAGGCGTTGATCCTGGCCTCGTTGGGAATCGCCATCGGATTGGCGGGCGCGTTGGTTTTGACGCGGCTCTTGTCCAGCCTGCTTTTCGGAGTCAGCGCAACCGATCTCTTCACCTTCGTCATCACTCCACTGCTGCTGGGAGGAGTGGCCTTGCTAGCTGGCTATGTTCCCGCACGCCGGGCAGCGAAAGTGGATCCGATGATCGCATTGAGGCATGAGTGAGCGCGCGGAGTCGTTCTGCTTCACGCGCTCACTATCTCAAAAGCTCAATTCACGGCGGGGGTATGGATGTCCCTGTTCGCCCGGCTGAAGGAACCTTTATCAAGCTGCCAGACTTTGCTGGCAAAGCTCGCCGCGTGCGGGTCGTGCGTCACCATAACGATGGTCTTGCCGTGATCGCGGTTGAGCTTGTTGAGCAGCGTCAATGCCTCTTGCGCTGAACTGGCGTCTAGGTTTCCCGTCGGCTCGTCGGCCAGGATCAGATCGGGATCAGTGACAATGGCGCGAGCGATGGCGACGCGCTGTTCCTGCCCGCCGGAAAGCTGGCGCGGCAGGTGCTTCAGGCGATCACCCAGCCCGACCAGATTGAGCGCCGTCGTGGCGTGTTTCACCCGCTCCTGTTTCTTCAGATTGGTTAGTTTCAGCGGCAGTTCGACATTTTCCAGCGCGTTCATCACCGGAATCAGATTGAAGGATTGAAAGATGAATCCGATATGCTGATTGCGCCAATGCGCCATCTCGCGGTCGCTCAGTCGTCGCAGGTCCTGTCCCAGCACGGAAATCTCACCATTGGTCGGGCGATCCATCGCGGCGATCAGGTGCAGCAGCGTGGATTTGCCGGAGCCAGACGGCCCCATCAGCGCGACGAATTCACCACGCTGGATGGTCAGGTCAACTTTATTCAGCGCGACGACGTGGAATTCATCGCGGACGAATTCTTTGGAAAGCTGTCGGGTTTCGATCACGGTGTCGGTCATGGTTCTTTTTGGCTCCGGATCAGTACCGCGACCGGTAGGGAGCGTTGCCTCCGGCGACGGTTGGCCGGGGGATTCACGCTCCCTACCGGTCGCGGTACTGACTTTATTGTTTCGGGCGCACTTTCCGCCCGTCTTTCAAATCGGCGGGCGGATTGACGATCAAATCCTCGCCGCCGATCAGTCCGTTGGAAATTGTCACGCCTTGTTGTGACGTGCTCGCCACCTGCACCTGACGGCGGACGGCTTTTCCATCAACGACGATGAAGACCGCGCCATCGCGCACAGCAGCGGCAGGAATCGTGATGAGCGGTTTTGCCGCCGAAGTCTGATTCGCCTGCCCTGGTTTTTCAGTTGAATAAAAAGCGGCGCTCGCGTTCATCTCCGGGCGCAGGAATTGATCCGGGTTGATGACTTTCACCTTCACCTGGACGGTCGCTTTTTGCCGGTTCGCTTCGGGAGAAATCTCTTCGATCTCGCCCTGGTATTTGCGGTCAGGATAGGCGTCGGTGGTGACGACGGCTGGTTGGCGCGAACCGAGTCTGGCGAAATCGTTTTGATTGATATCGAGTTCCACCTGCAGGTCGTTGAGGTCGGCCATCGAGACGACGTAACCTTTCGCGCCACGATCACTGGCAAAACCCGTTGTCACGAATTCGCCGCGCTCGACGTTGCGTTCCAGGATGACGCCGGAGATTGGCGCGCTGATGACTGTGTTTTCCAATTGCGTCTGTGCGAAAGCGAGAGTGCCTTCGGCCTGCTTGACCTGGGCGCGCATGGAATCAATTTCTTCGCGGCGCGGGCCAGTGCGCACCAATGCATGGGTCTTTTCATACGACGCGAATCTGGCGACCTGCGCGTCGTAGCGGGCCTGCGCATCATCTAGCGCCTGCTTCGACATAATGCCGTCTTCGACCAGCGCGCGCGTGCGGTTGAGTGACACGCGAGCATTTTCCAGATCGGCGCGAACCTGTTCCAGGTCGGCCTGGCTGCGCGCCTTCTCTTCTGGGCGCGAACCGTTTTCGAGCGCGGCCAGTTGCGCTTTGAGCGAATTCAATTGACCTTCCGCTTCGGTCACTCGCGCGCGAAACTCTTCATCTTCCAGCCTGACCAGCGTCTGTCCCTGTTTGACGCGGTCGCCTTTCTCGACGCCGATCCAGGCGACGCGGCCTGAAACTTTTGAAGCCAACTCGATCTTGTGCGCCGCGACAATGTAGCCGGTGGCGTTCAAAATCGTCACGCCGGCGCCAGAAGCTTCGGTCGAAGCGGCGCGCACACGCATCGTTTCGACCTCCACTGCCGTATTGAACCTGGCGTAAACGAACAGACCGGCTCCGAACAAAAACGACACGCCGAGGCTGAACAGAATCCACCGCCAAAGCCCACGCCCTGATCCGTTTTTCTGCTTTGCGGAACGATCAATGCGCAGGCTTTTGATGTCCGCGTCTATTGTGTCTGCCACATCTTGTTGATTGCTGATTGCCATAATTCATCAATTCTCCCGCAACGCCGTCAGAATCTGTTTTCGCGCCGCCGAGCTGGCGGGGAACAATCCGCCCAGCGCTCCCATCACGAGCGCGAACGCGATGCCTGTCAGCATAATTCCCGGAGTGATGCGGAAATCAAAAGTGAACTCGCTGAAAGTTATGAAGCTGCCGATGCCGGTGGTGAAATTGTTGAGCGGCAAAACCAGCAGACAGCCGATGATCCCTCCCAGCAAACTCAGCAGCAACGACTCGATCAGAAAGCTGATCAGGATTCCCAATTTGGAAAAACCCAGCACACGGAGCGTGCCGATCTCAGCCGAACGCCGCGCCACCGCCGCGTACATCGTGTTCATCGCCGCAAAGCTCGAACCGATGGCCATGATGATCGCGACGAAGATACCCAGAAATTGGATCGGCGCGGCAGAACTTGTCTGCGACTCGTAGTAGGACTTTTCGGAAACCGCGTCCACATTCAGACGGCGGTCTTCCGGCAAATCGTTCATCAAAGCCTGCATTGCAGCCCGATCGGTTGCGCGAATCAGAGCCGAACTCAAGCCAGCCTCGCGGTTCTGGTCGGAAGCGAGTTGGGCCAGGTCGCAGAAAATCTCGCTGTTGGCCGCCGACCGGCCTCCGTCCATCACGCCAACGACATCCCACTCGCCGCGCCCGAATTCGAGCTTCGAGCCGATGCTGGCTTTCGGATAACGCTTGGCCAGTCCCTTTCCCACGACGATTTCGCGCCGTCCGGGTTGGAACATTCGACCCTCGGCGATTCGCACACCCTCGCGCATCGCAAAGCCAGTCGTGGTCAGCCCGCGCACGCTGATGTTGACGCCGGCTGGATTCTCAGGGCTTTCGAGAATGATGACCGTGATCAGTTCGAGCGACGCCATTGGTTCGCCGCTGGGCGTTTGCGCGATCCCCGGCTTGACCTTGATGATCTGGAACTGCTCCTGGGTCATCGAGGAGTTCAACTCGGCGGTTGATCCTTTGCGCGTCACCAGGAGGTGCAACGGATGGCCGGTGGCGCTGAGCGATGTTCGCAGCCCTTCGACCAGCGCAAAGACACTGAGCAAGACGGCAACAGTCAGCGCGATGCCGAGCGCCGTCATAATAGTTGTTGTGCGGCGTCTGATGAGATTGCGGATGTTGTAGGAGATCGGGATTTTCATAAAGATTTGGGGAGGCGTGGCAGTAGCCCGACCGTGAGGGAGGGCTTGGTACACGAGATCAAGCCCTCCCTCACGGTCGGGCTACTGCCACGCCCGGTTCAGTCAGTAAATCTCAACGCTTCGGTGATTGGCCGTCTTGATGCTCCCAAGGCCGGGATGACTGAGCTGACGAAGCCGATCATCGCAGCCACGAGCAAACATATGGTAATGACCGAAGTAGGCACGGCGAACTGGCTCATATCCATGAAAGTCATAGCCGACGGTACTCCGCGAAGCAACAAACATAACCCGCCCGCGAACGCCAACCCGAGGGCGCCACCGATCAGTGAAATCACCACCGCCTCGCCGACCATCAGCCACAGCACGACGCCATTGGTGAACCCCAGGGTCTTCAGCACGCCCACTTCGCGCACGCGCTCGCGTACTGTCATCGCCATGGTGTTGCCGGAAACGAGCAGGATCGTAAAAGTCACCGCCGCGCAGATCGAAAGCAGAATCATTTTCACATTGCCGAGGAAGGCCAGGAAGCTCAGCCCGAACGCCTGCTCGGTCTCGGTCTTGGTCTGCGCCGGCGAGTTGCGGAACTTATCATCAATAGTTTTCGAGATTGCGTTGGCGTCCTCCGCGCGCTCCATGCGAATGAAGTATGTGCCCACGACGTCTCTAAAGCCTGCTGTCGTCGCCAAACTTTCATTCATATATTTGTAGTGGAAGAAGAGGCTTTCACTGTCGATTTTGCTGTCGAAAACGCCACGGACAGTCAGTTCGAGTGTGATAGGGAAAATGTCTCCCGTGAGCGTCACGCGGTCGCCGGGTTTGAGGTTGTGACGCACAGCCGTCTTGCGCCCAATGATGCAACCCGTGCGATCATTGACGAATGCCTGCCTTTCGTCGTCCGGCAGCTTGTAATCCGGATGGACCACGCCGAACTTCTCCGCCTCCACCGCAAACCGCGCGAAAAAGTTGGCCGGGTCGCGCGAGTCCTTATAAACCCCGCCGAACCATTGAAAGATCATGGCCTCCTTGACGCCCGGTACCTGTTTGATCTGTTGCTGGTAGGAGAGCGGCAGGGGATTGGCCAGTGAGACGCGGTTGCGAGTGACCAGCCGCAGAGCCTGGTCAGGCGTGGCCTCGGTGAAGAAGAACGTGTGATAGATCGTCAGCAGTAATCCCAGCAAACACAACGACGCCGCGATGCTGAGGATGGTCAGCAAACTGCGGCGGCGATTGCGAAAGCTGTTTTTGGCAATCAAAGGCAAATAGTTGGTTGCTTTCATAGTCATCACCTGCGTGTTGCTTGCGCGGGACAGAAGTTTCACCGCGTATACACAGTACGGCTATCTCAAACAAAGGGTTTCAAGTTACTCGCGGTTCGCGTAATTTTGTAACTCGCTGTTAAATCAATGGTTTATTTCACCGTGCCAAACGTCCGGATTTCCATCTCGTTCGTCTTAGCCTCGTCGAACTGATACTTGCGCAGAAAATCTTCGGTGATATTGACGCCCAATCCGGGCGCGGTCACAGGGTAGACCGCTTCCTGATCTCTGCGCAAACCGCCCACAACCATTTCGCGGAAGACCGCTTCGTCTGGCTCGAAGAATTCCAGGATCAGGAAGTTCGGGATCGAGAGACAAGCGTGGATTGAAGCGATGGTGCAGATCGGGCCGTTCGGATTGTGGGGAGCGACCGGGATGTAGTAAGTGTCGGCCATCGCCGCAATCTTCTTGAACTCGGTGATACCTCCTGTTCGAGCAATGTCAGGTTGAATGATGCGCACGGCTTGTCGTTCTAACAACTCTCGGAACCCGTGCCGGCTGAAGATGCGCTCGCCCGTGGCCAGCGGGACGTTTACCACCCGCTGCACTTCCGCCATCGCCGCGACGTTCTCTGGCGGGACGGCTTCTTCGTAAAAGAACAAGCGGAAAGGTTCGAGCGCGCGAATGATCTCGATGGTGGACTTGGTGTTCCAGCGGGCGTGGACGTCAATGGCGATGTCGTAATCAGGCCCGCCAGCTTCGCGCACGGCTTTGACCTGCGCTACGGCGCTGCGGAGTTCCGGCTGCGTGACTTCGCGGTTCATCGGCGTGGTGGTGAACGGATCGAATTTGCAGCCCGAATATCCTTTGGCCACCAACTCCTTCGTGCGCCGCGCCAACGCCTCTGGAGTGCGCGGAACTCCTTCGATCCAGCCGTTGGCGTAGATTCTGAGTTTTTGCTGCGTCAGGCCGCCAAGCAGTTTGTAAACGGGGACTCCCAGCTTCTTGCCGACGATGTCGTAGAGCGCTACATCAATCCCGCTGATGGCGGCCAGCACCACGCCGCCCATGCCGTTGTAGTAAAGATACCGGTACATCTTGTTCCAGAGCTTCTCGATGTCCCAGGCGCTCTCGCCGACCACCACGTTGCGCAGATTGCGCACAGCGGTCGCGATGGGTTGAACGCCAGGGAAATTGGTTCCTTCGCCCCAGCCCACGATCCCATCTTCCGTCTCCACTCGGACAAACAGCCACGGGCCGTAGCCTCTGACGCCCGTCAGCAGATGAGGTTCAACCTTCGCGATCTTGAGCGAGGTGTCTTGCGCAGCGGAAGGTCTCGCCCACAACGGTTTGGTCATACTTCCCGAGGCCAGAAGACTGCCGGTCAGACCGCCGGAGACAGTCTTGAGAAAAGAACGGCGCGGCCAACCGCCGCTGGTGTCTCTGTTTTTTGACATAGGATCTCCTGTTGGGTTTTGTTTTCAGCTTGTCTAATGCAAAAGTAATTGTCCGAGGCTGGGATTTATCGTATTCTCCGCCCGGTTAAGACAGGATCAGCTCCGTAGCGTGATTCGGAGACCAAGTTGTAAGGCCTCACCTCTCTTTTGGCGCCTACCCTGGCCTTTTCCCCGTACAACCCGTCAAAACTTTAAGCGACGTTCCCTACAACTTTTTACAGAGTAAGTGGCGTTTTCCGCAGACGCCAAATAATTCATTCGCTACACACATCACACATCAAGGGGTTTATGAAACACGATCAACCAGAAGAACTTTCAAACGATCAAGAGCCATCTCCCACAAACCGCCGGAAATTTTTGAGCCAGGTCGGACTCGGCGCCGCCGCTACGATTGCAGCCGGATCAACAGCCTCTGCCCAATCGCCATTCCAGCCCAACAGGTGCGACGATGTCAACTTTCCGTTCGGCGTCGAGCCGGATCATTTCGCCGCAAACCGGTTTATGAAGTCCTACAAGTGCCGGCTCGAAGCGGCGAAGATGGCCAGGAGCAGATCACTCGTCTCGCACGTTGATAATGGCGACGACGCGCTCTACCCAAATAAAATTGGAAGCCACACCAAAGCCCTGCCGCACAATCAACTGGGCGAAGTAGACCCGGACGCCTACGCCACGCTCACGCTAGCCAGAGAAACCAGAAATCCTGCCCTGTTCGATGAAATCAAACTCGGACTAGGGCGCAAGCTCACCAGTCCGCAGGCCGGATTGGCGATGGACCTGGAAGGGCCGGATTCGCACCACGTGACGATGCCTCCGGCGCCGCGTTTCGCCAGCGCCGAAGCCGCCGGCGAAGCCGTCGAGCTTTACTGGATGGCGCTCGCCCGCGATGTGAATTTCAGCGACTACGGTTCCAACCCGATCATCGCCCGCGCCGCGCAGGAGCTTTCGGCCTTGTCCGATTTCCGCGGGCCGCGAGCGGGCGGGCAAGTCACGCCCGACACGATCTTCCGCCTTGATATCGCAGGCGATTTGACCGGCCCCTGGCTGTCGCAATTTCTGATTCAGGACTTTTACTTCGGCGCCAACTTCTTCTCACAGCGGATGCGAACCGTCAATCCCGGCATTGATTATATGACCCGGTACTCCGACTGGCTCGCCGTGCAGAACGGCGCCGATCCGAGCGCCAATATCCAATACGATCCAACGCCGCGTTACATTCGCAACCTGCGCGATCTGGCCGAATGGGCGCACATTGACGCGCTCTATCAAGGCTACTTGCAAGCCTGCCTGATCTTGCTGGGACAGGGGACGCGGCTCGATCCGGGATTGCCGCTCTACAATTCCAAAACGCAGGCCGGGTTTGCGCAATGCGGCGGGCCGCACATCCTGAGCTTCGTCACCGAAGTGGCGACGCGCGCGCTCAAAGCCGTCTGGTATCAGAAATGGTTCGTCCACCATCGCCTGCGTCCGGAAGAGTACGGTGGTCGCGTCCACAATCACCTGACCGGCGCGGCCAGCTATCCGCTGCATCCCGACATTCTGAGGTCCCGCGCGGTCGCCGAGACCTTCCAAAAATGCGGGACCTACCTGCTGCCGCAGGCCTTCGCCGAAGGCTCGCCGACGCATTCATCTTACGGTTCAGGCCACGCGACGGTCGCTGGCGCGTGCGTGACTGTGCTCAAAGCCTTCTTCGACGAGACCGATACGATCAAGAATCCGGTGGTTCCGAATGCGGATGGCACGGCGCTGGTTCCTTACCAGGGGCCGCCGCTGACTGTGCTCGGCGAGTTGAACAAAGTCGCTCGCAACGTCGCTTTTGGCCGCAACGCGGCGGGCATTCATTGGAGGACGGACGCGCTTGAAGGAATGAAGCTCGGCGAAGCCGTCGTCATCGGCATTCTCGAAGAGCAGAAGCTGACTTACAACGATAATGTCGAAATGTCGTTGACGAAATTTGACGGCACAAAGATCACCATCTGAGTCTGACCCTCCCGACTCCCTTTCCTTTGCCGCTCGTTGATTGCGCGATTAGCGAGCGGCTTTTTCATGACGGCTCGTCAAACGGCCATCTGAGCTATGGACGCTGACTTTGTTTCCAGTGCATAATCGCCCCGCTTTTTCGATCAGTGGCTTTCTAACCATTTCATCAAAATAAACCGGTGTTTGTAGTCCCGCCTTCAGGCGGAACGTTTCATCGCCACAACGTTCCGCCTGAAGGCGGGACTACAAACACCGGTTTATTGAGGAGTTGTTTATGTCCCGAAGCAAGATTGTCGCAGCGGTTTTGTTATTGCTCCTGTCGCTATTGGCTTTTGTCGCCGCTCAAGAAACCTGGCAGAAGCTGTTTGACGGAAAGACGATGAATGGCTGGCGATTGATGGCCGTGCACGGCGGAAACGGCGGCGTGTGGGCGGTCGAAAACGGCGCGCTGGTCGCCGATCAGGAGAAAGACCACAAGGGCGGATTGATCGGCACCGAGAAGAAATTCTCCGATTACGAGATCGAGCTGGAGTTCAAAGCCGATTACCCGGTTGACACCGGATTGTTCTTGCGTGTGCGCGACGACGGGATGGGTTATCAAATCACGATTGATCACCGCAAAGACGGTTTCATCGGCAGCCTGTACGCGCCCGCCGAAGGTGGATTCATTCAGCAGAACAGAGATTGGGTGAAGTATTTCAAGAAAGACGGCTGGAACAAGCTGCGCGCGCGCGTCACGGGCCAGCCAGCTCACGTCATGGCCTGGCTCAACGACGTGAAGATGACCGATTTCCAGGACAACCGCGAACGTTACCCGCGCGAAGGTTACATCGGATTGCAGGTGCACGGCGGCGAGGGCGCGTGGGGCGCTACGAGCAAAGCGCGGTTTCGCAACATTCGCATCAGAGACCTGACTCAAACCACGAAGCAATGAAAACAAGATGAAGATGAAACGGATTTTGATTGCGATCCTGTTGTCGGCCTGCGCTTTCAAGGCGACCGCACAGAATCAAGCTCCCGAACTCAAACGTCCGTTGATCACGGGGGCTTCGATCATCGTTTCGGCCACTCCGGACCGACCAGACAGAAAAATGTGAGAGAGAAAAATGGCATCTCTTATTTTTCTCTCTTACATTTTTCTGTCTGGTGGCCGAAACGATGATCGAA
>Ga0187892_10003172_pt1 | contig 30630 bp, 26 predicted proteins | sample MA1701073metaG_FD_139345 | JGI IMG/M metagenome (GOLD analysis project Ga0187892, IMG submission 139345) | Bio-ooze microbial communities from a basaltic lava cave in the Kipuka Kanohina Cave System on the Island of Hawaii, USA - MA170107-3 metaG ...
AACTGCGCCAGAGAATTCTCAAAGGAATTGAAGAAATTAATGCAGCGCCAGTCATTCATCGTTGGAAAAAATTTGATTTCGCCAAAAACTAATGTAAATTTTTTATCGAATCGTTATACTAGCGTACGGTTGTTGGGTTAAGGCATTCCAAATAATAGAGCGATCTTCTTTTTGATAGCGAACGCGATAAAAGGTGTGATCTAACAAGCGATCCAACAAATGAAAAGCAAAACGCTCAAATAAACGATTCATGTCCAAGAGAAAAGCGAAACATGGTGTATCTCCTGAGGCAAGTAAATCCTTAAAGCCAAAACAGTCGATGATAAGCCAAGCTAGGGAATGGGCATCACGATAATGTTCATTTAGTCCGTTAATAGGCGGTGGTAAATTATCTGGTAGCGGGCTGTTTCAAGGTCGAACCGATCTGCGGTACAGATTTCTTCAAAAATTGCTTGCTGTTTCCTTACATGCGGCTTAACCAACTCGTGGGCGACGCGCTTTCCGCAGATTTGGAGCGCCGCCAAAATAAGCTGGTTTTCCAAGATGTCTTGCTCAAGCTCGTCAAAACGACATATTACGCGATCTACTTGTCCAAACCGCTTAAAAATTTGCCGCTCACCGAGGAAACGCCCGCGGACATAGGGAATTTCGTCTTCACGCTCGACATAGTCAGCAAGTAGACCAGCACGAACGACGATTTTACATGCCTCTGCAAAGAGCAGTGCAATAAGATCGAGCAGGCTGTCGCTGTCTTTTAGCGCATTTAGGTTGCGAATACTTTTAAAACGGCGTAGCGCATCAAGCCCGCTGATAAATTCCAACATTTCTATAAGGCCGAGGTTACCCCCCGCCAACTTGGGCGCGATCCGTATTTCGAAATTCTCGAATCGAACGACTCCCACCCACGAGCTGGCAGTAATGCGAATTCCTGTTCGCAACTCGTCAATCCAAATGCGGCCATCATCGCCGTTCCCCAGCGTTTCTGCAAGCCGGCGGTCCGCGTCAGACAAGACCAGATCGACACAAAACAGGCGTTGCCACTCAGTCAAGTTCACGATGGTTGGTTTCGTCACGCGAGGCTTCATAAAGTGTCCGCTTTTCTTTGACCAAATTCTTCCTCAAGCGCGGTGAGCAGGGCATCGCTATCTGTGATGCGCTCGAAGTCAAGGCTTTGCGTTTCTCTATTTACAAGCTTATCGCCGAGATAGTCAGCTAACCTGCCATAGTCATCGTAACAATATTCTTGCAAAAGCGGCAGAATTTCTTGTCGAAAGCGACGAGTAAACTCATCAGGATCTGAGATCGGTTCGGAACCATCAAGTAGAAAAGAATGGCCTATCTGTTTTTCGCGCCCTTCGAAGCGAGAAACTCTGTTGTTAAGTTCCTCCAAAAAGTCATCCAACGGAAGCGTTCCAACTTTTGCGCCACGCAGCATCTCAATATTGGGCATCAATTCGACAAAAGCGAAGCGCCTGCGTAGTGCGGCATCGAGTAGCTTGATGCTGCGATCGGCGGTGTTCATTGTGCCAAGCAGAAAAACGTTTGGCGGAATACAAAAGCTTTCTTTGCTCTGCGGCAAAGTCACCAGCATTCCACGTTTATCTTTTTCAAGCAAAGTGATCAACTCTCCAAAAACCTTGGCAACGTTAGCACGATTAATTTCATCAACGATCACAAGAAATCGCTTGGCCGGCTGCGCTTGCGCTTCTCGACAAACACGCTTGAATACGCCATCTTCAAGCCGCAAAGCGAGTGTTCCACTTACAGTGTTGACTGGACGAAATCCCTCGATAAAGTCTTCATAACTGTAGGATGGGTGAAACGTCAACCGCGTGAACGGCCCAACTCCTGAATTCGTCTCAATAAAAGACTGAAGATTCGGGTCACGTTCAGTGAGTAAAGCAAAGATATGACCGGCCTCATCTGGAGTTAAAGCAAACAACGTTCCTTGCGTCCGAAAACGTATTGGCTCTGAATTTTCCAGAACAGCATCACCTACAAGCTCATCGTATGTCAGTCCATCCTTTACTGTAGTAACCGGGGCCAGCTCAATCGTCGGCTCTTTCCCTTCATGCACACCAAAGCCTTTTGTCACTCGGGCAATCGCTACAATCCTTTTGTCAGGAGTCGATTGATAACCAATAACCAAGTCATCTGGTTGGACTAGCGGGTAGTTACGGTGCAATCTGCCGTAGCTATATTGAACACGACCCTTCATAAAAAGCCGATCCCAACTCCAATACTTCGGATTTGCCACCATCCACCAAGCACGACGATTGACTTGCAATGTTGAAAATTCCTGTTCGGCCGCTTCAAAGGTATTCAAATCCGTTAACAATGACGCTTCGATCTTTCCAGTCTGCTGCATTAGCCATGCAACGGCGAAACGCCGCGCCGTGTAGGTTTTCCCTGTGCCAGGAGGGCCATAGAGAATGACCTGTCCTTTTCGCTCAAGTGCTTCGGCGATTTCTTGAAATGTGGGATCGATAAAAACAGATGGCAGAGGAGAAATAGCGCCTTTGGTATCAGCCGTAATATTTTCGTAGAGCTTATCGGATACCGGTGCGACTGTAACAAAGGCCCATTTTTTCTGCGGCGGAATATCTTTTGCGATAGAGGTATCCCATTTAACATGGATAATATGCCGGAATTCATTTCGAGTTGTACTCCACTCATAGCCAGGTTCGATCACTTCGCCGATGCCTAAAATCTTGGACGTTCCATCATTGGCGACGATGAGGTCACCGGGCTCCAGCTCTCGCAGTGTCCAGACTTCATTTGCTTTTTTGGTTAAAGTGGGGCGATGGTTATTGTAAACTTTTGCATACTTTTGTTCGAAGTTCGCACGAAAAAAATCTTTTGAATCAAACTCTCGGAGGTCGCCGACATCATCCCAGCCAACGCAGATATAGCTCCCAGCCAAACATTCATCCCAATACTTTGCATTTTCGCCAGGCGCGATTTTGACAACTCGACGTTGTTCTCGTGGATCGGCCCACCGATAAAGAAAACGCTCGATTTCATTGGTTGTCCAACTCTGGAATGTGGAGATTTCTCGTACCGCTGCTAACAAAGCGCGGTTCAGGCGTACCACGTCCCAAGCTCTCTCTTGCGCCTCTTGCTTATTAAAAAGCCGCAGGAAATGCAGAATATGTTCTTTTGATGAAATTGGAAAGATTTCATCTGGAAAATAGGTATGCAATGTTTTGAGCAGAAGCGCCGGCCCTCCCAGCAGAGGCGTCAAATCTGAAATGGAGTTCCAATCGTTGGCCTGTGCCCGTTGAAAGGCTGCAACGAAAGCTTCTCGTACACTCGTCCACGCTTCCTGTTCGTTTTTATACGCTGGGTCAAAGTACCAGCCGGTTTTTTCTTTATGTTTGTAGATGATAAGTTTCCGCGCGGAGCCGCCTTTAATGCTTCCGAGATGCGGGGTGCGGAACTCCATCCAGCGACAAAAGGTTTCATCCGAGTTCTCTTGGCCAAGTGCGTACTGCTCAAGCGACATAGTTGGCCAAAGCGTTAGTGAAAATCGCTTTAACACCTCTTCTCGTTCGCGTTTTCCTGCTTCTATATGTTCGTTGTCGAGCGCGCGGTTGTAGTTCGATAAAGCTTCTTCAAGACTTTTACGTTTCTCAGGCATGTGGTAATCTCTCCCAAATACTGTACTGATCTGGAGTGGAACGAAATGGTTCAATGCTTCCCATGATGAATTTCGTTGTCGTCAATACTCATCCACAAGCTTCCGTCTTCGCGTAACATTTGCGCAAAGTAAGTCAAGGCATTCTGTTAAATTTAGAAGGTTAGACTCCCTACAATTCTACCTCATCCAGCACAATCACAGCCAATTCAGTCACACGTTTAAGTGCGATATCATTGGTGAGAAAGGCGTCACATCCAGAAGCAATCGCAACTGCGATTTGAAAGGCATCGGTCAACGATAAATTATAGCGTGCTCGCAAATCGGCGGCTTTCTTAGCGGTTTCTTGGTCAATCAGGACAAACTCCGTGCCGCTGCCGTTCACAATCAAGTCGCTAAAACCTTGCACGGCTTCCGATTTCCCAAGACGATATGGAAAAACCAGACATTCTGCTAAAGTCACCGGCGAAGTGACGGCGGTCAGCGCCCCATTATCCAGCCGGTCAAAGATAACTTCAACGATTGGACGGTATTGCGGATTGGCTTCAACATAATAAATCACCGGTGCGGTATCCAAAAATACGCGCGTTACGGTTTGCAAACGCTCGGCGATTTTCATGGTTTCCCCTGCCATTGTTGTTCGCGGTGCTCATCCGCTTGTCGCCTGCTTTGAGAAACCCAAGTCTGAGCGTCCTCGCCCGCCAACGGATAAGAAACAAGACCAAGAATCTCGCGCCATTTGCGTCGCCCGGCGGTGGTGGGATAGACCTTGCGCGCCCGCTCAACCAAATGAGTTGCCAGGCGCAATTGCTCGTCTATGGTAAGTGTTTCTGTCTGTTGGATCAAGTGCGTTAGGGTCGCGGTAGACATTTTATATTCTCCTTGAACATATATAATCGAATACAAAAATTTATGGAACTTTGCAAGCGTTAATTTAAGCCTCAATGTTTCCCATGCTGCTGCATCGCGCCCTTCCCATATCCCCGCAGCTCGTCATACTTCGTTACCTGCTGCGGCGAGAGAATTTTCTTCATTTCCAAATGCGCGCTGAGATGCGTCACGCGCAGCTCGCCTTGCAGCCTGGCGATATCGCCGACAACGGCGCGGAGTTGAGCGGCGTTGATTTTCTGTGTCGCATACAAACTGTCGAGTTGCTTTTCTTTGGCGACAATCAGCTTCCCCAAGCGTACCGCCTCGGCGTGCATCCGGTCATACGCTTTTTGCGTCTGCGTTAGCTGCGCGGCGGAGAGATTTAGTTGTGTTCCCAGCTCCAATACGTGCTTGGGGCCGGGATAATGGTTCAGTTCCGCGGCTTTGGCGAGACCCATGCCGTGGCCTTCGAGATACATTTGAATTTCCGAGCTCGAAAGCGCTTTGATTTCGCGCTGCTGTTGGACGGCAGAAGGCGATTGCTGGCCTTGTGCCATAGTAAATACAGGGATAATGAGAAATAAAGCGCATATCGTTGTTGGCTTGCTCATGGTTAGGCTCCTTTGAGTTGCACTCTTGTAAATTGACTGTATTTTACAAAACTTTTCCGATGTTGTCAATGAAATTAAAGGCAAAATAACTTGCATCATAGTTAAAAATCTTTTATATTTAGGTGTGGAATACGATCCAACCAATTGGCAAGCTTACGACAGACAAAGCCATGGAAGACACACAAAAGAAATGGTTAGTGTTCATCAGTCATTCGCATAATGACAAGTGGGTTGCTAAGCAAATCGCCTCAAAGCTCGAAGCCGAGGGTATAAAAACTTTTTTGGATCAATTGCACATCGCTGCGGGCGAAGATTTCGAGGTGCGGATTTTGGAAGCTCTCGAGCAGGCGAATGAATTTCTTATTCTGCTTACCCCGTGGGCACAAGAGAGCAAATTTGTTTGGATGGAGGTCGGTGTGGCTTGGCATCGGCGTATTCCAATTGTTCCCGTTCTCCATGGCTTGAAAGTCGATGAGGTGCTTCTGCAACCAAGCTTTCCCATTACTCTCAAAAAGCGTGACATGATAAGCCTCGATCAAATTGACGAGTATTTGGCGCAACTGAAAAAAAGAATCTCGACTCAAAGCTAACACCGGAGCATAAATATGCAAACGACCTACGATATTTTCATTTCCTACCCTCACAAACACCGTGACTGGGTGCGAAGCTTTGTGGAGGCCCTTGAGAAACACAATCTCAAGGTCTGGTTTGACGAAAAAGCCATTCCCCCTGGAGAACCTTTCGTGGAAAAACTTGAGGATGGGATCAGAAACAGTAATACCGTCGTATATATTGTCACACCGGAAGTCGTCAATTCCAAATGGGCCTTGGTTGAGTTGGGGGCTGCCTTGGGAGGGAGAAAGACGATTATCCCGATTGTTGCCGAAGACGTGCCTGTCGGCGAGCTCGTCACCCCGATACGGCGCCGGCGCTGGATAACAAAAAGCGACCCGCTGGCTAATGCCAACGAAGTCGCTCGCCTCTTTTCGCAAAATGGAGGCAATTCCCAAACTGCCGCCGCTTAAAATCTTGAAACCGGTTTCAGCGCAGCCGGGCTTGTACATTGAAGGCAAGCCCGGCTTCGCCAATTCCGCCAGCCTTTAATTAAGGGGATTCCCCTCTTTATCCAACAAAATCGGATCACCCAAACCCAATGCCTTCAGACCTTCGAGCTGCGACGCCGCGTCGCCGACGACGAGATAAATCATCTTGCCGGGATCGATATATTGCTGCGCCAGCGCCTGGTGCCGCTCGCGGGTCATCTCCGCAACGACTTTCTCCTGCTTCTTGATGTAATCGAACGGCAGATCGTACTCCGCGATCTGGTTGAGCATGCCGCGCAGCGCGCCCAGCGTTTCGAAGCGCAGCGCGTTGGAGTTGATCAGCGCGCTTTTCGTGAACGCGAAATCTTCAGCGGAAATGCCCTCGCGATATTTCGCCATTTCGTTTTTGAAAATTTGCGCGGATTCCAGCGTCGCGTTCGAGCGCACGCCGGCCGAGGCGACGAACGGGCCCGGATATTTTGTGCCGATAAAAGTCGAGCGCGCGCCGTAGGTATAGCCCTTTTCCTCGCGCAGAATCAGATTCAAAACGCCGTTGAAGCTGCCGCCCAATTTGTAGTTCATCACCGTCGCCGCATAATAATCGGGATGGGTATAGGGCAGCGCCAGATAGCCGATGCTAATTTGCGATTGTTTCGCGCCGGGCACGTCCACGAAGTACAAGCGCGATTTTTCAACCGGCGGCGGCGCCGGATACTCGGCGAATTTGACTTCTTTCGCCGGCCATTTTTGCTCCAACGAGGCGAAGAGCTTGATCGCCTGGTCTTTTGAAATATTGCCGACGACGGTGAGACGAGAAACCGAGGGCGAATAATTTTTCTCATAAAAAGTTTTCAAATCCGCGATGGCGATCTTCTCGACCACCGCCGGCGTGCCAAATGTCGAGTTGGAAAGAATATGGCCGGCACCGTAAATCAGCTTGCGATGAATATTTTGCGCCAGAAAAGCCGGATCGACGGTCCGGCGGTTGATGGTCTCGATCGTCTCCTGCTTGAGGCGCGCAAATTCCTTTTCATCCCAGCGCGGCTCCAGAAGAATTTCTTCAAACAGAGCGTACGTCTTGTCGAGCTTGGAGGCGAGCGTGTTCGCCTGAATCACGATGCTCTCGTCGCCGGTGAACATTCTGATGCTGGCGCCCTGGTCTTTGATCGCTTCTTCGAGTTCCTGCGGCGTTTTGTTTTTGGTGCCCTCCATCATGATGTCCGTCATCAAATTCGCCACGCCGACTTTGTTGGGATCATCCAGCAGCATGCCGCCTTTGAGCGTGAGCGAAAATTCGATCAGCGGCAGCTCGTTGTGCTCGATGCCGTAAACCCGCAGGCCGTTCTTGAATGTGTGCGTCCAGATTTTCGGCAGCGTGATGGCCGGCGCCGGGCCCTTGGCCGGTTCGAGCGAGCGATCGAAACTCGACGGCAGCTTTTCCGTCAGCGCAGGTTTGGTCTCGCCCTCGGCAGCCTTGGCGACCCCGGCTTTTTCAATCACCTCTTCCACCACCGGAAAGCGCTCCGAATTTTCCGCGACCAGATCGACTTTGCCCTTCGGCACGAAGCTGGTCAAGGCGTAAGGCTTGTTTTTGAGATATTGGTTGTAGACGCGCCAAATATCTTCCTTAGTCACGGCCAGCGAGTTTTGAATATCCTGCGTGAGAAAATCCGGCGACCCGGCCAGCTCGTTATACGTGGCGAGCTGAAAAGCTTTGTTCAAAATGCTCGAGATGCCGTTGTAAAAATTGGTTTCGGTTTTGGCTTTGATGCGCGCCAGGTCTTGATCGGTGAAGCCGTCCTTCTCGAACCGCGCCAACGCCTCGTGAACGGCTTTTTCCACCTCGGTCAAATTTTTGTCGGGAAAGGTGCGGACGCGGCATTGAAAATAGCCGGCGATTTCCATGCTGCGCTGAAAGGCCGGCGCCGAGGGCGCGAGCTTCTTTTCTTCGACGATGACTTTGTAGAGCGGCGCCTTCTTGCCGTCGGAGAGCAATTCGCCCAGCAGCGACAAGGCATAAGCATCTTTGTGATACTGCTGCACCGTCAGGAACGTCACAGTCAATTCCGGCGAGCGCGCGAAATTGTCTTCGTGAAAAGCGCGCTTCGTCTTGTCCAGGCTCACCGTCATGGGCTTGGGATCCGGAACCGGCGCCGGCGCTTTCAGCTCGCCGAAATATTTTTCCACCCACTTCTGCGCTTGCGCCTTGTCGAAATCGCCCGCCACCACCAGCGTCGCGTTGTTGGGGCCGTACCATTTTGTGAAGAACTGGCGCACGTCTTCAACCGTGGCGTTTTTCAGATCTTCAAACGAGCCGATGACCTGCCAATTGTAGGGATGCGTCTCCGGAAAGAGCAGCTTGTGAATGACGTAGTTCGTGTGGCCGTACGGCACGTTGTCGACACGCTGCCGTTTCTCGTTTTGCACCACGTCCTGCTGATTGACAAACGCCGCTGGCGTCAACGTCGGCAGCAGATAGCCCATGCGATCCGACTCCAGCCACAGGCACATTTCCAAATTATTTTTGGGAACGATCTCGAAATAGCCGGTGAAGTCCTGCGTGGTGAAGCCATTAAGCGTGCCGCCGACGCCCTGAATTTTTTTGAAGAATTGATCCTGGCCCACGTGCTGGGATTCCTGGAACAGGATGTGCTCGAACAAATGCGCAAACCCGGTGCGGCCTTTTTCCTCGCGGTTGGAGCCGACGTGATAAAAAATGGCCACCGCGACGATGGGATCGGATTTGTCCGCGTGCAGAATCACCTCCAGGCCGTTTTTGAGCTTGTACTTTTCGTAATCGATTTTCAGCGTGGGTTTTTCACCCGCGTGCAAACCGGTAAAAACCAATGCGGCAGCAAGCCAGACGGCAAACGTTTTGGTACATCGCATAACACACCTCTCCTGGTTAATTTAATGATAAGGAATTGGAAAGTTTTTGTGCCTCGCCTCGCGGGGCGCCTGCTTTAATAGACGGCGAATCGCACAAATAAGTTGCAGCTTTAAATTTAACGTTTAGATTTTTGAAATGCAAGAGGTTATGCATGCCATTAAAGGTGAAATCATGGCTTTTGGGTGCAAGCATTTCAAAACGCCAATGAACGCTTATTTTTTATTCGCGTCAATTGGCGCACATTCGCGGTTACACTTTCCAAAAATTAAAATTTTCCGTGACGGAAAAAAACTTGCAAACGAAGCAAAAACCCTCTATATTTGATATGTTTTGTGTTGCCAAATTTTCTCAAGCGCGTGACTATCTCTCGCAGATTTCATGAAATACGACGAGTTTTTTGACGAGGTGCAAAATGGCCGTTTGCGGCCGGTTTACTTTTTTGCCGGTGAAGAAACGGGATTCATCGACGAAGGCGGCGAGCTTTTATTCCAAAAACTGGTCACGCCGGAGATTCGGGATTTCAATCTTGACGTGTTCTATGGCAGCGAAGTCAACGCGACGCGGGTGATCGACCGCGCCACCAGTTTTCCCATGATGGCGTCGCATCGCGTCATCGTTTTGCGCGACGTGCAAAAAATGCCGCCGGGCGATTTGGAAGCGCTGGCGAAATATGCGGCCAATCCCAGCCGCACGACGTATTTGATTATCGCGATGCGGGACAAAGATTCCCGCAAAAAGGGCATCGAAGCGCTGCGCAAAGCGAGCGCTTACGTCGAGTGCAAGCCGCTTTACGAAAATCAAATCACGCCGTGGATTCAGAAATACGTGCGGCGTTTGAATATCAGCATCACCGCGCCGGCGGCGCAATTACTCGCCGGCGAAGTCGGAACCTCCACCTCGATGCTGCGCAGCGAGATCGAAAAGATTCGGCTCTATCTCGGCGAACGCACGGAAATTACCGAAGAAGACGTGCAGCAGGTGGCCGGGTTTCGCAAAGAGCATTCGATTTTCTCGTTGCAAGATGCAGTGGGCGCGAAGGACGTGGCGGCGGCGTTGCGAATTTACGAAAACTTATCGCCCAACACCAGCGCCGGCGCCATCATCAGCAGCCTGGCGCGATATTTTGGCCATCTGCATCTGGCGCACGGCTTGCCGGCGCGGCGCGACCAAGCCCAGCTCGCCGAGAAAACCGGCGTTCACGCTTTTTTCGCCGAGCGTTTGCAGCGGGCCGCGCAAAATTATACGCCGGCGGAAGTGTGCAATGCGCTCGAAGTTTTGCTGCAGACGGATTATCTGCTCAAGACCCAGGGCCTCGGCGAAGCCCTGCTGATGCGCTTGATGTTGATTGCGATCGTGCGTTGTTTTTCGCCAAACTATTTACCTTCCTGGGAAGGAAGAAAGATGAATGGCGGAGCCTCTGCAAACATTTGACAACAAAATCAGCGACGAAGATCTGATCGAAAAATTCCAACGCGGCGACCTCTACGCGTATGAATTGATCGTCAAGCGCTACAAGGACCAGTTGCTGAACTTTGTCTATCGTTTTCTCGGCAATCATGAAGAGGCCGAAGATGTCGTGCAGGAAACCTTTCTGCGGGTTTATCGCAAACGCCATGCTTACCAGCGCGTGGCGAAATTTTCGACCTGGATTTACACGATTGCCGGCAACCTGGCGCGCACCGAGCTGCGCCGCCGCAACCGCCGCCGGATTTTTTCGCTCTCGAATCTCGGCGTCGAAGACAAGGAATACGAAATTTCCGACGATATTCTCAGTCCGGAGCGGCACACCAACACGGTTTTGAGCGAAGAGATCATTCAGCGCGAAATCAACAAGCTGTCGCCGAAATTTCGTGAAGTCATTATTTTGCGGGATATTCAGGAACTTTCGTACGAGGAGATCAGTAAGATTATTCGGGTTCCGATAGGGACGGTCAAGTCGAGAGTCAACCGCGCGCGATTGCGGTTGCAGGGCCGTCTCAAACATTTGCTTGACAAGAATAAGTGACAGTGTCCGCCGTACAATTTTCCCAGAGGAGTTAAACTCTTTAAACTTGTTACGCTAAAGGTTGAGTATGAAAAATTGCGAGAGGTTCACGGAGCTTCTCTCGGATTACGCCGAGAATACGCTGGCGTCCGCCGAGAAACGTGAGCTTGATGTTCACCTGGAACAATGTTCAGAATGCCGCTCTGCCGCTGATGGGGTTGTTAGTCTACGCCGTAATTTTCGCCGCCTATCCACGATTCAAGCCTCGCCGGATTTCGAAACCATCCTGCGCACACGCATCAAATTGGATCGGCGGGCCCAGATCGCGCCGATATGGAATCTGCGCTACCTGGCGCCGCAACGGTTGGCCGCTTATTCGGCTGCGGCTGTCGTTGTCATGAGTTGTGTGTTTTATTTTTGGCAGCGCCAGCCGGCCCGCGCGCTTCCGTCTGCGTCATCCACCATCGCCGTCTCTCAAATGCAGCTCGCTCCCAACAGCATTCTTCCCTCGGTTTCTCCCGCAAAAATTCTCTACACCCTGGATCAAGTTACGCCGCAGTTGTGGCCGAATTTCGGCGCGCTGCGCAAAAGTCCGGAGCGAGTCTCGTCCACGCCAAACGATTCGTCTCGAACCGGATCTGCGTCTCGACCGGCAGCCACGCCGGTTTCACATCAGCCGATCACCTTCTAACGGATATGTTTGTGAAGCCGAATTGTTTTCATCTCATCGCTGCTTGGTCAAAAAAAATCTTTCGAAATGAGGGCGTTTTGCTCGGAGCGCTGCTCGTTGCTCAGGCGAGCAGCGTTTGCGCGCAGAATATGCTGGCGGCTTTCGAGCGGGATATGCGCCAACTGGTGGAAGCCGCCAAGCCGTCGGTGGTGACGATCATGGCGGCGACGGTCACGCAAAAATCCGAGGGCGGCGGCTTGTTCGGTTTGTTTCGCGGTAAGGATAACAATCCGCCGGAGGTCAAAGTCGGCAGCGGATTGATCGTCAGCAGTGACGGTTTTATCGTGACGAAAGAATCGGTCGTTCGCGGCGCCAATCAAATTGAAATCACCCTCTCCAGCGGCCAAATGCTTCGCGCTGAAATTGTGGCGTTGGATTCAGCCAGCGGCGTGGCCGTGCTCAAAATCGCCGGCGAAAAATTTTCTCCGGCGCCGGTCGGCGATGCGGAGTCAGCGCAAGCCGGCTCGTGGGTCACGGTCATCGGCAATGCCTTGGGCATGCCACAAGCCGTTTCCGTCGGGGTGATGAGCGCGATACATGCCAGCGGCGTTATTCAAATTTCCGCCAACGTCGATCCCGGCAGCAACGGCTCGCCGGTTTTTAACACGCAGGGCTATGCCGTCGGCATCGTCTCGGGCCGGATGGGCCTCGGCCCTCAAAACGTGATGCCGGAGAATTATTTTAGCTGCACGGCGCTGGTTTATCCCCTCGCCTCTTATCTGCCGCGCCTGAGAGAAATCGTCCGGGGCTATTACGAAAGCCGGGGCTGGCTCGGCGTCACGGTCATGGCCGACGCCAAAGACCGCCGCTATCTGCGCGTTTTAAGTCTGGTCAAAGGCGGCCCGGCAGAACACGCCGGCATTCAGGTCGGCGATGTGATCACGCATTTCACCAACAAGCCGGTCGGTGCATCGACGAATTTGCCGGCAATGGTGGCGGCCTGCAAGCCGGGCGCCAAAGAGGCCTTGAAGGTCGTGCGCGGCGATAGCCTGCACGACTTCAATATCCAAATCGGCCAGCAAATGCCGGTCGCGCTCAACGAGCTGCAACCGGCGCGCGACGGGGCCGCGAGCGAGACGGAAAACCGCAACGGCAAAACGCCGGCGACGGAAGTCGAGCTGAAAAAGATCGAGAATTTTCAGATTCATCAGCGCATTCGCGCGTTGGAAAAGGAATTGAAATACCTGCGCAGTTTGCAGCAAAAACAATAAAACAAGCCAATTCATAAAACACCTTGAGGAGTCATTAAAATGGCAAAAAAAGACAGCAGTTTTCAGGCAAAAGTAGCCAAAACCGCGGCCGGCGCCGACGCCTTTGCCGCCAAATGCCCGAAATGCGGCGAGCCGATTCATTCCGTGCAGCTCGTCGTTTCCGAGCGCACGGCGAAAGGCTCATATAAATACAACGAGCGTTACGTCGGCTCGTGCAAGTGCACGTCCAAAGAAATTTACGGTTGATGGTGATGCGGAGTGCAAAATTTGTCTTTTGCGCTCCGTTTTTTAATAGCCGGATTTCAATATCCCATTTGTAGCTATCCAATCCACATTCCAAACCTAAACAATCTGTCATTCCGTAGGAATTTTTTTTGAAGCTGGCACGAACCTGCGGAAAGACATTCTTGTGGGCGGGATGGTTACGCTAATTCGAGAAATATCCCGTGATCTTAGCGCGCGTTATCGGCACGGTTTGGGCGACTCGCAAAGAGGAAAAACTGCAAGGCTTGAAATTGCAAATCGTCCGCCCGGTCACATTGGACTACAAAGATCGTGAAGGCTTTCTCGTCGCCGTCGATGCCGTCGGCGCCGGCGTCGGCGAAGTCGTGCTGGTCGTACAAGGCAGCTCGGCGCGGCAAATGGTGGCGACGGAAAACAAGCCGGTTGACGCGACGATTATGGCGATTGTGGATAAGTTAGACGTGACTTGACACTGGCTTTATGTTAGCTTAATATATTTTCATGATCCGGTCATTCAAAAATATTGGCACTGAAGATATTTTTAATGGCAGGAGTACGAAGCTTGCCCGTAAAACATGTCCACAATCTCTCTGGAAGATCGCAGCCCGAAAACTTGATCAGCTTGATTCTGTTAATTCGCTTCATGAACTTCTTGTGCCTCCGGGTAACCGGTTGAAAGCTTTAATATAAAATCGAAAAGGGCAACACAGTATTCGGATAAATGATCAATATCGTATTTGCTTTGTGTGGACGAATACGGGTCCGGAAGATGTTGAAATTGTCGACTATCACTAAAACCACATAAATTGCAATTAAAGAAGATGATCCGCATCCCGACACATCGCGCTCCCACTCACCCGGGAGAAATGCTTTTAGAAGAGTTTTTGCTTCCGATGAGGCTTTCCCAGCAAGAACTGGCAAAAGCGATTTATGTTTCCTACCGGAGCATCAATGATCTTGTGAATCGGCGAAGAAAAATGACCCTTAGCATGGCTCTTCGGTTGGCGAAGTATTTTGGCGTTTCAGCAGATTTTTGGATGAATCTTCAGCTTCGTTGGGATTTATACCATGCGGAGCAATCTGAAGGCAAGAATTTAAAGATGATTCAGCCTTATTTCTCGTCTCGCCGTGTCGTGAATAGGCGGCTAGAAACTTTTAACTTTAATTGAGCATTACATGTACCTCGCGCGTGTAATCGGCACCATCTGGGCCACTCGCAAAGACGAGAGCCTCGTCGGCACGAAGATGCAGCTTATCCAGCCGATGGATCGGTTCATGAAAAACTCCGGCGAGCCGCTGGTGGCCATCGACACCGTCGGCGCCGGCCAGGGTGAAACCGTGTATTACATCACCGCGCGCGAAGCCTCGATTCCTTTGCGCCAGGCGCTTTCTCCGGTCGATGCTTCCATCGTTGGCATCGTTGACACCGTCGAGAATTATTGATCAAAAATTTCAACCTGCTCATACTGTCATTCTGTAAGAATCTTTTTAGAATCGAGACAGGCTCTTACTATGAAAAAGATTTTCTGCGGGCGCAGCCTTCTGAATGACAAGATTCTCATTGTCTTTTCATGTTAAGCCACTCTCCTCTCACCAAGCTTGTTCTTTCCACGCGCAATCAGGATAAAATCATCGAAATTCGCGATGCTCTTGCCGGTTTGTCCATACATATTTTAAATCTCGATTCTTTTCCCAACGCGCCGGAAGTGATTGAAGACGGCGACACACTCGAGGCGAACGCGATTAAAAAAGCGCTGGTGATTCATCAACACACCAATCTGCCGGCGGTTGCCGATGATACCGGCTTGATGGTCGAGGCGCTCGACGGCGCCCCCGGGGTTTTTTCCAGTCGCTTCGCCGGACCCGGGGCGACGTATGCCGATAATGTACAAAAACTTTTGCGAATGATGGAAGGCGTGCCGCCGTCGCAGCGAACCGCTGAGTTTCGTACCGTTATCGCTTTGGCGATGCAGGGCAAAACGCATCTGGTGGAAGGCCGTTGTCGTGGAGAAATCACGTTGGCGCCGCGTGGCAGCAACGGCTTTGGCTATGATCCGGTTTTTTTGGTGCCGGAGTTAAATAAAACTTTTGCGGAATTGGCGCTGGCGGAAAAAAATCAGGTGAGTCATCGGGGGAAAGCGATCATGGCTTTCAAAGTTTTATTGCAAGAAAAATTTTTATGAAAATAAAAGCCCCACAATTTTGCGGGGCTTTTTGTTTGTAAAACAATTTTGCTGCCCGCAATCACGCCACGGCTTTTTTCCGGCCCAGGCCGGCGAGAAAGTACACCAACGAACCGACGCCCCATAGGAACAAACTTGAAACCAATCCGGCAACGACATGGCCGCCCATGTGCAGCCAGGGGCTTAAGTTGCCGCCGTGCGCGAGATCGGTATAATACGTATCGATCCCGCCAAAATCATCGATGGCGATGCCGAGAATGATCAACGCCGCGGTCGACATGCTGAGTGTGAAAGCGATTCCCAACAAATCCCGATAGCTGCCCATGCCTGTGGCGTTCGCCCGAATCGCATAAACCACCATCAGCACCAGCAAGAGAATCGTGACGCTGGTAAAATGCGTCCCCTGAGAATAAGGAACGTTAAACACCGGTTTCATCAGAAACCGAATCACGGAGACGAGCGCCAGCAGATAAATGCCGGTTTTGCTGTGCTGGCAGTACTCGCCCAAGGGTTTGTTGAACAATTTCATACCGCCTCCGGTTTTAGGGTTAAAGAGTGGCGTCCTGCCGCTTGGTTCATCCTTTGATCTCGCCGACGGTTTGCAAAAAGCGCAAAACCGCTTGCGTGTAGGTTTCGCGATCGGTTCGAAAAGCCGCGCCGTGCGGCGCGTTCGGAATGACGACGAGATTTTTGTGCGTGCTCGGCGAAGCGTCGTAAAGCGCCTGCGCGATTTCCGGCGGCATGCGCTGATCGGCGCCGCCGGAAATAAAGAGAATCGGGCGGTCGCCGATTTTTTGCGCCGCGCACCGCAGATCAAAATCTTCCGAATTGAAACCAACCCGCCATTGCGTGAACAGAATCAGCTCGTCGACAATCGGGAATTTGGGCAGGCGCAGCCAGTTTCTGGCATGATGGGTGATGGTTTCGTCAAATGAGAGAAAGCTGCTGTCGATAATCAAGCCGGAAATTTTTGGCTCTTCGGCGGCGGCCAGCAAGGCCGCGGCCGCGCCCATGGAAACGCCGTACACGACGATCGGGCCTTTGAATTGCAGGCTGTCGCTCAGATAATGCGCGGCGCCGATGATGTCAAGCCGTTCGAGATAACCCATGCTCGTCAGCTCGCCGCCGCTTTGGCCGTGGCGGCGAAAATCCAGCAACAAGCCGGCGTATCCTTCCTGCCAAAATTTTTCGGCGCGATCCAACACTTCTAAGCGCGAGCGGAACAAACCGTGACAATAAATAATTGCCGCCGGCGCCTCTTCCCGGGGAAAATACCAGCCGGAAAGCGGCACGCCGTCGCGCGCCGTAAAGGCGATGTTGCGAAACGGTTGTTCGCTCGGAATGGCGCTCGCCGTGATATTCCGGTCCGAAGGCCGTGAGCCGGCATGGGTCAGCAAATAGGAAAATCCAAATGGCACCACGAAAAAAATGAAAACAAAAATTAAAATGCCCAAAACCATAAGAATGCGGCGCAGCCAACGCCCAAGCGATGATCGCTGGGGCCGGTTGGAAGCGATTGAAGATGGAGTTGATTCTGGCATAAAGCTGAATCGGGTTAAATTCTAATTCGAATTTTCAACCAAGCTGAAACGAAAGCTTTTTGAGCAGCCTTGAAAAAACCACTGATCGAAGAATTCCACTGATAAAGCTTTCAGCGGTGGGGTTCTTCAATTAGTGGGGGATTAAACTTTCAGAATTTTTTCTGAGTTTGAACACCTTATGGCCTTATATTGTTTCTTGCCGGGGCAATTCCGTCATAGTTTCATCGGCGATTGGCGCAGATTGCGGATCGGCCATCAATAAAACCAGGCCGGTGGCCGCCAAGCTGCACGCCGCGGCGAAATAGGCCACGGCGTTAAAACCAAATCGCTCGAACAAAATTCCGCCGAGAGCGACGGCAAACGCGATGGCAAGCTGCGAGATGGCATTGCGAAGGGCGATGTAAGCGCCGCGTTCGTTTGCCGGAACCAGCTCGCTGATCAGCGCTTGAAACGGGCCCTCGCGCAGCGCCATCGCCAAACCGCCGGCGGCGCAAAAGAGGAAGACGCTCGTTCGCGTTTGCACGGCGCTTACCGCCAAAAGAACAACGGCCAACAAAAGGCTGCTCAATGCAATCATCCGGCGTTTGCCCAATTGATCGGCCATCCAGCCGCCGCCCAGCGCGCCGATCACCGAGGCGGCGCCGGTTATCATGAACACCACGCCAATCGTGGCGATGGACATGCCGAACGCGGTGGTCAGCCAAACGCCGAGATAGGTCACCAGCCCGGCGACCGCGGCTGAAACTGTGATCGCGAGCAAAAGGCCCATGAGCGTGGCCTTTTGCGCCAAATAACGCGGATAATTTTGCAGTTGTTGCTGCAAAACTTTTTTGACAACGGCGACGGAATGATCGCGCGCCTCTTTTATTCCTGCCGCCGGTGACAACGACGGTTGCAAGAGCAAGCCGAGGATGAAGGCCAGCGCGATTTGCAGAAGATATAATATCCTCCAGCTCCACGCGGCGGTGATCCAAGCGCCGAGCGGGACGGCGATGACGGCGGCAATAAAATAAATCGCGCCGACCCAACCCATGGCCCGGCCGCGGGCGGAATAATCGAACAAGTCGGCCACCTGCGCGATCACGCACGCGGAAATGGTGCCGCCGGCCAATCCGGCCAAAACCCGCGCGGCCACGTAATGTTCAAAGTAAACCGCGAAATAAGCCGCGACGGCGGCGCCGGCCAAAACCCACGCGGCGGCGCGCAAAAAAATCAACCGGCCGATTTGATCCGACAGCGGCCCGACCACCAGCGCCCACAACGCGGCGGCAATCGCGTAAGCGCTGACCGCCGTTCCCATCAGCGCCGGACTGACGGAGAAATCCTCCGCCAATTTGGGCAGGATGGGCGAAATGATTTGCACATCTGCCAGGCCGAGCAATAAAATGCCCAGCAATAAACCGAATAACCACAGTCGCCGTTGTACCGCCATCATGCAGAAGGATCAAGTTTATGCTTGTGAAAAAATAAACATTTTTTTATGTTAGTCAAGTCGAAAAATTATTTATTTAAAAAATGGCGTTCATCATCAAATCAATCAGGCGCAGCCGCCGTTCGTTGCAGCCGCAAGCGCTCGCCAAATTTCGCTGGCTGCTCGCGCCGCTTTTGCCGTTGTTGTGGCTGTTTCGCTTCGCCGTTTTTGCAAAAAATTTTTGTTATGATTGCGGCTTTTTTAAAAGCAAACGGCTGCCGGCGTTCGTGATCAGCATCGGCAATCTCAGCGTTGGCGGCACGGGCAAAACGCCGGCGACGATTTTTCTCGCCGCGGCGCTGCGTGATCAAGGTTGGCGCGTTGCCATCGTCTCCCGAGGTTATCGCCGCGAAGGCACGGCCTCGGTTGTCGTCAGTGACGGGCAGCGCATTCTCGCCGACGCCGTTACGGCCGGCGACGAGCCGCTATTTATGGCGCAAGCTTGCGACGGCGTTCCCGTGGTGGTCGCGCGTGACAAGACAACCGCCGCCATGGCGGCAGTCGAGAAGTTTGCGCCGGATATCATTCTCGTCGACGACGGTTTTCAACACCGGCGATTGCAGCGCGATATCGACATCGTGATGGTGGATGCGCGACTGCCGATGAGCAATCTCTGGTCGTTTCCAGCGTGGCCGATGCGGGAGCCGGCGGCGGCGCTGCGCCGCACGGATTTCGTCATTCTTAACGCTAGCGGCAACGATGGTGAGCAGATCATGAAACAATGCCGCCGATACACGACGGCGAAGATTTTTTCCGGCGCGCTGCGAGGCCTCGGCTGGCGCGAATTAACTAACGCGTCAAAAATATTGCCGGTTGAATTTGTCAAAGATCAACCGGTTCTCTTGGTCAGCGGCATCGCGCATCCCGAGCGCTTTCGCGAGTCGGCGGAAAAATTCGGCGCCCGCGTTGTTGATGAAATGATTTTTGCGGATCATCATCGTTATCTGAAAAATGATCTCCGCGCCATTGAAGCAACACGCAAAGTTTCCGGCGCGCGGTATATTTTAACCACGAGCAAGGATGCCGGCAAGCTCGGACTTTTGCCGAGCGCAGCAGCAGCGCCGTTTTTAGTTTTGGAAACGGCTTTCGAAATCGAGCCGTCGTTTCTGCCGGCGTTGGTTGAGGCCATTCGCCGTAAGCGTTAAAACCATCAAATTCAACGGACTTTTACGGATTCAATGAAACATAACTGCCGAATTTACAAAAAGCTTATCACTGAAAAAAAACTTGCGAATCTCTCTGCGGTTTCGTATTTTCCATAAACTGTCAAATATTCGATTTATCAGCAAATAACCGGCAGGCTGCGCAATTGATTTCCCTTTTTTATAAAAGCTTTTGAGATAACGGTCATGGAAGAAAACTTGAATGATTTTTCGGAATTTGAAGCTGAATTTCCCGCTTCAACCGAACCGGTGGAGGAGACACCCTCTGCCGGCGACGGCGATTCGAGCCGATTGGGCAAAGCCAAACGCTACGCGATACTCGTGGTTGACGATGACAAAAACATTTGCAAAATGATCGAGATCAACCTGCGCAAGGAAAGAGAGTACGACATCGAAGTAGCCAACAGCGGCGAAGCCTGTTTGAAAGTGATTCGCGAGCACGTTCCCGATCTGATCATGCTCGATATTCAGATGCCCGGCATCGACGGCATCGAAACGCTGAAGCGCATTCGCGACGAGGAGCCGCGCATTCCGGTGGTGATGATGTCGGCGCACGGCACGATTGAAAAAGCCGTGCAGTCAATGAAGCTCGGCGCCTACGATTTTATCACCAAGCCCTTCGCGGGGGATCGCCTGCTGGTGACCGTGCGCAACGCGCTCACCACCAGCTCGCTCAAGCAGGAAATCGACACGCTGCGTTCCGAGCTGAAGAGCCGGTATCAATTTAAAAACATCATCGGCCAGTCCGGCAAGATGCAGGAAGTTTTCCGCGCGCTGGAAAAAGTCGTCAACAGCAACGTCACGGTGCTGATTCAAGGCGAAAGCGGCACCGGCAAAGAGCTGATCGCGCGCGCGATTCATTATCACAGCTCGCTGCGCAACAGCAAGCCGTTTGTGGCGGTGAACTGCTCGGCGCTGCCGGAGTCGCTTTTGGAAAGCGAATTGTTCGGCCACGAGAAAGGCTCGTTCACCGGCGCCACCGGCCGGCGCGTCGGAAAATTCGAAGTCGCCAATGGCGGCAGCATTTTTCTCGACGAGATCGGCTTGATGACGCAGGCGACGCAGGCGAAGGTGTTGCGCATTTTGCAGGAGCGCGAGTTCGAGCGGGTCGGCGGCAACGAAATGGTGAAGGTCGACGTGCGGGTGATCTCGGCGACGAACAAGGATTTGGAAGAGGCGATCAAAACCGGCGAGTTCCGCGAGGATTTGTATTATCGCATTTCGGTGTTTCCGATCAAGCTGCCGCCCTTAAGGGAGCGCAAGGAGGACATTCCTTTGCTGGCGGCGCATTTTCTCGACAAATACGCCAGGCAGGAAAGCAAAGAGCTGGAAGGCATCGCGCCGGATGCGCTGGAATTGCTGATGGCGTATAATTGGCCCGGCAACGTGCGCGAGCTGGAAAACTGCATCGAGCGCGCCGTGGTGCTGGCCAGCACGCGCGAAGTGACGCCGAAGGATTTGCCCAACAGCGTGCGCTCGATCGGCGAGAAGAAAATTTACGAATCCGACAACACGCTGTCGAGCTGGATCGAGAAGCTCGAAGAAGACGCGCTGCGCAACGCGCTGCTGGAAAACGGCGGCAACATCTCACAAACCGCCAAGAAGCTCGGCATCGGCCGCGCCACGATTTATCGCAAGGCGAAGAAGTACGGCCTGCCGATGGTGAAGTGATTCACGGCGTTTCATGTTTTCGCATATTATAGCGTTTTTCAAATGGGTGAATCTGCCTGTATAAAGATTCCTCGCTGGCGCTCGGAATGACAGCCTATTCACACAATAGAAAAAACACTATAGGACACACATCTGTCATTCGTAGGAATATTTTTTGTATTCGGCGCAATGGCTAATTAAAAAAATTTCCTACGGAAAGACATCAAAACCCTCTTACCCTCAAGACTCTCTTTTTAAATCACCTCTTGCAAAATCCCCCGCTTTTCGTTATTTTATTCTGACAGGAAATCCAAGCAGGACGCCTACGGCCGTAGGCAAACGAGGTAGGTGGAGTTCATGATTCTGATCGACGGTCGAATGGGCGAAGGCGGCGGCCAGATTTTGCGCACGGCGTTGTCGTTGAGCGCGGCGACCGGCAAACCCTTTCGCCTCATCCATATCCGCAAGAAAAGAAACAAACCCGGTTTGCGCCATCAGCATTTGGCCTGTGTCAATGCCGCCGCGGAAATTTGCGCCGGACGCTGCCAGGGCAATGCGCTGCAATCGCTCGAGCTTGAATTTTTTCCGGGGCCGATTCGGCCCGGAAATTTTTTCTTCGCCATTCCCACGGCCGGATCGGCGATGCAGGTGATGCAAACGGTGCTGCCGATTCTCTCCCGCGCCGCCGAGCCTTCCGCTGTCACCGTGCGCGGCGGCACGCACAATCCCGGCGCCCCGCCGTTTGAATTTTTCACCGAGAGCTTTCTGCCGTTGCTGCGGCGTTTCGGCATCAATGCCGACCTGCAAATTCGCAAGCACGGTTTTTATCCGGTCGGCGGCGGCGAAATTTCCGCCGTGATTCATCCGCAGATCGCCGATACGCCGGCGTTTTCCTTTCATCAGCGCGGCGAACCCGATACCGCCGGCGCGGAAATTTTGCTGTCCTGGCTGCCGCACGTCATCGCCGAGCGCGAAAGCAAAACCTTGCGGCGAATGCTGGGCTGGCCTGACGGCAAAATTCAAATTCGCGAGATCACGGATTCGCCGGGGCCGGGCAATGTGATCATGATTCGCGTTAAATATGGCGCGCAGATCTATCTGTTTACCGCCTTTGGGCAGCGCGGCAAGCCGGCAGAGCAGGTGGCGACGGAGGTGAGCGAGGCGTTTATCAAGTTTCGCCTGAGCAACGCCGCGCTCGACGAGCATCTGGCCAATCAGATTTTGTTGTATCTCGCCCTCAATAACGGCGGCGCTTTCACCGCCGAAAGCTTGTCGTTGCACACCAAAACCAATCTCGAGGTCATCAAGCATTTTTTGAACACGAAGTGTAACATCAAGAAAAAAGATGATGGTTGTTTTGAGATTCAGATTAAAAATGGTTGATGTTTCAGCTTTCTTATGGAAAAGCCCAACGGATTGAAACAACGCAATGGATGATTTTTTTATCCGTTGCGTTGTTTCTACCAGTTGGGAAAATACTTTGTAAACTTTTCCTCACCGTTTATGCACTATTTCACTTACTGCGATCATCAACTTTTTTGTGAAGACTTTCCGGTTGTTGAAGCGGCGGCGCAATTTGGCACGCCGCTTTATCTTTACAGCCGGCGCACGTACCGGGAAAATTTTCAGCTTATCGATCGCGCTTTCGCGGCGCAAGCGCATCAAATTTGCTTTGCGCTCAAAGCCAATTCCAATCCGTTTATCTTGCGCGATTTTGCCAAGCTGGGCGGCGGCGCGGATGTGGTTTCAGTCGGCGAGTTGAAGCTTGCCTTGCAAGCCGGCATTCCGGCCTCGCGGATCGTTTTTGCCGGCGTCGGCAAACGCGATGACGAGATCATCGCCGGACTCGAAGCCGGCATTCGCGGCTTTCATGTCGAATCCGAGGAAGAATTGGGCGTGATCAATGACAACGCCGCGCGTTTGCAAAAAATTGCGCCCATTGCGCTGCGGGTCAATCCGGACATCGACATTCACGGCCATCCGTATATTTCCACCGGCCGCGCCGCCGATAAATTCGGCATCGAGCTAAAGCGCGCCAGGGAATTAATGCAAGAGCTGCGTGAGCTGCGTCACGTCAAACTCGCCGGGTTGCACGCGCATCTCGGCTCGCAAATCACCGAAGCCTGGCCCTTTGCGCAAATCGGCGTGGTGCTGGCGGAATTGGCGCACGAAGCGCATCGCGCCGGGCATCGTCTCGACTATATCGACGTCGGCGGCGGCCTCGGCGCAATCTACGCGCCGGCGATCAACGTGGCGGCCAATACTGAGCCGGCGCCTGATCTGGCGTTGTCTCCGCATGAAGTGGCGGAAAAATTATTGCCGGCGTTGGCCCGCGATGTGCCGAGAGACTGCACGATTATCTTCGAGCCGGGCCGCGCGCTGGTCGCCGGCTGCGGCATTTTGGTCACCCGGGTTCTTTACACCAAAAAAACGCGCGGAAAATTTTTTGTCGTGGTTGATGCCGGCATGAATGATCTGATCCGGCCGAGCCTTTACAGCGCCTATCATCAAATCGTGCCAGTCGTGCAGCGTCAGGGCGAATGGCGGCATGGCGAAGTGGTCGGCCCCATTTGCGAGTCCGGCGATTTTCTGGCGAAAGATCGCGAGCTGCCGCCGGCGCAGCGCGGCGATTGGCTGGCGGTGATGACGGCCGGCGCGTATGGGTTTTCTCTTTCCTCCAACTACAACGCGCGGCCGCGCCCGGCCGAAGTGATCGTTGACGGGGCAACGCCGCATCTTGCGCGGCCGCGGCAGAGTTTGGAGAGGCTGTGGAAAAATTAACGTTCGAGGTGCCGTATCTCCTACCAAATTTTTGACATTCAAAATAATACAGGAAAAAAATAGCGTTTACCCTGAGTTCTGAAAAATCCCATAAAAAATGTGGGAGTTTTTCGCGTTTTCCCGTGTCTATAAGAATAAACCCTCTCGGGCAACAATGATTATCGCATCAAGTGGGAGCGGGTTTTTAGTAATTAAACCTTCCTAAACCTATGCGTAAACCTATTCTTTTTTTGAGCCTCTGTTTAATCAGCTTGGGCTTAACAGTAAGAGTTACCTCAGCAACCTGTTTTCAAGACACAACGCAACAGAAAGATTTGCATCCGTTAACTGAGTGGCAAGAAGACTCGCTCGCGGCGTATCGCTATGCGCCCAATCTATGGTTTGACGAAGCTGAACAATATTATCCGACTATTCCTTTTGATGAAGCATTTGAGAAGAGAGAACGAAAACGGCAATCGATTAACGGTGATTCAGCAAAATTTGATGGCTTTCTCTCAAAAGAGTGTCCACTTTCCCGTGGGCGTGAGATCTTATACTGGCGAGATGGAGGTCATTTTTTTGATTATATAACAAATAAACTAAAATATAGATTGTTTAATCTAAATGACGAATTTGAAACATATGTAGAGCGTAATTTTTGGTCAATCTTGGCAAAATTAACAGAATATCCTCTACCCACAAATCTTTTGAGGCCATCTGTCTATATTTTCTGGGACAAAAGTCGAGTTTCAACCGTAGATTTCGATGAAGTTTTTCATGAATTTTCAAAATCTAATTATCGCACTGTTCCCAAAGATAGCTTAGATGTTTTCCGATATTGGATGTATTACTATGACAAAAATAACCCAGAGTCAAAAACTCGCCGGGAGTCAAAAACGCGCCGGCAAGATGTCGAGGTTGTTTATGTCTTTGTTGCCAAAGGCTTTCATTTTACTTTGGGGGACTTTCATTATGAAGGTCCTCAAGCGGTCATTTGTACCCAAAATGGAGAAATGACTGTTGAAAGTTTTAGGCTAACTCCCACTAATCGCCCAAACTATCCTATAACTATTTTGGTAAGACCTGATGATCATTCTTGTTGGCCTGATTTTGATTTTGACGGTTTCTTTAATTCTGAAATTGACAATAATTGGAAGCCTTTGGGGTCGTTCAATACTACTGGTTTGCAAAATTCGCAGAGATTGAATTCAAGAGATGTGAATCAACTTTGTATGTCACCCGGATTTTTGAGTGTAATGCCTCTCGTAGTACATATAGATGATGTGCCCAAAGGAATATTTTTACCATCTGGGGATTCACAATTCAACAAAAAACTTGTATACGACAAGAATTCAAAAGAGTTATTTTTTAAAGGTGCAATGTCCAGCGCTGAAAAAGATTCTCTTTTACTAGTTTCTAAAGATAAAAAATATCAACAAGCTATTAAAGAACTTTTTGATAAATCTGAACGACTTTGGACTTATAAATTGATAGCATTAAAGGATTTGAAAACAGTCTATAATAAGATAGATAGCTTGACTAAATTCGCTATGAGTAACAAACAAGATTCGGTGTTCTTGCTGGATGGGGAAATTCCACTAATCGAAGGGGAAGACTATATCGGAGATCACCCGGATTACTCTACATTGCGCCTGTTTGATGATTACAAAGGACCGTGGGATTACATAGTAAAAAATAAGAGAGCCGCACTCAGGGACTACCTCGAAGTGCCAGCGTTGGTTACCCAACAGGATAAGGTTTTCTGGAAGGATTGGGGGCAGTGCCTGGAAAAAATAGGTGGTCCACCTGCCGAAGCGTGGTTCGTTGTTAGTGATAGTGTTCGAAGAGCGACGGCAAGGCGGTTGAAAACTTGGCTCAAAGATCAAGGGACAAGATATGACAAATATAAAGAATCTAACAAGTGGCTGAAGCGTGATCGCCATATGTTCTGGTTACTACCACAATATAAAGATTATCCTCTTGCAAAATTGAAGTCCATTTTATTATCACCGCATGAAAAATACGCTCCGATTCTTTGGTTTGCTGCAGAAGAAAAATACTATCCAACGATTCCGTTTTTTACGGCATTTGAATGGCAGCAGAGAGCGAATTCCATTTTAAATCCGGATTATTCAGATTTGTTCTTAACCTATTCCGAACCTGTAAAGCTAAAAAAAAGTCATGAGATCTTAAATTTGCAAGGCGCCGGTGCATTCTTCAATAATCCGCAAGCACTGTGGCCTGATAGTTCTTGGCATACCCTCGTCGAAACATACGATCAACGCGTTCGTGATCAGAAAAAACCACAGGTTTGGGTGTTTTGGGATTCTATTTCAATCTCTTTGGAAGACTTTAGAAATGTAGTTGAGAGTGACCGTCAATTTAGGAAGCGATTTCCGAGCTATCAGTTCCGTCTTCAAGCCATAGCCGAATGGGCAAATAATGTAAATAGCGCTCCTAAAGATCTAAAAGTTTACCGCTATTGGATGTATTACCTCAGGGATACAGGCTTGCAAGGCCATCAGGAAGATATTGAACGGGTGTATGTCATTGTCCCTCCTCAAAAGTATGTTGACCTCACTAGAGACGACAAACCCTTGGCTATTATTGGCGCCGGCCACAAAGATTGGAATCCCGACAATATTTTATTGTATGCTTCAGAAGAAAAAAACACCAATTTGCATGTTTTGATCGAAAGAGGTGGTCATTCCTGTGCGCCAGATTTGAATGGTGATGGGCGGTTTAGTCCTGGTTTCGATGCTAATTGGCATGCCGAAAACTTATGGGGTACACGCGACACTCAGGCCTCATCAGGTTTTGGGGCTTTTGGAAACTATCAATCCTGGATGACGCTCCCGCGTTATGAGGAGGATCGTTGCATGCCTCCGCGCTTAAAGAATGAATCCAATTGGTCTTATCAACTTGTGCCCTTGGATAGTTTTAAGGCGATGTATAACTTGCTTCAAACGTTGCCGAACACAATAAAGAGTTCAAATGATTTTGCCCGCTTACAGAGTTTTGCTATTTGCTTAAACAAAATTGGCGGCCCTCCTGCGGAGGCATGGTCTGTAATAAGTGATAGTGTTCGTGATTCAACACTTTCAAAACTTAAAAACTGGCTTGATGATCAAAATGATTATGAATATAAATCGAAATTTATAGTTCAAAGGAATGGTTCCTATGAGCGTATTGACACTCTGAAAGCTACTCCGCTTGAAAAGAAAAGACATATGCCGTGGCTTAATCCTAAGTATAAAGTGAAGAAGCCCAAAACTCTTTTTAAAAGCCATCTTTTTCTCTCTGAAAATTGGCTGCGCGGTTTTTATATAAGATCAAGCGGTGACAATGAAATCCGTTTGGGAATCGAATATTTTGCTATGGAGCCACCAGGCTTCCTTAAATTGCCGGGGATTTTCGCTTTCGAGTTCGGTACAGGTTATCGCAAGTTGCAGCTAAAACACGACCAATTTTTTGTCAGATTCTTATATGATACCCGTTACGCTCAATTTTTCTCTGGATATTTTGGCTGGGAGATACAACGTGATTTAAAAGCCTCGAATCCTGATTACTTTTTTAGCGCAGGATTAAAGGTAGAAGCTTATGAGTTGTTGGGCATACCAGCTTTTTCTCAATTACGGTTAGGCGTGCGTATTCCTCATCAAGGTACGCGGCTTATCGGCAATCAAGCACGCTTAGAATTGCAACTTGGATTTCATCGGTAAGGCTTTGCAAAGGTCAATACTTTGCATGATTTAGTTTATTGCGATTGATAGATTGAAATCCCAATGCTTTAATTTGATTTAGTCTGCCGTTGTTTTCAGTTTCAACAAGTATCGTGTAATTATGAAACTCCCGCCGCACCGGATATTTTTTACGCAATTCATCGAAATAGCGGGTCCGTTCGGCAGCCGGTAAATCTAAAGCCGCCCGCAAGCGCCGATTATCAGCGGTGATATCATAAACGCATTTGATCAGTGTATCAAGTTTCTGTTCATTCGTGTCAAAATTTTCTTCCAATCGAATAACCGGTTCTGCAATCGCCGGCAATGCCTTTTCCATTTGCCACTGCGGCGCGGCTCCAAGAAACTCGCAGGCGGCGTGATAAATTTGGTTCGTCCCGTTCAATTTTCCATCCAGCGAATAGCCCGCAATGTGCGGCGTGCCGATTTCAACGAGCTGCAAAAGCGCCGCGTCGATCTCCGGCTCGTTTTCCCACACGTCCAGAATCGCGGTTAGGCGGCATCGTTGCAACATCTTTTTGAGCGCGGCGTTATCGACGACGGCGCCGCGGCAGGTGTTGATCAACAGGCTGCCGGATTTCAACGCGCCCAAGCGCGATTCATCAAAAAGATGAAAAGTCGCGTCTTCGCCTTCGGCGGTCAAGGGTGTGTGCAAAGTGATGATGTCCGCCGCCATCAGCGCGTCGAGCGGCAAAAATTCCGGATCGCGCGTTTGCCGCGCCAGCGGCGGATCGTTCAGCATAACGCGCAGGCCGAGGCCGGCGGCCATTTTTGCCACGCGGCTGCCGATGTGCCCCACGCCGACAATGCCGAGCGTCAAATTTTGCAAGGATAAATCGCGCTGCGCGGCGTGATGAATCATCGCCGCCATCACGTATTCCGCCACGGAATTGGCGTTGCTGCCGGCCGCGTTGGCAAAGGCAATGCCCTGTTGCTGAAGATAAGCCCGGTCAACGTGATCGTCGCCGATCGTGGCCGTGCCGACAAAGCGAATCGGCGTTCCGCGCAATAATTTTTCGCCCACCGGCGTGACCGAACGCACCAGCAAGAGCTCGGCGTCTTGAAGCCTCTCGCGGGTCATGGCGCGGCCAGGCATCAGCCGGGTTTCGCCCAGAGGCGAAAACGCCTCGCGAACGCACGGGATATTTTCATCGGCGACGATTTTCATGATGCGCGCTCCACAGCTTGATGAAACCGCCAATGAACGCGAATTTGCGGTAATTTTTATTTTATTCGCGTTTATCGGCGTTCATTCGCGGTTGTGATATAAGAAAGTATGCTTAAGCAGATCGATACGGCTATCAATTTAAAAAAACATTTGGTTTTTGCCAACGATAAAATTAACTTGAAAAACTACTTTAAAATTCTGACCACCAAGACACGAAGGCACCAAGAGTTTTTAACTTGCTATGCGCGATCTTTTGCAAATTTTTCTTTCTCTAACTCTCAGCCTCAATCAAACGCCGGTTTCGAACTTATCCTCGGCGCCGGAAAACCAGCAGGTTGTTGCGGCCAAGCCGGCTTCGCCGGATGCCAAGTTGTCTGAAATGAGCAAAGCGGAAATTGACGCCTTGCTGCGTGAAACCAGCGCCCGCGGGCTGGATTTTCCGGCGCGGGTGCAGGCCTATTCGCAGCGCGCGCTGGGCACGCCGTATCGCTGGTTTCCGCTGGGTGAAGGTCCGCAGGCCAAATACGACCGCGGGCCGCTGATCGATTTTTCGCGCGTCGATTGTCTCACTTTTTGCGAGCAGATTTTAGCGATGGCGCTGGCCGATCATTACGATGAGATGTTTCACCGTTTGCAGCGCCTGCGTTATCGCGAGGGGGTGATCGACATTCGCGCGCGCAATCATTTTATGCTGGCGGATTGGCTGCCGAACAATGCCTGGCTGTTTGAAGACATCACCGCAACCATCGGCGGCGGGCTGTGCGTCGAGATGCGCAAAACCATCGACCGCGCCGCCGTGCTGCGCCAAAAGGGCGTGCCGAAAAATGAGCTAACGGCGATTCCGCCGCCGCAAACGCTGGCGATAAAGTATATTCCCGAGGCGGATTTGCCGGCCATCAAAACGAAATTGCAGGCGGGAGATCTGGCGGTGGTGATTCAGAGCCGCCCCGGGATTTTTGCGGCGCATCTGGGGTTTTTGCTGCGCGACGGCGATGGGCGGATTTTTTTTCGCAATGCCTCGGCGCGCCGCGGCGTGAAGAAGGTGGTGGACGAGGATTTTGACGATCTCGTGAGGTTTCTGCGGCGCAACCCGAGCTGGGTGGGCATGGTTTTTTGGCGCGCGCGGCCGGCGTTTAGGAACCACCCGGAGATCGCGGCGCGCGCTGCATTGGCAAAATAGCGCCGGCAAAATCTTTGGGAAGCCCTCCTAATCTTAATCTTTACAACGAACTTTTTGATATCGAAGATGCGCTAACACCGGCATGTGCGGTTTGGCGAGCTTGCACTCACGTTGATCGAAGACGAGACGTTGAAGATACCACTGAACTGAATTTCATGCACGGCTCGCCAAATCCGCACCATGCTTTGTTAGCGCCGCCGTTTGTCTTATCCTCAAGAATTTGATGTATTATGCAAGGATTTTCGTTCGCCGGTTATACCCCAGATCAACTGTTCTATTGCATCTTGGTCCTTTCTACGAAAATCAACCCATTGCATGCTTTCAAGGATTATAGCTTTATCAATGTTGTTATGACAAAGGAAAACGTCGAAATTTCCTGAAGCAATCTTATTATCAATATTTACCGTAGATATTTCATGGCTTTTCGTAATAACAAGTACATTCTGAGTCATTAAACTATCCGTTACTACACGGAGGTGATCAATGACTCTCTTGAAGCTTAATAGGCGCGAATGCCGTGAACTGGAGTATCTGCTTAAGCACTCGCATGACGCA
>Ga0187892_10003173_pt1 | contig 30624 bp, 34 predicted proteins | sample MA1701073metaG_FD_139345 | JGI IMG/M metagenome (GOLD analysis project Ga0187892, IMG submission 139345) | Bio-ooze microbial communities from a basaltic lava cave in the Kipuka Kanohina Cave System on the Island of Hawaii, USA - MA170107-3 metaG ...
CTGACCAACTCCACGTTTACGATCTCGCAGTTCTTCGTGGAGCCGGACAGCATGCCGGGGGCCGGCGACGGGGCCGGCGAGCTGATGCGGGCGAGCCAGGGGCTCGGGGGGCCGGAAACCGACCCGCTGCTCGCCCCGATCACGCTCCTGGCAAGCAAGGGCGAGGTCGACGAGGCCAAGTAGGACACGCCCGGCCGGTTCCGGCCCCAGATCCGCGTCAAGGTCAAGAACAAGGGCGGCATCATCGAGTTCGGGGTGCGGCTCGATCGCGGGATGATGCGGGAGCGGCCTCAGCGCTGCACCGAGGAGTCCGATCGCCGCAGCCGGACGCTGATCGCCATCAGCTTCACCATCGACGACGGCGTGAACCTGCCGCTCACCGTGCTGTTCACGCGCAAGTGGGAGTGCCCGCAGGAGGGCCGCTACCATCTGCGCGGCCGCGACTAGCCGGCCGTCCGGGAGGGGGGCGGCGCCGGCCCCCCTCCCGCTGCCCCCGGTTCCGACCTTTCACGCGACGCCCAGCCCTCGGCCCGGACCGCCCACCGCTCCTCCGGCGGCGTCGCCTTGACCGCCCCGCGCGCCCTCGGCTAGACTCGGCCGGCCCGGCGCGCCGGGGACGTCGACTCGCGAGGGAGCCATGAACTCGCTCAGGGACCGCTACGGCATCGTGGGGGTGGGAGAGACGGAGTACAGCCGCCAGTCCGGGCGCAGCACCCGGGCCCTGGCGGTGGAGGCGGTGAAGAAGGCCATGGCCGACGCCGGGCTCGGCCGGGACGGCGTGGACGGCATGATGTCCTACCAGGGCGGGGACTCCACCACCTCGAACTGGGTCTCCCCGGACCTCGGGCTGCGGCTCAACTTCTACATGGACGTGCTCGGCGGCGGCTCCTCCACCGAGGCGCTGGTCGGCCTGGCCATGGGGGCGATCGAGGCGGGGATGTGCCACACGGTGGCGCTCTTCCGCTCGATGAACGGCTACTCGGCCTTCCGCATCGGGGGCACCGGCGCCCGGGCCGCCCAGCCCGTCGCCGGCCTCGACCTGGCCCAGGTGCCCTTCGGCATGCGCTCGGCGGGCCAGGCCTTCGCCCCGACGTTCATGCGGCACATGTACGAGTACGGCACCACCTCCGAGCAGGTGGCCCACGTGCGCGTCGCCCACAGCAAGCACGCCTCCCAGAACCCGAAGGCGCTCCTGCGGGAGCGCGTGACGGTGGCGGACGTGGTCGGCTCGCGCTGGATCGTGAAGCCCTTGCACCTGCTGGACTGCTGCCTGGAGACGGACAACGCCACCTGCCTCATCGTCACCTCGGCCGAGCGGGCCCGCGACCTCCGGCAAAAGCCCGTGTACGTGCTGGGGGTGGCGGGGCGGGTCAACAAGCCGCGCACCGACTTCCACTGGGCCCACGGCCCCATCTCGCGGGTGGCCGGCTACCACGCCCGGGAGATCGTGTTCGGCCAGGCCGGCATCAGCCCCGAGGACGTGGACGTCACCGGGTCCTACGACGCCTTCACCTTCACCACGATGCTCCAGCTCGAGGAGTACGGCTTCTGCAAGAAGGGCGAGGGCGGGGCCTACGTGTCGAGCGGCATCATCGAGCTGGGGGGCAAGCGGCCCAACAACACCTCGGGCGGCCACCTCTGCGAGGGCTACACCCACGGCATGTCCATGGTCATCGAGAACGTGCGGCAGCTCCGCGGCACGGTGGACGACACGTGCCCCGGCGCCGCCGAGGGCCGCCACAGCCACGACTACGCGCCCGGCCGCTGCCGCCAGGTCCGGGACGCCCGCGTCACCATGAACCTGGGCTGGGCCATGCCCCCGACGGGCTCCGCCCTCATCCTGAGGAACTAGCCATGCCCACCGTGGCCTATCGCGGGATGAGCCTGGTGGTCCCCGACCTCGACTCCGAGTGGCGCGAGTACTTCGGGCTGGCGCGGTCCCACCGCCTCATGCTGCGGGCGTGCGCGGCCTGCGGGCTCATGCGCTACCCGCCGAGCCACGGCTGCCCCTGGTGCGCCGCGCTCGAGTGGGCGTGGCGGGAGGTGAGCGGGCGCGGCCACATCTACTCCTACGAGATCGTCGCGCACGCCATCCAGCCGGGCTTCAAGGACGCGACGCCCTACCCGGTGGTGCTGGTGGAGCTGGACGAGCAGCGCGGCCAGCCCACGCCGGACGAGGCGCTGCGCATCATCGGCAACCTGGTGACCCCCGACTTCCGCTTCGAGCGGGAGGAGGCGGTGGCCATCGGCAAGCGGGTGCGCGTGGTGTTCCAGGACCTCGCCGACGACTTCGCCCTGCCCCAGTTCACGCTGACCGACGAGCCGCCCGAAGGGCGCGTCTGGCGCCTGCCGGGCTAGGGCCCGGGCCGGGCGCGGGGCGGCCCCGGCCGGGTCGTCAGCCCCGCGTGAGCCGCCCGAGGATCTCGTCGAAGGCCTTGTCCGCCAGGAGGCGCACCTCGTCCCGGGTGAGCGTCTGGATGGGATGAGCCACGGCCACCGCGCGGTGGGCGGTGGCCCCGAGCGCGTCGGCCTGGGCCCGCGCCGCCCGCACGAACTCGCTGGAGACCACCGTCGCCGTCGGCACCCCCTGATCCTCGAAGAACACGCCGTCGTGCACACTGCACGTGGTGCACGACCCTCAGTCGGCGAGCGCCTCGATGACGGCGTGGCTGGTGCGCAGGATCTCGCGGCGCAGGTCCTCGGGCGCCGGCCGCGCGAAGGTGGGCTTCTTCCGCCGGACAACCTCGGCCGGCCGCGCCCGCTCCCGCAGGAGCTCCTCCAGGCGGTCGAGCAGGTGGTCGCCCTTGGCCTTGCCGATGTCGAGCAGGGTCACGACCTTGCCCTCGAGGCTCGGGAGCCGGGGCGCGCTGGTCCGGGGCGCGGCGACGGAGTCGGTGGGGTCGAGATACTCCTCGGCGGCCATGGTCCCCTCCTACGAGAGCTGGATCTTCCGGATCACCATGCGGGAGGACTTGGGGAAAGTCCAGCACGGAATCACCGCCGAGAAGCGGCCGGCCGTGCCCCCCGCCACCACGAACTTGAGGTTGCCGGGCTCGCGGAACTTGGGCACCAGGGTGTCGTCCGTGGCCGGGTGCGGGAACTTGGCCAGCACGTGGGCGGGCAGCCCCTCGCCGCCGTCCACGCCGGGCACGAGGGCCCGCACCGGCCTCTGCAGGCGCTCCCAGAGGAACGCGCGCATGCGCGCCTTGTCCCACCCGTCGCCGGCGATGGTGCGGGCGTGCTCCGGCGACAGCACCACCAGCGTGTCGCCGTGGTGGGTGGACTTGTGGTGGGAGACCACCGCGAGGAACTTCTCGATGGTCACCAGCAGGTCGGGCGCCGTCCGGCTCAGGTGGTCGTAGACGCCGTGGGGGGCCTCGGCGGCGAAGACGGCCACCGTGCTGTCGCCCGGGGCGAAGCCGTGCTCCACCGAGAGCGGCTCCCAGGGGCTCGCCTCCTCGTGCTCGCCGATCAGGTACGTGTAGCGGCCGGGGTGGGCGAGCGTGGACATGCTCACGACGCCGGGGCGGGCCCCGCCCAGGTTCACGCCGACGAGCTGGAGTGCGCGGCCGATGGTGGCGTTGGCCCGCCAGCCCGGGCCGAACACGCCGGCCCCGCAGTTGATCTGAAGGCGCCCGCGAACCGGGCCGTTGACGACGAACAGGGGGGCGGGGAAGTTGGTGGTGGCGGCCACGCCGTGCAGGTCGAAGGCCTCGTCGCACATCGCCTCGACGCCGGCCAGGACCACCGGCAGGTACTCGGGCCGGCAGCCGGCCATGACCGCGTTGACGGCGACCTTCTCGACGGTGGCCCGCCCGTAGTTGGGCGGCACCCGCGCCACCAGCTCGTCGCCCCGGCGCCCCGACGCCGCCACCGCCGCGTCCACCCGGGCCCGCGTGGGCGGCACCACCGGCAGCCCGTCGGTGACCCCGCGCGCGTGGAGCGCCTCGACGGGATCCTCGTCGCCGCCCCTCACCGCTCACCCACTGTTGCGAGCGGAGGGCGGGCCCGAGCGCCGAGAAGGGTCCAGCTGCGAGGCGGCGCCGAAGGCTGCACGCGAGGCGTACTCCCCGTACGTCGAGCGTGCAGCCGCGGGCGCCAACGACGCAGATGGGCCCTTATCGACGCTCGGGCTAGCGGCCCCGGCGCCACCACTGGTGCACGAGCTGGTCCACCACCTGGACGAGCTGGCCGACCGTGCGGCACTCCTTCACGACGTCGCAGGACGGCGCGTAGAGCGGCAGCACGCTGTCGCCGATGCCCCAGCCCCACTGCCCCTCGGGGTTGAGCCAGATGATGCCCTTGACCCGCTCGCGGATCTGCCGGATGGCCCACGCCTGGGGGTCGTTGTAGTTGTTCCGTGCATCGCCGAGGACGAGCACGGTCGTCTTCCGGTCGAGCGACTCGAGCTCGGTCCGCACGAACCGGCTGAACGCGTAGCCGAAGTCCGAGCGGCAGTGGTAGTCGACGGGCGAGGACTTGAGCGCCCACTCGATGGCGCGGTCCACCGTGTAGGTGTTGAACGCCTGCGTCACCTCCGCGATCTCGGACACGAACACGAAGGAGCGGACGCGGGAGAAGCACTCCTGCAGGCTCCACACGAGCTGCAGCATGAAGCGCGACGCGTTGCGGACCGAGTCGGACACGTCGCACAGCGTGACGAGCTTGGGCTTCTCGCGGTGGCGCCGCCGGAAGCGCACCTCCATCGGGACGCCCCCGTACTGCAGGCTCTGCCGGATCGTGCGGCGGGAGTCCAGGCGCCCCTTCTCCTCCTGGCGCTGGCGGAGGGCAAGGGCGTCCTTGATCCGCCGGGCCAGCCGCGCCACCACCGCCTTCATCTGCGCGACCTCCTCGGGCGACAGCGCGAACAGCGGCTTATCCGACAGCACCTCGCGCGTGAGCCGCTCGCCCTGCCGGTAGGCGCGCCGCTCCAGCTCGCGCTCCACGTGCTGGCGGATCATGCGCCGGAAGGCCTCGAGCCGCAGGTCGAGGTAGCTGCGGATGCGGGCGAGGAGCCCGGGGTCGAGGCCCTCCGCCTCCAGGAGCCGCATGATGCGCCCGAGGTCGCGCTCGATGGCCTCCCAGTCGAACTTGTCGTGGATGCGACGGGAGAAGTACCCGGTCTGGAGGTAGTACATCAGCTTCTCCAGGCCCGCCGTGCGGCCGCCCTCGCGGATGGCCATCTCGAGGTCGCTCCCCTCGCCCCGCAGCATGAGGTCGGTGAGCTCGTCCAGCTCGAGCCCCTCCTCGGCCACGAGGCGGTCCAGGAGCTGCCGCAGGCGGGGGTCCTCGGGGCCGAGCGCCTTGCGCAGCCCCTGGCCGAGCGCCTGGAGGTCGAGGAAGTAGAGGTCGAAGAGGCGGTCGAAGGTGGGGGCGTCCCGCGCCTCCTTGACGAGCGTGCTCGCCAGCGCGGACTTGAAGGTCTCGCGCTCCTCGAGGCCGATCTCGGCGGCGGCGGCGAGGGCGTCGAGCGCCTCGCTGGGCGAGATGCGCATCTCGGCGCGGCGGAGGTCGCCGATGAACTCGAGGATCCGCTGGTCCATAGGGTCAGCGCGCGGGCACGGGCCCCCGGGCGGTCGCCACGCCCGCGCCCCGACGGCGCGACGCCCGAGGTCGGGCGGGCGGCGGGGCCGCCCCGAGGCCGGCCGCGCCCGTCATCCGAGGTCGGCCAGGACCTTGTCGAGCGCGCCCTTGACCCGCTCCAGGTCCTTCTCGTGCTTGACGAGCATGGTGAGGGTGGACTCCACCACGTCGCGGTCGAGCGTGTCCGCGTTCAGGATGACGAGGGAGCGCGCCCAGTCCAGGCTCTCCGACACCGACGGGGCCTTGCGCAGCTCCAGCGCGCGGATGCGCTGCACGGCGCCTACCACGTTCCGGGCCAGGCGCTCCGACACCTCGGGCACCTTGAGCCGGATGATGGCCAGCTCCTCGTCGGGCGGGGGAAAGTCGATGAACAGGTGCAGGCAGCGCCGCTTGAGCCCGTCCGACAGCTCCCGCGCGTTGTTCGAGGTGAGGACCACGAGGGGGATGTTGGTGGCGGCGATGGTGCCGAGCTCCGGCACCGTCACCTGGAAGTCCGAGAGCACCTCCAGCAGGAACGCCTCGAACTCGGGCTCCGCCTTGTCGATCTCGTCGACCAGGAGCACCACCGGCTCGGGCGACTCGATGGCCTGGAGCAGCGGCCGGGGCGCGAGGAAGCGATGGGAGAAGAACGCGTCGTCCTGACGGCCGATGCGCGCGACGGCTTCCGGCAGCGACGGGGCGTCGGCGATGAGCTCCCCGATGCGCTCGCGCAGGAGCTGCGTGTAGAGGAGCTGCTTGGCGTACTTCCACTCGTAGAGCGCCTTGCCCTCGTCCAGCCCCTCGTAGCACTGCAGCCGCATGAGCCGGCGGCCCGTGACCTCGGACAGGACCTTGGCCAGCTCGGTCTTGCCGACGCCCGCCGGCCCCTCGATGAGGACGGGCCGCCCCATGCGCTCGGCCAGGAACACGACCGTGGAGATGCGCCGGTTGGCGATGTAGCGGGCGTTCTTGAAGCGCTGCTGCACATCGTCGACGGTCTCGAACATGGTGGCTCCTGTCGCGGAAAAGGTGGCGTTCAGTCTAGCACAGCGGGCGCGGGGGTTGGCCCGGACCGGTCCCGGTGGGACACTGAGGACGAGGGCCGACCCATGACGAACGGCTTGGATCGCTCGCCAGCCGACGCCGAGCTGCGGGCGCGGCGCTACCATCGCCGGCAGTTCGCGCTCGGCCTGCTCTCCCTCGCCCTCACCGCCGGCTACCTGCTGGCGCTGGCGGCCACCGGCGCCGGGCCCCGCCTGGCACGCAGCCTCGCCCTCGGCGAGGCCTGGTGGCTCCAGCTCGCGCTGACCCTGGGCGTGCTCGCCGCCGGGCACCGGCTCCTGCTCTTCCCGCTCGACTGGTTGCGCGGGTACTGGCTCCCCCGTCGGGCCGGGCTCCTCCACCAGTCCCCGGCGGCCTGGCTCGGCGACGTGGCCAAGGCCCTGGCTTTGGGCGGAGGGCTGACCCTCGCCGGCACGCTCGCCGTGTACGCGCTGCTGCGGGTGACGCCGTGGTGGTGGCTGTGGGCGGCGGGGGTCTTCTTCGCCGGCTACGCCCTGCTGGCGTGGGTGGCGCCGACCTGGCTCGTGCCGCTCTTCTACCGCCTGACCCCGCTCGCCGACGACGACCTGCGCCGGCGCCTCCTGGCGCTGGCCGAGCGCGCGGGCGTCCCCGTCGTGGACGTGTGGGTGGCCGACGAGTCGCGCAAGAGCCGCATGGCCAACGCCGCCGTCACCGGCCTCGGCCGCACGCGCCGCATCATCCTCTTCGACACCCTGTTGCGGGAGTTCCGGCCCGACGAGATCGAAGCCGTGCTCGCCCACGAGCTCGGGCATCACCACCACGGCGACGTCTGGCGGGGGCTCGTCGTGTCGGGCGGGCTCACGCTCTTGTCGTTCCGGGTCGCCGACCTCGGCCTCCAGCAGGGTGTCGGCGCCCTCGGCCTCGAGGGGCCGGCCGACCCAGGGGGACTGCCGCTCCTCGGCCTCATCCTGCTCGGGGTCGGGCTCCTCGCGCTCCCCGCGCTCAACGGCTGGTCCCGTCACGTGGAGTGGCAGGCGGACGCGTTCGCGCTCCGCACGGCCTCGATGCCGGGCGCGCTCGCGCGAGCCCTCGATCGCCTGGCCGACCTCAACCTGGCCGAGCGGCGCCCGCACGCGCTCCGCGAGCTCCTGTTCCACTCCCATCCCGCGATCGCCAAGCGGATCGAACATGCGACTGCCACGATTCGTCACCCAGCCTGACACTCGCGTCACGGGAGCGTTCGCGGGCTCGACAGAGCGTCGGGGGAGATGACGTGCAACTGCGCGCCGCAGCAGCCGATACGCCGCCTCGGCGGTGGCATCGCGGTTGCTTGGTGACCACCGGGTTACCGGCAAGATTCGACGATGCGTCGGCCCGAGAGCAGCGAGATGGACGACATCGGACCACGGGGCGGCCTGTTGACGGTCGCGGAGCCCGAGGCCAGGAGAGGTGGCGCCGTGCGGCATAGCCGCGAGTCCGCGCGAGACCAGGGCGCCTTCCTCATCCGCCACCTCGGCGTCCTGCGCACGGTCAGCCAGGCCGTGAGCCGGTCGCTGAACCTGAACGAGGTGCTCGAGACCTCCGTCGAGGCCCTCACCCAGGTGACCGGGCACGAGATCGCGAGCCTGCACCTGGTCGCCGCCGACGGGGAGCGCCTCCTCCTGCGCGGCGACCGCGGCTTCACCGACGAGATGCGCGACGTCAACCGCTCCCTGCCCGTCGGCCATGGGCTCATCGGACGGGTCGCCGCCACCGGGCGGGTCCGGCGCCTGGACGAGGTCACGCGGGCGGCGGACCTGCTGCCGGCGGCGCGCAGCGCGGTCACGGGCGCCGGCATCCGGGGCTTCGTGTGCGTGCCCATCCGGGCCCGCCGCCAGATCCTCGGGACCCTGTCCCTCGGGCGCCGGACGCGGGAGGCCTTCACGGACGCGGAGGTGGCCCTGCTCGAGTGCGTGGCCGATCAGATCGGGCTGGCCCTGGACAACGCGCGGCTCTACTCCGAGACGCGGGCGCAGCTCGAGGCGCTCCGGCGCTCGCAGTCCGACGTGGTCCGGGCCGAGCGGCTGGCCGCCGTCGGCGAGCTGGCGGGCGGCGTCGCCCACGAGATCAACAACCCCCTCATGATCATCCTCGGCCAGGTCCACCTCCTGCTCCAGAGCCACTCCAGCGACGAGATCCTGGCCGGGCTCGGCGCCATCGACGCCGCGACCAAGCGAGCGGCCAGCATCGTCCGCGACCTCCTGCTCTTCGCCGAGCGCTTCCCGCTGCATCCCTGCCGGATCAGCGTCGCCGAGCAGCTCCGCCACGTGCTGAGTCTCGAGCGTCATCGCCTCGAGGCCCACGGGGTCAGGGTCGAGGCGGCCATCGAGGAGACGTCGGAGGTGTGGGCCGACGCCGCGCGGCTGCAGGAGGCGTTCCTGCACCTGATCCTGAACGCCGAGCAGGCCATGGCCGCCGCCCACGGGAGCGGCGTGCTGTCGATCCGGGTGCTGCCGAGCGACACCGGCGTGCGCGTGGAGGTGGCCGACGACGGGCCCGGCATCCCGCCCGATCACCTGCCCCGCATCTTCAACCCCTTCTTCACCACCAAGGGTCCGGGCGAGGGACGGGGCCTCGGCCTCTCCGTCGCCCACAGCATCGTCGCCGAGCACAATGGCCGGCTGACCGTGCGCAACCGGCCCGAGGGCGGGGCGGAGTTCGCCATCGAGCTGCCGGCGGGGGCGCTTGCCCCGGCGCCGGCCCCCGCCGACTGACCCCCGCCCCCGACCACCGGCCGCCGGCGCTCGTGGTAGGCTCGGGTGGTCATGACCTCCGGGCGGCTCCTCCTCGCGCTGAGCCTCTTGGCCGTCATCGCCGGATGCGCCGCCCCCACCTACCCAGTGCGCTCCCAGAGCCCGACCGTACGCTGCCTCGGGCAGCCCGAGCGCGGCGAGACGTACACGACCTCACGGCCGCTGTTCTTCCTGTTCTGCGCCGAGTCGCCCTGAGCCCGGGCCACTTCGAACCCCGGAGGCCTATCATGCCGATCAAGGACACCATCGCCCAGGCCGTGGACCGCCTGGCCGACGAGCTGGACGGGCTGTCCCGCCAGATCCACGCCCACCCGGAGCTGGGCTTCCAGGAGGTCAAGGCCTGCGGCTGGCTGGCCGAATTCCTCGGCCGCCAGGGCTTCAAGGTGGAGACGGGGGTGGCCGGCGTCGACACCGCGTTCCGCGCCAGCATCGAGACGGGCGCCGGCCCCACGATCGCGATCCTGTGCGAGTACGACGCCCTGCCCGGGATCGGCCACGCCTGCGGCCACAACGTGATCGCCACCGCGGGGGCCGGCGCCGGCGCCGCGCTGGCCGCGGTGCGGAGCCAGCTGCCCGCCGGGCGCATCCAGGTCATCGGCACCCCGGCCGAGGAGGGCGGGGGCGGCAAGATCCGCCTCCTCACGGGCGGGGTCTTCGCGGACGTCGACTGCGCCATGATGATCCACGGCTTCGACCGGACGCTCCTGCACCAGGATCTCCTGGGCGTCGTGCGGACGACGCTCGAGTTCCACGGCAAGGCGGCCCACGCGGCGGCCGACCCCTGGGCGGGGGTCAACGCGCTCGACGCCTGCATCCAGACCTTCAACGCCGTGGCCATGCTCCGCCAGCAGGTGCGGCCCGACTGCCGCATCCACGGGATCATCACCAACGGCGGCCAGGCCGTGAACATCATCCCCGAGTACGCCGCGGCCGTCTTCTCCGTCCGCGCCCCCAAGCTCGAGGCGATGTGGGAGCTCCACCGGCGGGTGCTCGCGTGCGCCGAGGGCGCGGCGCGGGCGGCCGGCGTCCGGCTCGAGACCACCCAGCACGACACGGTCTACGAGCCCATGAAGTCGAGCCGGGTCATGCTCGACCTCTTCGCCGCCAACATGCGCGCGGTCGGCCTCGCCGAGGGCGAGCCCATTCCCGACCGCCTGGGCTCCTCGGACATCGGCAACGTGAGCCAGCGCATCCCCGCCATCCAGCCCATGGTGGCCATCGCCCCCACCGGCATGGCCATCCACACGCGCGAGTTCGAGGCGGCCGCCGTCCAGCCGCTCGCCCGGGCCGGCCTGCTGGCCGCCGCCAAGACCATGGCCATGACGACCTACGACCTCCTGGCCGAGCCCGCGCGGGTGGCGGCGGCCCGGGAGGAGTTCGCGCGCACCCGGTAAGGCGCGCCGCCCCCAGGGAATCGCATCAGCGAGACCGCTCCCCCCGCACCCGAGGAGGCACAGGATGCCGTCGCCCACGGACGGATTGAACGACGTCAAGACGCACGTGACGGAGGCGGTGGACCGCCTCGCCGACGAGCTGGAGCGGCTGAGCCACCAGATCCACGCTCATCCGGAGCTGGCCTTCAAGGAGGAGCAGGCCGCCGGCTGGCTCGCGGACTTTCTCGAGGCCCAGGGCGCCCGGGTCGAGCGGGGGGTCGGGGGCCTGCCGACGGCGTTCCGGGCCACGGTGGACGGCGCCGGCTCCGGCCCCACCATCGCCATCCTGGCCGAGTACGACGCGCTGCCCGGCATCGGCCACGCGTGCGGCCACAACGTCATCGCCACCGCCGGCGCCGGGGCGGGCGGCGCCATCGCCCGGGCCCTCGGCCGGCTGCCCTGGGCGGGACGGGTCCAGGTCATCGGCACCCCCGCCGAGGAGGGCGGGGCCGGCAAGGTCAAGCTCCTGGAGGCCGGCGTCTTCCGGGGCGTGGACGCGGCCATGATGATCCACGGGCGCGGCGGCACCCAGGTGTGGCGGCCGACGCTCGGGATCATCAAGGTCACGTGCGAGTACTTCGGCCGCGCCGCCCACGCCTCGTCCTGGCCCTGGCGCGGCGTCAACGCGCTGAACGCGATGATCCAGCTCTTCGTCGCGCTCGATCAGATGCGCCAGCAGCTCCGCCCCGAGGCGCGCGTGCACGGGGTGATCACGAAGGGCGGCGAGCAGGCCAACATCATCCCCGAGCACACCGCCTCCGAGTTCTACCTGCGCGCGCCGACGCGGGACTACTGCCAGGAGCTGCTCCGCCGCTTCACGGCCGCCGCCGAGGGCGCCGCCCAGGCCACCGGCTGCACGGTGAAGGTCACGCCCGACCCGATCGTCCACGACCCCCTCCGGCCCAACGCCCCCATGGCGAGCCTCTTCGAGCAGAACCTGGCGCGCATCGACTTCCCGGTGGACCCGGACGACGGCCAGGCCGGCTACGGCTCGACGGACTGCGGCAACGTGAGCCAGGCGCTGCCCACCATCCATCCCTACATCCGCATCTCGCCGGACGGGGTGCCGGGGCACTCGCGCGAGTTCGCCGAGTGGGCCCGCTCCCCGATGGCGCGCGCCGGGATGGTGGCCGGCGCCAAGGCCCTGGCCCTCACGGCGCTCGACCTCCTAGCCCAGCCGGAGGAGCTGGCGCGGGCCAAGCAGGCCTTCGCTCGCGCCCAAGGGTAGGGCCGCGCCCGGACGGCGCGGCGTCAGCCGAGCGCGGGCAGGAGGGCGGGCAGGGCGTCGAGCCGCCAGTCGGCGCCGGTGAAGTCCTGGGTGCGCGTGAACCCGCACGGGATCACGGCGCAGGCCATGCCGGCGGCCTTGGCGGCGAGGAGGCCGTTGCGCGAGTCCTCGACCACGACGCATCGGTCGGGGGCCACGGCCAGGCGGCGGGCGGCCTCGAGGAAGATGTCCGGCGCGGGCTTGCCGTGCGCGACCTGGTCGCCCGACACCACGGCCTCGAGCAGCGCCCGGATCCCCAGCGCGTCCACCGTCGCCGCCACCGCCTCGGGCTCGGCCGAGGAGGCGAGGGCCAGCCGGTAGCCGCTGGCGCGGAGCCGCTCCAGCACCTCGGGGACCCCCGGCATGGCCCGGGTCCGCTCCCACGTCAGCCCGATGCGGGCCTCGAGGTACTGCCGGGCCAGCGCCTCCGCGCTCTCGGCGAGCCCGTGCCGCGCCTTCAGGGTGACGCACGTCTCCGGGGTGGTGCGTCCGACGAACTCGTCGTTGTCGCTCTCGGTGTAGGCGACGCCGTGCCGGGCCATCACCTGGCGCATGGCCTCCATGGCCAAGGGCTCGGAGTCCACGAGCACGCCGTCCATGTCGAGGATGACCGCGGCGAAGCGCACCGGGGGGGCGGACGGCTAGGCCGCCGCCCGCGCGGCGGCCAGGACCTTCTTGATCTGGCCCAGGTGGTCCACCTCGTGGAGGCGGAAGATGATGGCGTAGGCCTTCCAGTCCAGGTCCTCGACCCAGTGGAGCGGCCGCTCGCTCCCGTCCGGCTCGCGGGCGTTGATCACCATCACCACCGGAGCGCGCGCCGCCGTCGGCCGGTCGGGGGCGCGGCTCAGCACCTCGAGGATCCGCGCGTGCAGCCCGCGCAGCTCCTCGACCAGCTCCGGGAAGCGCCGGGCCATGGGCTCGGCCGACTGGAGCCCGGCCGGAATGGGCCCGGCCGGTGGCCGACGGCCGGCCAAAAGGTCGCGCAGCTCGTCGAGGCTCGGGCGATGGGTCTCGACCAGGTGGTCCACCACCTCCTGCACCGTCCACTCGCCGGGCAGCGCCCGGCGCCCGGCCTCCGCCTCCGTGACCTCGGCCAAAACCGCGTCGGTGGCCGCGAAGGCGGCGCCGACCCGCTCGGCGATGCGGGGCGCGGGCAGCCGGGTGCCCCGCTCGTCCAGGTACTGCCGGGCCCGGACCTGCTCCGGCCGCAGGCTCACGAGGCGCCCCCGCGGCGCTCCGCGCTCTTGTGCTCGGCGAGGAGCCGCCCGCCCTCGCCCCCCGAGTGGTCGGCGTGGACCATGGCTGCGGCCAGCGCCTTGTGGCCGGCCTGCTCGGCGATGAGCCGGTGCATGGCCTGGCCGATGCGGCGGTAGGCCGGGTGGCCCTGGGGGGTGGTGCGCAGCTCGATGAGGTGCATCGCCTCCCGGGCGTTCATCTCCATGTAGAAGCGGACGCGATACGCCATCGACACGGCGTAGGAGGCGACGTCCCCGAGCCCCGCCTCCGCGAGCCGCCCGTGGAGGTCGGCCGACGCGGCCATCACCCCTTCCCAGTCGGCGGCGGCGCCGGCCTCCCCGATCTCGTCGGCGACGGCGTAGCCGTGACGGGGCGAGAGCGCCTGCCACTCGATCGTGCACAGGCGGTGGCGCTGCAGGTCGCGGAAGGCGCCGTAGTCGCCGAGCACGTCGAACCGGTACGTCGTGCGCTCGAAGGCCCGCCCGGGCTTGTGCCGCCGGTTCTGCCGCCGGCCGACGTAGGCCGCGAGCACGGCCCGCCGCTCGTCGTCCGAGAGCTTCTGCGCCACCGCCAGGAGCTGGTCGTCGGGCAGGTCGGAGACGGCGTAGAGGGCGGCCGCCACCACCTTGACCTCGCCCTCCGGGTCCCAGTCGGTGAGCGCGACCTCCGGGCGCGGCTCGGGGTCAAGGCCGGCCAGGAGCCGCTCGGCCGTCGCCCGCGTCGCCGCGCGGGTCTCGGCGAGGTAGCGGCTCCCGGCGATCCCGCGGTCCGGCCGGTCCACGCGGGTGAGGAAGGCCGGGATCACCTTGCGGAGCTCGACGAGCATCAGGGCGGCGTAGTCCTGGACCTCCCGGAGAGGGTGGGCGCGCATCCTGAGCAGCAGCGCCTCGTAGGCCTGGCCCGTGCCGAAGATGCCGACGCTCGACCGCGTGGCGGCCGGCAGGAGCCCGCGCAGGCTGTCGAGCGCCCGGGCGCGCACGGCGGCCCGGTAGGCCCCGTCGCCCACGCCGGGCTCCCGCGGCACGCGCGTGGCCCAGTGGCGCGTGAGCGGCTCGATGAGCCGCGCGTAGGTCTCGAAGGCGCCGTCGAGCGTCTCGACGTAGCGCGCCCGGAGCGGGTGGCCCTCGAGCTCGGCGGGCACGTGATACCGGAAGCGGCCGCCCGGACGGTCCGTGTACGCGATGTAGCGGGTGGACTGCTCGAGGTAGGCCATGAGCCGGCCCCACTCCAGCACCTTGGTGAGGACGTTGGAGGCGCCCTCGCAGGCGAGATGGACCCCGCCGAGCTGGGCCACGGAGTCGTCGCCGTACTCGCCGAAGACGCGATCGAAGAGCTGCTCGGCCCGGCGGGTGCCGACGGTGGCGCCGCCGGGATCCGCGCTCAGCGGCTCGCGGAACTCGTCCAGGAACAGCCGGCGGAGCGACTTGGGCGAGCGCGAGTAGCGGGCGAACAGCGCCCCCTTGACCACCTCGGGGAGATTGACGAGGGCGAAGACGGGGCCGTCGAGATCGGTGAAGTAGGGCGCGAGCGCCGCGCGCTCCTCCGGCGTCCAGGGCTCCACGCGGCCATCCTAGCACGCCGCCCGGGGGGCCTGCGGCGGGCCCCCCGGCGCGCGGCGTCCGGCGCTCAGGCGATGGCGACGGAGTTGCCGGGCGACCCCGTGGCGCCCTTGGCCATGAGGGGGTTGAACGACCAGGCGAACTCGTAGACGCGGTCCTTCACGAGGCCGTCGAGGTTCAGGTTCTCGTTGATGAAGATCCCGTTCATGACGATCCAGATCGTGTGGCACTCGAAGGGACGGTCTTTGTCCTCACCGGGCACGGCCTCGACGGGCCAGGTGTCGGCGCCCACCACCGCGATCTTCCGGTCGACGAGCCAGTTGGCCACGCGCTTGCCCGGGCCGGGGGCGCCCTTGTTGTACTCCGCGTTGAACTTCTTCCACAGCTTGCTGTGGCCGGTGTGGAACAGCACCGCGTCGCCCTCGCCGGGCTCCCGGAGGCCCGCCCAGCGGAGGCATCCCGTCACGTCGTCCGGCGTGACGATGTAGTCGAGGGGCAGCCGGTCCGTGCCCTTGTAGGTGGCGACGTCGAGCAGGATGCCGCGGGTGAAGAAGGGCTGGAGCTTCTCGATACCGAGCTTCTGGAGCCCGTAGGCCCCGCCCACCTGGGCCTGGGTGAAGCCGTTGTAGTAGCGGATCTCGTTGCCGACCTTGTTGGAGATGTGGCCCAGGCCGTCGAACTGGGAGCCCACCTGGCCGATCTCGCCGCTGAACATCTCGTCGTTATAGTGCAGCGCGTGGCTCCCGAAGGGCCCGCCGGTGGGGCCGCCCGGGATGGTCAGGGAGACGTGCCGGGCGCCGAACAGCGGGATGCCGGGCTCCAGCACCTGGCTCAAGGGATAGACCTTGCCGCTCTTGATGAGCCGGGCCGCCTCGAGCACCTTGGCGGGCGTGATGCGGTTGTTGGCGCCGCGCTCGTCGTCCGGCCCCCAGGGGGACGGCCACCAGTTCCGCCCCATGGGGTTCGGCGTCTGGGCCGCGGCAGGCGGCGCCTGCGCCACCACGCTGCCGGCGGCCATGCCCGCGGCCACGCCGGCCACGAAGCCCGTCTTGACGAAGTCGCGCCGAGAGACGCTCGGCTCGCTGACGCCCTCGGCGGGGTCCGGCTCCTGTCCGTGACGGCAGCCGTCCGCGTGCGGGTGGAAATAGCGATCGAGCCATCCTGGTTGCATCGTCGCCCTCCTCCGGTGTCGATGGGTCAGGGTCGCTGCGGCCCGGGCTCCCCTAGCGCCCGAGGTAGGTGTCGCCGCCCGTGAACATGTCCTCGCGCGGCGGCGCGAACACGTCGATGATCTCCGTGTCCTCCGGGAAGTAGGCCTCGTGGGGCGTGTTGCCGGGGATCACGCCGCAGTCGCCGGCCACGCAGGTGCGCTTCTCGCCGCCCAGGTCGAACTCCATCCGCCCCGAGATCAACCAGAACACCTGCTCGTGCGGATGCTGGTGCCGGGCGGCCCGCGCCCCCGCCTTCATCCTCCAGAACACCACCATCTCCTTCTCGCCCACCAGGATCTTGCGGCTGATCTTGTCGCCGATCTTCTCCTCCGGGAGCTCCTTGAGGCTCGTGTACCCCGTCATCACCGGAATGGCCATCGCCCCGTCCCTCCCCCGCTCGGTCTCGAAGTGCTCTGACCCTAGCCACGGCCGCAGGGGAAGTCAAGCGGCGCCCGGCGTCGTTGACCCTCTCGGCGCGCGCGTGGGATAATCGCGCCGACGCACGCATCTCTCTCAGGAGGGTCGTCATGCCCAACGTCACGATCCAGTGGTACGCGGGCCGCACGCCCCAGCAGAAGCGTGAGGTGGTCGCCGCCATCACCGAGGCGCTGGTCAAGATCGGCAAGACCACCCCCGACCAGGTGCACATCGTCTTCCAGGACGTGGAGAAGGCCGACTGGGGCGTGAACGGCAAGCTCGCCAGCGACGCCTGAGTCGCGGCCGGGAGGCCATGCCATGAGCGGTCTGGACCTGCGAGGGATCATCCCGGCCACCGTCCTCCCCCTGACCGCCGACGGGGAGGTGGACGAGCCGGAGCTGCGGCGCTACATCCGCTGGATCGCCGGCCAGGGCATCCGCGCCGTCGCCGTCAACGTGGACACGGGCGAGGGCCCGCACCTCTGGCACGAGGAGCGGCTCCGGGTGCTGCGCGTGTACAAGGAGGAACTGGCCGGCCGGGGCATCCCCATCGTGGCCGGGCTCGGCGCCTCGTTCACGGCCCAGGCGGTGCGCTACGCGCGCGAGTACCGCGAGGCCGGCGCCGACGCCCTCCTCGTCTTCCCCATCACGGCCTATCTCGGCGCCCCGCTGCCGGCCGACGTGCCCGTCCGCTACAACCGGGCCGTCGCCGACGAGGTCGGGTTGCCCATGATCCTGTTCACGCTCCAGCCGGCCCTCGGGGGCACGGACTTCGACGACGAGACGCTGGCCCGGCTGCTCCAGATCCCCCAGGTCGTGGCCATCAAGGAGGCGCTGTTCGACGCCAAGCGCTTCCGCGAGATCGTGGGGCTCGTCCGCGCGGCCGGCCGGCCCGTCACCGTCCTCACTGGCAACGACAACTTCATCTGGGAGTCCTACCTCCTCGGCGCCGAGGGGGCGCTCCTCGGGGCCTGCGCGGTGTGCACGCGGACCCACGTGGAGGTGCACGCGGCGGCCATGCGCGGCGACTGGGCGACGGCGCGCGAGCGCGGGGACCGCATCCAGAAGGTCGTCGACGCGGTGTTCGCCGCCCCCGTGCGCGACTACCGGGCGCGGTCGAAGGAGGTGCTGGTGATGCAGGGCATCATCGCCCACGCCCACATGCGGCCGCCGCTCCTGCCGGCGGGGGCCGAGGATCGCCAGCGGCTCAAGCAGGCGCTGGCGGAGGCCGGCGAGCTGTAGGCGTGGCGGCGGACGCCGCGTGACGGGGCTCAAGGTCGGCTTCATCCCCATCGAGGGCGGACGCTTCTACCGGGAAGCCCTCGAGGAGGTGGTGCGGGGCGAGGAGCTCGGGTTCGACTCGGTCTGGATGGAGGAGCACCACGGCGTCGTCGACCACTACTGGCCCTCCCCGCTCCCCGTGCTGGCCGGGTTCGCCACCCGCACCTCCCGCCTGGTGCTGGGCACCGACATCCTGGTGGCCCCGTTCTACCACCCCGTCCGGCTGGCCGAGGACGCGGCCATGCTCGACGTGATGTCCCACGGCCGGTTCGTGCTGGGGCTGGCCATCGGCTACAAGCCCGACGAGTTCGCGCTCTACGGGGTCGACCTGGACAAGCGCGGGGCGCGCTTCGAGGAGCAGCTCGCCATCGTGAAGGGGCTGTGGACGCAGGACGCGTTCAGCTTCCGCGGCGCCTGCTACCAGGTGGAGGGGCGCATCGAGCCGCGGCCGCTCCAGGCGCCCCACCCGCCCGTGTGGATCGGCGGCTGGGGGGACATCACGCTCCGGCGCGCCGCCACCCTCGCCGACAACTGGATCCCCGGTCCGACGGCGGACCTCGCCCGGCTGCTGCGGGGCAAGCAGCAGTTCCTGGACAACCGCCGGGCGGCCGGGCGGCCCGACCCGCCGGCGGAGTGGCCGCTCACGCGCGACGTGATCGTCGCCGACACGGAGCGCGAGGCTCGCGAGCTGGCCGAGCGGCACATCATGGTCTCCTATCGCAAGGAGTACGCGGGCGGCTGGAAGCACCCGTTCATCGACGCCTCCGTCGCCACGAGCCTCGACGCGGTGATGAAGGACCGGTTCCTCATCGGCGATCCCGGCCAGGTCGTGGCCGCCCTCCGGCCCTTCGTCGAGCAGTACGGCGCCACCCATCTCATCTGCCGGCTCTTCTTCCCCGGGATGCCGCACCGGCACATCATGCGGGAGCTGGAGCTGATCGCCCGCGAGGTGCGGCCGGCCTTCGCGTGAGGCGCCGCCGCCCCGTCACCGCCCCCGCGCAACCCGGACGCCCCGAGGCGGAGGCGGGCGAGTGATCGCCTGGCGGCTGGACCGGTCCTTCGCCTGGAACGTCGAGCACCCGCCCAAGCTGCCGCCGCGCCCGCGCAAGCTCGCCCCCGGGCCCCCCACCCGCCTCTTCGACCGGCGCGTCGAGAGCCCGGTGGGCATCGCCGCCGGCCCCCTGCCCAACTCCCGCTGGGTGGAGGCCTACGCGCGGCTCGGCTACGGGCTGCTCACCTACAGCACCGTGCGGAGCGCGGCCCACCCCGCGCTCCCCGCCCCCAACCTCCTGCACTGCCGGGCGACCGACCCGGCGGTGGCGACGCCCGCCCCCCGCCCGCTGGATCCGGCCGCCGTCACCTGGGCGGTGTCCCTCGGGCTGCCGTCCGCCGAGCCCGACCAGTGGCGGGGCGACGTCATGCGCGCCAAGGCCAAGCTGCGCCCGGGCCAGATGCTGATGGTGAGCGTGGCGGGCACGCCGGGGGCGGAGACGGACGCCGAGGCCCTGGCCGACGACTACGCGCGGTGCGCCCGCTGGGCGGCGGAGGCGGGCGCCGACGTGATCGAGGTCCACCTGGCCTGCCCCAACGCCGGCGGCCAGCGCGTGGAGATGCTGTTCGAGAACGTGCCCCTGGCCACCTTCGTCGTCGACCGCGTCCGGCGCGCGGTGGGCCACCGGCCCGTCACGGCCAAGCTCGGCGCCACCCGGAGCCCGCGCGCCCTGCACGAGCTGGCCAGCCGGCTCGCCCCCCGGCTCGACGGGTTCGTCCTCGTCGACGGGCTCCAGCGCCGCGTCGTCAAGCCCGACGGCGCGCCGGCCTTCCCGGGGCCTGGACGCGAGCAGGCGGGCGTCGTCGGCGCCGCCCTCTGGGAGACCAGCCACGTCCAGCTGGAGGAGCTGATCGCCTGGCGCAAGGCCGGCGCCTGGAGCAAGGCCATCCTCGCGATGGGCGGGCTCACCACCGTGGGACGGCTGCGCCAGGCGCTGCAGGCCGGCGCCGACGCCGCGCTCGTGGCGACGGCCGCCCTCACCGACCCCCTGATCGCGGCGCGCTTCGTCCACGAGGCGGCGGCGTGACGGCCTCCCTCGCCACCGGCCTTCGGTGCATCGACTGCGGCGCCGGCTACCCGCTCGCCTACCGCCTCGAGTGCGCGGGGTGCCGGGGGCTGCTCGAGCTCGTGTACGACGAGGCCGCGCTGGCGCGGGTCGGCCCCGCCGCCTTCGCCGGCCTCGGGCTCTGGCGCTACGCCCCCGTGCTCCCCATCGCCGACCCGGCCCACCGCGTGAGCCTCGGCGAGGGGCAGAGCCCGCTCCTGGACTGCCCGCGGCTCGCGCGGGAGCTGGGGGTGCGGCGGCTCCTCGTGAAGTTCGAGGGTTCGAACCCGACCGGCACCGTCAAGGACCGCTCCTCGGCCACGGCGGTGTCGGCGGCCGTCCAGTTCGGCCACCGGGCGGTCTCCGTCGTGAGCTCGGGCAACGCCGGGTCGTCCATCGCCGCCTACGCGGCCCGGGCCGGCCTCCGGTCGCTGGTCTTCGCCTACGAGCGCGCCTCGGCGCCCAAGCTCCTGCACATGGCCGCCGCGGCGACGGACCTCGTGATCTACCAGGGGGTCTACGACGACCTGATCGGGCTCTGGGACCGGCTGGCGGCGGAGGGGCTGTTCTTCGACGGCGGCGCCTCGCGCAACGCCTGGAAGCACGAGGGCAAGAAGACGCTGGCCTACGAGATCGCCGAGCAGCTCGGCTGGCGGGCGCCCGACGTCGTGGTGGTGCCGGTGGCCGTCGGCGAGACCTTCATCGCCACCGCCCGCGGCTTCGCCGAGATGGCGCGCGCGGGGCTGATCCCGGTCGCCCCGCGGCTGGTCGCTGCCCAGGCCGCGCGGGCCAACGCGGTGGTGACGGCGTGCCGGACGGGCGGGCCCATCGTGCCGCAGCGGATCGGGTACACGGTGGCCGAGGGCCTGGCCGCGGGCGATCCCGGACGCAAGGGCGCGTGGACGCTCCGGCTCCTCCTGGCACAGGGCGGCGTGGCCGGCGACGCCGAGGACGAGGAGATCCTGGAGGCCCAGCGCCGGCTGGCGAGGACGGAGGGCATCTGGGCGGGGCCCACCGGGGTGGCCACGCTGGCCGTCCTCGGCAAGCTCTTAGCCGCCCGGGCCGTGGACCCCGAGCAGACCATCTGCGTGATCGTGAGCGAGACGGGCCTCAAGACCGAGGCGGCGCCGCCGAGCCGGGAGGGCCGCGCCTTCGACGAGGGCTCGCTGCGGCGGCTGGTCCTGTCGCTTCTCGACGGGGCCTCGCCGCGACGCCCCGCCTGAGACCTCCCCGGCCCCGACCGGTCAGTCGCCGCCGCCCGCCGGCCGGAGGCGGAGGCGGCGCGCCGCCAGCCGGGCCATCCGCGGGTCGCGCTCCACGCCGATGAACGCCCGGCCCAGCGCCCGGGCCACGAGCCCCACCGTGCCGGCCCCCGCGAAGGGGTCGAGCACCGCGCCCCGGCGGGCCGAGACCTCGAGCAGCCCCCGGATCACCGGCTCCGGGGTGGCGTCCCAGAGGCTCTCGGGATGTCCCCGCGGCAAGGGCAGCATCCAGCACAGCGTCGTGCCCCGGGGCGGCGCCAGGCGGCCGGCCCGGCGGAAGCGCAGCAGGTGGTTCACCCGGTTGTCCCAGCGCTCCCGCGAGCGCACCTCGGCCCACAACCCCTTGGCCTGCAGCCGCCAGCCCGCGCGCCGGAGCCTTGCCGTCACCAGGCCGTCCATGCCGACCCACTCGCTGCCGTCGTGGCGGTCCCCGACCACGAGCCAGAGGTCCCCCTCCGGCCGCAGCACCCGGCGCCACTCGCGCTCGAACCCGGCGACCAGCTCCCGGGCATAGCGCGCGGCCGCCTGGCGGCCCCGGCCCCGCACCCAGTAGGGGGGCGAGGTCAGGATGACGCCGACGCTTCTCGTCGGGACGGGGGTCAGCCGCCGGCTGTCGCCCGCGTAGAGCCGCGCACGGCCGTCGCGGCTCACGTAGCCCTTCACGGGCCGGCGTCCGGGATCCAGCGGCCTGCGGTGGGCCCGGTCAGGAGCCGCCGGCGTGGGGCCGCGCCCGCCTCAGGAGCAGCGGAACGCCCAGCACGGCCACGGCCACGGCGAGCACGCTCACGAGCTGGGCGACCCGGATCGAGCCCAGCATGAGCGGGTCCGTCCGGATGGCCTCGGTGAAGAAGCGGCCGACCGAGTAGAGCCCGAGATAGGTGAGGAAGAGCGCCCCGGGAGCCCGCGCCAGCCGGTCCCGGAAGACCGCGATCAGCAGCACGTACACGCCGAGGTCCCACAGGGACTCGTAGAGAAAGGTCGGGTGGAAGAAGTCGGCCTGGGAGTAGATCGCCGGGCGCTGGGCCGGGGAGATGAAGAGCTTCCAGGGCAGGTCCGTGGGCGTGCCGAAGGCCTCCTCGTTGAAGAAGTTGCCCCAGCGCCCGATGGCCTGTCCGAGGGCCAGGCTGGGCGCGGCGACATCGAGGTAGGTGCGGAGCGGCAGGCGCCGGAGCCACGCGTAGGTCCCCCCGACCAGCACGCCGCCGAGCACGCCCCCGTGGATGGCGAGCCCGCCCTCCCAGACGGCCAGGATCTTGACGGGGCTCCGCAGGTAGTAGTCGAGGTTGAACAGCACGTAGTAGAGCCGCGCGCCGACCAGGCCCCCCAGGAGGCCGAGCTCGGCGGCCTTCAGGAGCCGCTCGGGGTCCAGGCCCCGCCGCCGGGCGTCGCGATGGGCGAGCCAGAGGCCGAGCGCCATGGCCCCGGCCATCAGGATGCCGTACCACCGCACGGTGAGCGGGCCGAGCTGGAAGGCGATGGGGCCCGGGGAGCGAAACACCTACGGGTTCCCCGAGGGCAGCGGGGGGGTTCGCGCGTCGCCGTCCCCCCCGAGGGCGAATGATGCGACCGGCGGCGCCGTCGAAGGCACGTTCCCTTATACGGCCGGAGCGAGGCTCTGTCAAACAAAACAGCAATTTCCGGTCCTTTCTGTTGACACTCTTCGCGGCCGTCCGGTATGATCGCGAAAGGCGCTCACCCGCGGTCGTTTTCACCCACACAAGGAGCCTGGAGTGCCGGCACAAACCGCGTTTGGCGGTGACGTCGCGGACCTCATCGTCAACGCCGGGCCCCTCGCGAAGGGCGTCCTCGCTCTCCTGGCGCTGTTCTCGATCGTCTCCTGGGCCCTGATCGTGGAGAAGTGGTGGGAATTCCGGCGGGTCGCGCGCGAATCGGCCCGGTTCCTGCGCGTGTTCCGCGAGGCGCGCCGTTTCTCGATGGTCTACTCGGCCGCCAAGAAGCACCGCGAGAGCCCCCTCGGGCAGCTCTACGCGGCGGGCGCCCAGGAGGTGGCGGCGGCCATGGGGGGCGCGGAAGCGGCGGACCGCGCCTTCGAGGAGTCCGAGGACGGCGTGGGCGCCGAGTGTCTGGACAACATGACGCGGGCCATGCGCCGCACGGCGGCCGCCGAGGTGGCGCGGATGGAGCGCTACCTGCCGTTCCTCGCCACCACGGCGAGCGCGGCGCCCTTCATCGGGCTGTTCGGCACCGTGTGGGGGGTCATGAGCGCGTTCCACGGCATCGGCACCCAGGGCTCGGCGAGCCTGGCCGTGGTGGCGCCGGGCATCTCCGAGGCCCTCGTGGCCACGGCGGCCGGGCTGGCCGCGGCCATCCCGGCCGTGATCGGCTACAACTTCTTCATCAACCGGGTGAAGCACTGGGCCGTCGAGATGGAGGGGTTCGCGCTGGATCTCCTCAACCTGTTCGCCCGTCCGGGCTCCCGGGTGGCGCGCGTGGGGAGAGATGGCCATTAAGCTCGACTCGGCCGGGTCGGCCGAGGGCACGGGGTTCCGGATCGGCGGCACGCTCTCCGAGATCAACATCATCCCGCTCGTCGACGTGATCCTGGTCCTGCTCCTGATCTTCATGCTGACGGCGCCCCTGATGTACCGTGGGATCGACGTGAACCTGCCGAAGACGGCCGGCAAGCCCACGACGGTCGAGGAGCGGATGGTCCTCACTCTCACCAAGGACCGGACCATCTTCCTCAACGAGCGCCCGGTGTCGCTCGCCGCCCTGGAGCCGCAGCTACGGGCGGCGTTCCAGGACCGCCAGGACAAGACCCTGTACCTGCGCGCGGACCAGTCGCTGAACTACGGGTTCGTGGTGGAGACCATGGACCGCGTGCGGCGCTCCGGCATCGAGAAGCTCGGGATGGTGACGGAGCCGTCCAGAGCGCCATGATGTCGGCGAGCGTCGCCGGGCGCCTGCCGGCCCGCTCCCGGTCGCGCGCGCTGGGGCGGTCCTACCGGGTGGTGCCGCCGCCGCGACGCTGGCCGCTCCTGGCCCTCGGGGTGTCGGCGGGGGCGCACGTGGCGCTGGTGGCGCTGGTCGGCCTCGCCCTCATGTGGGGCCTCGGCGCGAAGCCCAAGACCTACATCGTGAACCTCGTCCCCTCCGTGGCCGCCGTGGGCGTGCCCACGGCGGCGCGGACGCGCCGCGCCGAGCCGACGCCCACCCCCGCGCCCAAGCCGCCGCCGCCCCGGGTCGCCGAGCCCCCGCGCCCGGCCCTGCCCCAGCCGGCGCCGCTTCCGCCGCGGGAGACGGCCCGGCTGCCGGAGCCGTCGCTGCCCTCCCGGACCCTCCCGCCTCGATCGGCGGCGCTCCGCCCGGGCGAGAAGGAGCTGCCGCCGCTGGCCTCGCCCGCGACCGCGCCGCGGCCCGAGCGCCGCGTGGACAAGCCGAAGGCGGCCGAGCCGCCTCCGCCGCCGGCGCCGGCGGCGGTCCAGGGCCAGCGCACGGGGTCCCCGACCGGCGCGGGCGCGCTCACGCTGGACGCCTCCGACTTCCCCCACGCCTGGTACCTGCGGCAGGTCCTGCAGAAGGTCCAGGGCGAGTGGCAGCGCCAGCCGCCCGTGAACGAGCCCGACCGCCGGCCCATGATCCTGGTGGAGATCCAGCGTGACGGCACCATCCGCCCGCCCAGCGTCGAGCAGACGTCAGGCAGCGTCTTCTACGACCAGGCGGCCCTGCGCGCCGTCGTGGCGGCGAGCCCCTTCCCGCCGCTGCCCCAGGACTGGTCACGGGTGTCGCTGCGCGTCATGTTCCGCTTCGAGCTGGAGCGGAGCTGAGGGTCATGGGTCGCGGGTCTCGGCGCGTCGCCGTCGGCCTGGCGCTGGCGGTGACGCTGGCGGCGCTCCTGCTTGCCCCGCCCCCGGCGCGGTCGCAGGCGCCCGACGTGCTGCTCAACGTCATCGCCAGCGGGGCCCGCAAGCTCAACATCCTCGTCCCCGCCTTCACGGTGGTCGCCGGCCCCGACGCCGAGGGCCTCGCGCGCTCGCTTCCGGACGTCGTCGGCAACGACCTCCGGTTCTCGGCGCTGTTCACGGTCGTGGCCGACCCCAGCCCGCCCCCGGCCCACAACCCCGCCGCGCTCAAGGAGCTGTGGACGGCGGCGGCGGCCGCCGGGGCTCACGCGGGGCTCCACGGCCTCCTGTCCCGGCGCGGCGACCGCGTCGAGGTCGAGATGCGGCTCTACGACCTCACCTCCCCCGAGCAGCGGCTCATCGCGTCCAAGCGGTTCGAGCAGCCGACGGCGTCGGCCCGGCGGCTCGCCCACAAGGTCGCCGACGAGGTCGTCTACCAGTTCACGGGCGAGCCGGGCGTCGCCGACACGAAGATCGCCTACATCAGTCGGGCCTCCGGGGCGCAGGAGGTCTACATGATGGACTACGACGGCGCCGCCGTGACGCGGCTCACGTCGAACCGGTCCATCGTGCTCTCGCCGGCCTGGAGCCCCGACGCCCGCTCCATCGCGTTCACCTCGTACATGGGCTCGGGCTACCCGGAGCTGTTCCGTCTGTTCCCGTTCGAGAAGCGCGCGCCCCAGCTCCTCGCCGGCTACAGCGGGATCAACACCACCCCCGCCTTCAGCCCGGACGGGCGCTCGGTGGCGCTGACGCTGTCCAAGGACGGCAACCCCCGGCTCTACCTCCTGACCCTGGCCACGGGCGCGGTGCGGCGGCTGACCAACCACGCCGGCATCGACACCGAGCCCACGTGGTCCCCGACCGGCCGCGAGCTGGCGTTCACCTCGGACCGGGCCGGACCGGCCCACATCTTCGTGGTGGACGCGGAGGGGACCAACGTGCGGCGGCTCACGTCTGCGGGCTTCAACACGCAGCCCCGCTGGTCGCCCCGCGGCGACGCCGTCGTGTTCACCTCGCGTCAGGGCAACCACGACCTCTGGGCCGTCGGCCCGGACGGCTCCACGCTGCGCCGACTGACCCAGGGGCCCGGCGACAACCAGAGCGCGTCATGGGCGCCGAACGGCCGTCACCTCGTGTTCCAGTCGAACCGAACGGGACGCTTCCAGCTCTACACCATGCTCGGGGACGGCTCGGAGCAGATGCTGCTCCCCGGCGCGTCCGGTGAGAGCACAAGTGCCGCTTGGTCTCCCCGTTTTCCGTGATAGGATTGGACAGACTTCAGGGGAGACGCACAACTGACGACAGAAAAAGGAGGGCTTGAGATCATGCCGCATCAACGGCGGAAGGTGTTCGTCGTCGCACCCCTGTTGCTCCTGACGCTGTTCCTCACGGGGTGTCCCAAGCGTCCCGCCACGACGGTAGCCTCGGCGCCCGCGCCCGGCCCGACCGCCGCGCCGACGCCGCCGGCTCCTGCGCCCACTCGGCCCACGCCGTCGACGGCGGCCCCGGCCACGACGCCGACCACGCCCAACCCGGGCGCGACCAGGCCTTCGCCCTCGCCGACGACGCCGGCCACGCCCACGCCGGCCGCTCCGCCGACCCGGCCCCCGGCTCCGGCGGAGTTCCGGGACAACCCGAACCTGAAGGACATCCACTTCGACTTCGACAAGTCCGACATCCGCCCGGGCGACGCCAAGATCCTCGACAGCAACGCGGCCTGGCTCAAGTCCAGCGCCGGCGACCTCGTGCTGATCGAAGGGCACTGCGACGAGCGCGGGACCAACGAGTACAACCTGGCCCTCGGCGAGCGGCGCGCCAAGTCCACGATGAACTACCTCGTGGCCCAGGGCGTGCAGGCCAACCGCATCACGATCATCTCGTACGGCGAGGAGCGTCCGACCTGCACGGAGAAGAACGAGGAGTGCTGGGCTCGCAACCGCCGCGCCCACTTCCTGACCAAGGCTCGATAGCCCGGCCGGGGACGCCGTCACCGACGAAGGGGAGCCTCGGGCTCCCCTTCGTGCTTCTGGTGGCCGCCAGCGCCGCGCTGGGGACCGGGGGGTGCGCCGGCGGTGCCGTCGAGCACGACGTGGCCGATCTGCGCCGCGACCTGAACACGGTCATGGCGACGAGCCAGCGGCTCCGCAGCGACACGGAGGCCCGGCTCGCCCAGGCGGAGCGGCGCAGCCGCGAGGAGTCGAGCGACGCCTCCCGGCAGGTGGCGGCGATGGGGCCTCGTCTGGACGGCCTCGCGCGGAGCATCGAGCGCCTCACCAGCCGGCTCGACGAGCTGTCCGGCCGGGTCGACGCGCTCCGGGAGGAGACGGCGCGCGCGGCCCGCGCCCGCGAGCCCGCCTCCCCGTCGGCGGCCCCCGCGGCCCCGCCGACGCCGGCGCCGCCGGCCTCGCCTCCGCCGGCCTCCCCGCCCGTCGCGGTCGCCCCCGTGACGCCGCCGCCCGCGGCGTCTCCGTCACCCGCGCCGGTGGCGCCCGCCGCACCGGCGCCGGTCAAGCCTCCGTCGCCGGCGAGGCCGCCGGCGGTGGCCGCTCCCGCCCCCACCGCCCCCCCACCCGGTCCCGCGCGCGGCCCGGCGGGGGCCCCCACGGCCGAGGAGCGTTACCAGGCCGCGTATCTCGACCTGAGCCGCGGGCGCTACCTCCTGGCGGCGTCGGGATTCCGGGAGTTCATCCGCCAGTACCCGGACTCGCCGCTCGCGGACAGCGCCCAGTACGGCATCGGCGAGGCGTACTTCAGCCTGGCCCAGGCCAGCGTGAGCCAGCGCCTGCCCGAGAAGGCGGCCGGCCAGTGGGAGCAGGCGGTGCAGGAGTTCCGCAAGGTGAGCGTCAACTACCCCCGAGGCGCCAAGGTGCCGACCGCGCTCTACAAGGAGGCCCTCGCGCTGGCCGAGCTGCGCCAGACGGACGCGGCCCAGGTGCGGCTCCGATACCTCGTGGAGAACTTCCCGCGGTCCGCCGAGGCCTCGCTCGCCAGGGAGAAGCTGGCCGCGCTGTCCCGGTAGGACGGGTCCGCCGCCCGGGGGGGCGGCGGGGGCGCGGCTACTGGGGCTCGGGCGGCGTGAACAGCCAGATGACGGTGAGGCTCCGGTCCGGGCTCGAGTAGACCATCACCGTGCGCTCCGGGTCGGGCGTCGAGACGTCGTGCACGACCACGGGGCCGGCCCATGCGGACGAGACCCGGCCGTCGTCGTCGACCGGCCAGAGCGACAGGGTGAGCACGAGCGCGGCGGCCAGCGCGCCGCTGAGCGCCAGGCGCGGGTGCCCCCACACGGGACGCCAGAACGGGAGCCACCAGGGGTCCCGCACGGCCGGCGGCGTCCCCTGCGCGATCCCGTGCCGCACCCCGCTCCAGAACCCGGTCCAGTCCGGGTCCGCCGGCTGCCGCGCGGCGGCCCTGACGAGGTCCCGGAGGGCCCGGAGCCTGGCGACCTCGGTGGCGCATCGCGAGCAGCCGGCCCGGTGGCGATCGATCCACCGGGCGACGCGGGGGGCGAGGGCACCGTCGGCGAGCGGGCCGAGGCGGGGGCGAACCCAGAGACAGAGGAGGCGTTGCATGGCGATCATCATACCCGATCGTGGGACGGGGCGGCTCGGGGGGATATTCCCCAGGGCCGGCGCGGGAACCTGAGTGGAGGAGGCGATCGTGCTCCAGGCGACGGGGTCGCCGGCCCTCGAGGCCCGGCTCGGGCTCGTGGACCCGGCCTGGGGAGGCCTCGTCCTGTGCCATCCCCATCCGCTGTACGGCGGGGACATGGATAACCCCGTCGTGATGCGCTGCGCCGAGGTGGCCCGGGAGGAGGGCATCGCGACGCTCCGCTTCAACTTCAGGGGCGTGGGCAGCTCCAAGGGGGCTCATGACGGGGGACGGGGCGAGATGGAGGACGTCGGCCTCGCCCTCGCCGCCCTCGGCGACCGGCTGAGCGGGCAGCCGGTGGGGCTGCTCGGCTATTCCTTCGGCGCCTGGGTGACGGCCCGCCTCATGGCCGAGCGCCGCCCCGCGCGAGCCCTGGGCCTGGTGGCGCCCCCCCTGGCCCTGATGCCGCTGCCCGCCCTGGACCCGTCGGCGTCCCGGCTCCTGGTCGTCGCCGGCACCCGGGACACCTACTGTCCGCGGGGCGACCTCGAGCGGCTCGCCCGCGATCTGGCAGGCGCCCAGGTGGAGCGCGTCCAGGAGGCGGACCACTTCTTCTTCGGCAAGCTCTTCCCCCTCGGCGAGGTCGTGCGGGCGTGGCTCCGGAGCTGGGCGGGGCCTACGGGCGGGGCAGGCGCGGCGGGGTCGCCGTCCCGGCCGACAGGATGACGCGGATGCCCTCCTCGACGCTGAGGCCGGTGGGCACGACATCCTCCCGGGGCAGCAGGATCACGTCGCCCAGGTAGAGGTTGTTGGTGGGCACGAACACCGTGACCATCTGCCGCTTGCCCTCGGACCCCTCCACCAGCACCTCGGCCGTGACGAACCCGAACACGTACTCGCCCTTGCGGGGATGCTCGGCCAGCACGACCTCCTTGAACGAGCTGCGCTTCTCGGGCGAGAAGGACCCGAGCAGCTGCTTGATGGACGGGTAGATGTTGCGGAACACGGGCACGTGCACGAACAGGCGCTCGACCCAGGCGATGATGCGCCGCCCCACCACGTTGGTGGCAACGGTGCCGATGAAGAAGATCAGCAGGATGGCGGTGAGGAAGCCGAGCCCGGCGATGCGCCGACCGAAGACCTGCTGGTACACGGGGGCGAAGAACTCGTCGATGGCGTCCCAGAACACGTACAGGAGCCAGGAGGTCGCGATGGCGGGAACGGTGACGAAGAAGCCCGTGAGGAACCGTACCTTGAACCAATTGCGCACGGTTCCAGACCACATGGCGGCCAGATGAGACCATACGGCCCCGGGCAAGTCAAGGAACTGACCGGCCGCGTGGCCCTCGTGACGGGGGGCGCCGTGCGCGTCGGGCGAGCCATCGCGCTGGACCTGGCGCGCGCGGGGGCCGACGTGGCCATCGGCTATCGCCGGTCCGCCGACGCCGCCCGGCGGACGGTGGCCGAGATCCGGAGCCTCGACCGCCGGGCCGTCGCGGTGCGGGCCGACCTCGCGCGGCCGGCCGAGGCGCGGCGGCTGGCCGTGGAAGCGGCGCGGCGCCTCGGCGGCCTCGACATCCTGGTGAACAGCGCGGCGATCTTCGTGCGGACGCCCTTCCTCTCGACGACGCCGGCGGAGTTCGACCGCGTCCTGGCCGTGAACCTGCGGGGGGCCTTCTTCTGCGCCCAGGCGGCCGCGCGCATCATGCGCCGTCGCGGCCGTGGCCGCATCATCAACATCGCCGACGTGGGCGCCGAACGCGCCTGGCCGGGCTACGTGCCCTACGGGGTCTCCAAGGCCGGCCTCGTGATGCTCACCCGCGGGCTGGCCGCCGCGCTGGCGCCCGCGGTCCAGGTCAACGCGGTGGGCCCGGGCGTGGTGCTGCTGCCGGCGGGCTTCCCCCGCGCCTCGGCCCGGGCCCTGGCCCGGCGCCTGCCGATGGGGCGGCACGGGAGTCCCGCCGACGTGGGGGCGGCGGTGCGCTTCTTCGCGACGTGCCCGGACTACATCACGGGCCAGGTCCTCTA
>Ga0187892_10003174_pt1 | contig 30614 bp, 25 predicted proteins | sample MA1701073metaG_FD_139345 | JGI IMG/M metagenome (GOLD analysis project Ga0187892, IMG submission 139345) | Bio-ooze microbial communities from a basaltic lava cave in the Kipuka Kanohina Cave System on the Island of Hawaii, USA - MA170107-3 metaG ...
CGACCACCAGACCGGTGTGCACGCCCATGCGGACGGCGAGCGCATGATCACGCATCCGTGGCACGCGCTCCTGGACGCGTGCGTTCAATACCTGGAGGTTGACCAACATGCCCAGACCAGCGGTGATTGCCCGTACCGGGTCGTCCTCGTGCGCCTGCGGATAGCCGAAGTACACGAGGACGCCGTCGCCGAGGTACTTGGCGACGTGCCCGTCAAAACGTTCGACCTGCTCGTCGACCATTTCGTAGTACGTGCGGACGACCTCGCCCATTTCCTCGGGATCGAGACGCGACGCGAGCTCGGTCGAGCCGACCAGATCGCAGAAGAGCACGGTGAGCTGGCGGCGCTCCCCTTCGGGGCGGGGTTCGGGGTGCGGGGTGCGGGGTTCATCTCCTGAACCCCGCACCCTGGACCCTGAACCCTGCACCTCAGCGCCACAGCCGCCACAGAACTTTTCGCCGGGCTCATTCGCGGCCCCACACGCAGCACACAATGCGGCGAGCGCGGCTCCGCATTCCGCACAGAAGCGGCGCCCGGCACGGTTGTCGTGGTTGCAGGACGGACAGTACGTAGAGTGTCTTCTCCCCCGCGCTGTCTACCAACGTGGCGCAGGCGTCTGCAAACAGGGCAGTACTACGCAACGCTCGGAAGCGTGCTCGTCGCTCGTGGCTCGTTGCTCGTGGGTCGTGGCTCGTCGCGTCGGAGGATGCATTCCCGAGGCTACTCGAACGAGGTTGGTGGACTTGTCCGCCGAAGCTTTAGCGAAGGCGGAGGAGGGCATGTCCGCCGCAGCCTTCTTAGGCGGACTTGTCCGCCGAAGCTTCCGAGCGAAGGCGGAGGAGGAAAGGAGTCGAACCTTCCGTCCGGCGCAAGCCGGACCGCGCGGTTTTGAAGTGCGTCAGCAGGCGTCCGCTGGGTGTCGCTACCTGCTGCAGCGTCCGCAATTCGCGCCGTTTTGAGCCGACTTTGTCCGCTCGCTGCTGCTGTGTGATGCAGCGCGATGTCGAGTTCGTTTGCAAATGGTTAGCAATTTTTCGCCTTGCCCGACTCCCGGTTAGCGCACCGTGCTTATGGGAGTTTGCCGACTAGTCCAAGGAACGCGTCCAGACCTTGTTGGACGAATCCCTGAGTACGCGGCGTCTGGTCAATGAGGAGATAGACAAGCAAATTGCGAAACACCCACAGCCTTCTGGCCTGGATCAACTTCCCAACTCCCACGATGTTCGGAATCCCGTTGCCACTAGCGTACAGGATCTGATTTCTCAGATTGGCTCTGTCCTCGAGCAATTTCTGCACTGACTTCACATTTTGTGCGCTCGCGATGTCGCGCATCTGTTCCAAATAGTCGTGGAGCTGTCCATTGCGACTGACCGTGAAGTCGAGCGGAGGAATCGGCCTGCCCCATTTCTTCGATTTGCCATCGGGGACTCCAACGAGGACACCAAACCGCGGCGGCGACTGCTTCTCGTCTAGCTCCAACTTGGATGCAAATCCCTCCTTGGTAGCAAGAGCAAAGATTTTCGCCACTGCCATGAAGAAAGGGATGATCGCGTTCTTATGAAGATGATTGCGAGGGTTCAGTCTTTCTGAGTTCCCGTACTGCAGTCGGCGAACGGACCGGAAGATCGCCGTCGCTGCTTCCTCTTCCGCCGTAAGCGCGTGGAAAGCAGCCATCTCTGGGTCGATTCTTCTGAGCTTCCAAGCCATCAAGAGATGTCTGACAGCACTTCGCGCTGCATGCTTCCCCGGAGGATGCGAGGCGAGGATGCCTTCACAAACCTTCACTTCGTAGTCGGTTAGGCGCATGCGATCACGACCGAGCACCCGTCCTCCTATGATACCTTTGAGAACTCGATGCTGAGAACTTGTCGATCTGCGCGGCATGACTGCGGGATCTTCGATGGATACTAGGCGATAGCCTCACCACACAGTAGCTCTGCCTGCTCTAGCACCGTCTGCGTTGCCTTCTCCTGCTTATCCGGTGGGTAGCCGTACTTGCGGAGTATCCGCTTCACGAGGACGCGAAGCTGGGCGCGGACGTTCTCTCGTAGCGTCCAGTCGATCGTCACGTTCTTGCGGACGGTCTCGACGAGTTCGCGCGCGATGGTTCGGAGGGTTTCGTCGCCGAGTACCTTCACGGCGCTGTCGTTGGTTTCTAGCGCGTCGTAGAAGGCGACCTCCTCTTCCGACAGTCCGAGCTTCTCGCCCCGGGCGTTGGCCTCGCGCATGTCCTTCGCGAGTTGGATCAGCTCCTCGATCACCTGCGCCGTCTCGATCGCCCGGTTTTGGTACTTGCGGATCGCTTGCTCGAGGAGTTCCGCAAATGAGCGGGCCTGGACAACGTTGCGCTGGCGGCGAGTTTTGATATCTCCCTTCAGCAACTTCTGGAGGAGTTCGACGGCGAGGTTGCGTTGAGGCATGCCGCGTACCTCGGCGAGGAACTCGTCCGACAGGATCGAGATGTCCGGTTTCTTGAGACCCGCTGCAGCGAAGATGTCCACGACTTCTTCCGACATCACCGCTTTCGAGATGATCTGTCGAATTGCGTGCTCCACCTCCTCGTCCGACTTGCGTTCGCCGGGAGTGCCCTTGGCCAGAACGGCCCGCACGGCCTGGTAGAAACCTACCTCGTCACGGATCGCTAACGCCTCGGGGTGCGGCACAGCGAGCGCAAAAGCCTGCGACAGCTCCGTCACCGCGCGCAGCAGCCGCACCTTGCCGTCTTCTTGCTCGAGGATGTGCTCCTGGGCCGCGGGGAGGAGGGACAAGCGGTCCTGCGGTGTGCCCGTGGTCCACCGCGTCCAGTCGAAGCGGTGGAAGAGCCCCCGGCAGACCTCAACCTTCTCCAGCATCACCGCAACTGCCTCAGCCTGATCGAGCGCTGTTCTGCCCTCGCCACCGGCTTCGGTGTAGGTCGCAAGCGCCTGCTTCAGTTCGTCGGCAAGTCCCAGGTAGTCCACCACAAGTCCGCCGGGCTTGTCCTTGAAGACACGGTTGACCCGCGCGATCGCCTGCATGAGGCCGTGGCCGCGCATCGGCTTGTCCACGTACATCGTGTGCAGGCTCGGCGCGTCGAAGCCGGTGAGCCACATGTCGCGCACGATTACGATGCGGAAGGGGTCCTTCGCGTCGCGGAAGCGCTGCGCCAGTGCCTCGCGCCGTGCCTTGTTGCGAATGTGTGGCTGCCAGTCGAGCGGGTCCGACGCCGAGCCGGTCATCACCACCTTTAGCGCCCCGGCATCGTCTCCTTCGCCGTGCCAGTCCGGCCGCAGCGCCACCAGCTCCCGGTACAGTTCCACGGCGATTCGGCGGCTCATCACCACCAACATCGCCTTGCCTTCCATCGCCTCGCAGCGCTTCTCGTAGTGCTCCACCAGGTCACGGGCGATGAGCTTCAGGCGCTTCTCGGCACCAACCACGGCTTCGAGCTGCGCCCACTTGCTCTTGAGCTTCTCCTTGCGCTCGACCTCTTCGCCTTCGGTCGCTTCCTCGAACTGCGGATCGATGCGCGGCTTCTCCGCCTCCGAGAGCTCGAGCTTGGCCAACCGGCTCTCGTAGTAGATGGGCACGGTGGCCCCGTCGGCAACGGCGCGCTGGATGTCGTAGACGCTGATGTAGTCGCCGAACACGGCGCGCGTATTGGCGTCGGCCTTCTCGATCGGTGTCCCGGTGAAGCCGACGAACGAGGCGTTGGGCAGCGCGTCGCGCATGTGCCGCGCGAAGCCGTCGATGAAGTCGTACTGGCTGCGGTGCGCCTCGTCGGCGATGACCACGATGTTGCGCCGCTCCGACAGCACGGGGTGCCGGTTTGCCCCTCGTAGCCTTGGCGAAGAGGGGCCGCCTTTCTCCTCCGGGAAGAACTTCTGGATGGTCGTGAAGATCACGCCGCCGGAAGCGACCTTTAGCTTTTCGCGCAGGTCGGCGCGGTCGGCAGCCTGCACCGGCGGCTGGCGCAGGAGATCGCGGCAGCGCGCGAAGGTGCCGAAGAGCTGGTCGTCCAGGTCGTTGCGGTCGGTGAGGACGACGATGGTCGGGTTCTCCATCGCCGGATGCAGGATGACGCGACCGGCGTAGAAGGCCATGGTCAGGCTCTTTCCGGAGCCCTGGGTGTGCCAAACGACGCCGACGCGCCGGTCGCCGACATCGCCCCCGTGTCGCGCGCCGTTTCCGTATTTCCCCATCGGGTCGGCGACCAGGTCGAGGTTCAACTCGGGCGCCGCCCTCAGGGTCTCTTCCACGGCGGCATTGACGGCGTGGTACTGATGATACCCAGCCAGGATCTTTGTGATCTTGCCGCCGCCGGCGTCGTCGAAGGCGATGAAATAGCGCAGGAGATCCAGAAAGCGGCGTTTCTCGAAGACGCCTTCCAGCACCACCTGAAGCTGCGGCATCGTGGACGGCGCATCTTTGCGGCCGGCGATGGTGCGCCACGGCTTGAACCACTCCTTGCCCGCGCCGAGCGCCCCGATGCGTGCTTTCACACCATCGGAGACGACGAGCGCCGCGTTGGTGGCGAAGAGCGCCGGGATCTGGGCCTGGTAGGTCTGGAGCTGCCGCCAAGCGGACCAAACGGTTGCGTTTTCCTCCGCCGCGTTCTTGAGCTCGATGACGGCGAGCGGTAGGCCGTTCACGAAGAGCACCACGTCGGGCCGGCGCGTGTGCTGGCCTTCGGACACGGTGAACTGGTTCACCGCCACCCAGTCGTTGTTCTCCGGGTCGTCGAAATCGATGACGCGCGCCTGATCGCCGGCGATGGAGCCATCGGAGCGGCGGTACTCCACGGTCACGCCGTTGACGAGCATACGGTGCGCCGCGCGGTTGCGCTCCAGCGGGGACGGCGCCTCGAGCCCCGTCAGTTTACGGAATGCATCTTCGAGCGCTTCCGCTGGCAGGGCCGGGTTCAGGCGTGCGAGCGATCGGCGCAGCCGGCCTTCGAGGATGACGTCGCGATAGTCCGGATCCCCGCGCTCGGCGCCGAGCTCGCCTGCCGCGATGGCGGGACCGTGCTTGATCTCGTAGCCGAGAGCCTCCAACCAGGCGAGGGTGGCGTCCTCGACGACGGATTCGGTGAACCTACCGTTAGCCACTGAGCTTCCTTCGACTCGTTGCCCGGTATCGCTCCGGGTTTTCCTTCACCAGAGTCACCTCGTACCGCCGACGGTCCAGCACCTCCAGAAAGCCCATCTCGTGGCCGGCCGTGACGGTGATCTTGCCCTTCGACTGCGCGACCACAACGCCAGTGTCTTTGCAGAGCCTCTTCAGTAGGGCCTTATCGATGTTCTTGGTCTCTGCGTCTCCTCGAATAGAGGCGAGATATCGCGCCGCGCGCGGATGCTCTCCGGCGAATGCCTCAATACCGTCGAGCTCTACGAATGAGAGATCCTTCCGGATTGCCTTAATGTTCTCTGGCACAGCATCCAAGATCGCCTGCTGGAGCTTGCCCGCAAACTCGAAGCCGCTCGGCCGCAGGATGTGTACGTTGGCCGAATCGACGAGGAGATCGAAGTCGCTATCGAGCTTGAACACGCTGTCCTCGATCAGTTTCAGAGAGTTCGAAACGATCCGGATTAGGCGCTTCCTCAGGACCCCCTTGAACTGCGATGCACGACGAAGACCCGTCAGGCGCCGCCTCTTGTCGTCCGTCAAGCGTACGAAGTAGCAGAACACGTTGCTCGGTTCGTCTAGCGCATCCCCATCAATGGTAAGACTCGTCGCCTCGTGCAGCTGCCGCATGGAGGACGCCATTTGGTCCTCCAGCGGGAGGGTGAGGTACTCCGTGCTGCCGTGCTTCTCGGACGGCTGGTACTTGGCCGGGCCGCCCTCGTCCGCTTGCATCGCGTCCCAGGTTGCTTCGACCATCTCGCGGAGCACGTCCTGCACCCCCAAGTCCACCGGAACCGCGACAAACGTTTGCCCGTTCCCGTCCTCCCGACCGACTCCGAACTCTGTGACCGTTACGTTTGTGAGAGCGAAGTCCAACCTCATGATCCGGCCTCCAAATACACCGTGTCGCTCAGGCGGTAGGCGACGATCCGATCGCCAGAAGTCAGACTGACGCGGGCGGTGATTAGAGCTTGGCTCGTCTTCCCGGTCAGCGGATTGCCGTCCGCCGGCGGGTAGACGGTGAACACACGCAGGCCGCGCGCTGCGAAGATAAGGTTCATGTAGTGCAGATTCAGGTGCCAGAACAGGAACACGATGAACGCTAGGGCCGCGATGGTCGCGCCGAAGTCGCGCCAGGTGCCGATATCCTCCGAGTAGAACGGAAGTAGCATCGCGAAGAGATACACGAGGATGTGATCGCGGTGGTCGTCGGCGGCCCCGACTGTGAGTTCTCGCTTGTCGGCTTGTTTCTTGGCTGCATGGATGCGCAACCAGAGAAAGGCGTTAGGTACCACAACCATCAGCGCGCAGAATCCGATGAACCAAGGATCCGGAACGAGGCTGTTCCCGCGGATAGCCCAGAGAACGAACAGCGGCGAGATGCTGCTCAGCACCATTAGCAGCCGGGCCGCCTTGAGGCCTTCACTGCGCGTCTTGGTCATGAGGCCGCGGTCTCAACCAGCTTCCCCGCGCTCTTTAACCTGCAGCTCGCCGGAGATGAGTTTGGGGGTCTCGTTCATCCGCCGGTTCAGCTCGATCTTGTCGTCCAGCGTGCCGAGGATGTGGGCTATGGCGCGTTGTTCCGGGAGCGGCGGCAATCGAAATCGAAAGTCGTACTGCTGCGAGATACTGACGTAGTCAGCAACCATCGCCCCATGCGTCTTTACTCCGTTGAGAGCTGATTGAAACTCATGGCTGCGAATAAGGTAGAAGATGAATCCAGGATCGAGGGCCGTCCGATCCGTCACACGCCAATACGCAACCTGCGGCGCGAAAACGACCGCTGGTTGTCCCGGTCGAAGTCGACCCGCTCTGCCGACGGTCCCCTTCGTGATGAAAGCAGCGTCTTCGGGTTCGGTGAGCTTCGCGCGAACACGTTCCAGCAGCTCCGGTCTGATGTGGTCTTCGGTGTTTGTATTGATCCAGCCGTCGCCGATGTCACCGCCGCGAACAAACGGCACACCTTCCCGGCCCAGTTCTTCGTTGCGTACGCGGTAGCCGTCAGAGATCAACAGCGCTCCCTCACTGACGAGATCGCCTATTCGGATGTCCCGCCACTCATCCGTCATACCCAAGCTCCTTTAGGTTGGCGGCAATCGCGGCATCGAGCTTCTCGGTCTGGGTTAGCTGCGCGCACGGCGTCGCGACGAGAAATCTCATCCCTAACCTCGATCCGACCCACGATGGAACCCGATCCGCTTGCGCGATGGGGCTGGCGGCGCCATCAGCTCGCGGATAGCCTGGAAAACGACCTTGAACTGAGCATCGTACTTCCGTTCAAGCTCATCGAGCCTGCGGCCGAGCTCGGCATGCGTCAGCGCGAGCTCCCGAAGCTGCACGAAGGCACGAACGACCTGGATGCTCGCCTCGACAGCCACACGGCTGCGGAGCACGTTGGCGAGCATCACGGCACCGTGCTCGGTGAACACATATGGAAGGTATTTCCGGTGCCGCCCGCGCCCTTTCTTTAAGGTCGCGTTTTGCGACCTTAGAGCCATGTCATCCTTTGACGCCGCGATTTGCGACTTCAAACGTGCCGCCTCGTCGGCGGTGAGAACGAACATGAAGTCGTCGGGGAACCGATCCCGGTTGCGCTTCACCTGCTCGTTCAGCCGCTTCGTCGTGACGCCGTAAAGCGCCGCGAGATCCGCGTCGAGCATGACCCGGCGTCCCCGAACCTCGTGAATGGCCGATGCGATCCGCGCCAGCGGCAATGCCGACTTACCCGCCATACCCAAGCGCCTTCAGGTTGGCGGCGATGGCGGCGTCGAGTTTCGCTGCTTCGGCCTGCTGCTCGCGCAGCGTCGCCGTGAGGCGCTTCATCTTCTCTTCGAACGGCTCGCCGTCGTCCTCCTGCGCCTCGGCACCGACGTAGCGGCCGGGGGTGAGCACGTGGCCGTGCTTGCGGATTTCGTCGAGCGTGGCGCTCTTGCAGAAGCCGGGCACGTCCTCGTACTTGGCCGCGACCGCTTTGCCGTCGCTCAGGACAGGCCTGTCTCCACGCCACGCGTGGTAGGTGCCTGCGATGCGAGCGACATCCTCAGGCGTCAACTCGCGGTGCACACGGTCCACCATCGTGCCGAGCTTGCGCGCGTCGATGAACAGCGTTTGCCCGCGCCGGTCGCGAAAGCGGCCGTTCTTCCGACCGCGCGCGAGGAACCAGAGGCACACGGGGATCTGTGTCGAGTAGAAGAGCTGCCCGGGCAGCGCCACCATGCAGTCCACGAGATCGTCCTCGATGATGGCCTTGCGGATCTCGCCCTCGCCGGACTGGTTCGACGACATCGAGCCGTTGGCGAGCACGAAGCCGGCAATACCGCTGGGCCCGAGGTGATAGAGGAAATGCTGCACCCACGCGAAGTTGGCGTTGCCGGGCGGCGGCGTGCCGTAGACCCAGCGCTTGTCGTCCTTCAACAGGTCGCCGCGCCAGTCGCTGTCGTTGAACGGCGGGTTGGCCAGGACATAGTCGGCCTTCAGATCGGGATGGCGGTCGTTGTGAAAGCTGTCGCCGTGCGCGATCTGCGCATCGATGCCTCGGATCGCGAGGTTCATCTTCGCTAACCGCCACGTCGTGTAGTTCGACTCCTGGCCGTAGATGGAAACATCGCCGAGGTGGCCCGCGTGGGCTTCGATGAACTTCTCGCTCTGAACGAACATGCCACCCGAGCCACAGCAGGGATCGAAGACCCGTCCCCTATAGGGCGCGAGCATCTCGACCAGAATGCGCACGACATGGGTCGGCGTGTAGAACTGACCGCCCTTCTTGCCCTCTGCACTCGCGAACCGGGAGAGGAAGTATTCGTAGACGCGGCCGAGCGTGTCCTTGGCGCGCTCGGCAGGGTCACCGAGTCCGATATCGCTCACCATGTTGATGAGCTGACCGAGCCGCTCTTTGTCGAGGCCCGGGCGGGCATAGTCCTTGGGCAGCACACCGACGCCATCCGGCTTGAGCGAGGGGTTGTCGCGCTCGATAGCGGCCATGGCGTCGTCCACGAGCTTGCCGATCGTGGGTTGAGGTGCGTTCGCCTTGAAGTGGGACCAACGCGCCTCCTTCGGCACCCAAAAGATGCTCGCCGCGCGGTACTCATCCGGGTCTTCGGGATCGGCACCCTCGCCGCGCTGGGCCTGGAGTTCGCCGTGCTTGGCCTCGAAAGCGTCAGAGATGTACTTGAGAAAGATCAGGCCGAGGACGACGTGCTTGTACTCGGCCGCGTCCATATTGTTGCGCAGGGCATCCGCCATCTCCCAAAGCCGAGCTTCGTAGCCAATGGTAGCCGCGCTGCCGCCATTGGGCGTTTTCTTTTTCGGCATCCAAGACCCCCGCGTGACTAGGCTGTACGTTCCCCAGCGTGGATTGCGCTCTTGATGCTACAGTAGGGGAATCAAGGCAAGTCCGATTTCGTGGCCGAGCCTGCGGGGAATGAAAGCGCCTATGCTCGCCCCCTCAGCGCTGGGCGGCTTCCCGCTTTCGAATCACCTCTTCCACAATGCGGCTTATGTCGGTGTCCCGATTCGGAGTTATCCCCTCAGCCTTCAGATATGCACGATTTCTCGTTGCCGCTCCGGTGGAACTGTGCCGTAGCTCAAGAATGTTGTCATGACCTGCTCGTGCCCAGGTTTTGGCTCCACGCTTTGACCTCCTCCGGAGTGCGGGCGAGCTGCTGACCGAACCGGGCGAGCGTCTTTCGAAAGCTGTGCGGATTGAAATATTGTAGGCCAGCGTGTTGGAATGCGTTCCTGAAGACCTGGCGGATCGGGGCTGCGCTCGACCAATGCTTGCGATCGACGCCAGCCGCGACGAAGTGGCGGTTCTCGTCTTGCCCGATCTCGAAAAAGCCCGCCGACGGTAGATCAACGATGGGAAATGCACGAGAAGCCATTATCTAAGCGGACTCGCACCGACCCATGATTTCGAAATCTGCTCGATTAGTGCCGCGCGATTGGTCGGGTCTTCCACTTCGCTAACCATGAACACCTTGTTGCCCGCATCCTTGATTGAAGCTCCGATGTGCCAGCATCGCGTCCCATCTAGGACAAGGAATCTGTCGTGAAACACCGTCGCCGTTCGCACCTCAAGGGTCTTGTCTGGATTTTGACTCTGCCATCTCTGGCATTCTAGCCCGAAGTCCTTCGGGCACTTCATGGTGAGGACGCGAAGCCTCATGTTCGGCTTGGCTGTCGCGTTCAGCATTACGAGAACTGAGCCATCAACATACGGATCGATCAGGTCGATCGAAGTGACGCCCTGTTTCAGGAGCTCACGGATCTGGACATACGCATCGTGGTGACTGCCGTCGGGAAAGAAGAGTTCACGCACACTGCTACCGACAGCGGCAAGCGACTTCTCACGCAGCTCCCACCCAATCTGGCGGAGCGCCTGGGTGATGTCATCCCCGAGATCACGCCGTGCGAGTTCCGATGCTACGATGAACGCGACTCGAAGGCGGTCATCATCGGATGCCAGAGCTTCGTTCGTCGAGTCCTGCTCCTCGGTGAGAGTCCAATCAACGCGCAAGCCTGTGCGGTCGATAATGTCGGGAACATCACGAGACCGTGGTCGCGAGAGAAAACTTCGAAGTACCCTCCAGGGGTCGAGTTCATCTTTTGTCATCGTGCCGCGCGAAAGTGTCGTATTTCGACCGTGCTCTCTCGTGCGGTCATCGCGTAGGGAGCGTCCGAAGCAGCGCGGTCGCGCGCCGAGCCTGATCTATTGAGTATCCCTGCTGATTCCACGCTTGCGGATGATAGATTCCGATTGCCGGTCTTTGATCGAACGCCATCTGCCAGCCTTCCTGCACCGCGTCGTATTTGTGTGTGTCGCTTAGATCCTTGAGCACCTCGGTTCCCCAGGCGCTGGCGATAAGTACCCTAGAGGGCTGCACGTCTTCCAAGATCAAGCGGAACTGCTCGCGCGCAGGCTCTTTGTCGCGGGCGCCGGGCCTTTCGAATTTGCCACTAGGTCGTCGGCCCATTAGTCGCGGAACCAGATTGGAGAAAGCGTGTGCATCCCAGAAGGCCACAGACTCCAGGACTGCGCCATCGTATACAAAACTGGAGCGCAACGCCCTGAATGTGGAATCGTCCTGGAGGCGTTTCTCCTCCACGTGCCTGATGATGAAATTGTGGGGCCACTCGGAATCTGGGTGTGCTCGCCACCCAGTGATGCCGGATGTTTCGTCACCCTTTGGACAGCTTTCGCCCAGAATCAGAGTTCCATTGAAGCCGGGTGGCTTCCAAGGGTTGAAGAACGGATTTCGCATTGCTTCCCCCTCTCGACGAGTCGTCAGACAAATGTCGCTACGGAAACCTCAGCCGTGTTAGCAATTGGTTAGCAGAATCGAGAGCGAATTGGTCGAGGCGACCTGGGCAATGTCCGTCAAGCTTGGGGCAAGTCGCTGATCTAACTAGATTGGCGGAGGAGGAAGGGAGTCGAACCCTCCGGCGACCTTACGGCCGCCCACGCGGTTTTGAAGACCGGGGAGGCCACCGGGCCCCATCCTCCTCCTCGTGGCTCGTTGCTCGTTGCTCGTGGCTCGTTGCTCGGGGCTCGTGGCTCGTTGCTCGGGGCTCGTGGCTCGTCGCTCGTTAGGAGATTTTGCTGATCAGGCGTCTTAGCATCCGTCCTTCGTGGTCGATCTGTTCGACGATCCTCGCGCGCTCCTCCTCGCCGAGATAGCCGAGGTCCTTGCTGACCTCCACCTGGGTCTCCAGCTCACCACATGAACCGAGAGCGACGTGCAGAAACTGGCGGTACTCCTTGTTGTGCTGCCGATTGAAACCTTCAGCGCTGTTCGAGGGAATCGAAACGGCGGCGCGCCGCATTTGAGCACTCAGCCCGTAGGTTTCGTCCCGGGGGAAGCCCTTTGTGCTGTTGTAGATCTCAACAACGATGCGCTTTCCCAGTATCCATACATCAAGATCCCTGAAGCTCCTGACAGGCATCGCAGCCTCCTGTGGTCTCCGTGTCTATCCGAAGGACGAGCTACGAGCGATATGCCCCGATCCCTCCTACACGAGCCACGAGCGACGAGCCACGAGCTACGAGCGACGAGCTACGAGCCACGAGCTACGAGTCCCACTCCGAGAGGACGAAACGGATCGCTTCCTCCGCCATTCCCAAGCCGGCGAGGTGTCCGCCGCTGGGGTCGCGAATGAGTCGAGATCCCGGCACGAGACGGGTCAGGTGCTCGGCGTGCTCCGGCGGCACCAGGTTGTCGTCGTCACCCTGCCAGAAATGAATCGGCACCTTGATCTCGCGGACCGAAAATCCCCACGGGCGCGAGAACAGAATCAAGTCGTAGAAGAACGACCGCAGGTTGTCCTGGCTGCCGAGCATCATGTCCTCGATGAACGTTTCGCGGATCGCACGGTCGCCCAACACGCGTTTGTCACCTTCCGGCGCAAACCTGACGTAGAGGTCGAAGGCATGGTCCGACAGCGGACGCAACGCCTGCACCGTGCGCGTGAACATTTCGCCGAGCGGCTCGCGCAACAGCGTGATCAACGGCTCGAACGCCACCGCCAATCGCACCGCGCCGCCGGGTGCCGCTTCCGGTCCGCACGTCGGCGCCACACCGCCGAGCACGGCGCCCGCAACCACACGGTCCGGAAACGCATGCGCGCACGCCAGCGCGTACGGTCCGCCTCCCGACAATCCGGCGAGACCGAAGCGATCGACGCGCAACAGATCGGCGAGCTCGTCGACGTCGTCGGCCCATTCCGATATCGCCCGGTAGAGATGCGGCGTCGACTTGCCGACGCCGGGGCGCTCGACGCCGATGACGCGCAAGTTTTCGCTGCGCGCCAAGCGGCGCGCCGCCGGCGGCACCTGGCGGCGCGCCCCGGGTGTCCCGTGGAACCAGAAGATCGTCCGCCCCTCCGCAGGCCCAAACTCGGCGACGCCGAGCTTGCGCCCGCTCGCCAGCTCGACGGCGTGCTCGCGCTCGGGTGGGCCGTGGTGAACTGTTTCTTTTTCCCTGCGAACGCCGCGTTTGGATGACATCTCTTTACTCAGCTCAGTCGGAATTTGCCGCGAAGAGGCCGAAAAGGCTTTTGCGCATTTTGCGCCTCTTCGCGGCCATCAAATTTTGACGATGGCCGGCAACATGTCGAGCAGGTCGCTCAGCTTGCCGATGCACCGGCAGTCGATCTTGCCGGGATAGCGGCCGAGGGTATCGAGCAGCACGGCTTCAAGCCCCGCACGGCGGGCGCCGACGACGTCGATCGCGAAGACATCGCCGACGTACATCGCCTCCTCGGGGTGCGCGCCCATCCGCTCCAACGCGATCTCGAAGATGCCCGGGGCCGGCTTCTCGACACCGACGACGTGGGAGTCGACGACGGTCGCAAAGTATCGGTACAATCCGCGGCGCTCGAGGTCGCCTTCGATGCGGCCATCCGCGTTCGAGACGACGCCGAGTGAATAGCCGCGGCGGCGCAATTCGGTGAGCGCATCGACCGTATCGTCGGCAATGACGCGCCAGAGACAGTCCTCTTCGTTGTGCTGCCGCAGCGCCGCGAGCACCGGTTCCACGGCGCTGCCCGGGATTTTCAGGTTGTGCACGGCGACCGCGAAGTACGAAGGACGCGCGCCATCCTGATTCGGCCACAGCAAACCTTCAACGCTTTCCGGTGTGCTGACCTCCGGCGCGAGCTCGCGATCGATCGCCGCCTTGGCCCCATACTCGGCGATGCGAATCTCCATCGGCGTGCGCCGGCAGCCGTGCTCGGCGAGAACGTTCGAGATGAACGGGTAGTCGAGGTGGACGATGGTGTTGCCGGCGTCGAAGAGGACGGTGCGGATGGGTCTGGTCATCGAAGGTACATCATGCAGGTTCGCAGCAGGGGAATCCACCTTGGCTTCGGCAAGGACGGCGGCGACATAGAAAGAAGGACTCGTCCGACGGATGACTGGGCGGCGGCAGACCGCTGTCCTAGGGTCCGCGTTGGAGGAAGATCTCATAGCTGGGGTCCCCGTTTCTGGGCCTGGTTGCAGGCGGGGTAGCTCATGTCAGCTCAGCTCGTCGAGCAGCTGCTTAGCGTCGATGAGGTCGCGTGTGTCGAAGCCTTCCGTGAACCAAGCATAGCTTTTCGCCGGGCTCGTTCTCCGCGTCGCACGATGGGCACACCGGTCTGAGTTTGGCACCGCACTCGGCACAGAAGCGGCGGTCGGTGCGATTGTCGTGGTTACAGGCTGGGCAGCGCATGTGTGTTCAAAGGGAATCGTGGAGCTTGACAGCTTTGCGGCCCGCGCGTAGTCGGTGAAGCGTTGGATTCGACAAGATGAGTCTCACATTCACCGCCTACGTTGAGTTCGATCCGGAAACGAAGATGTATGTGGGGACGATCCCCGGTTTGCCCGGAGCCCATAGTCAAGGCTCCACGCTCGACGAGCTGCAGGCGAACCTTCGCGAGGTGACTCAGCTCGTCCTCGAAGAGAGGAAGGCGCGCGGCGAGTCCATCGATGTCGAACCATTCGTCGGCATTCAACAGGTGAGTGTGACCGTGTGAGCCGGCTGCCCATCGTCGACGCGCGCACGATGGAGCGCCTGATTCTTCGACAGGGTTTCCTTGCTGTTCGACAACGGGGCAGTCACGTATTCTACCGGCACCCCGACGGTAGGACCACAACCGTGCCGCATCATGCCGGTCGGGATCTTGCGCGGCCGTTGATCCGGGAGATCCTACGCGAGATCGAGTTGTCTCCCGACGATTTCGTGCGGCTGTTGCAGGAAGCTTGATGCTGACGCGGGCCAAGCTTTCGATCGTTCGGGCGCCGTGCTTCTCGACGGTGAGCGCTCGATTACCGGCTTGGCTCATTTTGGCTCTTCGAGCAGTTTCTTTGCATCGATGAGATCCCGTGTGCCGAAGCCCTCGGTGAACCACTCATAGATCGGCGCGAGCAGATCACGTGCCTCGGCGCGTCTGCCCTGGTCGCGCCATAGGCGGGCCAGACTAGTGGCCGCCCGCAGCTCAAACGACTTCGCTGCCTGTCCGCGCGCGATGTCGAGCGCTCGCTGAAAACAGTCTTCCGCTCTCTTCTCCCTGTCGACTGCTGACCCTTCGACGGAGCTCGGGACAGGCTGCAAACTGTCGACTCCGCTCAAGACGATCTCGCCCTCGAGCCGCTGCAGCTCGGCGTCCCAGAGAGACTGGCTGGTCTGCGCCGCGACCGCCCGCGCCATGTCGAGGGCCGCGAGTGCGTCGGCGTGGAGACCCGCAGCCTGGTTAACCTCGACGAGCATGCAGACCAGAATCGGTGCGCAGGCTTGATTGCCGGTGGTCGCCGCCAGGCCGAGCCCGTCGGCCACCTCCTGGACGAGGAAACGGCTCGGGGCGGAACGAGCCCGCGCTGCCGCCGCATAGGCCCTGCTCAGACCGAGCCAGAGCGGAAAGCTCTGCTGCTCAGAAAGCGCGATGCCTTCAAGGGCCGTCTCGAGTTGGCGCTCGGCCTCGCCGCGCCAATGATGAATCACGGCTTGGAAGAGGAGCGCGTAGGCCCGACTGAACGGGTGCTCGAGCCGTTGGCCCAGCTCGACGACCTCCACGATGTGCGTCAGTGCCTTGTCAGGATAGCCGAGCGCCCACAGGCTGAGTGCCAGCCAGCTGTAAGCCACGACTCCTTGATCGGTCCCGTAATAGCGAAAGATGAGTGGGCGATGTTGGACGGGATCGTAGATCGAGATCACCCGTTCGAAGTGCGCGACGGCGGAATTGAACCTGCCCTGAACGAAATCGGGTTGTCCCATATGCATGTGCGCCACGAGCAGATGGCCGCCCACAGGGGTCTGGCGGCCCAGCTCCAGAATCCGTTCGCCGAGGCGCCGCGACGTCGCGGGGTCACCGGCCGTGAAGTGAAACACGGCCAAGCCCGACAGAGCAGCCGCCAGCGTCGCGTTGTCTCCCACTTCTTCGCAGAGACCCCGGGCCCGCTCGTAGGCGTTTCTAGTGTCGATGTGGGCGTAGCCACGAACCGGGACGATCGATGCCCCGAGGCTGAGCTGCAGCGCGATCTCGCGTTTACTACGCTCCCGACTCTCCGCCAGCGTGACGAGCAGGTCGATCGCGCGCCGGAAGTGCCGGATCGCTTCATGGTGCGCGGAGCGAGCCTGCGCCTGGTCGCCGGCGCGCTGGTAGTAGGTCACGGCCGGCTCCACCAGCGCGGCCGCGTCGTAGTGCCGCGCCATCACCTCCGGCTCGGCGGCCGCCCGCTCAGGGAATCGCGTCTCGATTGCCTCGGCAACGCGGGCATGGATCTGCTGGCGGGTGCGCTTGAGCAGTGACTGATACGCCGCATCCTGGATGAGCGCGTGCTTGAACGTGTAGGTGGCGGCGGGCGGCTCGCCACGCGCAAACAGCACCTCGGCCTCGATCAGCCGCTCGAGACCCTGGCGCAACGCTGGTTCATCCATGTCTGCGGTCGCGATCAGCAGCTCGTACTGAAACTCGCGCCCCAGCACGGCGGCCCGCTGGGCGACGTCCTTGGCCGCGCTCAGCCGATCGAGCCGCGCCATCAGCGAGTCCTGCAACGTCGCCGGAATCGCCAGATCCGCGAGCGGCCCGCTGAGCTCCCAGCGCCCCTCGCGCTCGGCCAGCATCCCCGATTCGAGCACCATCCGGGTGAGCTCCTCGACGTAGAGCGGGATGCCGTCGGCGCGGGCGCTGATCGTCTCCAGCACCGCCTCCGGCAGCGCCTTTTCGGGGCTGAGCGAAGCCATCATCTCGCGCGCCTGGCGATACGCCGGCACCGGCTCGCGGAAGCCTTTGAGCTGATGCCGTCCCAGATCCTCGATCACGAACACGCCGCGCACCAAGCGCAACGTCGCGCCGCTGATGACCACCGTGTCGGGAGCCGCCAGCGCCTGCAGCCGCGCGGTCAGGTTCGGCGCCTCGCCGAACACCTCCACCTCCGCGCCGCCGCCCTGGCCGACGACCACCGGACCGGTGTGAATGCCGACCCTCACGGAGAGACGGGGTTCAGGGTTCGGGGTTCTGGGTTCAGGACCGAACCCCGACGCCTGAACCCTGGACCCGACGCCCGAAAGGGCGTCAACAATCGCGAGTCCCGCCCGCACCGCGCGCTCGGCGTCCTCGTCGTGCGCCTGCGGATAGCCGAAATACACGACCAGGCCGTCGCCCAGGTACTTGGCGACGTGGCCGCCGAAGCGAGTGGCCGCTCCGGCGGCGGTGCGCTGGTAGCGCGCGGCGAGGTCACTCCATTCTTCCGGGTCCATGCGCGAGGCGATCTCGGTCGAGCCGACGAGGTCGCAGAAAAGAACCGTCAGCTGGCGCCGCTCGCCTTCGGCTCGGGGTTCCGGCTGCGGGGTGCGGGGTTCGGCTTCTGAACCCTGAGCCCCGGACCCTGAACCCGGCAGCTCCGCGCCGCACTCGGAGCAGAACTTCGCGTCGGGTCCGACGAGAGCGTGACACTGCGGACACGCCGGCGCTAATGACCGGCCGCACTCGGGGCAAAACTTGGCCTTGCCGGCGTCGTGTCCGCAGTTGCAGATCACGCGAACCTGCCTGGGTGTTGATCAATCATCCGTGGATCGCATTGCCTACGAGGTGCTGCGACTCGAGCGATCGAGGGTGGGCAGAGCGGACTGATGAACGGTCTTTCCGGAACGGGGACGGCGGAGCGCTCTATCGCCAGAACGGCGACGACAGGAGAGCGATTTAAACGCAGCGGCGCGGGCGGATCATTGCCCGGGCTCCAAGGTCGCTGGCGGGTCTTCGATAGAGCCCCCATCGTCATTGCCCCCTCTCGCCGAGGCAAATACCCGCAGCGGGTGAATCCTGTCAACGTGCGGAGGAGGCCGGCGGCGTGCCGAAGCCCGGGGTCCGCGGGTTCAGCGGCGGTGCCGAGCTCGGTCGCGGGCGGTCTGCACCGTCGGTCGCTGCAGCCGATGCATCACCTCGCCGAGGTCGCCGATCTCCGTCGGGACGCCGTTGTGGTAGGCGATCACCTGGTTCGAGAACGGCGAAATGCGCGTGCCGGGGGTGATGATGCCGACCAGGTTGAGCGGATCGGCGGCGCCGACGACGACGCTCTCGTCTTCCTTGGCGGCGCGTCGAACGGCGCGCAACGTATCGACGGCTTCCGGTAGCGCGTATTGTTCGCCGACGAAGCCGGCGACGAAGCGTCCGCCGCGGATCTCGCCGCGCGCTTCCATGCGCCGGTAGATCTGGAGAAGTGTTCGCCACGCCGGCGCCCGCACCTCGCGCGCCAGCAACTCGCGCAGCACGACACCGTAGCGGCGCAGCAACTGACGCGCGAAGTGCTCGGCCACCTCATCGTCGGAAGCGGAGCCGGTCACCTGCGTGCGCAGCAGTGACCAGCGTCCGACCGGCATCGAGCGCTTCGCCGCGCCACCACGGATGCCGCGCAGATGCCGCGGCGAGCTGCGACGCTTGGACTCGGGCAACAACAGAGTGCGCAAGCCGGCGATGCCGTCGCCGGTCACCAGACCGCGAGCGACCAGTTCCCAGAGCGCCTCTTCCGTCTGCGTCGGCAGCCGGCCGGTAGCCCGCGCGATGTCGTTGAGGAACGCAGCGCCGTGATCCTTGAGGTAGCCGAATACCTCACGCGCCAGGCTGGAAACCTCGCGCAGCACGTCATCTTCCGAAGCCACCGGCTCCAGGAGGAGCGGCAGCGACTCGCGCATGGCCAAAGCCAGCGGCGCCGCCCGCGTCGGAGCAGCCCTGCGGCCGCCGCGCCGACCTAACCCCCTAACCCCCTTCCCGCGGCGGGAAGGGGGGACCGGACCGTCCGGGGGCACTTCCCCCTTCCCGCTTCGGGAAGGGGGACCGAGGGGGTTAGGTTCCGCCGTCCGCAATCGTCCCCACGCAACCTCGCCGGCGAGGCAGAGCTGCTCGAGGTCGTTGCCGTTGTAGAGATTGATCCGTGCCGACAGAACGTCGCGCTCCCACGCCGGCCCGGGCAGCTCGAGCCCCTGCAGTTGGCCGATCACCTGGGCGATGCCGTCGCGGCCGTGCAGTTGGCTGCCGGGATGGACGTGCTGCCAGCGCAGCAGGAAGCGCATGAAGTCGGCGGCCGAGACCGATTCGATCTCCTTGCGCAGCCGGCCGATGGTCATGCGATGGATGCGCGCTAGTAGGCGACGTTCGCACCACTCCGTGGCTCGTGGCTCGTCGCTCGTGGCTCGGGAATCGGCGGTGAAGGTGCCGCGCAGGACGATGCCTTCGGATTCGAGCTTGGCGAGAGCGATCTCGACGCTACTTTCGGAAATCGCAAGGAGAGCAGCGAGCTCCTTGGTCGTCGTCGGGCCGAGAACTTCCATCCAGCCGCGCACCATGGCGCGCACGGCATCTTCCGGTTGCGGATTCGCGTCCGGCTCGAAGATCGGCAAGCTCGGCCGAAACTCGACCTCACCCAAAGCAGCGCGTGCGTCGGCGACGCGCTCGGCGGCGACGAGAGCGCGGCGGCCGTTCCAGTGAGCCCAGGTGGCGCGGTGGGAGGCGACCAAACCCTCACCCCATCCTTCTCCCGCGAGTGTTGCGGGAGAGCGGGTGGGCCCAATCCCCTCCCCTGTTGCCAACTCCGGCAACGGGGGAGGGTCAGGGAGGGGGCCGACCGGCAACACAATCAGATTCAGCAACACATCGTGCAGCTCGTCGGCATCGCGTACATCCGGCCAGGCCTGCCGACGCACCTCCTCGATCGCCGCCGGATCGAGCGCGCCGATCCCTCCGGCGAGATCGGGATCGACACGGCGCAACGACACCGCCCGTGCACGCCGCTCCTCCAAGGGTGCGTCGTCGAGGAAGGCGTAGGGATTGGCGTTGAGGATTTCGTGCGACATCGGCGACGGCGCCGGTGTATCGATCGCGCGCGTGCGAATTGCGCCGCTGCGAATCGCGTCGATCACCTGGCGCAGCCCGTCGAGATCCATGGCTTCATGGAGGCAGTTTTCGATCGTCTCGTTGACCAGTGGGTGATCCGGAATCTCCATCGGCCCGCCGGGGTGATTGTCCTGGCAGCCGAGTTGCGCCGGAAAGACAGCCGCCAGCAAATCCTCGGCGCGCATCCTTTGTATGGCCATCGGTACGCGCTTGCCGCCGCTGTGCCGCATCAGCGCCAGCGCCCGCGTGGCATTCCAGCGCCAGCGGTTGGTGAACATCGGCGACACCAGCGCCGCCTGGATCAGGTCCTCGCGCAGCGTACGCGGGTTGATCATCTCGAAGACGCTTTCGAGCGGAAAGCTGTGCTGCTCGCCGAGGGAGAGGACGATGCCGTCGTCGGTCGCCGCCGCCTGCAGCTCGAAGTCGAAGGTGCGGCAGAAGCGCTTGCGCAGCGCCAATCCCCAGGCGCGATTGATGCGACCGCCGAAGGGAGCATGGATCACCAGCTGCATGCCACCGCTCTCGTCGAAGAAGCGCTCGGCGATCACCGTATCGCGCGTCGGCACGGCGCCGAGCATGGCGAAGCTTTCGCCGACGTACGCAACAATCTGCTGGGCTCCCGAAAGGTCAACACCACACTCCTCCTGCAGCCACCCAACAACATCTTCTCGCCGCACCAACGGCGAGAAGCTCTGCCCCTCCCCCTTCCCGCCGCGGGAAGGGGGATCGAGGGGGTTAGGTCCCCCAACCTCCACTCGCAGCTGCCCGACTGCCTCCGACAGCTCCATGGTCCGCGCCGGCGCCTCACCCAGCCAGAACGGAATCGTCGGCGGCGCGCCTTGCGCGTCGGTAACCCGAATCCGTCCCGACTCGACGCGGCGGATGCGCCAGGACTTGTTGCCGAGCAAAAAAATGTCCCCCGCCATGCTCTCGACGGCGAAGTCCTCGTTGACGCGGCCAACGAGCACATCGGCGGGTTCCTCGATGACATCGTAGTCGGCGGTATCCGGTATGGCGCCGCCTCCGGTAATCGCCGCGAGGCGGGCTCCGCGGCGGGGGCGTAGCTTCTTGTGCACACGATCGCGATGCAGATGCGCCGACCGCCGGCCGCGGCTGGTGGATACACCCTCGCACAACATCTCGAGAACCGCGTCGAAGTCGCCGCGTCCGAGATTGCGGAATGGATAAGCGCGATGAACCAGCTTCCACAGGTCCGCCTCGCTCATCTCGTCGCTGGCGATGGTTGCAACGATCTGTTGTGCCAGGATGTCGCGGGCGTTCTCGGGAATCGAGAGGCGATCGAGCTCGCCGTGGCGCACGGCGCGAACCAGCGCGGCGCACTGCACCAGATCGTCGCGCGTCAGAGGAAACAAGATTCCCTTCGGCACCGCGCCGAGCCAATGCCCTGAACGGCCGACGCGCTGTAGCAATGTCGCGATCGAGCGCGCCGAGCCGAGATGGCAGACGAGGTCGACATGGCCGACGTCGATGCCGAGCTCGAGCGACGCAGTAGCGACGACGACGGGAACCGCACCGCTCTTCAGCCCTTCCTCGGCGCGCAAGCGCAGCTTGCGCGACATGCTGCCGTGATGCGCGGCGACCTTCTCGTCACCGAGCCGCTGGGCCAGCTGGTGCGCAACGCGTTCGACGAGACGGCGGGTGTTGACGAAGACGATGGTGGTACGATGCGTCTGCGAGTACGCGACGATCCGTTCGTAGATCTCGGCGTACATCTCGTGCGTCGCGATCGGTCCGATCTCCTGGCCCATCACTTCGATGCTCAAATCGAGTTGTCGGCGATGGCCGACGTCGACGATGGCGCAATCGGGCGGGCCATTGAGCAGAATGTGCTCGGTGCCGACGAGCAGTTTGGCGACCTCTTCGATCGGCTTTTGAGTCGCGCTGAGACCGATGCGCTGCAGGCGCCGGCGGGCGAGAAGATCGAGCCGTTCGAGCGACAGAGCCAGGTGCTCGCCGCGCTTGTCGGCGGCGACGGCGTGGATCTCGTCGACGATCACCGTGCGCGCCGTCGACAGCATCTTCCGGCTGCGTTCCGCCGTGAGGAGTATGTAGAACGACTCGGGTGTGGTGATGAGAATGTGCGGCGGCCGTCGCACCATCGACTGGCGCTCGCTCTGCGGCGTATCGCCGGAGCGAACCAGGACACGGATCTCGGGGAGCTCGGCTCCCGCGCTCGCCGCAAGCTGCCGGATCTCGGCGAGCGGCTCCTGCAGGTTCTTCTGGATGTCGTTGCCGAGGGCTTTGAGTGGTGAGACGTAGACGACGTGGGTTTCGTCGTCGAGCCCGCCGTTGGTGGCCTTGGAGATGATCTCGTTGATCGCCCACAGGAAGGCAGCGAGGGTCTTACCCGAGCCGGTCGGTGCGGCGATCAGCGTGTCTTTGCCGGAAGCGATGTGTCCCCAACCCTCCGCCTGTGGCGCCGTCGGCTCGCCGAACTTGGAAGCGAACCAGCGACGTATAAGAGGATGAAAAGGAAGGGCGTGCATAGGCGAAAGTAAGGCGAAGCTACACCCTGCGCCACCACCAAGGCAACCCCACCGGACGATCCTTGCCGCGGATGTGCGTAGGCTCGCTGCGCCAGACGTGTCAACGCAATTTTGCCGACAGCTCCCGCGACGTCGGCCATACGGACGTGGAAGACAGCGAGCCGGCTTGCTTACCAAATCGTGGGAGCGTGGCTGTATTCGAGGATCCTTCGATCGGCCGTCACTATCGGGGCCGCGAGCGTCCGGGCCGTTGCGACGATGATCTGATCGGCGGGGTCGCCGTGGAACACGCCGGGCAGTTCGGTGCTCTCGACGCAGATTTCGGGAGTCAGCGGGTGAACGGTGATCCCATCGACGCGGCACGCTTGGTCGATCCAATCCCGGCATGGAACGGAGAACTCCAGCTTTCTCTTCTCGACGAGCTTTGCGATTTCCCATGCGGAGAAGATCGAAACAACCAAGCCGGCACGCGGCTGCTCGCGCCGAATGGCCTCGGCGGCCGGCTTGGAGAGCTTGCGGCGATTAGAGCAGAACCAGAGCCAGGCGCAGGTGTCCAGAACGACGGCCATCAGGAGTCCGCCTCGAAGGCCTCGCCGGTGGAGAAGATATCGTCGGCTTCGTATGTGATGACGCCTTCGAGCGTGACCGCAGCCTTTCCTTCGCGGATCGGCACGACACGCACCAGCGGCTTGCCGCGTTTGGTCACGACAACCGGGATGCCGCTGTTGCGAACCTGTTCCATAATCCGCAGGCAGGAGTTCTTGAATTCCCCCGCCGCGACAGCCTTCTGCTTCATCACGTCCCTTTGTGGCCATATGAGATGGCCATGGCCACTATAAACGGCCGTGAGTCGATTGGCAACCTTGGAAGGCACCTTGTGGGGCGAACCTTGGGTGTCCCGACATTGTTCCCCCCCATGATTTTCCGCACTCTTGTCGCGCATTTCCTTTCGCTCCGCCGCGACCGATTGGGGCGAACCCTGGGTGTCCCGACACTGTTCCCCCGCGCCACCAGGCACACCAAGTCGCCCTTCGGCGACTCTCCATCCCTCGTCCAAGTCGCGGCTCAGGCGGCAGCTTCGATCGGCAGCAGATCCGCGGCGGTGATGCGGCCGTCACCGTTGGCGTCGGCGGCGCGGCAGGCCGGTGGGACCGGCGGAGCATCATTGAATAGCCCCTCGATGACGCCGGCGGCGTCGCCGTCTTCGATGACCCTGGCGCACACCGCGATCTCGATGTCGACCAGCTCCTCGCCGCCGCCTTCATCGAACACTGCGACCCGCACCATGTGCGTCCCGGCGTGCTCTGGCCGCGTCGGCCAGCGGAAGGTGGCGGTGCCGTCGTGGTGGTCGCGCATCTCGGAGCCGATCGGCACATCGCGTCCGCCACGTTCCTGGGCGAAGTAGGTCAGCGGATCATCGTCCGGATCGGTGGCTTCGAAGTCGATCTCGAGCGTCTCCCCCGCGAGGGCGCGGGCGTGCGTTGCCGCACTCCACACCGGCCCTCGGTTCCCCGGCCGGATGCGGACGGCGCGCACGTCGCGCAACTCGAAGCCGTCGACCTCGTTGCGCTGCGGCTGCTCGAGCTGGCACGTCTCGACACTGAGGATGAAGAAATTGAACGCGACGACCTCGGCGTCGCCGCTGACTTTCGGGTCGATGCCCGGGCAGCCGGCGGTGTTCAAGCCGATGCCGCCGGTGGTCTCGGCGATCTGATCGAACTCGCCGCTTTCCAGGTTGTAGAGGAACAGCTCCATGTTGTTGTCGGCGTTGCCGACGCGCGGATCGAGATCCATGCGGCTGGAGATGACGACGTAGCGCCCGTTGCGGGTGATGACGGAATCGAAGGCCCCGAACTGGTCGACGCCTCCGAGCGGATCCGTCAGCTCGCCGCTCTCGAGATTCAAAAGTGCCGGGAAGGCTTGTAGAGAGCCGCTTTCGACCCGCCGGTGGGTGCTGAACGACACCAATCGCCCGTCACCATCCATCTCTGGGCTGTCGAGGCTCGTCTCTGGAGGAAGCGTCGCTGCCAGCTCCCAGGTGCCGCGGTCGACATCGTAGGTGAAGGCATAGCAACCGGAGTTCGGGTTCTCTGGAACGATACCGAGCGTCGAAGCGGTAAGGATGACGATTCGGCGCCCCTCGTCGTCGATCATGGGTCGGCCACCGGACTCGCGGGGACATCGATCATGATTGCGCGGAGCGACTGCGTCGGGCGCGTCAGTCAGTTGCCGTTCCTCGCCAGACTCCAAGTCCTTGAAAAAGTAGCGAAGAACCCTTGGCTCGCGCGGGTCGGTCGCACCACTGATGATCTTCTGGTACGCCACGCGTCGGCCAGACAGATTGACGGAATAGTAAAACTCCTCGGCGTTCTCCGCGACAATCTGTTGGACGTCACTCGATAGATCAGCCCACGACAACCCAAAGACTAGACGCCCTCCGATACCCCGGAATCTTCCTCGATAAAAGAATCGGCTGCCGTCGGGCGAGATCCGTAGTCCGAAGCCACTAGAGATCGTCGCGGCGATCGGGCTGCGGGAGCCTCGCGCCCTATCAAGGAGAAGAACTTGAACGTCGCCGTCGATGTCGTGGTTCTCCCCGAGTGTCATGCGGGCTCCGTCAGCACTCACGGACAGACCCGGATTTGCAAGGATCGAATGATTTCCCTCTCGCATAGGGATCAATCGATATCGCGGACCAGGCACACGAAACGTCGTCCGTGCAACAGATCGTCCACCTTCGGAGTCTACGGCTCCAAGCTCAAGCACATGATCGATGCCGGCATCAAACTCGCCTGCTCTAAGTACAGCGACGGCTCGATCTCGACTGGGGAGCTCCCCTCGCACGAGCTCTCGTTCATCTCCACCAACGTGACGCACGCGCAACCACCACTCGCGCAGCGGAACCGGGCCTGCCGACACGCGGACACGCACCACCCCCGGAGCATGGCTCCGCAGTTTGAACCCATCGGGGGGCTCGATGATCTGCACCGTCGGTGCGCCGTGCGCACCGAATGGAACCCACACGCATGACAGTAATGTTAGCGCTCTCAGTCCGGCCATCGACCACTGACGGAAATCAGTCAGCACGTGTCGTTTTCCTGTCGATGGGCGCATCGCGTTCAGGGGCGGTCTTCTTACTCGTCGTCTCCGCGGGACGCCCGAACGATTTGACCATACCACACACCCCGGTCTTCGAGCTCGATAAACTCCCACTCGCCACTGACGGAATCTCCGTCTAGCCGACCAGCGAAGCTGGCCTGCCGGACGCCATCAGCGGTTACCCCAATAACAATACTCGACGAGTCTACGGTTCCGCTGATCTGCCCCTCCAAGAGTACGTTCGATCCCGTAAGGCGAAACGCGCCAGAGAGCTCCCCGGCGGATCGCACCAGTGACGCCTCCCACGTTCCGCGAATGAAATCACCCGACAGGCTCTCCCAGTTCCCCTTGAGATGAAGGTCTTCTGCTTGAGCGAACGCTCCTCCGACCAACGATACGGAGAGCAACAAGCCAGCGAGCGTTCTCTTCAACGTCCTGTACTTCATACTGATCGTCCTCCTTCGATTTGCAATGATGCTCCTATTGAACCGTTGGAACGCAATGTGCTGCGTCTCGCGACGTTGGGCCGCCTACGGCCCCTTGCTTGGTCACGCGGACGAACTCATTCGAACTACCGAGACAGCTGACATTGGTCGCAGTGGCAGCTTCGATTACTCGCGGGGTAACCGACTTCGTCCGGAGCACGTGGAACGTATTCGCTGAATCCCTCAACTGCACGCAGTTACCGACAAGTGGCGAGCAGGTGTTCGAACGCTCGTGCTTTCGACAGCATGAGTCGGCAAGCACCGCGCCGTCGATGCCGGTATTGCACGACACCGCGCCCGCATCTTCTGCAGGGTTTCCGGATACTGCCTTGAAACTCAAGCCCGATACCCGAATGGTCTGGTTTGCCAGCATGGCGTCACTCGGAGACGCCGCGAAAACAGCGAAGCTTCCCACATCGAGCTCGGACACCGCATCGCTACTGTCGACCGGGCCGCCCCCTTCGCCGGACCCTTCGCATTCATCAAAAAACTCCGGTCCAGTTCCGGCCCACTGGTTGCGTCTGGCTGCAACGGGAATCGTGGAGTGCCGGTTGAAGAGCCCGCATTCCTTGTTCGACACGAACACCGAATCGTCATCGAGGTCGTACCCGACGGAGGTGCGAGGAAAGAGGCTCACCCCGTGTCGCCTGGTGGCCAGAGCGGCGTCGCTGCCGTTGTACATCGCGCCGAGCCCGCCCGAGCTGTTGATCTTCGGCGACCCGCCGTTGGGACCGTCCGCCGTGTAGAGGCCGTCCAGACGGTTGCCGCAGAGCGCGTCGTCCATCGGTTGCAAAGTCGCCCCGCCGCCGGTTGCAAAGATCCCTTCAGCGGCGTTGTTGCGATACAACGACATCGTGCTGGTCATGAAGGAGGTCGCAGGCGGGTTTGTCCCGGGATCGTTCGGCCGCGTGAACGACATCCCTGCGGCGAAGTCGCGCACCAGCAGGTCGTCGCTGTTGCGCAACCCGGCTCGCTCGATCACGCTCTCGTCGACCACGACGGCGCCGGAGTCCTCGATGGCCATGTTTCCTTTGTAGTTGTTGTGCAGCCAGGTGTTGCGGATCGCGGCCACGGCGTGAGCGCCAAGCTCCAATCCCTTGTCCACAGCGGACCTGATCTCGACATTTGTCGTGGTGATGCTGGAGAAGCCGGGCGTGAGCGGCCCGGTTTGGTCAGGCACCCGGATCGCGTCTGCCTGATGGCCGCAGTTGTTCTGCGGCTCGGAACAGGTTTGCGCCATGCCGCCGTCGACGCGTGAGTTGACCAGGGCGAAATCCCGCGCCGTCGTCGCGACCTCGATCACCGGAGTGCTTGCTCCGATCCCCGGATCGATCACTTGTTTCACCTCGAAGCCCCGGACGACGATTCCCTCGCCGCGAATCTTCAATCCCTGGTTCGCCGGGAACTGGATGCTTCGCGTAAATGGACTCTGTAGGCCGGCCCCCGCCCGAGTGGGATCGGCCACGATCCAGGGATCTCCGTTGCTGTCCGTTCCGTCGAGCGTGATGTCTTCGCGGGTGACCTCGAGCGACGTGCCGCTCAGCGTGCCCGGTGAGATGCCTGCCTTGACCTGAATCAACACCGGATCGGAGCCCGGAGGGCTCGGCGTCAGCGCATTGGCGGTTTCGATGGCTTTGCGGATGTCGCAGTTGTTACTCGGCAGAGCGTTGACCGGACACGAACCGCCGCCGGCGTCGCCCGTCTTGTCGACGGTCAGCCCTCGCGGAAAGTAGGTCCACCGGATCGTCGCCGGTTCGGAGGCGCCGGCGAGGACGATGCTGCGCTGGTACTGGTTCACGGTCTGCTGGTTTCCGGCCACGCCAAGCGCATAGGTGATGCGGTGCTTCCAGGTTCCGGAGTTGAGGTTCGTGAGCGTGCACGGAGTTTCGACACCCGGAGCGGCGACGCAATCCGTTTTGTTGTAAGACGTTGACGCCGAGGTGCAGCTGTTCCCGGCGACGTTACCGATGAGCGTCACCGTTTTTGCTGTCGACGTCGGATTGAAGACCAGAACCTTCAACTGGGCGGCCGGGTCCGGACAGGCCACAGCGTTGAGGGCGTTGGGGTCATGGGCCAGCGCCGTGAGCGCCATGGCCCAGATCCCGAGTGAGCGTCCACGTCGATGGACTGGCTGTTTCATTTTCATCCTCCTTGGCGGATCGAGGATCCGCGATCTTCGAGTGCACATCGTTGACGGTCGCTTCGAATTCGTCGCAGGGTATCCAGGCGAGTGCGGGCGAGCTGACACTGCGAGTTGGCGATGCCCAGTCGCCCGTCACCGCACAACCCAGCTGCGGCGCGCGAGTAAAGAGCGATGGCGTCGTCTACGGCAATCAGGCCACGTCCGAGCTCGGCCGTTGCCATCCTCGCAAGCGGCGTGTCGGCGCCGCCATGGATCCTGAGGGCGAACAACGCCTCCGCATGTCCCTTCGCACCCAACAACGCAGCCAGCGTAACGAACTCGTACATCTCCTCGGCAGGCAAACCACCTGACAACGCCGAGGAGCGCTTCGGCGCGACGCGGTCTAGAACCCACGCCCTGTAGGCGACGACAACGGCGCGGCTGTTTTCGATGTGTCGGGCAAGTGTGCCGGAGGCTTCGCCGAGGTCCGACTGCTCCAGCGCGTCGGCTGCGGCTTTCAAAGCCGACAGCGACTCCTCGGACGCAGGAAACCGCGCACGCACTGCCTCGGCGAGATCGAGTCGCGCCCAGAAATCGGCAGGCTGCTTCACCGCGATCTCGGTCAGGAGAACGATGGCGTCGTCGAGTGAGCACACGTCTCCCGCCAGACCGCGGCAGAGTAGACCTTCGGCAAGTACCAGCCGGGCCCGCGCTGCTTGCGGTTCGACGACCAGGCGCTTCTCGGCGTAGCGAACCGCCAGACCGCACTGCTGCGGGTGAAACGGGTTGTGGTACGAGAGCTCGGACGGGCCTGCATTCACTCCGGCGGGAACGAGGAGAGCGGTCAGGACAACAAGTCGGATAATGCTCGTTGGCTGCGTTCCTTCCATGCCCGTTTGATACCTCGGCGACCTTCAGATGAAGAGTCATGAACTGGTACTAGGCGTCAGGTACGGATGGTGGGCTTCGACGGTCCTGGCACGACCCAGGACCGTGGAGGTTCTTCGCCGACTCATAGCGAATCATTGTTGACAAACCGCGGGCACGGTCGCTTGATGAGTTGGTCTCGCAACAGGCGGGCCGCAGCTCGGGGGCAACGAGGTGGCATCGCTCGAAACAAAGAAGCGACCCAGAGAGAATGAGTCCGGGCTGGCACGCGCCGTGGTGATCGGTCCGTCTCTCTGCATAGCTCAGGGAATCGCGAAGGCTTTGGACATCGAGGATGCCCTCGTCGTTCAATTCCCGCCCGCTGAGCACTACCCAACACCGGCACGTCCTCCGAAGCTGACCCTCGTCCTCGACGGCGATTTCTCGGCGGCTGCAGAGGCGATCGATCTCGCTCGTTACACCTGGCCCGGAATCGCAGTTCTCGTGGCTGGGGTACCGAATCGCGAGGACCTGATCCTGGCGTACGTCAGCGCGCACGTTGACGGGATCGTCCTCGCAGACGAGCCCTTCGAGGAGCTGCGCTCGGCTCTCTTCCAAGTCACCAGCGGCGCTTTCCGCCCCCCTCCAAGTAGAACCTTAAGACCCGTTCTCGATCGGTTGGTCTGGCTTTCAGGCGCCCCGCATGGCGGTGCGCAAGGGACCGTGTGCCGCCTTTCAACTCGTGAGGTGCAGGTTCTGGAGCGCCTTGCTCGCGGTGAGACGAACAAGGAGGCGGCGATCGCGCTTCAAATCGAAGTTCAGACCGTGAAGAACCACGTCACGAACATTTTCAGGAAGCTGCACGTCGCCACGCGTGCGGGCGCGGTACGCGTCGGTCTTCCCGTGCAAGGGGACCGCCCTCCGCACGAGGGAACCGCATGACTGCGGCTGTTGCAAACCGGGTCGTGCCAAAGCGACAAGGCGTGGCCTCGAGCGTCGCGCGCGCACCCATGCGAAAGAACCGACGCGCTATGCGGGTCGTGTGGCTGGTTGGTGGTATCATATTCGCTGCTCTCGCCTATTACGGCAATCCATCGCCCTGCCCGACTTGCACGGTGTCGGAGGTTTGGTTGGAGACACGAGCCCCGGACGTTGTCCGCGGACGCGTCTACTCGCCCGGTCAAATTGAGCACCGAAGCGCGCGAGTCCCAGCTGTGCTCGTCGTGCCGGGTTATCTGGCCAACCTCGAGTTCATGGAGATTCCGTGGGCAGCGAATCTGACCAGCCTCGGTCTAGTTGCCCTGTTCATCGACCGCCGCGGACAGGGCAGGAGCGACGGTCAGCTTTGGCCGAGTGTGGAGCGGCAACCAGCGCTGCAAAGCGCGCAGCCAGACCTCGCAGCCGCGGTGGAGTATCTACGCTCGCTACCCACGGTTGATCCGGACAAGATTGCTGTCGTCGGACATAGCGACGGCGCCACGGCAGCTCTCGTCGCCGCAAGTGCCGACTGGGAGATTCAGGCGACAGTGGCGGTCGGTGCCTCTGCAGCGCCCTGGGAACTCGTAAACC
>Ga0187892_10003176_pt1 | contig 30604 bp, 29 predicted proteins | sample MA1701073metaG_FD_139345 | JGI IMG/M metagenome (GOLD analysis project Ga0187892, IMG submission 139345) | Bio-ooze microbial communities from a basaltic lava cave in the Kipuka Kanohina Cave System on the Island of Hawaii, USA - MA170107-3 metaG ...
CACCAGGTACTCCGCCTCCCCGAGGTTCATCAGGAACCCGTAGGGCGCGGGGTTGCGCTCGCGAAGACGACGGAACAGCTCCGACGGCGGCGAGGGGCACGGCTCGAAGAAGGTCTGGCCGGGCACCACCTCGAAGAGATCGCCGCGCGCGAAGGCCTCGCGGGCCAGACGGACGACGGCCGCGTAGGCGCCCGGCTCATGGTCACCCGTGCGGGGGACCGCGGAGGCCCCCGCGAACGGGCGCGTCGCGGCCGGGGGGCGAGGCAGGCCGGTGGTGGCGCGGCTACCCGCCGCGAAGTCGTAGCGGCGTCGCTGCGCCGTCTCCCGCCGATGGTCGACGATGATCAGCTCGTCGGGAAGGTAGAGCACGAGATCGCGCTGGTCGGCCGGGCGCGGCCGGCGCAGGCGGATCGGCTCGAACTGAAACGCGAGGTCGTAGCCGAACGCCCCGTAGAGGCCGAGGTGGGGCTCCTCGGCGTGCCGGAAGAGATCGATCAGCGCGCGCAGCGGCGAGAACACCGAGGGCTGGCGGCTACGATCCTCTTCCGCGAAGCCCATCGCGGGCGCGCCGACCGTGACCGCCACCGCGTCGTCGGCTCGATCGAGGCTCTCGATGTGCTCGACGGTCTGGAGCGCCTGGGCGATGGCGGGGAGCAGCACGAGCCCGCGGGGGTTCAGCGCCTCGGCGCGGAGCCGGCGGCCCCGAGCCACGAGCGCGAGGGGCGGATCGACGAAGCCCATGTCCCACCGGGTGTAGCGGCCGGGGTACTCGTAGCTCGACGCGAGCAGCACGCCGCGGCGCGCGTCGAGGGCGTCGACGATCGGCTCGATCGCGTTCGCGATCGGGATGGGCTCGACCGTGCGGTGGACGCGGATGCCGCCACCCGTGAGGTAGCTGTCGCTGGTCATGGCCGAGATCTCCTCTCTCCTCGAGGAGCCGGCTTCCAGGCGGGGGCGAGAGAACGCGAGAGCCGCCCCTGCCTGGGGGCGGCTCCGGTCTCGCCTAGATCGCTCGCTGCGTGCTGGAGCTGGCGGGCCCGCCCCTCAGGCGGAGGGCCACCACCAAGACCAGGCCACGACGGCGCGCGTCAATTTCACGAGCGAGAGAGTCGCAGGAACCGGGACGCCTGTCAATGGGGTGGGAATGGCTTGACTCGTCGCGCGACCTTGTGTTACTCCATCCTCCGGGCCGCTGCAGCTCCTCCCAATCCGGTCCCCACGAGGTTACCATGGCGCAAGTCGTTGGATTCATTGGCCTTGGAATCATGGGCCGTCCCATGGCCAAGAATTTGCTCAAGGCCGGCTATCCACTGGTTGTCCACAGCCGCAGCCAGGGGCCCGTGCAGGAGCTGGTCGGGGCGGGGGCCAAGGCGGCCACCAGCGCCCGGGATGTCGCGGCCCAGTCCGATGTGGTGATCACGATGCTGCCGAACTCCCCGGATGTAGAGATGGTGGCGCTCGGCAAGGATGGCCTCGTCGAGGGCGTCAAGCGCGGGCAGCTGTTCGCCGACATGTCCACGATCTCCCCGCTGGTCTCCCAGAAGGTCGGCAAGGTCCTCGGGGCCAAGGGCGTGCGGATGCTCGACGCGCCGGTCTCGGGCGGGGAGAAAGGGGCCATCGACGCCGCGCTGTCCATCATGGTGGGCGGCGAGAAGGCCGACTTCGACGCCGCGCTGCCGGTGTTCCAGGCGCTCGGCAAGACCATCACGCATCTCGGCCCGCTGGGCGCGGGCGGGTTCACCAAGCTCGCCAACCAGATCATCGTCGCGGTGAATCTCACCGCGCTGGGCGAGGCCCTGACGCTCGCCCGCAAGGCGGGCCTCGACCGCGCGCTCACCCTCAAGGCGCTGGGCGGCGGGCTGGCCGGATCGAAGTGCCTCGAGCAGAAGACGGCCAACTACGTGGCGGGGACCTACAACCCGGGCTTCAAGATCGATCTGCACTTCAAGGACCTGGGCCTCATCATGGAGTCGTCCCGCGCCCTCGGCGTGCCCCTGCCGACCACCGCGGTGGTCCAGGAGCTGTTCAACGCCATGCGGGTCAAGGGCAAGGGTGGACTCGACCACTCCGGCGTGATCACGCTGCTCGAGGAGCTGGCGGGCGTACCGGAGCAATCATGAGGGCGACCGTCGATCGTCCCGGTCTCGACTCGCAGGGCCGCTCCCCGCTGATCAAGATCCGTCGCGTCCGCAAGGGTGACCTGTCCAAGGTGCGCGACGTCATCGAGCAGGCGTTCGGCGATTTCTTCGAGCGGCAGGTGGGCACACGGCCGCGCCAGGTCTTCGGCGGGGCCCAGTACGTGCACCACCGCTGGCTCATGGAGCCGTGGGGCTGCTTCGTGGCCGAGGAGGGCGACGGCAAGATCGTGGGCGCCGCCGTCGCGGTGATGTGGGGGACGGTGGGCGTGATCGGCCCGGTGGCGGTGCTGACCCACTACCAGAACCAGGACATCGGCCAGCAGCTGCTGACCGCCTGCCAGGAGTTCTTCGACGAGAACAAGGCCACCCTGCAGGGGCTGGCGACCTATCCCTACAGCCCCAAGCACCTGATCTTCTATCAGAAGTACGGCTACAAGCCGAAGGGCCTGGTGGTGGTGACCAGCAAGGCGCTCGACCGCAAGGAGCTCGCGGGCCCGAAGCCCGCGGCCAAGCCCGGAGCCGCGTTGCGCCGGTACTCGACGCTCGAGGAAGCGCGCAAGAAGCAGGTGATGCAGAAGGTGCGGCGCATCACGAATCACTTCTGGCGCGGGCTCGATCTGAGCAAGGAGATCGAGATCGTCGACGGCCTCACCCTGGGCGACACCCTCCTGCTCGAGAAGGGCCGGGAGGTGATCGGCTTCGCGGTCTGCCACCTGCCGCCCAACAGCGAGGCGCCCCATGGCAGCGCCTACGTCAAGCTCCTGGCGATCGACAGCGCCCATCGCAAGCCGGAGCACATGCAGGCCCTGCTCGCGGGGGTAGAAGAGCTGGCCGCGGCCGGCCAGCTCCAGCGGGTGGTCGTGCCCGCCTACACCCACTACTGGACCGCGTACCAGACCCTGCTCGAGCGCGGCTATCACGTGGACTTCACCATGGTGCGCATGAAGCGAGGCAAGCAGGAGGACTACGAAGACGCCAGCGACCTGGTGCTGGACGACTGGCGCTGATCCGGGTGGCATCTGTCCTCCGGCCGGTCGCGCCGGTCTTGCTGCTGATGGCCGGTCTCGCGCTCGCCGCGCCGCAAACCGCGTCCCCGCACGCCATCGTGCTCGAATCCTCCCCGACGCCCGACGCGGTGCTGTCAAGCGCGCCTTCGCTGGTGACGCTCCGCTTCAATAGCCGGATCGAGAAGCGCTTCACGCGGGTGACGCTGGGCCTCGCGGACCGGGCGCCGGTGGCGCTGCCCGCGGCCGACGCGGAGGCGACACCCGACCGGCTCACGATCCCGCTCGAGCCGCTCGGCCCCGGCGTCTACGTCCTGCGGTACCGGGTGCTCGCGGTGGACGGCCACGTCACCAAGGGCGCGCTGCGCTTCACGGTCGGCGCCGGCCGCTAGGATCTCTTCATGCACCGGGAGACGTGATGGCGGAGGCTCCGGCGATCCAGGGCTTCGCGACGGCGGAGGGCACCGCGGGCTACCGTACGCGGCGGGGCGCGCGGGCCGGGGAGGGGCATTTCCGGACATGGCAGGGCCTCACCCTGTCCTCTCTCGGCATCGGCACCTACCTGGGCTCGGAGGACGAGGCGACCGACCGCGCCTACCAGGCTACGGTGCGCCGGGCGCTCGAGCTGGGGTTCAACGTGGTGGACTCCGCGATCAACTATCGCCATCAGCGCAGCGAGCGCAACGTGGGGGCGGTGCTTCGCGCGCTGGCCACCGAGGTCCGGATCGCGCGCGAGGACATCCTGCTCGCGACCAAAGGCGGATTCCTCCCGCATCCCGTCGAGGCCTACGTACGGGCCGGGATCGTCAAGGCGGACGAGGTGGTGGGCGACGGCCACTGCATCGCCCCGCGCTATCTCGCCGACCAGCTCGACCGGAGCCGCGCCAACCTCGGCGTCGAGACCATCGACGTCTACTACGTGCACAATCCGGAGAGCCAGCTCGGCGCGGTGGATCAGGCCACGTTCCTCGCGCGCATGCGGGCCGCCTTCGAGTTCCTGGAAAGCGCGGTGAGTGACGGCAAGATTCGCTGGTACGGCGCGGCCACCTGGACCGGCTTCCGGCAGCCCACGACCGCCCGCGATCATCTGTCGCTGCCCGGGCTGGTGAGCCTGGCGCGGGAGGTGGCGGGCGACCGGCACCACTTCGGCATGATCCAGCTCCCGTACAACCTCGCGATGACCGAGGCCATCACGGTGGCCAACCAGCGCGTCGGCGCGGCCTCCCTCCCGGTGATGCAGGCGGCCGAGCAGCTCGGGATCTACGTCATGACCTCCGCGTCGATCCTGCAGGGCAAGCTCGCCCAGAACCTGCCGCCCGCTCTCGCCCAGGTGCTGGAAGGACTACGGACCGACGCGCAGCGCGCGCTCCAGTTCGTGCGGTCGACGCCCGGAGTGGGGACCGCGCTCTGCGGCATGCGGAGCCTGGCCCACCTCGAGGAGAACGCGGGACTGGTCTCGGTGCCTCCGGCGCCGAGCGCGAAGCTCTTCTCGCCGGCGTGAGGGCGAAAGACCTTGAATATCCGCGCCCCGTCGGCTAGCGTGTCGTGGTGACCACGCCATGGTGACGAGTATCCACCACGTCGGTATCGCGGTGAAGAGCCTCTCGCGGGCCTACGGTTTCTGGCGGGACACCCTGGGCCTGCCGCTCGCGCGCGAGGCGACCATCAAGGAGCAAGGGGTACGCGCGGCGCTGCTGGCCGCGGGCGACAGCGAGATCGAGCTGCTCGAGCCGCTCGGAGCCGAGACGCCGATCGGGCGGTTCCTGGCCAAGCGCGGCGAAGGGCTGCACCACGTGTGCTTCAGGACCGCCGACGTGGCGGGTGAGCTGAGCGCGCTCCAGTCCAAGAGCGTGGCCCTGCTCGACACCGCCCCCCGGGACGGGCTCGCCGGGCGCATCGCGTTCCTGCATCCGAAGGCCTGTCACGGCGTGCTCGTGGAGCTGGCCACCCCCGCTGTCGGCGAGACCCACGTGGAGTCGCCGGTGCGCTTCAAGCGGCTCGTGATCGGATCGCCCGCGCCGCACGACACCGCCAAGACCTATCAGGATCTCTTCGGCCTGCCCGAGGTCGAGGTCAACGGCGGCCCGCGCACCATGCTCGGCTGGGCCGGCGGCGGCACGCTCCTGATGGTGCCGGCCGGCGAGGTGGGCGGGATGGAAGGCATGGTCGCGCTGTCCATGGTGGCGCCGGAGATGCCGCCGCTGGTCGCGCGGCTCGAGAAGGCGCGGGCCGCCCTGCTCCTCGGGGCGGGCGAGCTGACCGTCGAGCCCCAGTCCTCCCACGGAGTGCACCTCCACATCTCCCGGTATCACTTCCCCTGATCCATCCCGCATGAAGCCGGCGGGGCCCAGGCTGTCCGGGAAGGTCGCGCTGGTCACCGGGGGGGCCACCGGCATCGGCCGGGCGACGGTGCTGGCGCTGGCCCGCGAAGGCGCCGCCGTCGCGATCAACTACTCGAAATCGAAGCTGGCGGCCCACGAGACGGCCAAGCTCGCCGAGGAGGCGGGCGTCCGGGCCCTGCCGGTCCAGGCCGACGTCACGCGCGACGGCGAGGTCCGGGCGATGATCGACGAGGTCGCGCGCGAGCTGGGCGGCCTCGACTGCCTGGTGAACAACGCGGGCTGGACGCAGCGCGTTCCCCACCGCCGATTGGAAGACCTGACCGACGAGATCTGGGATCGCGCCCTCGCGACCAACCTGCGCGGCCCCTTCTACTGCGTGCGCGCCGCGGTGCCCCACATGGAACGGCGCGGCGGCGGCGCCATCGTCAACATCACTTCGGTGGCGACGTTCACCGGCACCGGCTCGTCGATGGCGTACGCGGCCTCCAAGGCCGGACTCGACGCGCTGACGAAATCGCTGGCCCGCGCGCTCGCGACGTCCCGCATCCGGGTCAACGGGGTGGCCCCCGGCCTGCTGGCCACCGGCTTCGGCGGCGGCCTCATCACCCAGGACCTGCTCGCCCAGATCGGGAGCATGACCCCGATCGGCCGCCCCGTCACCGCGGCGGAGGTGGCGGAGGCGGTGGTGTTCCTGCTCGCCAACGAGGCCCTGACCGGCTACACCACGATCGTGGACGGCGGGCTCACCGCCCTCGGCCCCACGAATCCCCTGAGCTAGCGTGGACCCCCGGCGGCCGTTCCGCGGCCTCGGCTCGGCGCGGAAGACCCGCCGCACGCTCGAGCGCGGCGGCGTCGGGCCCGCCGCCGAGCTGAACCAGACGCTCGGCAAGTGGCCCCGGGTCAAGATCACGCCGATGTTCGGGCGGTGGGGCTACTTCGTGGGGCCTCGTCTCTTCGCCTGCTTCCCGCTGCGCCCCAAGGACACCGATCTCTGGATCCGGCTGGGGCCGGACGAGCAGCGGCGCGCGCTCGCGGCGGGCTGCTCGCCCCACCGGCGCATGAGCGCGGCGGGCTGGGTCGAGTGCCGGGTGGAGGACCCGCGCGACGTCGGGCGGGCCATCCGCTGGCTGCGTCGCGCGTACGAGTCCGCCAAGCACGTGGTCGAGCGGGAAGAGCGCGAGGGCGCCTGAGCGCCGCCGCCCGGCTCAGGCCGCGGGCTGGGTCTCGGCTTCGCGCGCGGCGGCCTGGATGGCGTCGATGGGCACGAGCGGGACCAGGAGCCACGCGGCCGCGGTGAAGGCCGTCGAGACCAGCACCAGCGGGGTATAGCCCACCCAGTCATAGAGATTGGCGCCGGTCCACTCCGAGCTCCGCATCCCGAAGTTGTGGATCGACATCAGGAGCGCGAAGAACGTGGCCTCGGCGTGGCGGGGGCAGGCCTTGGCGGCCAGGTCCATGGACGCGAGCTGGGTCGTCATGCCGACCGCGCCGAAGACGAGCGTGATCGCGACCGCGGAGGCGGGGCCCCGATAGGCGAGATAGGCAAGCGTGCCCAGCGCCCCGGCGCCGATCGACCACACGATCAGGCGCTTGAGCGAGAACCGTCGGGACAGGCGCGCGTAGGCCCAGGCGCCCCCGATGCTGGCGGCGGCCCCCAGCGAGGAGAGCACGCCGATGAACGTCTGGGAGAAGCCGAGGACGTCGGTCTCGTAGTAGAAGAACGCGGGGCCGAATGACGGACTGAACGCCCAGAAGAAGGTCAAGCCCGCCACCGCCCACAGGTCGCGGCGCTCGAGCGCCCCGCGGATCGCGCTCCAGGTCTCGCCGAAGCCCTCGAGGTTGGGGCGCGCGGGCGGCTCCCGCACCACGAAGACCGCCATCAGGAACGAGACGAGCGGGAAGCAGGCGACCAGCGCGAACGCGGCCGCGAAGGCGCGGCCCTCGGCGAGGTAGCCGCCGCCCACGCCGACCAGGATCGAGGCCGCGCTGAGGGCGCCCCACTGCACCGACTGGAACGCGCCGGTCAGCCCCACCCGCTTGCCATTTTCCACCATCAGCGCGTCGGTCAGGACGTCGGTGAAGCCCACGCCCAGCCAGAGCAGGGTGATCAGGGCCGCGAGCAGGGCGTAGGGAGCCTGCGACATCAGGCTCACCGCGACCGCGGCCAGCCCGGCCAGCGCGGACATGAGCAGGAAGTAGCTCCGCCGCCGGGTGCCGAAGAGCGGGATGAAGTCCGACAGCAGGCCGTAGAGCGGCTTGATGAACCACGGGATCGTGGTGATCCAGGTGAACGCGGCGAGCTGCCCGGCGGTGAGGCCGCGCTCCTTGAACACGATCGCGATGACCTGGTCCGGCAGGTAGATCATGCCCTGGGCGAAGTAGACGATCGCGAAGAGGCCCGCGAGCCGGCGGGCCTCGGGGCCCTGGAAGGGGTGCTCGCGCATGGCCCATGATAATCTAGCCTCTCGATGCGAGCCATGTTGCCGTCCGTGTGTCCACACGATTGCCCGTCGCAGTGCGCGCTCCAGGTCACGGTGGAAGCGGGGCGCATCACCGACGTCGTCGGCGATGCGCGACACCCGTTCACCCGGGGCGTGATCTGCGGCAAGGTCCACGACTACGCCGAGCGCGTCTACGGACCGACCAGGATCCTGACGCCCCTTCGTCGAATCGGGCTCAAGGGCGAGGGGCGCTTCGAGCCGATCGGCTGGGACGAGGCGGTGGACGAGATCGCCCACCGCTGGCGACGCGTCATCGCCCAGTGGGGCCCCGAGGCCATCCTGCCCTTCTCCTACGGCGGCACGCTCGGGCTCGTGCAGAACCGGGCGGGCCATGCGCTCTTCTACGCGCTCGGGGCCTCGCAGCTCGACCGCACCATCTGCGTCAGCACCGCCTACGCGGGCTGGCAGGGCACCCTGGGCACGGTGAGCGGCAACGACTCCGAGCAAATGGTCGACGCGGACCTGATCGTGCTCTGGGGCATCAACGCCTCCCACACCCACATCAACGCGATGACGCTCGTGAAGCAGGCGCGCCGCCGCGGCGCCTTCGTGGTCTGCGTGGATCCCTACCGGACCCCCACCGCCCGTCAGGCCGACTGGCACCTCATGCCGCGGCCGGGCACGGATGGAGCCCTGGCCCTGGGCATGATGCACGTGCTCATCGGCGAGGGCCGCGTGGACCAGGACTACATCCAGCGCGCGACCCTCGGTTTCACGGCCCTGGCCCAGCACGTCAAGCAGTACGATCCCGAGCGGGTGGCCGCGATCACCGGCCTCGCCCCGGAGGACGTGGTGGCCTTCGCGCGCCGCTACGGGTCCACGCGCGCCGCGTTCATCCGGGTCGGGATCGGGCTCTCCCGCCACGACAACGGCGGCATGACGTGCCGGACCATCGCGTGCCTGCCCGCGCTGACCGGCGCCTACGCGCATCCCGCCGGCGGCGCGCTGCTGGCGTCCAGCGGGGCGTTCGGCCTCTCCAACGCGGTCATCGAGCGTCCCGACCTGATGCCCGCGCCGGCGCCGCGCGTGATCAACATGATCCAGCTCGGGCGCGCGCTCACCGATCCGGACCTGGCGCCGCCGGTCAAGGCCCTCTACGTGTACAACGCGAACCCGGCCACCATCGTGCCCAACCAGGAGCTGGTACTCCGGGGACTGGCGCGCGAGGATCTCTTCACGGTGGTGCACGAGCAGCACCTGACCGACACCACCGACTGGGCCGACCTCGTGCTGCCGGCCACCACGTCGATGGAGCACACCGACTGCTACAAGTCCTACGGCCACTTCTACGTGCAGCTCGCCCGCCCGGTCATCGCGCCGGAAGGGGAGGCGCGGTCGAACTGGGCGGTGACCCGGCTGCTCGCCTCGGCGATGGGGCTCCGCGACCCCCACTTCGGCAAGAGCGAGGACGATCTCATCCGGGAGTCGCTCGCCTCGGGCGATCCTTCCGTCGAGGGCATCACGCTGGAGCGGCTCGAGGCGGAGCACTCGGTCCGGCTCCGCCTGGGCCGCCCGTACCTGCCCTTCGCCCAGGGGGCTCCGACCCCATCCGGCAAGGTCGAGTTCGTGTCGGAGGCGATGGCCCGAGCGGGCCTGCCCGCGCTCCCCACCTACATTCCCCTCGTGGAGGGCCCGGAGCACGCCGAGCTGGCGCGGCGCTATCCGCTGCAGTGCATCGTGCCGCCCAACCGCTTCTTCCTCAACTCCTCGTTCAGCCAGTCCGAGCTCATGCGCCGCCGTCAGCGCGGTCCCGCGGTGCTGCTGCATCCCGCGGACGGCGCCGCCCGCGGCATCCGGAGCGGCGACACGGTGCTGGTGCGGAGCGCGCGCGGCGAGGCCCGATTCACCGCCGAGCTGACCGACGACACGCGCGAGGGCGTCGCGGTGGTGGAGGGGATCTGGTGGAGCAAGCACCAGCCGGGCGGTCGCGGGGTCAACGCCCTCACGGACGACCGCACCACGGACATGGGCGGCGGGCCGGCGCTGCACTCCAACCTGGTCCAGGTGGAGCGCCTCGGATGACGCCCCTGACCTTCGCGTTCAACTCCTAATACCGAACGGAGCCACGCCAATGCCGGCGAATCCAGGAGCCTCCCGCAACGCGCTTGACCGGATGCAGGTCGCTCCGGTGGAGGGCGCCGCCGCCCTCTTCACCCCCGAGTTCCGCGACTACCTCGTCCGCCTGTGTGACGAGTTCACCCCGCGCGCGCACGCGCTGCGGGCCAAGCGGGACGAGCGCCTCGTGCGCGCGCTCAAGCAGGGCCGGCTGCCCGAGCCGCTGCCCGCGAGCGCGGCCACCACATCCGACTGGAAGGTGCCGCCGGTGCCGAAGGACCTGGGCACTCCCGGCATCGAGATCTCGGGCCCGTGCTCGATCACCAGCATGTTCATCAACGCGCTCAACCCGGGGCCGGAGGGGGAGCGCGCCGAGGGCGATCTGGACGACGACGAGGACTCGGCGGGGCATCGCCTGATCGACACGGTGCGCGCCTGCCAGAACCGGCTCGCCGCGGTGAACCACGAGCTGCAGCACGTGGACCGCGAGCGGAACCGCGAGTACCGCATCGCCCCCGGCGAGCTGCCGTTCTTCATGCACCGCGAGCGCGGGCTGCACCTCGACGAGGCGGAGGTCACGGTGGACGGCAAGCCGGTCTCCGCCGCGATCCTCGGCACCGCGCTGACCCTCTACTACCCCGGCCGCGCCCAGGCCGGCCGCGGGCAGGGGATCTACTTCTATCTGCCCAAGGTGGACGGAGCCGAGGAGTGCGCCTGGTATCGCGACGTCTTCGACCGGAGCCGCGCCCTGCTGCCGTTCCTCAAGGACGCGACGATCCGGGCGATCCCCCTCGTCGAGGCGCTGCCCGCGGTCTACGAGATGGAGGAGATGCTCCACGCCCTGGGGCCGTACGCGGCCGGGCTGAACGCGGCCCGCTGGGACCTCAAGGCGAGCATCTTCGAGTTCGTGATGGCCGATCCCAACTCGGTGTGGCCGGACCGCTTCGGCGTCGACATCAAGACCACGCCGTTCCTGGCGAACATCTTCCGGCGGCTGGTCGCGGCCTGTCTCAAGCACGGCGCCGTCCCCATCGGCGGGATGGCCACCGCGCTGCCCAATCCCGACCCGGAGGTCAATCGGGTGGCCGCGGAGTCCATCAAGGCCGACAAGGTGTGGGAGGCCGAGCAGGGGTTCATTCGCGCGTGGGTGGCCCACATCTTCCACATGAAGACCGCGGCCGATCCCTTCAAGAAGGTGCACGGGAGCGGGACCTGGAAGCCCAAGCCGGAGATGCTCAAGCCCGAGAGCTACCCGGTGCGCATCGAGGTGCCGGCGGGCCCGATCACGCTCGAAGGCACGCGCCGCAACGCCCGCATGGTGATCGAGTACGTGGAAGCCTGGCTGCAGGGGCGAGGGGCCAAGGGCATCGACAGCCTCGCGGGCAAGCCCGGCGTGCACCCGGCCCTCATGGAGGACCTGGCCACCGGACGCATGTCGGTGGCCCAGATCGCCCAACGCATTCGCCACGCGGTCGAAACAACCGCGGGGATTCCCGCGAGGCATGACGCCGTCCTCGTGAAGCGGCTCCTGCAGGAAGAGTGCGACGACATCCTGCGTCTCATGAAAACGCGCGACCCGCAGACCGAGGAGCGCTACCGCAAGGCGGTGAAGATCGCCCAGCGCTGGATCAAGAACTACACCGAGCTCGACTACCGCAGCCTCGGCTCCTACACCCGCGCCGACCTCGACCGCATCGCCGGGGCCCCGGACGCCCTATAAGGGAGCTACGCGGCCGACGGCTTCTCGATCCGCGCGACCTGCCGCTCCACCGGCTTCATCAACAGCTTCAACACCACCGGCAGGACGATCAGCGCGGCCACGAGGCCGCAGGCCGACCCCAGGGTCAGCAGCAGACCCAGGCTGAAGATGCCCTGGTGGCTGGCGATCATGAGGCTGCCGAAGCCCACCATCGTGGTGATGCCGTTGAGGGCCACTCCCAGCACCGCGCTGCGGGCGACCAGCGGCCCGCCGTGGGTGCGGCCCTCCAGATGGCTCAGGATCACGTTGAGGCCGAACTCGGCCGCGGTGCCGATGATGAGCGGCAGGCCCCAGATGTTGGCGAGGTTGAACTTGATGCCGAAGACGTGCATCAGGCCGATGGTCCACAGGACGCCCAGCACCATCGGGACGAGGCCGAGCAGGCTCTCGCGCAGGCGCCGGATCATGAGGACGCTGAGCCCGCCGACGAGGACGAAGGCGTACGCGCTGCCGGCGAGGTAGGCGCGCTCCATCAGCAGGGTCGCCTCGTAGGTGATGATGGGCGGGCCGGTGACGTCCGGGTCGACCGTGCGCAGCTCCCGCACGAACTGGGCCGCGCCCGCCTTCTCCCAGATGTCCACCTTGGGGTGGACCTGGATCAGGAAGCGGCCATTCTCCCCGATGAACTTGCGCCGGAGCTCCTCGGGCACGTCCTTGATGGTCACCCCGGTGGGGCTCAGGTTGCGCTGCAGGCTGTAGAACTTGCTCACGAAGTCCCGGTAGAGCTGGGCCTGCAGGTAGTTGAGCGCCGCCTCGGCCGAGTCGCGGTTGCTCCGCGCGAGCAGTCGCTGCACCGCGATCGTCTTGTCGCGGACCACCCGGATCTCCGCGGGCAGCTTGGCCCCCGCCTCGACCGCGACCACGTCGAAGCGACGCTTGATGTCGGCGAGCGCCTGCTTGAGGCGCTGAAGGTCGACCGGGCTCGAGCGGCCGACCCGGATCGGGGCCACCATGGGGGCGAAGCTCTTGATGAGGGCGATCTTCTCGGGCTGCTCGTCCGGGATCACGCGCAGGACCGAGTCGGCCTCCGAGACCGACGGCAGCTTCTCGAAGGCCGTCTGCTTGGCCCGCAGCTCGTCCAGCGACGAGGCGGAGGACAAGCCGTTGGCGCCGGAGCGTCCCGTGCTCGCGAGGATGCGGCGCTCCCAGGCCACCGACTCGGTGCCCTTGGCCTGCAGGTTGAGCACGTTGTAGTCGAAGCCCACGCGGGGCACCGCCCAGAGCGAGAACGCGGTGAGGAGGCCGGCCCCGATCAGGACCGTGCGGGGATACGTGACCAGGCGGTCCAGGAGCGGCACCCGGATGCGCTCGAGCTGATGCGCCCGCGGCCGCTGCCCTCGCGGGCGATCCGCGTGGTGCCGGTCCACGAACATCAGGATGGCGGGGAAGAGCGTCATCATCCCGACCCAGGCGAGCAGGATCGCGATGCCCGCGATGAAGCCCAGCTCCTGGATGCCCCGGAAATCCGTGAGCATGAGGACGAAGAACGTCCCGGCCGCGGTGAGGGCCCCCGCCAGCATCCCGGGGCCGGTGCGCGCCGCGGTCAGCTCGAGGGCCTCGCGCAGGCTCCGGCCCAGGAAGATCTCCTCCTCGTAGCGGAAGAGGTAGTAGATCCCGTAGTCGATCCCGATGCCGACCACGATGGAGATGAACATCACCGAGAAGAGGGTCAGATGCCCCACGGTGAGGGTGACGACCCCCATGGACCAGGCGAGGGTCACCGCGAGCACGCCCAGCATCAGCAGCGGCTTGCCCACCCGCACGAAGGCCAGGGTCATGACCAGCAGGGTGAGGGCGAAGGCGAGCACGTCCGAGATGCTGCTGTCGTGGAAGGCCGACGTCATCTCGTCGTTGGACAGGGCCGGCGCCCCGGTGACCCCCGCCTGCACGTTCGGGAAGGCGGGCCGGAGCTTGGCGACCGCCGCGCGGATCGTCTCGATGGCGGCCTGGTCGCCCATGAAGCTGCCCTTCTCGCTGGGCGGCGTCTCCACCAGGATGAAGAGCAGGCTCTTGTCGTCGGAGAGGAAGTAGCCCGCGTCGTCGGGCGGGTCCTCGCCGAACGAGAACAGGGTGCCCCACGGCGAGCGGTAGGGTCCGGGGCGCTCGAGGCGGCTCGCCATCTGGTCCAGGAGCACGCGCAGGAAGCGCGTATCCACCGGCAGATCCTTGTCCTGGAGGCCGATGTCGAAGAGATTGGAGACGAAGGCGGCCGCCATCTGGGTGTTCACGCCCTCGAGCAGGCGGGCCAGGCTCGGGTCTCCCGCGAAGCTCTCCATGAACTCCTGGTGGTCGAAGATCTTGTCGCGGATCTCCCGCAGCTCGGGGGTGGTGAGGTAGAGGAGCTGGCGGCCCTCGAACCGCTTGGGGTCGATCCGGTAGGCGATCCGGTGGAACTTGACCGGCGCCTGCCGGAGCTCCTCGGTGAGGCGCGCCGCGTAGGCGCGCGCGCCCTCGAAGGAGCCGGCCTCCACCACCACCACGATGTCCTCGAACTCGCCGAACTCCTTGGCGTACTCCGCGTAGCGGACGACGTAGCCCGCGTCCTGGGGCAGGAGGGCGCGGGTGGAGGTCTTGAAGGTCAGCGCGTGCGCGGTGTAGGCGACCGCGGCCGCGGCGAGCAGGAGGGAGATCGCCACCGTGACCCCGGGCCGGCGACAGGACAGGCGCACCAGCCGGCGGAGAACACGGCCGGTGCGGGAAATCGCGATCATGAAGCGGAGACGAGCGGCGGCGCGCTAGTCGGCGCCGTTGATGAACGTTTCCAGGCGCGTGTGCGCCACCTCGTCGGACCACTGCTGGGGCGGAGACTTCATCAGGTAGGCCGACGGCGCGAGCAGCGCCCCCTTGATGCCGCGGTCCATCGCGATCTTGCACGAGCGGATCGCGTCGATGACGACCCCGGCCGAGTTGGGCGAGTCCCACACCTCGAGCTTCAGCTCGACGTTGATCGGCTGATCCCCGAAGCTGCGGCCCTCGAGACGGATGTGCGCCCACTTGCGGTCTTCCAGCCACGGCACGTAGTCGCTCGGGCCGATGTGAATGTTGTCGTCGGCCAGATCGTGGGCGACCTGGGAGCGGACCGCGTCGGTCTTGGAGATCTTCTTGGAGTGCAGGCGCTGGCGCTCCAGCATGTTGTAGAAATCGGTGTTGCCGCCCACGTTGAGCTGACTGGTCCGCTCGAGCCGCACCCCGCGGTCCATGAACAGCTTGGTCAAGATGCGGTGGATGATGGTGGCGCCGACCTGCGACTTCACGTCGTCGCCCACCACCGGCAGCCCGCGATCCTCGAAGCGGCGGCGCCAGTACTCCTCCCGGGCGATGAACACCGGGATGCAGTTGACGAAGCCGCAGCCCGCGTCGAGCACCTGCTCGACGTACCACTTGGTGGCCATCTCGCTGCCCACCGGCAGGAAGTTGACCACCACGTCGGTCCGGGTCTCCCGCAGGATGCTCTTGATGTCGGCGGTGCTGCCGGGGGCCTTGGTGATGATCTGGGAGAGGTAGTGCCCGAGCCCGTCGTGGGTCATGCCCCGCTGCACCGGCACCCCCAGCCGAGGCACCTCCGCGAAGCGCACCGTGTTGTTGGGCTTGGCCGCGATGGCCTCGCCGAGGTCCAGGCCCACCTTGTTGGCGTCGATGTCGAAGGCGGCCACGAACTCGATATCCCCGACGTGATACCCGCCCAGCCGCGGGCGCATGAGGCCGGGGATGAAGCCGTCGTCGGGCACACCCTTGTAGTAGTGGACCCCCTGGACGAGGGCGGATGCGCAGTTACCCACACCGACCACCGCAACGCGAACAGAGCCCACGGTCGCCTCCTCTGCGATTCGCCGCCGCGACATGCGGCAACGCGTCAGACCCACAGAGTCTAGCACAGGCTCCGAGCGCCGGCCGCAGGCTAGGCCGGCGGGCGCTCGACGGGTCCGTGCATGATCGCGCGACCGGAGACCCCCAAGGCCAGGAAGCCCACGACGGCCCACGTGATCTCGCGCAGCCGCCGCACCAGCACGTAGGAGAGGCCGGCGGCCGCCCCCAGGCCGAAGGCCTCGAAGAAGGCCACGTAGCCGCCCTCGAGCGCCCCGAGCGAGGCCGGCACCATGAAGCTGGCGAACTTCACGCCGCTCGCGAAGGACTCGACGATCAAGGCGATGCCGAGGGGCGCCGGCGTCCCCAGCAGGCTCAGCACGAGGTAGATCTCGAGGCCTCCGGTCGCCCAGGCCACCGCGTGGACGATCGCGGAGGCGACGAGCCGCCGCCGGCGGAGCCGGTAGAGGGTGGCGAGCGCGCGGTCCAGGTCGCCCAGGCCCTGCTCGAAGCGCTCGGCGCCGCCCACTCCCACGCCCACGCGCTTGGCGAAGCGGCCGAGCAGCCGCCCGCCGCCGCCGAGCGCGCCGCTGGCTTGGACCAGTGCGAAGCCGCCGACGGCGAGGATCTCCAGCACCAGCAGCCCGGCCATGATCGGCAGCAGCCGGCCCTCCGGAGGCGTCGCGAGGCACGTGGCGGCCAGGAGGCCCAGGGCGAGGAAGAGCACCTGCCCGGCCACCACGGTGGTCTTGTCGGCGATCACCGAAACGAAGCCGTCGAGCAGCGGGAGCCGCGGCCGCAGCAGGTACGCCTTCAGCGGATCGCCGCCCACCGACATCGTCGGCGTGGCCAGGCTCACCGCCTCACCCGCGAGCCGCGCGCGGAGGAGGAGGAGAAAGGGCACCGGCGTGGGCAGGAGGAGCCACCACGCCAGGGTGTCCACCACCGCGGCGAGCGCGTACGGGAAGGCGAGCACGATGGGCAGCCGCCAGCCGAGCGTGACGAAGGAGGACCAGATCGCGGCGGGGCCGATCTGCGCGATCAGGTAGGCCACCAGCGCCAGCCCGGTGACCACCAGCAGCGGGCGGACCCAGCGAGACACTACGGGCGCGGCCTCCAGATGCGGGCGAGGCAGCTCGCCCAGTAGACTTGCGAGCCCACCGCGACGACCACGGCCACCAGGAAGACGAGCGACGGAGCCAGCCACCGCAGGGCCGCGAAGGAGAGCAGCACGAGATAGAAGACGTCCCGCGTGGCGATGTGGGTGAGCAGGCGGCCCCCGGAGGGCCCGACCTCGATCTCCTGCGGGAGATAGCGCGTGAAGACCGCGCTCAGGCTCACGCCGATCGCGGCCAGGAGCCCGACCACGGCCATGACTTGCCCCCCCGAGCTGACGCCGATGCCGAGAACGATGCCCACCTGGATGATCGTGTCGATCGTCCAGTCGAGGTTGGCCCCCAGGCGCGACTCCTGGAACGTGAGCCGGGCGATCTCGCCGTCGGCATGGTCGACGATGCAGGCGAGGGCGTACACCAGCACGCCCAGCAGGGCGCTCGCCGCGGTCGCGTGCCAGAAGCACCAGACCGCGACCAGGCCGATGGCCAGGCTCACGAGGCTCACGTGATTCGGCGCCACCGGCGTGCGGGCCAGGAGCCGGCTGATCCAGCGCGAGCCGCGCCGGTGGAGGTGCCGGTCCACGCCCGAGTCCGCCGCGATGCCCAGCGTCGCCTGGAGCGCCTCCTCCGCGCGGGCCAGGTCCGACGCCTCGCGCACCGTGACGTGGGGTCCCGTGGCCTCGCGGGCCGGGGCTCCCGCGTCCGCCAGACGGCGCGCGAGCCCGGCGCCGACCGGTCGCCCCGCGGCGAGGTCGGCCCAGAGCTCGACGACGATCGGCGAGGGGACGACTGCCACCGGGGCGAGCTCGCCGGCCGAGGGCGCCAGCACCGCGCCCCGCGGCGCGGGCGTGGCGAGCAGGCCGGCCAGGGCGCTCACGTGGATCAGCGAGGAGGCGGGGAGGAGCAGCCACGGGTCCAGCGAAGGCCCGGTCGCGGGGCTGCCGGGAGCGAGCCAGCGCACCGCCGCGGCGAGCGCGGGCATCCGGCGCACTGCGCGCTCGACCTGCGCGTCGCGCAGCGTCGGGGGCACCGCGATCAGGGAGGCCCCGGCGCGGAGCGCCGCGACCATGGAGCGGACGGCGAGCGTGCGCCCTGCGACCGGGATGGCCGCTAGTCGCGGCGCGGCGTCGTCGGGGAGATAGAGCAGGGCGCGGACCACATCAGCGCCCGAGGCTCTCGATGGCGGGGAGGATCCGCGTCTCGGCCAGCCGCAGGTCCTCCGCGAAGTCCACCTCGGTCCACGGCAGGCCCGTCACCTCTACCCAGCCCACCGGCGCCCGCGCGAGGAGCTGGTGCAGGGCGTCCTCGTACTCGTTGGCCCCCCCGGTGTCCTGAATGGACTCCTCGAGGAGACGGACGTACTCCGGGGCGTGGGCCGCGCTGCACTTGAAGAACCCGACGCCCTCGCCGACCACGTCCCAGGCCTCTGGCACGAACTTCTTGCCGAGCGCGACCACCCGATCGCCCACCGCGTAGAGCTTGACCTCCTCGCCGGTGTCCTGGAAGCCGCGGTCGAGCAGCAGCGCGCTCGCCGCGGGTGCGGCGATGAGCCGGCTCAGGAAGGTCTGGGGGAAGAGCACGTCGGCGTCCATCACGAGGGTCGACTCGCCCAGCATGGTCTCGCGGGCGCACCAGAGGGACCGGATCGAGCCCTGCTGGTAGTCCGGGTTCTCGACGTAGCGGATCCGCATGCCGCCGCGCGCGGCGCCCGCGGCGCGGCGCACCTGGTCCTGGCAGTGGCCGACCACGAGCGCCGACTCCTCCACCCCGCACGCCGCGAGGCCGTCCAGCATGCGATCGAGCAGGGAGCGGCCGCCCACCGGCAACAGGGCCTTCTGGGTGTGGTCGGTGACCGGCGCGAGTCGGCGCGCCACCCCGGCGGCCAGGATGATGGCCTTCATCGGGTCGCCCCGGTGAAGAGCTCGCAGCCGTGCGCCTGCCGCCGCGCCGCGAGCGCGGCCCCGGTCACGGCTTCTTCTTCTTGTCCTCGGCGAGCAGCTCGTCCTGCTTGTTCCGGAGCTTGGAGACCAGCTCGTTGTAGGACGTGGTCTGGATGATCTTGTTGAACTGGGTCCGGTAGTTCGACACGAGGCTGACACCCTCGATGCTGACGTCGTAGACGAGCCAGCGGTCGGCCCGCTTGATCATGCGGTAGTCCACCGGGACCTCGGTCCCGTTCTTGGTGATGATGCGGGTGGAGACGGTGGCAAAATCGCCGTCCGCGCGCTCGGCGGTGTACTGGATCTTCTCGCCGCCGTAGGTCTCGATCTTGGAGATGTAGGAGCGCTCGAGCAGGTCGGCGAACAGGCCCACGAACTCGTTCTTCTGAGTCTCGGAGAGCGGCTGCCAGTGCCGGGCCATCGACCGCTTGGCGATCTCGCTGAAGTCGAAGATCTCGTTGGCGATCTTGCGGACAGCCACCCGGCGCTCGTTCAGCCGGGCTTCCCCCTTGAGCGCCGGGTCGTCGAGCGTCTTGAGGACCCGCTCCACCGCTCCCTTGAGCTGGTCGGTGGGCACGCCCGCCGCGGCGGGCGCCGAGCTCGCCCCGACCGCCAGGGCTCCGGCCAGCAGCATTGCCCCCATGCGAAGCCAGTTCATCGAATGCCTCCCTTGACGAGTGAGTCTAGACCTTGCCGAAGATGTACTTGGACAGGAGCTCCTCGATGTCGACCGGCGGCTCGACCTCGCGGATCCGGCCGTTGGGCTCGATGAGCTTGTCCGAGCCGCCCGGGCTGATGCGCACGTACCGCTCGCCGATCAGCCCCTTGGTCTTGATCGACGCGATCGAGTCATCCTGGAGCTTGATGCCGGGCTGGATCACCATGACCACCCGCGCCTGGTAGTCCTGCAGCATGATCCGATCCACCCGCCCGATCTCGACGCCCGCGATCTCGATGGCGGACCCCGCCTTGAGGCCTCCCACCGACGGGAAATCGGCACTGACCACGTAGCCCCGACTGCCCAGGAGGTCGACGCGCCCGAGCTTCACGGACATCCAGCCGAGCGCGAGGAGCCCGATGAGCACGAAGATGCCGACGCCCAGATCCAATGCCGAACGCTTCATTCTGGTCTCCCGGCTAGGGTCGTTGTCCCGAGGGCACCGTCTCGATGTCCCCGCGGATGAACTGCTGGACGATGGGGTTCGCGGAGGCGCGCACCGCCTCCGGCGCCCCGACCTCGACGATCGCCCCGTCGTGGAGCACGGCGACGCGATCCGCGATCTCGAAGATCTCCGGGATCTCGTGGCTGACCATGACCGCGGTGAACCGGAACTTGCGGTGCAGCTCCATGATGAGATGGTGGATGGTATTGACCAGGATCGGATCGAGGCCGGTGGTCGGCTCGTCGAAGAACACGATCTCGGGCTCGGTGACCAGGGCCCGCGCGATCGCCACCCGCTTGCGCATGCCGCCCGAGATCTCGGCGGGGTTCTTGTGCCCCATGCCTCCCAGCCCGACCTGCTCGAGCTTCTCGTCCACCCGGCCCCTGATCTCCGCGTGTCCGAGGCGGGTCTTCTCCCGGAGCGGGAAGGCCACGTTGTCCGAGACCGACATCGAGTCGAAGAGGGCGCCGCCCTGGAAGACCACCCCGTAGCGCTCGCGCACCCGGTCCAGCTCGCCGCCGCGCAGCCGGGTGATCTCGGTACCGTCGACCGCGACCGTTCCCGCGTCGGGGCGGAGCAGCCCGATCAGGTGCTTGAGCAGGACCGACTTGCCGCCGCCGCTCCGGCCGATGACCACCATGATCTCGCCGGTGGCGATGTCGAGATTGAGACCGCGCAGGACCGCCTGGCTGCCGAAGCGCTTGTGGAGGCCCTGGACCTGGATCACGGCAGCACGGAGCCCAGGAAGTAGTCCCAGACCAGGATGAGGATGGAGGTCAGGACCACCGCCTGGGTGGTGGCCCGGGCGACCCCCTCGGCGCCGTGCCCGCAGTTGAACCCCTTGTACGTGCAGACCCACGGCACGATGATCCCGAACGAGATGGCCTTCCAGTACCCGGTCATGAGATCAGACATGGTGACGAAGGTCTTCATCTCGCCGAAGTAGGTCCCCGGGGAGAGCCCGAGGAGCTCGACCCCGACCAGATAGCCCCCGAAGATGCCCACCACGTCGAAGATCGCGGTCAGGAGCGGGAAGGTGATCACGCCCGCCACGATCGCCGGCGACACCAGGTAACGCATGGGGTTGAGGGCCATGACGTGGAGCGCGTCGATCTGCTCGGTGATCTTCATGATACCGATCTCGGCGGTGAGCGCCGAGCCGGCGAGCCCGGTGACGAACACCGCGCAGAGCACCGGGCCGAGCTCGCGGATCAGGGACAAGGCCACCGCGGGGCCCAGGTAGGCCTCCGACCCGAACCGCGACAGGGTGAGGAAGATCTGCAGACCGAGCACCATGCCGGTGAACGCCCCGGTCAGGATGACGATGATCAACGACCGGAAGCCGATGAAGTGGATGCGGTCGAGCAAGCGGCGGGTCTTGAAGGGCGGGATGACGACGTAGCCGACCGCCTGAGCGAAGAAGAGGCCGAAACGACCCAGGGCCGAGACCACGTCGAGTGTCAGGCCGCCTAGCGCCGCGATCGGGCGAAGCGGCGCCGGCCACAGTTCAGGCGTGGGCGACGAAAACATCGCTAGATACTAGCACAATAGCTCCGGCAACCCGGCGCCGTCCTTGAAAAAAACGGGTCAGTTCCGTATCGTGAGCGCGTGGCGATCTCCCTGGACGCGGTGTGGTCGGTCGTGACCCTGCTGGTCGGCACCTTCGTGCGGAGACCGTACGTGGTCGGGTTCCTGGCTTTCTTCCTGGTCGCGGCCACGCGGGACCTCGGGCGGCGGCGCACGCTCGGGTTGCTGCTCTGGGGCTTCCTCGTCGCGCTGGGGGCCGAGCTCCTGTCGACGCGGGTGGGGGTGCCCTTCGGCCTCTATCACTACACCGGCGAGACCACCGGCGCGGAGCTGTTCCTCTCCAACGTCCCGTTCTTCTCGCCGCTGTCGTTTCCGTTCCTGGCCTATGCCTCCCTTTGCCTCGCCCGCCGGGCCCTCGGCCCGGGGGGGACCGGGAGCCGCGCGGGCCGGCTGCGCCTGGTGGCCCTGTCCGGCGCGCTCATGACCTTGCTGGACGTGGTGATCGATCCGGTGGCGGTGCGCGGCGCGCGCTGGTTTCTCGGCCACATCTTCTTCTATCCGGAGGCCGGGATGTACTTCGGGGTTCCGGTCTCCAACTTCGCCGGCTGGCTCGTGGTGGGCTGGGCCACGATCGGCGGGTACGTCTGGGTGACGGGGGACCCGCGGCCGGGCGCGCCCGGCCTGGGGATCGCGCTCTACTACCTGGTCCTCGCGGTCAACCTGACCGTGACGCTGTGGATCGGGGAATTACTCATCGCCGGCGCGGGAATAGTGGTCCACCTGGGGGTCTTTCTGCTACTGTACAATGTCAGTCGGGTGACGCTCGGCCGGTGGTCGGGCGAGCGGCTATCCGCAGCTTCCTGACCGGCGAAAGGGTCTCTGACCATGGGTGTTCCGTTGTCTCAGATGTGGACGGTGGCGACCTACGTGCTGCGCCAGAAGATGGCGGGGCGCACCCGCTATCCGCTCGTCCTGATGCTGGAGCCGCTCTTCCGCTGCAACCTGGCCTGCGCCGGGTGCGGCAAGATCCAGTATCCGGCCCAGATCCTCAAGAAGAACCTGAGCGTCGAGAAGTGCCTGGCCGCGGTGGAGGAGTGCGGGGCGCCGATGGTGAGCATCCCGGGCGGCGAGCCCCTCATGTACCCCGACATCGACCGCCTGGTGGCGGAGCTGGTGAAGCGGAAAAAGTACGTATATCTGTGCACCAACGCGATCCTGCTGAAGGAGAAGCTCGACCTGTTCACGCCCTCGAGGTACCTCTCGTTCAGCGTCCACATGGACGGCCTCCGCGACGAGCACGACGAGGCGGTGTGCCGCGACGGCGTCTACGACCAGGCGGTCCCCGCGATCCGGGAGGCGGTGGCGCGGGGCTTCCGGGTGACCACGAACAGCACGCTCTTCGACGGGGCCTCGCCGCTCCGGATGCGCGAGTTCTTCGACGAGATGATGAACCTGGGCGTCGAGGGGATGATGATCTCCCCCGGCTACAGCTACTCCAAGGCGCCGGACCAGGAGCACTTCCTGCTCCAGTCCCGGACCTATGAGCTGTTCACCCGGATGCTCTCGAAGCCGAAGAAGCGCTGGCGGTTCAACCAGTCGCCGCTCTTCCTCCGCTTCCTGATGGGCAAGCACGACTTCGAGTGCACCCCCTGGGGCAACCCGACCTACAACATGTTCGGGTGGCAGCGTCCGTGCTACCTGCTGCAGGAGGGGTACACGAAGACCTTCCAGGAGCTGATGGACACCACCCCCTGGGAGAACTACGGCAAGAAGAGCGGCAACGAGAAGTGCCGAGACTGCATGGTGCACTGCGGGTACGAGGCCACCGCCGTCGACTACACGTTCAGCTCGATGAAGGGCTTCGTCGAGACGGTCGGGGTCACGCTGACCGGTAAGCTGTAGGAGGCCCCGCATGACCCTCGAGGGCTGGGTGCCCGAGGTCGGGCAGTACCTCACGCTGGCCGAGGTGGTGGAGTTCGCGTTCGACTACCGGGGCAATACCACCATCGTGAAGGCCGACGGCACCGAGGTGGTCGGCTACATCTTCAACCGCGATACCTTCGGGCCGGAGCCTTTCCTCGAGTATTTCGACGAGAGCGGCGAGGGTCCGTTCACGCTCGCTTACTCCGAGGTCGCGAACATCAAGTTCAGCGGCAAGGACACCGCGGCCGGAAATAGCTGGAAGGCGTGGCTCGAGCGCAAGGAGCGGGAGAAGGCCGAGAAGGGCGCGGCCGCCGGGAGTGTCCGGGATCCTGATCCTCACCGCGGTTGAGCTCGAGGCGCGGGTCCTGGCCCGCCGGCTCGAGCTCCCCCCGATCACCGTCCTGCCGTTTCCCGCGTTCGGTCGTGGCCTGCTCCGGGTAGCGCCGGTTGGCCTGCGGGCGGGGCTCCTCGCCGCGCGCTGGCCCCGTCTCCTGGCCGGCTTCAATTATCCGCTCGTGGTCTCGAGCGGGGTCTGCGGAGCCCTCGCGCCCGACCTCGGCCCGGGGGACCTGGTCCTGCCCGAGAGCGTGCTCGGGCCCGGCGGCGAGCGCCTCAACGTCACGCCCAGCCGGCACCGGCAGGCTACGCTTCTGGCCGGCTCCGCGCGCGGCGGCACGCTCGTGACCTCGCGGGAAGTCGCGGCGACGCCCGAGGCCAAGGCGGCGCTCTTCGCGAGCACCGGCGCGACGGCGGTGGACATGGAGTCCTCGCTCATCCTGGCGCACGCGGCGGGGGCCGGCTGCCCGACGCTGGTCGTGCGCGGGGTATCGGACGCGGCGAACGAGAGCGTGCCGCTCGAGCTCATCGAGCTGATGACGCCGGCGGGCAAGCTGCGCCCCGGGCGGACCCTGGCGCTGACCCTCACGCGGCCTCGGCTGCTGCCGCGCGCCCTGGCCCTGCACCGGGCCACGCGGCGGGCCCTCACCGCGGCCGCGGGGCTGCTCGCGGCCCTCGCCGCCGCCTCCCGACCGTGAACGTCCTCGTCACCGGCGGCACCGGGTTCGTGGGGGCCAATCTCGTGCGCGAGCTCCTCGCGGACGGCCACGCGGTGCGGGTGCTGGCGCGCCCCGGGGGGGACCGGCGCGCGCTCGAGGGCTGCGCGGCGGACATCGTCGAGGGGGATCTGCTGGACGTCGCGTCCCTTCGTGCCGCGGTGGCGGGGGCCCGCCACGTCTACCACGTGGCGGCGGACTACCGGCTCTGGGCGCCGGATCTCAAGGTGCTCTACCGCGCCAACGTGGACGGCACCCGGCACCTCCTGGCCGCGGCGGCCGAGGCGGGGGCCGAGCGCATCATCTATACCTCCACGGTGGGCGCCGTCGGTATCCCGAAGGATGGCACGCCGGGCGACGAGGCGACCCCGGTGTCCCTCGCGGACATGGTCGGCGCCTACAAGGCCTCCAAGTTCCTGGCCGAGCGGGTGGCCGACGAATGGGCGGCGCGCGGGGCGCCGGTCGTCATCGTCAACCCGTCGGCGCCCATCGGCCCGTGGGACGTCAAGCCCACGCCCACCGGACAGATGATCGTGGACTTCTTGAACGGCAAGATGGTCGGCTCGGTGGACACCGGGCTCAATGTGATCCACGTGCGCGACGTGGCGCGCGGCCACATCCTGGCCGCCCTGAAGGGTCGCGTGGGGGAGCGCTACATCCTCGGCCACCGCAACCTGTCTCTGCTCGAGATCTTCCAGATGCTCTCGACGCTGACCGGCGTGCCGGCCCCCCGCTTCCGCGTGCCCTACGCGGTCGCGTGGATGGCGGCGGCGGCGATGGAAGGCGTGTCCCGAATCACGCGCCGCCCGCCCGCGGTGCCCCTCACCGCGGTCCGCATGGCCCGCAAGCGCATGTACTTCAGCGCCGAGAAGGCCATCCGCGAGCTCGGCCTGCCCCAGACTCCCGTCGAGACCGCCCTCACGGACGCGGTAGCTTGGTTTACCGACCGCGGCTATGCGAACGCCAAACGGAATCGGGGGAGTGCGGCGTGACGTGGGTTACCGAGCGGAATGCCAACGCGTCAACGGAACTGGGGGAGTGCGGGGGCCATTTCGAGGCCCCCGCATATGAAGAGCTTGAAGAAGTAAACGGATGACTGCACAAAAGTGAACGCGCACCAGTTCGTCTCCCGTCTCACCCGCAAGAGCCGGTCGAACTTCTTCTACGCGTTCCTCTGCCTGCCGCGGGCCCAGCGCGAGGCGATCTACGCCTGCTATGCCTTCTGCCGCATCGTGGACGACGCGGTGGACCTGGTGGCGGACCGCGAGAAGCAGCGCGCGGAGCTCACCCGCTGGCGCGAGGAGATCGCGCGCGTCTACGAGGGCCAGCCCGAGCACCCGGCCGGCCAGCGGCTCCAGGTCGCGGTCCGCCGCTTCCCGATCCCGCGCGCGGCGCTGGAGGAGGTCATCGCGGGAGTGGAGATGGACCTGGACCATCCCACCTACGAGACCTTCGACGCGCTCTATCCCTACTGCTACCGGGTGGCCGCCGCGGTGGGGCTCTGCTGCATCGAGATCTTCGGCTACTCGGATCCGCGCGCGCGCGAGTACGCGGTGAACCTGGGCGTCGCGCTCCAGATCACCAATATCCTCCGGGACGTCCAGGTGGACGCGCGCATCGGGCGCGTCTACCTCCCGCAGGCCGACCTGCGCCGCTTCGGCGTCACCGCGAAGGACCTGGCCGAGGGCCGCTACACGCCCGGATTCGTCCAGCTCATGACCTTCGAGGCGGCCCGCGCCCACGAGTACTACCAGCGCGCGTGGGCGGCGCTGCCCGCGGCGGACGCCGGCCGGCTCTTCGCCGCCGAGATCATGGGCCGCACCTACTTCGCGCTGCTGCGGGCCATCGAGGCGCGCCGCTTCGACGTCTTCGGCCGTCGCGTGACCCTGTCGACGCCCCGCCGGCTCGCCATCGCGCTCCGCGGCTGGCTCGGCGGGCGCCGGTCCGGCTCGTGAAAGCCGCGGTCTGCGTCGCGGGCGCCATCGAGCTGCGCGAGTGGCCGGAGCCGACCCCCGGCCCCGGCGAGCTCCTGCTGCGCGTGAGCGGCTGCGGGCTCTGCGGCTCCGACATCCTGAAGATCGACGCGGCCGCGCCCGGGCCCGCGGTCCTCGGACACGAGGTGGTGGGCCGGGTCGCGGCGATCGGGGCCGGCGTGCGGCGCTTCGCGCCCGGCGCCCGGCTCGTGGTCGCCCATCACGTGCCGTGCTTTCACTGCCACTACTGCCGGCGCGGCAGCCCGTCCATGTGCCGCCACTTCAAGCGCGTCAATCTCGATCCGGGCGGCTTCGCGGAGCTGGTCCGGGTGCCGGCTCCCAATGTGGAGCACGCCGCGTTCCAGCTCCCCGCCGAGATGAGCGAGGAGACCGCGTCCTTCACCGAGCCCTTGGCCTGCTGCCTGCGCGCGGTGAAGCGGAGCCGGGTGGGGGCGGGCGACACCGCCCTCGTGGTGGGGCTGGGCTCGATCGGCTGCCTGCTCGCGCAGCTCCTGTCCCTCGACGGCGCGCGCGTGCTCGCCTCCGACCTGCTGGAGAGCCGGCGCGCGCTCGGACGGCGGATGGGCGCCGCGGTCTGGGACACCGACACCGCGCTGGACGCCGCGCTGGGTGAAGCCACCGAGGGGCGCGGCGCCGACCTGGTGATCGTCACCGCGGGCGGCGCCGCCGCGCTGCCCGCCGCGGCCGCGCGCGTGCGGGACGGCGGGACGCTGCACTATTTCGCGGGCGGGGCGGGCGAGAGCCTGCCGCTGGCGCTCGCGGCGCTCTACCATCGCGAGCTGACGCTCACCGCGACCTACTCCTCCTCGCCCGCCGAGCTCGAGGAGGCCTTCGCTCTGCTGGCCGCGGGTCGGATCCGCGTCGACGGGCTCATCAGCCACCGGCTCCCGCTCGGGCGGCTGGGCGAGGGCGTGGAGCTGATGCGCCGCCACGAGGCGGTGAAGGTCTACGTGGTTCCCTAGCCATGCGGGCCCAGGTCTTCTACGGGCCGGGCGACCTCCGCTTCGAGAACGTCCCGATGCCGGAGCCCGAGCCGGGTGGCCTCGTGGCCCGGGTGGAGGCGGCGCTGACCTGTGGCACCGACGTCAAGACCCTGCGCCGCGGCCATCCGGTCATGATCCCGCATGTGCCCACCGTGTTCGGACACGAGCTGGCCGGCGTGGTCACCGCGGTGGGGCGCGGCGCTCCCGGCGTGAAGGAAGGCGACCGGATCGTCGCGGCCAACTCGGCGCCGTGCGGTCGGTGCGCCCTCTGCGCGGCAAACCGACCCAATCTCTGCGAGGACCTCCTCTTCGTCAATGGAGCCTACGGCGAGTACATCGCGCTGCCGCCGCGGCTGGTCGCCCGGAACGTGGTGGCGATCGGCTCTCGGCTGCCCGCCTCGAGCGCCGCGTTCGCCGAGCCGCTGGCCTGCGCGCTGCTGGGGGTCGAGCGAGGCCGCGTGGAGGCCGGAATGACCGTGGTGATCTGGGGCCACGGCCCGCTGGGCTGCCTCCTGGCCCTGGCCGCCGGCCAGCGCGGGGCTCGGGTGATGATCGTGGGCAAGGCGGGATGGCGGCTGGACCGGGTCCGGGAGCTCGGGCTCGGGACCTGCGTGGACGCCCTGTCCGTTCCGGACATGGTGGGCCACCTGCGGGGCCTGACCGGGGGCCGGGGGCCCGAGGTCACGGTGGACGCGACCGGCCGTCCGGAGGTCTGGGAGCAGGCCATTGAGGGCGTAGGCCGGGGAGGGACCGTGATATTGTTTGGAGGCTGCGCGCCGGGCACCTCGGTGAGGGTGGACACGCGGCGGGCCCACTACGAGGAGCTCACGCTGGTCGGGGCGTTCCATCACACGCCGGCCCTGATCCGACGCGCGGTGGAACTCCTGGAATCCAAGGCGATCGAGCCCGTCGGGCTGCTGACACATCGCATGGGGCTCGGGCAGGTGAACGAAGCCCTGGCCCTGATGGAGCGAGGTGAGACCATGAAGGTACTCGTGGACCCCTGGCAATGAGCATGCGCAACCGGAGACGGGTGGTGATGGCGGCCGCGGCCACGCTGGCCGTGCTGGCCCTGGCGCGTCCGGCGCCCGCCTATGACCCCGAGGTCGCGTTCGCCAAGGGGACCACGATCGTCGGCCTGCAGGTGGGGGGCGGCGCGGCCAACAACGTCGAGGGCCACCGGACGGTCAGCGACATCTCGTTCGTGAACGTGACCCCGCGGATCTCCCATCTCTTCTTCGCCCCGTTCGGGAGCGGGTGGCTCCGGAGCGCGTTCGAGCCGGGCCTCGAGGGATGGTTCCAGTACTACCTCTCCCCGAACGAGTCCGTCGCCGCGGGTCTCAAGCTCGCGGGGCGCTATCACCTGATCGGCTTCGGCCGGCTGGTGCCGTATCTCGAGGCCATCGCGGGGGCGGCCGGCACGGACCTTCGGGTGCCGGAGATCGACTCGTCGTTCACCTTCGTGCTCGAGGCCGGGGCCGGGGTGTCGTACTTCATCACGAATACCATCGCGCTGAATGCGGGTTATCGCTTCCAGCACATCTCGAACGGAGCCCTGGCGAGCCCGAACCGAGGCTTCAACTCCGACTCGGGGGTCATCGGGGTTTCGTTCTTCTTCAAGTGAGGGCCTCATGACGACGCCACTGCCGCTGCACCAGATCGTGCTGGCCGGGCCCCGGGGCTTCTGCGCCGGGGTGGACCGCGCCATCGACATCGTCGAGCTCGCGCTCCAGGTCTGCCCGCCACCCGTGTACGTGCGCAAGGAGATCGTCCACAACCGTCACGTGGTGGAGGCCCTCCGGGCCAAGGGCGCCCACTTCGTGGACGAGCTCGACGAGGTGCCCGACGACGCCACCGTGATCTTCAGCGCCCACGGCATCTCTCCGGCGGTGCGCGCGGAGGCCCATCGCCGCGGGCTGCGGGTGATCGACGCCACGTGCCCGCTCGTCACCAAGGTGCACCTGGAGGCCGTCCGCTACGCGCGCGAGGGGTACTCCATCATCCTGGTCGGTCACGCCGATCACGACGAGGTGGTGGGCACGATGGGCGAGGCGCCCGACCGCATGTTCCTGATCGCCCATCCGGAAGACGTGGACAAGCTCCGCGTGGCCGATCCCGACAAGGTGGCCTATCTCACCCAGACCACGCTGTCGGTGGACGACACCCGGGACTGCATCGAGGCGTTGCGGCGACGCTTCCCCAAGATCGTCGGGCCGGCCAAGGACGATATCTGCTACGCGACCCAGAATCGCCAGGCCGCGGTGAAGACGGTGGCGGGGGCGGTGGACGTGCTGCTGGTCATCGGGGCGGCCAACAGCTCGAACGCCAACCGGCTCGTCGAGGTCTCCACCGTGATGGGCACGCCGTCGTACCTCATCAACGACAAGAACGACATCCGGCCGGAGTGGCTCGAGGGGGCCAACCGCGTCGGGGTCACCGCGGGTGCCTCCACGCCCGAGTTCCTGGTGACGGAGGTGGTGGAGGAGCTGCGGCGCGTCCACCGCTCGGACGTGAGAGAAGTGCACGTGGTCGAGGAGGACGTGCGCTTCGGCCTGCCCCGCGAGCTGGAGGACATCGCCAAGGCCGTGGGCAAGCCCCTCCCGCCTCGCAGCGGCGCGGTGGCGGTGAGCGGCTAGGCCATGCGGCTCGTCACCTTCCGGCGCGGGCGCGGCGAGCCCAAGCCGGGCGCGCTCTGGCAGGAGCACGTGCTCGACCTGACCGGCCTCGCCAAGGATCTCGCGATCCAGCGGGGGACCGTGCGCCGGGGACGGGGGGGATTTCCCCGCACCGTCCTCGAGATCATCCAGGGCGGCGAGGCGACCCAGACGCTCACCCGCGAGGCCTGGGAGCACGGGCGGCGGCTCGTGGGGCAGACCGCCGCGGAGGACCTGGCCCAGAAGCGGCTGGCCTATCCGGTGAAGCGGGTGCGCCTGCTCGCCCCGATCCCGTCGCCGGTCCGCAACGTCTTCTGCCTCGGCCGCAACTACGCCGACCACGCGGCCGAGCGGGGCGCCGCCGCCCCCGAGCATCCGGTGTACTTCACCAAGCCGGCCACCGCGGTGGTGGGGCCGGGCGACGACGTGGTGCATCACGCCATCACCAAGGAGCTCGACTACGAGGTCGAGCTGACCGTGGTGATCGGCACCGGCGGGCGCGACATCCCGCGCGCCGACGCGCTCAAGCACGTCTTCGGCTACACCGTCATCAACGACGTGACCGCGCGCGATCTCCAGAAGCGCCACCAGCAGTGGTTCAAGGGCAAGTCGCTCGACACCTTCTGCCCGATGGGCCCGGTGCTGGTCAC
>Ga0187892_10003177_pt1 | contig 30604 bp, 28 predicted proteins | sample MA1701073metaG_FD_139345 | JGI IMG/M metagenome (GOLD analysis project Ga0187892, IMG submission 139345) | Bio-ooze microbial communities from a basaltic lava cave in the Kipuka Kanohina Cave System on the Island of Hawaii, USA - MA170107-3 metaG ...
CACGTTCATCTTCAGGCGCTGCTGGTAGGCCTCGTTGAGCAGCTCGTGCCCGCCTCCCTCCCAGTACCAGCCGTAGTAGTCGATGAAGTCCATGCCGAAGAGGGGACCGTGGGTCAGGGGGATGAAGGCCTTCAGCTTCCCGATGATGTACCCGGGGGTGGTATGCCCGGCGTCCAGGACACCCCGGTTCACCGCGTCCTGGATCTCGAACGGCGGAACCACGGCGCCCGCGGGCGACAGCTCCAGCTTCAACCGCCCGCCGGAGTTCTTCTCGATCGTCTCCACCAGCAACTTCGCGGCGTCCTGGACGATGGACGTCGGCGGCCAGGCGCTCTGCACCTTCCATCGGATCGGGGCCTGGGCCGTCGCCGGGGCGGGGACGCTGTACGAGCCGGCGAGGAAGGCGGTGATGCCGACGACGATCGCGAAGGCAACTGCCGACCTCACGGAAACCAGCCTGCGCATATGGTCCCTCCTCCGAGACGACCTGTGGGGTTCGTGGCTTCGATAAGGTGGCGCGAGTCTAGACAGGCCGTCCCGCCCTGTCAAGGCGGCGTATCACCTCGACACCTCGGTGACCGAGCGCCGCGCGCGCGTCCCGAGGCGAGGGCCACGCTGATCATCGGTTCCGGGCGCGCCATCCTGGATCTAGCAGCCTGCGCGTTCTTCCACACCCTGCTGGAAAAGTGACATGATCCGCGCCGGACCCACGCGCCGGCGGCCCGGGCGCGGCGGCCTTACGGGTCCGCTGTATCCAGAAACGGGAGCGTCAGCCGGATCGCCTCCTCCGGCTGCTCGTCGAGGATGTAGTGGCCGCACTCGGCGATCACCGCGCCCCGCACGTCGTCGGCCACGAGGCGCATCGTCGCCTCCATGACCGCGCCCACGCCCGTCTCACCCCCGATGGCCAAGACCGGCGCGGTGAGCTTCTGCTGGGCCCGCGCGCGGTTCTGCGCCATGGTCTCGAAGATCGCCCGGTAGTAGGCGAAGCCGGCCGACATCCGGCCGGGCCGCGTGTAGGCGCGCACGTATTCGTCGACCACGTCCGGGGACACGGCAGTCGGCGTGAACGACTTGTAGCGCAAGAGCCAGGACAGGAACTCCCGCTCCCGCCCGGTCACCAGGAGATCCGGCAACTCGGGAAGCGCGTTGAATGCGAAGTGCCAGATCCGGATGATCGAGGCCGGCGTCGGCGCCGGCACCGGGCTCACGCCCGGGAGGGCCGAGTCCATCACCACCAGCCGGCGGACGGCAGCCGGATGGGCCGCCGCGTACGCGTACGCCACCCAGGTGCCGATATCGTGCCCGACCAGGAGAAAGCGCTCCGTGTCGAGCTGGCGAAGCAAGGCGTGGATGTCCTCCGCCACCGTCCCGGTGTCGTAGCCCGTCTCCGGGATCGAGGACTCGCCGAGCCCGCGCAGGTCCGGAGCGATCACGCGGTACCGTCCGGCCAGCGCCGGAATCACGTCGCGCCACACGAACCACGTCTGCGGCCAGCCGTGGAGGAGCACGACGGGAGCGCCTGCGCCGGCCGTGACGTAGTGAAGCCGGACACCGTTGACCTCGGCGGCGCGGTGAACTGGTTCGGCTCCGGCACGCATGGGCATGGGCGAAGACCCGCCGCAGTATACCGTGGCGGGAGGCTGGGCCCTGATGCGGCCGGCGTTCGCCTCGTGTATCCTCGGTCGCGGCAGCCCCCGATTGCTTTGGCGGTGCGACCGCCGAGCCGCATCGGATTCCACTCACCCGCAGGACGACAGGAGGGACGCATGACCCGACGCACAGCCCTGTTCTCACTGGCCGCGCTGTTGGCGACCGCCGCCCCGGTGACGGCGGCCGCCGAAACAATGGCGATGAAGCTCCTCCCGGTCTACTCGCGCGCCACGTTCAAGAGCGACGCGCCGCTCGAGACCATCGTCGGCAACACCGCCGGCGATGGGGTCAGCGGGACCCTCTCCTTCGATCCTGCCAAGCCGAGCACCGCGACCGGCACGGTGAAGGTGGACCTGAAGACGGTCAAGACGGGGGTCGACAAGCGCGACGCCGACATGCTCGGGAAAGGATTCCTCGACGTGGACGCCGGCGACAAGAACCGGTACGCCGTCTTCGAGCTCCGGAGCGTCGAGATCGCCGGGCCGCTCGAGAACAACAAGGACCTCCCGGCCAAGGTCAAGGGCGTGCTGACGATCAAGGGCAAGCCCGTCGACGTGACCGCCGACGCGGTGGTGCGCTACGTGAAGCTCAGCCCCGCGCAGCTCACCGAGGACCAGAAGAAGTTCGGGTTCACGAGTGACAACCTCAAGGTCCGCGCGAAGCTCGGGTCGACCTTCACCAACCACGGAATGGAGGTGCCCCAGCTCCTGTTCCTGAAGGTGTCGAACGACATCCAGCTCGAGACCGATCTGACCTTCGTCCGCCAGTAGCTCGCGGCGGCGCCGGCGGGATCGCCCGATAAACCAATCGGTCGGCCGCCGGCGCGCGGCCAGCCCCGTCGGCGCCACAACCCAACCGACGAAGTTCTCGGCGTCGCCTGGTCGGCCCAGCGGCGCCGGCGCTCGCGAGGATCTCGCCGCGGGCGGCTACCCGACGCCCGCGATGGCGGCCTCGAAGAACTCCTCGAGGGCGCGCACGGCGGCCCGGTCCTCGAAGAGCTGGTCGCGGGCGGCGACGAGCTCCGCGGCGATCCGGTCACGCCACGGCCGGTCGGTGGCAAGGCGGAGCGCGATCGCGACGTAGCCCCTGGGCGCTCCGATTGAGGTGATTTCCTTGAACGATCACCACGGGGCGTCGAAACCCGGGACCGGAGCCCGCAGGTTCGGGCAGGTCCGCCCACCAGACCTCGCCCTGCGAGACATCTACCACTCGCTTCGCTCCAGGATTCGGCGAGCCGCCGCCGTCACGAACGGATCGCTGGGCTCCTTCAGCTCGTCCATGACCTGGTTCATCGCCTCGGTGACCTCGTCCGGCGCATGCCGCGCAAGGTACTCCGAGAGCGCCTCGGCGTAGAGCTGGCTTCGCGACTTCCGTGCCCGGCGCGCGTGGCGTTCAGCGGCTCGAAACACCTCATCGGGGAGCGAGATGGCGGTCTTCATACCGTTAGTATAACCGCCCTTCGTCCGGCGCTGACGGACGATAGGTCGTTCGGACCGACCTGTCAAGCGAGGTAGGAAAACTTTACGGTTACGGATCGGCGTTCCGGAGACGTCGCGGATCCTTCCGTCAACACAGAATTCTCGGATCTGGCCCGAACTATGCGTCGGCGGTCTCGCATGGTGACGCTCACGAATACCTGGCGCGAACGAATCGAGGTGGCCAAGCAGCGACGCGGCTTCTTCGTCCGAGGTTTCTCTCGGCGCGATCTATGGCAAGCGGGCGATTGGGCCCGATGCGCTGTCGGAGAGCAAGTCCAGCTCGGCCGAGTCAGGACCGACGTCATCCACGATCCGTACATGCGCAAGCTTGGGCTTCAGTTCTATCGGGCGGTCGTGCTCTCGCGGTTCGTCGGGTGGCTTGCCATTCGGCGTGCGGAGCGGCTTCTCGACCGGGTTGAGAATTACGCGTTCGAGCTGGATCTTCGACGCGCGATGATCCTGCCCTGGCTCTACAACAACTCCCCGAGCATGCGCACCGGGCCAGTCTCCGAGCCCGCGCTCACTGCCGAGGCTAGGAGCCCGTCGGAGTAGCCCAAGCGACCGTACCGCACTCGTCGAGCGCGGAAGGGGGCAAGCCCCCCTCCGTAGTGCTCTAGCGCTGTTTCACCAGGAAGTGGGAGCGGCGGTTGAGCTGCCAGCAGGCCTCGGTGCGCTCCGTGCAGAACGGGCGCTCCTTACCGTAACTCACGGTCGCCAGCCGGGTCCCGTCGATGCCGTTTGCAACGAGGTATTGCTTCGTGACACGCGCACGGTGCTCGCCGAGGGCGATGTTGTACTCGTTGGTCCCGCGCTCGTCGCAATGCCCTTCGATCAGGACGAGGTAGCTCGCGTTCGTCTTCAGCCAGTCGAGGTTCGCGTCGAGCGCGGCCCGGCCGTCCGCGCGGATCTCGAACTTGTCGAAGTCGAAGAAGATGTCCTTCACGGCCGCCACGCTGACGAAATCCGTGGACTGCGCTCGAACCGCGGCGACCAGCTCGGGCGCGGGCTGCGAGGCCGCCGCGCTTTCCTCGCTGGCCGCTCCCGTCTGCGGCCATGTCGCCGTGCCGCTGGTGCCGGGCTGGCTTGCGCCCGCAGCCGCCCCAGGCGCTGATCCGGAGCTCGCCCCGCCGGGAGCAGTACTGGCCGGCGCGCCACCGCTCTGGATGCTCCCGCCGGCTCCTGCTGATGGAATCGCCCCACCAGCGCTCGACGGAGGAAGGCCCGCGACGTTCTGGCCACCTGCGCCAGCTGACGCCCCCGGTGTCGCGGTCGCGCCCGGTTGCTGTCCTCCGCCAGGCTGAGCAGCCTGGGTGCCCGTTCCCGGTTGACCCGACCCGGCTTCGCCCTCGCGCATCACGGTGCCGGGGATTGCGGCCCGACCGCCGTTCCCGCTCGCCGTACTGTCTCCACGACGGACAGCGGCGCCAGCCCCGGAATCGCCGCCCGGCCCCGGTGAGTCAGTCGACCCTGCGACGGCTCCGCTATCGCGACCGGCACCCGGGCGATCCCCGGCAGCTCGTTCGCCGCCCGCAACACCCTGGCTAGCCCCCTCAGTGCTCGTCGATCCGGTAACAGCTCCGGCTCCGCCCGCGCCCTGAGCTCCCGCCGCTCCGGGTCCGCCATCTGCCGCGACTCCCGGTCCGCCGGCGCTTTGAGCTCCCGCTGCCCCGGGTCTGGCACCTGCCGCTCCCGGTCCGCCAGCGTCCTGGGCTCCCGCCGCCCCGGGTCCGGCACCTGCCGCTCCCGGTCCGCCCGCGCCTTGAGTTCCCGCCGCCCCGGGTCCGGCACCTGCCGCTCCGGGTCCGCCCGCGCCTTGAGTTCCCGCCGCCCCGGGTCTGGCACCTGCCGCTCCGGGTCCGCCCGCGCCTTGAGTTCCCGCCGGCCCGGGTCTGGCACCTGCCGCTCCCGGTCCGCCCGCGCCTTGAGTTCCCGCCGCCCCGGGTCTGGCACCTGCCGCTCCCGGTCCGCCCGCGCCCTGGGCTCCCGCCGCCCCGGGTCCGGCACCTTCCGCTCCCGGTCCGCCCGCGCCTTGAGTTCCCGCCGCCCCGGGTCCGGCACCTGCCGCTCCCGGTCCGCCCGCGCCCTGGGCTCCCGCCGCTCCCGGTCCGCCATCTGCCGCTCCCGGTCCGCCCGCGCCCTGGGCTCCGGCCGCTCCGGGCCCGCCATCTGCGATTCCCGCTCCGCCCGCGCCCTGAGCTCCCACCGCTCCGGCCCCGCCCCCTGCCGCGGCTCCGGCACGCGCGCCGGCCCCGCCACCGGCTGGGGCTCCGGCGTCAGATCCCGCCGCACCCTCCGTCCCGCTCGCGCGCTGGCTTGAACCACCAGCGCCTGGAGCCTGTCCTTGCTGGCCCGCGGCCCCCGAGGGACTCTCACCCGCCGACTGACTCGCGCCCGTGGAGGCGGGGCCGCCGACAGCCGCGCCGGCTCCGACGTCGCGGGCACTGTCGGCCCCTCCGGTCGCACCGCCGCTAGCCGACGGCATGAGCCCGCTCTCGCTCTTCCTCGCTCTGTCCCCACCAGGGGACGCGCCACTAGATGCGGCGGGTCCGCCACCGGTTCTTCCCGCCTCCTGACCCGCGCCCGCAGGCTGTCCCGATGAGCCGACCCGCTCCGGCATGGCCGGTGAGCTCGTCACGGACCTTTCTTCCGAGAGGATCGGTCGCGGCGCCGCCACCGTCATCGTCGCCGGTCGCCGCGCGCAGCCCACCACCATCATGGCCACCGCCAACGGAACGATCATCCAGCGCATGCTCTGGCAGTGTTGTGTCATGGTGCTCTGACTCCTCCCACAGGGTTCGGCCCGGGATTCTTCACGCCCACGATTCGCAGTCAGACTTTGAGCCTCGGCGCCCGTTCTTGTCAACGTTATTGTCACTCCGCGCGGCGTCTGCGCCTTGACAGGCGGGGGCCCCTCCCTATACTGAGCCGACTGCGGCGTGATCCGGGACGCTGGCGGTGCTGGTCGGCGACGGCATCGCCGGATCGCGAGCCACGTCGGACGCGGCACTGGAGGTCGCGCCGGCCGTGCGGTCGAGCGGCATCGCACATGAACGAAGCGCTCTTCTACCTCGCCTCGAACTTCTGGCTCGGCGCATCGCACGCGGTGCTTCCGGGACACGGAAAGACCATCGCGGCGGCCTACGTCGTCGGCGCCCGCGGTCGGCCGAAGGACGCCGTGATCCTCGGGATTCTGGTGACGCTGTCGCACACGAGCGGCGTCGTGCTGCTTTTTCTGGTCCTCGCCTCGGTCGGAACCACGCTCCAACCCCCACCGCACGTCCAGGCGTACCTCGCGCTGGCGACGGGGCTTGTCGTGACCGCGCTCGGGCTGTGGATGGTGCGGTCACGGCGCGACCAGCTCCTTCAGGGCCTGGCTGCTCCCCGGAGCGCCGAGCCGGTCCGCGATTCCGGTCGCGGGCATTCACACGCTCTCCACGAGCACGCCCACCATCATGCGCACGGGGATCCGGACCATGGGCATCCGGACGCGCCCGTGACGCACAGCCATCAATCCGGGCACGAGCACGAGCCCGGCGCAGACCACCACACTCACAGCGACGACACTCACAGCTCGCACACTCACGGCTGGGGACGCCGCCACACTCACCGGATCGACGCGCTGGCTGAGCGGCAATCGAGCCTGCCGGGGCTCATCGGCATCGCCATCGCGGACGGCCTCTTGCCCGATCCGGTGGCTCTTACCCTCCTGGCCTCGATGGTGGTCGGCCAAGGCAAAGTGCTGCTGGGTCTCATAGGCGTCGTCGCCTACAGCGTCGGATTCGCGGCCGTACTCGGCGTCGTCGGCGTCGTGGCCGCGATCGCCGGCCAGATTGTCCTCAGGTGGTTGAGTGGTCGGTGGGTGGGCTGGCTCCAGACCGGCGCGGCCCTGCTCGTCGTTATCGTGGGCATCGTCTTGACGATCGGCGCCTGGCGGCGGTTCTGATCGCCGCTTCCGGGTCGGCGACGTAGGCCCGCCCTCGCAGCGCTCTCTCGCCCCTTTGCATCGAGAAGCTCCGTCCGGGTCTACAGGCAGGGGTTAGGGGGCTCGACCGTGGGCTCGATTCGATCGGCGAGGATCGTGACGAGGCGGTCTCCCTCCCGCTCGCGGACGCCGAGCACACCCTCCACGGCGACCCACTGATCGGCCCGGACCACGAGATCGCCCGACGCGATCACCAGGAGCCCGACCGGGCGGGCGTCGGCGACGCAGTGGGCGATGGAAAACCGGAGGAGCGCGAACTCATCGACCCCGAGCCGGTCGCTCGGCAGCGCCATCCCGACCGCCCGGACCCGCCGTCCCGCTCCCGACTCGCCCACGCGCTCGAGGTAGGCCAGGAGCTCCGCAACGCCGTCGATCGGCTCCTCTCCGGAGGCCGCCGACGGGCTCCCGCCCGAAGGCCCGCCGCTCGGCGCATAGGCCAGCAGGAGGCGCGAAACATCCTCGCCCCCGAGCGCCGACGATCCGAGCGCCCGGGGCGTCACCGTCGCGCCGAGCACGATCGGGACCAGGACGAGAAGGTACGTCAACCCCTGCTCGATCCCCCCCGAGCCCGCGCCGTGGTGCGCGTGATCCGAGCCGCGCCACAGCTCGAGCGCGCCCATCACGGCCAGCACGCCGCCGGTGACCGCGGTGAGCGGATCGAGCGCGGGGCTCATGTACTTGATCATCTCGCCCGAGACGAAGAGCTTGCCGATGAGGGCGGCAAGCCAGAGCAGCAGGCCCCCGCGCACGAGCCGCGACCCGAGCCCGCTCACAGCCACGGCCTGACCAGGTTGACCAGGACGCCCTCGACGAAGACGAGCACGGAGGAGACGCCGACCACCAGCATGGTGAGCCGCATTCGGAGCGTCCGGACCAGCAGGAACCCGCTCCGCAGGTCGATGATCTGCCCGATGGTCATGAAGGCGAGGATCGCCCCCAGGGTGAACGTCGTCGCGAACGCGCGGGCCACGAACGCGTCTGCCTCCGAGCAGATCGAGAGCAGGGTTGCCACTGGCATCAGCGCGAGAACGGAGCCGACCGGGCGCGAGCCGATCGCCGCGAGGTCGCCGCGCGGCACGAAGGTCTGGGTGGCAGCGGTGAAGAGCGCGCCCAGCACGATGAAGAAGATCACGTCGTAGAACTCCGCGGTGGCGTGACCCACCAGCGCCTGCAGGTCCTGCCGCGGTCGCATCTCCTCGAGGCTTGACCCGCTGATTGGCAGCGCCGCCGGTGTCAGACCCGTGACGGCGGGGAAGAGTACGCTCGCCAGGAGCCCGACCACGATCGCCACGCTCAAGGTCATCGCCATCCGGAGGCCGACGATGGTCCAGTCGCCCTGGAAGGCGAACGCGGTGGAGATCAGCACGACGGGGTTCACCACCGGCGCCGCCAGGATGAACGTGGTCGCGGCATAGGCGGGCACGCCTTTCGCGCTGAGGCGCCGAGCGAACGGGATGACCCCGCAGTCGCACACGGGGGCGACGAAGCCGAACACGCTGCCGAGCAGCACGACGGGGAGCGGCCGCCGGGGAAGCCAGCGCGCAACGGTGCGCTCGGAGACATACTGCTGCACCGCCGCCGACGCGAACACGCCGATCAGGACGAACGGCAGCGACTGCAAGACGATGCTCAGGAAGATGACGAAGAGCTCGTTGAGCCGGGACGGCAGGAACAGGGCCGGCACGGGCGGTCAGCCGGCCGTCGCGCGGGCGGCGGACAGGCGGCCCACGTACCCGCCGAGGTCCGTGTACCAGACGTTCCCCTGCGAATCCACGGCGACGCTGAAGGGGCGCGCGTCGGCGCGAGGCAGGCGGAATTCCCGCACGACGCCGTCCCGCACGCGGCCGAGCCGGTGGGCGCGGACCATCGCAAACCAGACCGCGCCGTCTGGCGCCACTGCGATCCCGCTCAGGCCCGCGCGCGGCGTGGACACCGGGAACTCGGTGAAGCGGCCGTCCGCGTAACGCCCGATCTTGTTGGCCCGGAACTCGAGGAACCAGACGGCGCCCGTCCGGTCCACGGCGACATCGCTCGGATTGCTGGCCCGGGTCGGGATCTCGAGCTCCGTGATGACACCGTCAGGCGTGATCCGCGCGAGCTTGCTGGCGCTCGAGAGGGTCGCCCACACGGTGCCGTCCGCGGAGACGGCGACCCCGAACGGAGAGGCCCGGTAGGTGGGCGCGACGAAGGAGGTGAACACGCCGTCCTTGAGCCGGGTGATCCCGAACGATGTTCCGTCCGCGACCCAGACGGACCCGTCGGGCCCGACCGCCAGGCGCACCAGCCTCGCCACCGGCGTCGCCACATGATACGGCGTGGTAGTCCCATCCGGACCGAGACGCACGACGGCCCGCGCCGGATTGTCCGTGAACCACACCGCGCCGTCGACGGCGACAGCAAGTCCCATGGGTTCCACGTTGAGCTGTCCCTTGGGGATCCGCTCGACGACGCCGTTCCGGATGCGGCCGATGGCGTCGGCGAACTCGATCGTGAACCAGACGGTCCCGTCCGGAGCAACGGCGATCGCCGTCGGGATGTCCTGCGAGACCGGCATCCGGTACTCGACGAAGCCTCGGATGAGCCAGCCCCGCCACCAGGCGACCGCGGTGCCGGCCAGGGCGAGCACGAGGATTCCCACGAGGAGCGGGATCGCCGCCCGGCGCAACCGGACGGGGCCACAGCCGGCGGTCGGCGTCGGGCTCACCTCGGCTGGTCCCCGACGTGGGGGACAGCCTGGAGCCGCGAGCTCCTCGACCGGGTCAGCCAGCGGACCGCAGCCACTCCGCTCAGCACCAGCAGAACCAGGAACGCGACCCCGCCGGCGACGCTGGCGGCGTCCAGGCGCGCGAGCAGACTCTCCCCGGTCACCGCCATGCGCCTCAGCTCATCGTATGGCGTCAGCGAGAACCCCGCGTAGAGAGTCCGCGGGTCGACGAGGTCTCGCAGGAGGGGCCCCGCTTCCATGTGCCCCGGGAGCGCGTCGATCGAGAGCTCCCAGGCCCGGCCGTCGTCCACGCTCCGGTAGATCCCGCGATGCGTGGTGAGAACGATCGCATGACCGTCGGCGTCGGCCGCGACACCGCGGATCACGGCACCGGTCTCATCGAGCGGCGCTCCGATCGGGTGCCAGGTCGCGCCCCCGTCGTCGCTCCGGTGCACCTGATCGGCGCCGGCCGCCCATATCCGATCGAGACGTCCGGGGTCGGTGGCGATCGCCTCGACGGCCCCGGCCGGCAGCCCACGATCGCGCTCACTCCACGTCCCCCCCCCATCACGGCTCGCCCAGAGCCGTCCTCCGCATACCACGAGCACCGCTTCCGGAGGCCCGGGGCGCACGAGAACGGCCGTGACGGGCGCCGGCGGCAAGCCCTCGACCACGTCCGTCCAGGCATGCCCCCAGTCATCCGTACGCCAGAGCCCCTGGGAGCCCGCGAGATACGCACGTCCCGCCCCGGCGCCTCGGACAATTGCGCGCACGGGGAATGCCCCATCCGGCGCGCCGATCGACCGCCAGGCCACACCGTCGTCGGTGCGGAAGATTCCGAGCCCGGTCGATGCGAGTCCCCCGACACCGTCGGCGTGGAATGCCACGGCAAACACGGGCCCCGCGAACACGCTCGGAGTCTCAGTCTGCCAGTCCCGTCCGCCATTCAGCGTGCGCAGGAGCCCGCTGTCCGTGCCGAGCAGCACCTGATTGACATCCGTGGGGCTGATCGCGAGGGCCAGCGCGCCGCTGACGAAGCGGCCTTCGGTCGCGGCGATCCAGGTCCCGCCGTGATCGCGTGACCGGAAGAGCCCGCCCCAGGCGCTCGGATCGTGGGCGGAGGCAATGGCCGGCCAGAGCGCGAGAACGATCGGGAGCAAACGGTACCCGGGTGGGCGTGACATTCGGTGTTGAAGCGCCGGCGAGGGGTCCGCTGACCCGGATCCCCTCGCCGGTGGCAAGCCTCTGCGACGAAACCTTACTTGGGCTTCCTGGACATCTCGCCCGGGGCCAGCACGACCTCGGCCGCCCGGGAGCCGTTCGGCCCGACCCACGAGTTCTTGGTGATCGGGTACTTGTCGGTGTAGGAGAGCGGCTCGTGCGCCGCCACGCAGTTCTGGAAGCCGCCAGTGATCTTGTAGCACTTCTCGTATGCCAGGAACTGCTGCACCGTGTCAGTTTGCTGCGGGTTGGCGATCATCCAGTCGCGGATGCCCTCCCAGGACGAAAACACGTCGCTCCCGAACAGGATCTGCCCGATGGCGGTGTTGACCTGGAGGAGCTGCGAGCCCGCCGTGTGGGCGCGATGGGCGGGATGGATGATCAGGCCGGGAGCGATCTCCCGCTGACCGTCGACGATGACCGCCTTGCCGCTGAGCACCTTGCCGTAGATCTCGGCCAGCGTCAGCGGCGGATACCCGCACGCCGGAGACCGCGCGCAGCCGCCCGGCGAGGTATTGACGGCGCTGATCCGCGGATGCGGGTAGTTCAGCGCCCACTCGATCCCCTCCAGCTCGGCCTTCTGGACGTAGAGAACGGCGTTCGGGAAGTCACTGAGCTGCCCGGCATGATCCCAGTGCCCGTGCCCGATGACGATCTTGGTGACGTCCTCCGGCTTGATGCCGAGCTGGGCGAGCTGTTGCGGGAGCGGCGCCCAGTGCGCGCTGCCGGTCATCTTGAGATAGTCCTGGGCCTTCCACCCGGCGTCGTAGAGGACGATGTCGTTGCCGCCCTTGATGACGCCGACGTTGACCGGCAGATCGACCGTGTTGATGTTGTTCATCGGGCTGGTGCTGCCCGGCACGAACGCGCGGTCCGGCATGAACGCGCCGAAGGGCACGCCCATGAACCGGCTGCTCTCGACAAGCCAGACCGAGTACTGCGGCGCCTGGGCCTGTGTGGTGACCGTCCCGAGCCCGCCGATCAAGGCGACGGCGGTCGCAATAGCGATAACACGAAGCGATTTCGTCATCTCCACCCCCACTGCTCTGTGGTGTGTCATTGCGCACCTCCAAACAATCCTGACCCGCTAGTCGGACCACCCCCCTCTGGCTGCGCTAGTTCGGCTTGTACTCGGTCGGCCAGAGCTCGTTGCCGACCTTCAGCAGAATCACGCCCGCCTGCATGCTCAGCGGATGTGCCCTCACCAGGTGCTCGTCTCGACCGTCGTCGGACACCCGGACCATCTCGCGGGCCGACTGCTCGTAGAGCCGCACCGCTTCCCGGTAGTCGCCGTGGTGCTTCACCATCGACGGGGGCGGCTCGAGCGTGCCGATGCTCGCCGCCGCTTTCCGGTACGTGTCGCGGGCGGTCTCGATGCGCGTCTTGAGTGCCGCCCGGTCGAGCTGGCCGAGCTTGTACGACAGCCCGCCGGCGATCATCCTGAGCGCGCCGGCCTTGACCTCGTTGTGGATAGGCCACAGGGCCAGGGCGTACGCTTCTTCGACCGGGGTGAGCGCCGGGCGCGGTGAGAGCGTGGGCCGCAGCGCCCTGGCGGTCGCCGCGGGCGTGATCGTCGCCTCGCGCACCAGCGCGACGCCGATGATCCCGAGCAACGCGCCGAGGACGAGCGTGAACAGCAGGACCTTCACGCTGGGCAGTCGAGCCATGATCCTCGCGCCCTTCATATACCCGCCTGCCCTGTATCCGTCAAGCCTGAATCCCGCGCCCCGCGCCGGCCAGGCACGAACGCCTCGCCGTGGCCCCTGGCGTGACCGGGGGCTCGGCGTCGATTCCGGGGCGGTCAGGTCAGCTCAGGAGGTGGTGCCGGAGGAGCCCGGCACCGGGCTGCGTAACCGCTCGCCTCGATCAAGTAGGCCTTGGGCTCGACGCCGACGAGGGGCCAGCAACGCGCTCAATGCGTCGACCAGGTCGGGCGGCCGGTGAAGAGCCCATTGACGAACCCGATCTCGTAGATGAGGAACAGGCCGAAGGCGACACTGAGGAGCCCGGAGGCGATTCGGAGATGCTGGTTGAACCGGCCGAGGCGCGCGGCGGTGTAGGCGAACGGCGCCGCGATCGCCGCGGTGATGAGCATCATCCCGCCCACGGTGCCAACCGCGAAGAGGATCAGATAGGCGGTCGCCCAGGCCGGATCCCGGATCGTCGTGAGAACGAGCAGGGCCACCGCTGCCGAACCGGCCAGGCCGTGGACGATTCCCACGACCAGCGGGCGCACCGCCTGGTAGACCCCGAGCCGACTCAGACGCTGGTCGAGCCAGGCCTGGGGGGTGTCTTCCTCGCGGTGGCCATGGTCGACCGGGTTGTGGCCGTGGATGTGGCTGTGGGCGTAGTCCCCGTGCGCGTGGGCGTGGGCGTGGATCGCGCCGTCGGCAGACCCCACCGCGTCGCGAATCCACCCCAGGACGCCGCTCAGGTTCATGATTCCGAGCAGGACCAGCATGACGCCGACAATCAGCTCCATCGTGAGCCCGAGCCGCGGCGGGATCGTCACGCTGAAGAGGATGATCCCGCCTCCGACGACCAGGATCGTCAGCGAGTGGCCGATCCCCCACACGACCCCGATCATCGCCGCGCTCCGGATCGATCGCTGGCGGCTCACGATGGTGGCGACGGCGATGACGTGGTCCGGGTCCGTAGCGTGGCGCATCCCGAGAAAAAACCCGACCGCGACGAGGGACAGGAGCGTGATCACCCCGCCAGTATACGGTCCGCGCTGGGCCAAGCGAGGTTGGCGCTCAACATGGGCGTGCGCCAGCGCAGGGCGGAACGCCCCGCGGGAGTCTGCAATGAACATCTCGGCTGCGGTCGCCCGGCCAGGTGCGGGTCATGCGGGCGATTCGCCCTGGATCCGGCGGCCAGCGTCAGGCCTCGTGAGCCTCCCAGAGTTCCCGCGTGAGGGCCCACTCGGTGTGGCTCCATCCCCGGGCTTCCATCCAAGCTGGACCTGGACGCCTGCCCACGACCCTGAATCCGAGCCGCTGGGCCAAGCGTGTCACGGGAGCATTCTCGGTGACTGACACGGCGCCGATCGCTTGTAACCCGAGCTCGTGGAACCCAAACTCCAGGATGGCGCGCGCCGCCTCGGTCGCGTAGCCATGCCGCCACCAATCCGGCGCCAGCTCGATACCGAACTCGGCCCTGCCCGCGTCGAACCCACCCGTACGCACCCCGCAGCAGCCGAGTAGCTCTCCAGACTGCCCGCGCTCGGCCACGGCCAGTTGATAGTTACGCCGAGGGCGCTCGTCCGCCCATCGGATGAACATCCGAAAGAGCTCTCGGGCGTCGGCTTGCGGGTCGTCCGGCCCCGCGAACTCACCATACCGGGAGTCAGCATGATAGCCGACGAGCACCGGCAGATCGCCGCCCGTGAATTCACGCAGCCGCAACCTCTCCGTGACGATCTCCATATCGGTCGACCAGACAGACGACGGGCTGAGGCGGACTGGACGGGCAGTCTCGCGGCCGATCAGGCCCCGTTGCCCACAAACTCATCGGTCCCGAACAGAAGGGTAAGACCCTTGAGGACATCGCGCGTTTTGGCCGTCCCCAACACACCGACTCGGTCACCGAGGCGCGTGTGATCGATGGTTCGGATCTGGGAGACGTTTACGACGCTCGCGCGCGGAAGGCCGGCTTCACCTCGGCGTAGGCGCACGTTGCCCGGCATGACCCCAAGCCGGAGGTTCGACGTGATGGCCGCGACTACCGTGGTGGAGATGGCGCTTCGATTGAAGCGGCGGCGGGAGGTGAGCGCGTGCCCTACCGACGAAGCCAATTGCGCATCTCGCCCCACCAGTCGGTGAAGAGGTCGCCGAGGCCGCCGTGTTCGTCGCAGACGCCAGGTTCGGTGCCGGCCAGGAAGGTCTCGAGCTGGGACACCGGGCAGAACCGCGTCGACTGCATGCCCGTGGCCGGGTCAATCGACGCCAGCGTAATCCCGGGCGGGACCGCGAACGCGGGCGCCGCGTACGCCCCGAGCGCCTGCCGCATGAAATCCGCCCAGATCGGCAGCGCGGCTTGGGCGCCACTCAACCGGTGTGGCTCGCCGCTGTCGAATCCCACCCAGACCAGCGCGACGAGCGTGGGCGAGTAGCCGACGAACCAGGCGTCCCGCCCATCGTTCGTCGTGCCGGTCTTGCCGGCCACCGGCCCCCGGACGCCGAGGGTGCGGGCCAGCACCCCGGTGCCCGAGTTGATGACGCCCTCGAGCAGCGAGGTCATGAGGTAGGCCTCCGCCGGGCTCAAGACGCGAGTGGCCGGCTCGGCCTCGCCACCGGACAGCCCCTCGCCGTCGCCCTCGAAAACCGCGCGGATGGCGACCGGAGGGGGCTGGCGCAGGCCACCGTTCGCGAATGGCAGGTACGCCCGGGCGATCTGAAGCGGTGTCACCTCGAAGGCGCCGAGCGCGACCGCTGGAACCGGAGCCAGGCGGCCCTCGATCCCGAGCGCGCGAGCGGTCTCGACGATCTTGATCAACCCGACGGACTGGGCGAGGCGAACGGTCGCGGTATTGAGCGAGGCCTCGAGCGCCCGCCGGATGCTCACGGTGCCCTCGTAGCGATCCTCGTAGTTGCGGGGGCTCCACAGGCGCTTGCCGACCCGCACGGTGATGGGCGAATCCTCGATGAGCGCCGCCGCCGTGAACCGCACTCGGCCGCCGCGCTTTGTCAGGGCCGTCGCATAGACGAACGGCTTGAAGGCCGACCCGGGCTGCCGCCGCGCCAGGCTGACCCGGTTGAACTGGGTGAGGCTATGGTCCCGCCCGCCGACCATCGCGCGGATCTCTCCGGTCGCCGGATCGAGTGCCACCAGCGCCGCCTGTAACCGATCGGGGCGGCCGCGCCGCCGCAGGCGGGGATACTGCGTCTCGAGCCGGTCGAGCCCGCGAAGGATGGCGTGCTCGGCGAACCGCTGCAGCGTCATGTCGAGCGTGGTGTAGATGCGCGCTCCGCGCCCGGCGCTGATGGCGTCGGTCCCGTAGCGCTCTTCCAGCTCCTGCCGGACGTAGTCCGCGAAGTACGCCGCCGGCTGCCCCTCGCGCGTCCCGGCGCCCGGGTGAACGGGCTCGCGGCGGGCGGCCCGATACGTTGCCTCGTCGATCTTGCCGAGCTCTCGCATCCGCCCGAGGACGACGTCCCGGCGAGCGCGAGCCCGGGCCGGGTTGCTGGCCTGGGCATAGCCATTCGGGCCCCGGATCATGCCGGCCAGCAAGGCGGCCTCCGCCAGCGTGAGCTGGTGGACTTCCTTTCGGAAGTGGACTCGCGACGCCGCTCCCATACCGCGAATCGCCAGCGCACCGTGTTGACCCAGGTACACCTCGTTCAGGTAGGCTTCGAGGAGCTGATCCTTCGAGTAGCGCCACTCGAGCACGAACGCGAGCCACGCTTCGCTGACCTTTCGGGCGAACGTCCGCCGGGCGCCAAGCAGCCGATTCTTGATGAGCTGCTGGGTGATGGTGCTGCCGCCCTGCGTGACCCGACCGGCGCGGGCATTCACCCATGCGGCCCGCGCCACGCCGCGCAGGTCGAGCCCGCGATGCTCGCGGAACCGGTGATCCTCGATGGCGAGGACCGCGTCGACGAGCACCCGCGGGATCTCGGCGAGCCGCGCGGGCCGATACTCCTCGCTCGGGCGATCGTCGGCGCCGGTGAGCACCTCGGGTTCGAGCGCGGTCCCGACGATGGCCTTGCCGCCCGCGATCACCTCCGTGATCCGGTCCCCGGCCAGCTCCAGCCTGACTCGCCGAGCCGATTTGGGCGAGCGAAGCCCGTCAGGCTCCCTGAGATAGATCTCCCACGAGCCGTCGGTTCGCTGGAACTGCCCGGGCGCCGCCGGGAGCCGGCGGGTTTCGGCGTACTTGAGCCGGGCCAGTGTCCCCGCGAGGTCGACGGCCCGGACGTTCACCCCCGGACCCAGCGATTGGCCAGCAGTATAGACAAAGGTCGCGCGGGCGCGATCGGCACGCTCGAAGCGGACCAGTTGGACCACCGTGTAGACCGCGAGGGCGAGCACCGGCGCCGCGATCGCAGCGGCGAGCGCGAGCTTGACGGGCCGGCGCTGCAACAGGCCCCACCGCATGGTCGACTCCGCCCGCGCCGGCTCCCTCAGGCGACCACCACGCGCCGACTCATTCTGCCACGCGCCGACTCATTCTGCCAGCCAGTGCGCCAGGTAGATCACGGCGGCGCCGATCAGGGTGGCCAGCGGCAGCCAGCGCGACCGGCTCACCTCGTGGGCGGTCGGCAGGAGGCTGGTCGCCCCGAGGTAGAGAAAGACGCCCGCAAACCAGCCGAGCATGAGCGAGAAGACCGGTGGCGACATCCCGATGACTTGCTGCAGCAGCACGCCGGCGATGGGCGCGCCGGCGACGGCGAGCAGCACCGTTCGCGTCATGGCGACCGTGTGCTGGCTCCCGAGCATGATCCCGACGGCGCTGACGCCGTCGGCCACTTTGTGGAGGAGGACCCCGAGCCCGATCGCGCCGCCGACCTCTCCCCCGGCCTGGAACGCCTGGCCGATCGCGAAGCCGTCGAGGAAGCTGTGGACGCCGATGCCGGCGGCGCCCCACAGGCACGCCGGGTGCGTGTGGGCATGATGGGCCGCGTCATCGTCGACGACGCCACCGTGGGTCGTCTGCTCGAGCAAATAGAAGCACAGGAAGCCGAGGGTACAGGCCAGGAGCAGATGATGGGGCGTGAGCGATGTGCCCGATTCGTCCAGCAAGGTCAGCGCGTTCGGGACGACCTCCATGAGCGCGGCGGCGACGAGTGCCCCCGCGCTGAACGCGTACACGAGGCCGCGATGCGCCCGCAGACGCAGCGCGATGAACCCGCCACCGAGGGTCACGACGCAGGTCGCGCCGGACGCCCAGAGCGCGGTCGTCACCACGGGCGCTGACGCGTCACGATACTACGAAGGCTCGCGGGGACCAGCCCACTGACAACGAGCTGCGAAACGAGCACGTCGGTATTAAATACGCAATCCCCGCGCACGGCAAGCGCGCGCGCCCCGGCCCAGCCCGACACCGACGTACCGCACTCGAACCGCAGCCCTGACTTCGAGACGCCAACCCCAGGGCCGCGCCCGACTGGCTCGCCGCTCCGAGTTCCCCCGGATGGACGCGCGCTCTACGAGCAGAACGTCACCGAGGCCAAGCGGTGATGCTCGGCAGCCTGGCCCTGCTGATGCCGGTGCCGGCCGCGCTCAAGTGGGCGGCTACCAGAGGAGCCGCTCGGCCGTATGGAGCGCGCCGCCCACGAGTCCGCCGATCAACGTGCCGTTGACGCGGATGTACTGCAGGTCGTCACCGGCATGCTCCTCGATGAGGCGCACCGCGCCCTCCGGGCCCAGTGCCCGGACCCCGTTCTCGATGAAGGTCGCGACCCGGTCGTGATGGCGCTCGACGAACACGCTGGCCTGGGCCTTGATCCACCGATCGAAGTCCCGCTGAACGAGCGGGTCCGTCGCGAGCGTCTGGCGGCCCTGGTCCAGGCGCTCGACGAGCCAGCCGACCAGCTCCGACTCGGGCCTCGCCAGGTCGGCGTGGAACCCCTCGCTCAGCGCCCGCGCCGCGTCCTCGATGAGCGCTGCCACCGGCGGTGCGTCGAGGAGCTGGCGCGTGGCGCGCTCGATGCGCCCGGCAAGGTCGGGATCGCGGCGGAGGCGGTCCGGCAGCTCCGCCACGAGCGCCTTGAGCTGCCGCCGGGCCGGATGGTCGGGCTCGCGCGCGATCGCCTGGAGTGCGGCGTGAAGCGCCGTCACGATACGGTCGCGGTCGACGATCCGCAAGCGCTGGGCGAGGCGGATCCAGAAGCGCGGGTAGGCACCGCCCGCCTGCCGGTAGCGCGCGAGCAGCTCGTCGACGAGCTGGCCCGCGGCCGAGCGCGCGCCGGCGCGGCCCAGCAGCTCGGCGAGGGCCTGCGCGGCGGAGGCGACCACCCGCTCGTCCCACCGATGCTGGCGCGCGACCTCGATCACGCTCGCCAGGATCGGCGCGACGAGCTGTCGAGCCAGGAGCCGGCGGAGTCCCGCGGCGCAGTCGGCGGGCCCTGGAAGCTGTTCGAGAATCCAGCGCGCGACGATCCGCGTCACCGACTCCAGCTCGCGGCGCTTCACACGCTCGGCCAGCCGCGCCAGCAGGGCTCCGGTGTCGACGGCGGCGATCTCCTGGAGCACGTAGTCCTTGGTCAGGACCCGGTCGCCCACCATCGTGCCTACCCTGACCGCGAGCAGCTCCCAGTTAGCAGGGATCAGCGCGGTGTGCGGAATCGGCAGCCCGAGCGGGCGCCGGAAGAGGGCGGTGACGGCGAACCAGTCGGCGAGGCCCCCCACGACGCCCGCCTCACCGACGGCCAGCAGAAGCCCGCCCCACCACGTCGCGCGAAAGGGAAACGCCAGTAGCGCCAGGCCCCCGGCGCCGAGGAGGACTACGAGCGCGAGCCGGCGCGGGCGGCGCGCGGGCGCCATCACTGCCCCGACGCATGCTGTGACGACCCGCGGGCATGCCCGTAGCCCGTCAGCTCGACGTATCCTCGGCCGCGGACACCGCCGTCTCCATCGGCCGCGCGCGCGTCGACCGCGCCCTCCCAGTAGCGGAACGACAGATCGAGCTCCTGGTCGGCGAGGATCGGCCTGACGTCCAGGTCGAGCTGCTCATTCGGCACGCGCAGGCGCCAGCGCCCGGGATAGCGCGTGCCATCACGCGGGCTTTGCCAGGTCTCCCCGACGTCGATCGCGACATCGTCGCGGGCCAGCCGGCGGACCGTCCCGTCGGCCGCGACGAGGGAGCCGTTGCTGAAGGGGTCGATGGTCCCGTCGCGGAGGCGAAGCCGATAGACCATCAGGTCCCGCCCGTCAGCGAGCTGGAGCGCGAACCAGTCCCAGCCAGCCTGTGCGGGGCCGAGGGCGCTCGTGCTCCACTCCCGATCCATCCACGAAAGCCCACGCACCGGAAACGCGGCCGACCCGAGCGTGATCGTCCCCTGCGACTCGAGCCGCGTCAGGGAGTAGTAGTACGACGCGTTGCCAGCCTCCGCGCTCTTCTGGCTCAGGCCACGGTCACCGTGAAGGGCGATCGGCTTGATGCGCGTGAGGGTGAGATCGATCGTGACACCCGCCTCGGCGGCCCGCAGGTGGGTCCGGTCGTTCGGGCCAGCCCCTTCTGCCGTCCAGTCTTCGAGCCAGACGCGGAAGGGCTCGGCGCGGGCGCCCGCCAGTCCCAGGGCACCCCGGCCGAGCCGCTCGAAGTGGTGAAAGCGCTCGCCGGCGGCATCGGTGAGCGCGAAGTGGGCCATGTACACCTGATTCGTCGCCCAGGCTGACAGGCGCCGCGGGGGATCCGGGGCGAGCGCACTCCGGAAGAAGGTCAGCTGATAGCCGAAGCGGCGACCGGCCGGCGTCTCGAGGTTCCCCGTGAAGTACCACCACTCCGTTCGATACTCGGGATGCGGGCCGTGATCGCGCGGAAACTCGAGGGCGCGGGGCGCGACCGCACGCGCATAGCCTGCGGTCGCGCCGCCGCCGAGCGTCGCGGCGAGCGACAGGCGCGTGCGGACTCGCGGCCGCTCGGCGGACGAGCCCAGGACCCAGGCGCCAATCGCGCAGAGCAGGACGACGACGACCCCGACCCACAAGACTGCTGCCCGTCGCATCCGTCACTCCTCCCGGAGGGCGATGGCCGGGACGCCCCGCGCCATCTTCAGGGCCGGCAGGACGCCCGCCAGGCTCGCCGCCACGAGCGCCAGCAACAGCGCCTGCACCAGGACACCCGGGTCGACGTGCAGCGTGAGGCTCCAGCCGAACGCGCGCCGGTTGATGACGAACACGAGCACGGCCGCGAGCGCCAGTCCGGCCGGGATCGCCAGCACCCCGGCGACGAGACCGATCAGGCCGGTCTGCGCCGTCGCGAGCGCCCACACCCGCGCCGGCGTCAACCCCTGCGCGCGCAGGATGCCGACCTCGCGGACGCGCTCGAGCTGGAGCGCCATCAGCGCGCTCAGCGTCCCCACGCCGGCCACCAGCATGGCCAGCAGGCGGAGGACGACGGTGATCGCGAAGGTCCGGTCGAACACCTCGAGCGAGGCCTCCCGGAGGGCGCGGTTCGAGCGCACCAGCACGTCCTGGCCGGGCCCGATCGCCCGGCGCAGCGCCTCGGTCAGTGCGGCGACGCTGGCCCCCGACAGCACGCGGAACGCGAGCGCCGAGACGCCGCGATCGTTCCAGTACCGGTCATAGGTGACGCGGCTCAGCACGACCACGCCCTGGTCCGTCGCATAGTCGTAGAAGACTCCGGCGACCGGGAACTCCCGCTCGCCCCGGTCGGAGGGCAGCCGGATCGTCGATCCGGCGCGCGCTCCGTGCCGATAGGCGTAGGGCTCGGAGACGAGGACGGCGTCGCCGTGCTGGAACTCGGGCCAGACGGCGGCCGCGCTGCCTTCCTTGAACTGGAACGAGAGGTGCGCGGGCGACGCGATTCCCAGGGCCACGATGCGGATCCGGCCGGCGTGGGACTCGAGCGTGACGCCGCGGTGCGTACTGACGCTGGCGACGCCGGGCACACGCGCGAGCTGCGTCAGGAGGGCCGGGTCGAGGGTCGACTCCGTCCCGCTCGATTGGAGGCTCGGGGCCGATACGTAGACGTCGGCCTGGAGCGTCGACTCGAGCCACGCGCGGACGGTTTGCCGGAAGCTCGTCACCATGACGCCGACCCCGACAGTCGCCGCGACCGCGATCGTCAGGGCCGCCACCGCGACCGCCGTGCGGGACAGCGCCTGGACAACCCCTCGTGCGGCCATCCGGCCGACGACGCCGAAGAGCCGGCCGGCCAGGGGCTCGACCACCCACATCGCGGCGATCGTCAGCGCCGGCGCGAGAAGGGCCACGCCCGCCAGCAGGAGAAAGAGGGCAACGTAGCTCACGACCAGCGCCGTACCGGGCAGGGCCAGCAGCGCGGCGGCGCCGAGCACCACCGTCAGGCCCGCCCACGCCGTGCGCGGGACCGCGCGACGAAGGCGGGTCTCGAGCATCGAGCGGCTGAGCGCGACTCTGGCCGGAGACCTCGTGGCCTCCAGCGCCGGCCCCAGCGAGGCGAGCAGGGTCACGCCGACGCCGAGCGCCGCGCCCTTGGTCAATGCGAGGGGCGCGAGCGCTACCTCACGGACCGTGAGCACGAAGTAGAGATCGTTGATCGTGCGGGTGACCAGCCGCAGGAGGCCGCGCGCCAGGACGATGCCCAAGGGGATGCCGAGCGCGGTGCCGGCGGCGCCGATCAGGAGCGCCTCGGTCAGGACGAGCCCGAGGACTTCGCCGCTGGTCACGCCGAGGGCGCGGAGCAGACCGATCGACGTGCGCTGCTGGACGACGGAGAAGGTCATCGTGTTGTGGATCAGGAACATCCCCACCGCCAGGGCCAGCAGGCTGAGGGCCGTGAGGTTCACGCTGAATGCGCGGCTGAGCTGTGCGATCGCCTGCGAGCGCGCGGCGGCACGGACCAGGTACACGCCCCCGGGAAGTGACTGGCGGATCCGGGTCAGGGCCGCCGCCGTCTCCGGGACATCGGGCAGCGCGAGATCGATCCGGCTCAGCCGGCCAGGCAACCCGAGCAGCTCCTGGGCAGTCGACACGTCCGTCACCAAGAGATCGTGAATGGCCTGACGGCTCAGCTCGTCCTCCGGCTCGATCACGCCAACGATCGTCAGCGCGTGGCGGACGCTTCCCACTCGGACGTCGACCGCCGATCCCGCGCCGAGGCCGCGCTCGCGCGCCGTCCCGGCCGAGAGAAGCGCCGTGTTCGGTCGGGTCAGCAGCGCGGCCAGCCCGTCGCCCGGCGCGCGACCGGTTGCGAGATCGGCACCGTGGTCTCGACGGTCAGGGTCTCCCTGAGCGGCGGCTGGCCGCCAGCTCAGCGCACCACCGGCGAGGGGATCCACGCCGAGGAGCCGCAGTGTCCCGGGCCAGAGCGCGGGGGCGCTCGCATAGCCCTCGACGACCGGCGTCGCCGCGCGAATACCGAGATCGACGCGCAGCCGCCGGTAGACGTCCTCGGGGACGCCGGACGGTCCGCCGATCACCTGGTACGTCGCGCCTCCCGACACCGCCTCGGTCGAGAGCGCGAAGGCCCGGCGTGCGCTCTCGTTGGCGAGATCGATCGAGACGACGACCGCCACGCCCAGGGCGATGCCGAGCACGGCGAGGCCTGCCTGCCACGGATGGCGCAGGGTCTGACGGAGGCTCGACCGCCAGAGCGCCGCGGTCACGACATGCCGTCAGGCCGTCTCGACGAGCCGGCCATGGTCCACCGTGAAGATGCGGTCCGCGCGCCCGATGACCTCCCGGCTATGGGTGACCATGAGCATGGTCTTACCGGCCCGGCGCGTGAGGCGATCGAGCAGGTCGAGGACCTCGCGGCCGGTCTCGAGATCGAGGTTGCCCGTGGGCTCGTCGGCGAGGACCAGGAGGGGATCGTGGACCAGCGCGCGGGCGATCGCCACCCGTTGCTGCTCGCCTCCCGAGAGGCGATCCGGAAAGCTCGCTGCACGGTCGGCGAGCCCGACCATCGCCAGCAGCTCGCGGGCCGCGTCGCGCGCCTTCGGATCGGTGCGCCCGTTCAGCTCGAGGGGGAGCCGCAGGTTCTCCTCGACCGTGAGCGTCGGGATGAGGTTGAAGGCCTGGAACACGAACCCGATGTGCCGGCGGCGGTAAAGCGTCCGCGCTCGCTCGGTGAGCCGCGTGATCATGCGCCCGTCGATGACGACCTCGCCGGCCGTCGGCAGATCGATCCCGGCGATCAAGTTGAGAACCGTGCTCTTGCCCGACCCGCTCCGGCCCACGAGGACGGCCAGCTCGCCGCGCGCGATGGTGGCGCTCACCCCGCGCAATACGGCCCGCTCGGCGTCACCCTCCCGGTAGGTCTTCGTGAGATCGCGCAGCTCGATCAGCGGCGGGCTCACCACGGCTCCAGCGTAGCATCGCCGCCTCGACCCCTGCCGGCAGCACTCTGCCTTACCGCGCCAAGGACTGCGGAACATACGTCGATGCCCGATCGCCTACCCCCTGACGGCGCTGGTTTTCCTCTTGTCGCCGGTGCCGGTCGACCGTAGAGTCTCGGCCATGAGTGTGGCAGGGCGGGGCCTGCAGCCCGCGTTCCGGATCCTGGCAGCGGCCCTCATCGCTTTCCTCGCCGGCGGGGGACCGGCGGGGGCCGCGCACGAGCGATCCGAGCCGGGTGGCGAGCTCCTGGTCGAGCGAGACGTTCTGGTGCCGATGAGCGATGGCACGAGACTCGCGGCTGACGTCTACCGCCCGAAGGCCCCGGGTGCTTACCCTGCGTTGCTCGAACGCACACCCTACGACAAGACGAACTCCTCGGAGATCCAGGTCGGCGCCCACACCTTCTTCGCCGAGCGCGGCTACGCCGTCGTGGTTCAGGACGTCCGGGGCCGCTACGCGTCGGAGGGCGCCTTCTATCCGAACCTCGACGATGCCTGGCTGGCCCGCCGAGACGGCTTCGACACCGTCCAGTGGATCGCGAAGCAGGCGTGGTCGAACGGCAAGGTCGGCGTGATCGGGGGCTCCCAGAGCGGTCAGGCGGCCTACCTGCTGGCGCCGACGCAGCCACCGGCGCTGGTGGCGATGTTCGTGCGCGAGTCCGCATCGGACCTCCACGAGGAGTGGTTTTACCGGGGCGGCGCCTTCGAGCACGGCTTCGTCACCGGCTGGGTCGGGATCACGTTCGCGACCGATCTGCTTCGCCGAGGCCTGGAGGGCGGGGCGCGGGAGTCGGCACTCGGCGCGCTGAAGGCGTTCCTGGACAACCGCGAGCGCTTCTACTGGCACCTGCCGCTGGCCGACTTTTCGGTCTTCAAGGAGTGGCCCGGCTTCCGGTTCTACTACGACTGGGTCAGGGGCGCGATCGACGGCCCCTACTGGTGGCAGCAGAATCTGAGTCTGCATCACCACGAGTTCCAGGTGCCTGTCTATCACCTGGGCGCGTGGTACGACATCTTCCTGAACGGGACGATCCGGAACTACCTCGGCATCCGCGAGAAGGGCGGCTCCCAGGCGCGGGCCAACCAGAAGCTCGTCATCGGCCCCTGGATCCACGGGCCGAAGAACGTCGGGGTCACACAGGTCGGAGCCCTGACCTTCCCCGGCGCGGATGCGGTCCAGTACAACGAGATCCGGCTCCCGTGGTTCGACCACTGGCTCAAGGGTCTGCACACGGGCGTCATGGACGAGCCGCCCGTGCGCATCTACGTGATGGGAGACAACCTCTGGCGCGCCGAGCGCGAGTGGCCGCTCGCGCGCACGCGATACACGAGGTACTACTTCCGCAGCGGGCCGTCGGGGAGCATCGGGTCCCTGAACGACGGGTCGCTGTCGGCGGCGGCGCCGACCGACCCCGACCGTGCCGACAGCTTCAAGTACGACCCACTGAACCCGATCCCGACGCTCGGCGGAACGACGCTCTTCGTCCCGAGCGGTCCGCTGGACCACCGTGAGGCCGACCTGCGGAGCCTCACCTACACGACCGACGTGCTGGAGGAAGATCTCGAGGTCACGGGGCCGATCACCGCGGTGCTCCACGCCATGTCCTCGGCGGTCGACACCGACTGGACGGTGCGGCTCGGCGACGTCCATCCTGACGGTCGATCGATCATCCTCGCCGATGGCATCGTCCGGGCGCGGTTCCGGGACTCGAAGATGGCACCGAGGCTGATCGAACCCGGCCAGACCTACCGGTACGCAGTCGATCTCTGGGCGACCAGCAACGTCTTCAAGGCGGGACATCGGATCCGGGTCACCGTCCACAGCAGCAACTTCCCGCGCTGGGACCGGAACCTGAACACGGCCGAGAGCCCGGAGCTCGGCGCGAGGCCGCAGGTCGCGCTGAACACCGTCTTCCACGACGAGCTTCGCCCCTCGCATATCGTCCTGCCGGTGATCCCGCGCTGAGGCCCCTGGCCTAGGCGGGTGCTCCTCAACCCGATTTCCCCGAATGCCGATGGACAGTCGGAGATCACTCTGCTCGGGGCGGTCCGTCCTGTCCCGGGTCGACGGGGGAGTGGTGAGGCAAGCGCGCCTGCATGAAGCTCTTCGGATTCCTGATCGATGGAAAGCGGCGCCGAGGTACGCGGCCCCAACGCGACACTGAGGACCCCGCCGCTGGGGCGAGCCAGCGACCGGCAGACTCGCCAGCAGGCTCGATGGTCGCGATGGAAGCCCCGTCGCCCTCGGACGGGGCTTCGCTACCCACCCTGCCCGGAGTCGACGACGAGGCCGTGGCCGCCCTGGCTGGCGTCGTTCCCATCAACCGCGCGCGACCCGGCGACCGGATCCTCCGAGAAGGTGAGCCGCTCGATTCCCTGTATGCGATCCTCCACGGCTCCGCCACAGTCACGGCACGGGTCGAAGGCACGGCGATCGCCGTGGCGCGTCTGGAATCCGGAGACGGGATCGGGGCCCTTGGCGGCGCCGGCAAGGCGTCCCCCTACACGCTGACCGCCGAGGATCCGTGCGCGTGGCTGGCCATTTCCCCCGCGACACTCGATCGTCTCCCGCGGGCGGTCCAGCTGGCACTGTACAGGTGGGCGGCCGGCTCCGCCCTGTCCCGGGTCACCAACCTGCTCCCCGACCATGCCGCCGCCACGCGCCAGGCCAGCTATCTCGTCGACTCCACCCGGGCTCGGGCGCGGCGGATGACCGAATGGGTGGCCTGCAAGTCCGTGCAAGACGTGATCGCGAGCATCCCCCGGCTGCCTCCCTACACAACGGACCTCGTGGTCAAGCTCCTCGACGAACGGGCCCACGGCGAGGAGATCGTGGACGCGATTACGAGCGATCCGGCGCTGGCGGCGCTCATCCTCAAGACGGTGAACTCCGCGTACTACGGCCTCCCGATCAAGATCTCCGACTACGACCACGCGCTCCTATACCTGGGTACCGCGAAGGTCTACCAGCTCGTCGTCGCGACGGGCATCCAGAGCGCGATTCCCCCCGGACCCGAGGCGCGCGACATTCAGGCGCACTCGAAGTTGATCTCGCTGGTCGCCTACGAGATCGCGCGCGCATCCACGCTCGTCCGCCCGGAGCTGGCGGCCACGATCGGGCTGCTCCACGATCTTGGCCGGAGCGTGGTGCCGATCATCGCGCGGCGCCACCCGGAGGTCGCGCCCTTGATCGACCCGCTCGACGCGTCCGCCGTAGGGGCGGCGCTCCTCGCGAGCTGGGGGCTGCCCGACGTCGTCGTCCGGCCGATCGAACACCAGCACGACCCGGAGTTCTGCCCACCCGAGAGCGTGCCGGCCGAATATCGGAGCGAGGTGGGCATCATCTATCTCGCCCACCTGTGCTCCGACGCCATTCTCACTAGCGACGCGCCGCCCGTCCCCGCAGTTCACGCCCGCGCGTACCTCTCGGCCCTCCGACTCCACGCGCAAACCTGCGAAGAGCTCTGGCGGGGCACGATCGAGCCGTCGCTGGCCCGGCAAGGTAATCAGATCCCCCCCGCGGTCCGACAGCGGATGCGCCTGGACCCGTGGAACACCGCCTCCTGAACGGCGCCACCGAGGCGACGCTCCACACCGCCGCCGGCACGAAACCGACGAGCCTCCGACCGGCACACCGAATTCACCCCGTCTGATGGCGACGAGAGTATCATCGCGCCAACCACGACGCGGTGGCCTGAGGGGCTGCGATCGCGGGCGTCGGGCCGCGCGCAGACGAAGGGCGAGTCCGAGGAGGATTCACGGGAAGAGGCGACGTCGTTGAGAGCCGCCAAGGGAGGGAGCCGATGCCGAGGTACGAATTCATGTGTGAAAAGTGCAAGAAAGGGTTTGAGATGACCCTGAGCATCTCGGCGCGGGAGACGGCCAAGGTCCGATGCCCGACGTGCAACAGTACAAAGGTGGTGCCCCAGCTTTCGCGCGTCGGGATCCAAACGTCGCGCAAGAGTTAAGGTGGGGAGGTAAAAACGGGTGCGTCGTGACCGCCGGCGACGCGATCCTGGTGCTGAACGCGGGCTCGTCGAGCCTAAAGTTGTCAGTCTTCGTGGTGGGCGCCCCTGACCGGCTCGATCTCACGATCCACGGCATCCTGGAGGAGCTGTCTACCGCGCCGCGGTTCAGCGCGGCAGACAGGGCGGGTCAGCCCGTCGGCTGGCAGGAGTGGCCGGCGGGGTCCGCGCTCGGCCACGCTGCCGCGATCGGGTTCCTCTTCGACTGGCTCGGGACGTCCGGGTCGACCAGCCAGGTCGCCGCCGTCGGACACCGGGTGGTCCACGGAGGAAGCGAGTTCGTCACACCCGTGCGCGTCGACCCGACCGTGATCGGCAAGCTGGAAGCCCTGTCTCCGCTGGCACCGCTGCACCAGCCACACAACATCCTGCCGATGAGGGTGATCGCGGCGCGCACTCCCGCACCCGCGCAAGTCGCCTGCTTCGACACCGCGTTTCATCACGGGCAAGCGCCGCTGGCCCAAGCGTTCGCACTGCCGCCCGAGATCACCCGACGCGGCGTGCGGCGCTATGGCTTCCACGGGCTCTCGTACGAGCACATCGCGACGGTGCTCCCGCAGTTCGATCCGCGGGGCGCCGCGGGGCGGGCGGTGGTGCTGCACCTCGGCAACGGCGCCAGCATGTGCGCCATCCGCAACGGTGAGAGCGTCGCGACGACCATGGGCTTCACGGCGATGGACGGGCTTCCCATGGGAACCCGTAGCGGGAGTCTCGATCCGGGCATCCTGCTCTATCTGATGGACGAGCTCGGGATGGACGCGCGCGCCCTCGAGGCGCTCCTCTATCACCAGTCCGGCCTGCTCGGCGTGTCCGGCATCTCCAGCGACATGCGGACCCTCAAGGCCAGCCGCGACCCGCGCGCCCGGGCCGCCATCGATCTCTTCATCTATCGCATCAGCCGCGAGCTGGGCTCTCTGGCGTCGGCGCTCGGAGGGCTGGACGCGATCGTGTTCACGGCCGGGATCGGCGAGAACGATGTCTCGCTCCGCGAGCGCGTCTGCCGCGACGCCGCCTGGCTCGGAGTCGAGCTCGACGCCGACGCCAATCAGCGCGGCGGCCCGCGCATCAGCAGCGCCGGAAGCCGAGTCTCGGCCTGGGTCATCCCGACCAACGAAGAGCTGATCATCGCCCGGCACACGCGCGCGGCCCTCGGGTGAGCGCGAGGCCCCCTGGGGATGGGCCGCCAGCTCCGAGGGACCGAGCAGGCCGCCGGGCAATCGTCTCAGGGGGAGGTTCGGAAGGGGTCGAAGGCCTCTCCCAGGGATCCTCGGCGGCGAAACGGCGGGGGGGCGACGCCCCCCTGCGAGGGGCCTAGCTGGCTTGCTGGATGGCGCTGAGCTTCCAGGGATGCGACCCGACGGGACGGACGAACGTCCAGTATTCCTCGAACTTGACCGGCTCCGTCCGGCTCCCCTCCGTGACCTGGTTCGTTGCTTCGTCGACCGTGTAGTCCAGGACGCTCGCCAGGAAGCATATCGTGACGAAGTCCTGGCCGCCCTCCTGCCACGCCTCGGTGGCGTCGGCCGACCGAATGGCGATGTTCTCGAGCCGGTTGAGTTTGCGCTCGGCCCGCAGGCGATCGCTGTCCGCCTGCATCGCGGCGTGCATCTCGGACGCCAGCACGTCTCGCACCGGGGTCATGTCCCGCGCCATCCACGCCGCCTGAACCCGGAAGAAGATATCCGACACCGCCGAGGTGGCGGCACGGACGTCAAACGTGGGATCCATCTGGCGAATGTGCCCGAGGCCCCGCTCGAGGTCGGTTGGCCCTGACGGCGCCTCGGCCGTCGCCGTGGCGGCCGACTGCCCTCCAGGCTGAGCCGGCCACGGTGCGCTCTCCTGGCCACTCGCCGGCCGATATCCGCCCGCAACCGCGGGCTCCGGCTGCTGGCGGCGCCGGAGCATCGAGTAGATGAAGTACGCCGCGCCTGCCACCAGCAGGAGCTCGAGAAGGCCGAAGCCACCGCCGAGCATCCCGGGCCGCATGCCGCCGCCGAAGAGGAGGCTTCCGATCAGGCCACCCACCAGCAGGCCGCCGAGCATTCCTCCGAGCCCGCCGAACCCACCGAACCCACCGGGCCGCTGAGCGGCTGACTGGTCAAAGGGCGTGGCCGGTCGGGCCGGCGTCGTCTGGCCGGGGAACGGTCTGGTCGGTGCCGAAAACCCGCGAGATCCGCGGCTGCCAAATGAGCCGCCACGACCCGCGCGCGCCCAGGCTTCGCCCGCCGTGGCGGCGAGCATGGCCACGAGGCCTACCACTGCGATCCATCGCGTCATGCGCGTATTCATGTCCCCTCCACCGGTCCGCCGCGGCAATCGATCCACTCGCTGCTCGGGCCGTGACCACAGTGAAGTGTAACAGACGGACCTCCCTCTCGCTGGCGACTCGACGTGGCGCGCCGCCGGCTCGGCTAGCCTGGATTTCCACGGACGGGAGTTCGCCTAAGATTCAGCCTCCCGGCCGCGGTCTCATGTGGTCAAGCGAAGCGGCACGCCATTCCACCAGGGCACCTTGACGGGCTTGTTGAGCCGGC
>Ga0187892_10003178_pt1 | contig 30594 bp, 34 predicted proteins | sample MA1701073metaG_FD_139345 | JGI IMG/M metagenome (GOLD analysis project Ga0187892, IMG submission 139345) | Bio-ooze microbial communities from a basaltic lava cave in the Kipuka Kanohina Cave System on the Island of Hawaii, USA - MA170107-3 metaG ...
ATACAAATTATGGTTAATATAGATCGCACTCAAAACCAACGACCGCAAGCTCCTTTTCCTGAAGCGGACGATCCCGCTCCAGGCCATCCTAAGGGCGCGTCAAGGCTGTCCGATAAGTTTTTTCCGCGCCTCCCTGGGGAATTCTCCACTGCATTGGCGGCTGAGCGCCTCCGCGTTGCGAAGCGCGGCCGCTGCCGGTACTTTCCCTTTGAAATCCGGAGTTTGCGCCTGCTTGGATGACAAGACCGATCTCTTGAAGTCGCTCCAGATTGAGCGTGCGGACCTCGGGTCTGCGCAGAGCGGCGTGTCGCCCCTTCTCGCGGGCGGCGTCGGTCTCGCATGCCTTGTCATCGGCGGGGCGGCCGGGTGGTTCTTGAAGCCGGCGCCGCCGCCCCCTCCCCCGGTTGCGGTCGAGACGCCAACCAATTCTGCAAGGGGCGCCCCGGCGCCTTCGGGAACGCTTGTCGCCTCAGGTTATGTGGTGGCGCGCCGGCAGGCGACGGTCGCCGCTGAAGTGACCGGCCGCCTCATCGAGGTGCGGGTCGAGGAGGGGCAGAAGGTCAAGGAGGGCGACATCCTCGCGGTGCTCGAATCGACGCTCGCCGCCGCCGATGTCGGCTCAGCGGACGCGCGCGCGGCGTCCGCGCAGGCGGATTTCGCCGAAGCAAAGCGCGTCCTCGACCGGGCGAAGGCGCTCGCGGAACAGGGTTACGCCAGCAACGCCACCCTGACCGAGGCGCAGGCGCGCTATTCCGCCGCACTCGCTCAGCGCAACGCGTTCGTAAGCGACGCCGAGCGCGCCGCCGCGCAGCTCGAGCGCTATGAAATCCGCGCGCCTTTCGACGGCGTCGTCGTCAACAAATCGGCGCAGCCCGGCGAAATCATCTCGCCGATGTCCGCCGGCGGCGGCTTCACCCGCACCGGCGTGTGCACCATCGTCGACATGTCAAGCCTTGAGATCGAGGTCGATGTGAGCGAAGCCCATATCGCCAAGGTTTCGCCCGGGCAGAAAGTCGAAGCGGTGCTCGACGCTTATCCCGATCTCGTCTTGCCGGCGCACGTCATCGCGCCTATCCCATCAGCGGACAGAAGCCGCGCCACCGTCCGCGTGCGGATCGGCTTCGACGAACTCGATCCGCGCATCCTCCCTGAAATGGCGATCGGGGTGCGATTCCTCGACGACGCCGCCTGACCCTTCCGCCGGAGACCAGCATGCCCGACCTCATCCGCTTGACCGATGTCGCCAAGAGCTATTCGCGCGGCAAGGAGAAGATCGTCATCTTCGAGAAGCTCACCATGCATATCGAGAAGGGCGATTTCGTCGCGGTGATGGGGCCTTCGGGTTCTGGAAAGACGACGCTCTTAAATCTCCTCGGCGGCACCGACCGCCCCGACAAGGGGACGATCGAGTTTGACGGCCAGCGCATCGACGTCTTGAAGGAAGGCCAGCTCGCAGGGTGGAGGTCGGCGAATGTCGGCTTCGTTTTCCAGTTCTACAATCTGATGCCGATTCTGACCGCCGCGCAGAATGTCGAGCTGCCGCTGCTCCTGACCAAGCTCCCCCCCAAAAAGCGCAAGGAAAACGTCGAGACGGCGCTGAAAGTCGTCAGCCTCGCCGACCGCGCGCGCCATCGTCCGCGCGAAATGTCCGGCGGACAGCAGCAGCGCGTCGCGATCGCCCGCGCAATCGTCGCCGACCCCAAGCTCCTCCTCTGCGACGAGCCGACCGGCGATCTCGACCGCGCTACGGCGGACGAGATCCTCGGAACTTTGCAGGTCTTGAACCGCAATCTCGGCAAGACCATCGTCATGGTGACGCACGACGCGGCGGCGGCGAAGTTCGCCAAGCGCGTCCTCCATCTCGACAAGGGACAATTCAACGTCGCGGAGCTTGCGGCATGAACGACTTCGTCCTGATGCGGAAAAATCTGTTCCGCAAGCCCGTCCGCACCGTTCTTCTCCTCGTCTCCATCTTCATCGCCTTCCTGATTTTCTCGGTGATGGTGAGCTTCACCGAGGCGATCTCGAGCTTCAACACCAAGCCCAACCGGCTGGTGACCATGAGCAAGATCAATTTCACCGAAAGCCTGCCGGTCGCGCATTACGACCGCATCGCGCGTATGGAGGGCGTTGCCGCGGCGACCCACATGAACTGGTTCGGCGGATATTATCAGGACCCGGTGAAGGGCTTCCTCCCGGTCTTCGCGGTCGACCCCGAATCCTATTACGAGGTGTATAAGGAAGACCTTCCGCTCCCTGAGGAGGTGAAGGCGGCGTTCTTCAATCAGCGCGACGCGATGCTTGCGGCCGAACCCGTCGCCGCCAAATACGAGTGGAAAGTTGGGCAGAAGATTCCGCTGAACAGTAATATCTTCAGCCAGGCCGACGGGAGCCATGTCTGGGAATTCACGCTGGTCGGGACGATCCCGACCCCGCCCGGGAGCTCGCAGACCGGATCGGTCCTCATTAATTACGACTATTTCAACGAGACGATCAGCTTCGGGCGCGACCACGTCGGGTGGATTCCCTTCCTGACGACCTCAGCCGCCGTCAACGATCAGGTCATCAACGCCATCGACGCGCGCTTCGCCAATTCGGCCGACGAAACGTCGACCCAGGACGAAGCGACGTTCAACAAGTCCTTCGCCGCCCAGCTCGGCAACATCGCGCTGGTCGTCACCCTCGTCGTCGGCTCGGCCTTTGTCGCGATTCTGCTGATCGTGGGGACGACCATGGCGCTCGCCGTCCGTGAGCGGACGAAGGAGGTCGGGGTGATGAAGACCTTGGGGTACTCATCTACGCGCATCCTGAGGATGGTGCTTGGCGAATCGCTGCTTCTGTCGCTGATCGGCGCGGCGCTGGGGACGGCGGGGGCGGCCGCGCTGCTCACCGCTCTCGCCGGCGCAGGCGGCAACGGACCGCCGATTTACTTCGCTCCGTCGGTCATCCTGTGGTGCGCGCTGATCGCTCTCGCGCTCGGCCTTATCACGGGCGTCTTGCCGTCGCTTGAGGCCTACCGGCTCAAGATCACCGACGCGCTCGTGCGACGGTGAAGATGGCATACGGACTCCGGCGACCGGGCGCGGTCTCACCTCTCCCTTGGGGAGAGGTCGGATTTGCGAAGCAAATCCGGGTGAGGGGGGCGGCTCCGCGGGACTCTCGGCATCGCAACCCTCATCCGACCCTTCGGGCCACCTTCTCCCAAAGGGAGAAGGAAACCCCCTCGCAGCCGAATAGCCGGCAACAGGACCCCGCATGGCCTCTATTCTGAATCAGATCAGCGCGGTCACGGCGCTCAATGTGCGCTCGATCCCGCAGCGGGCGGCGATGTCCGCGGCCACCGTCGTCGCGGTCGCGCTGGCGATCACCGTGCTCCTCTTCTTCCTTGCGCTCTCGAACGGACTTGCCGAGACCGTGAAGGGCTCGGGATCGGATGATGTCGTCGTCGCGCTGCGCGAGGGATCGAACGCCGAACTCAACAGCGTCGTCACCCGCGATCAGCTCAATGTGCTGGCGACGGGGCCAGGGGTCGCGCAGGACGGCGGCGCTCCCGCGGTCTCCGGCGAGCTTCTTGTCATCGTCGACGGCATCAAGCGTTCGACCGGCACCAAGGCCAATATGCCGTTTCGCGGCATCAGTCCGCAGGGGCTTTCGCTTCGCCGCGGGATTACGGTGACAGAAGGCCGGATGTTCAATCCGGGCACGAATGAAATCGTCGTCGGCGCCGGCCTCTTGCGCGAATTCGCCGGCTTCGAGTTCGGCAAGTCAATCCGCTTGAGGGGCGGCGAGTGGCAGGTGGTCGGCGTGTTCGAGGCCCCGGGGACGGTGTTCGATTCCGAGCTCTGGGCCGACATCGCGGTGACGCAGAGCCTGTTCGACCGCCCGAACGTCTATCAGACCATGCGAGTGAAGCTGAATTCGGCGGCCGACATGGCGGCGTTCAAGGACTGGGCGAAGTCCGATGCGCGGCTGCGGCAGCTGGAGGCTTTGAGCGAGCGCGAATATTACGCGCGCCAGGCCTCGCAATCGACGCAGCAATTCGTGTTCATCGCCTGGGGGCTCGGCGTCACCATGGCCATCGGCGCGCTCGCCGGCGCCTTGAACACCATGTACAGCTCGGTCGCGGCGCGCTCCTCAGAGATCGCCACTCTGCGCATCATCGGCTTTTCGGGACTTGCCGCTTTCGCCGGCACCTTGATCGAAGCCCTGATGCTCGCCGCCCTCGGCGCGCTTCTCGGCCTCGCGCTTGCTTTTCTCTTCTTCCAGGGACGGACGACGTCTACGCTCGGTTCGGGTTTCACCCAGCTGGTGTTCAAATTCGACCTCTCGCCGGCGATCATCGTCTCGGCGATCGTCATGGCGCTGATCATCGGATTGCTCGGCGGGATCCTTCCCGGCATCCGCGCCGCCCGCCAGCGCCCGCAGCTCGAATTGGCGGCGCAGTAGCAGTGCCGCACGGACCCCTCTCCCGCGAGCGGGAGAGGGTCGGCGCGCATTGCGCGCCGGGGTGAGGGCTGCCGACGGCAAGGTCCTCGCAGTCGATGCGCGAACGCGCGCATTCGCACCCTCACCCGCCGCCGGACAAGTCCGGCGGCCGCCCTCTCCCGCAGGCGGGAGAAGGCATAGAGATCCTGCCGGCCGGATGATTATCTACTGACGGGATCGAGCCAGCCCCAGCGATCCTTGGTCTTGCCGGTGAAGAGTCCGAAGAACTGGTCCTGCAAGGCGCGCGTCACCGGTCGGTCGCGATTGCCCGAACCGACTTCGATGCGGTCGATCGAGCGCACCGGCGTGATTTCCGCCGCCGTGCCGGTCATGAACACTTCGTCGGCGTAATAGAGCATTTCGCGCGGGATCGCCTGCTCTTCGACAACCAGCCCCTGATCGCGCGCCAGCGTGATGACGGCGTCGCGGGTGATGCCGCCCAAGATCGAAGACGCCATCGGCGGCGTAACGATCTTGCCTTTCAGGACGACGAACAGATTCTCGCCGGCGCCTTCGCTGACCGTTCCGTCATGGGCGAGCCCGATTCCTTCCGCGAAGCCGCCGTCCTTGGCCTCCATGCCGATGAGGCGGCTCGAGAGGTAATTGCCCGCGGCCTTAACGCCCGCCGGCATTGTTCCGGGCGCGAGTCGGCGCCAGCTCGATATGCTCGCGTCGACGCCGTTCTTGAGCGCCTCGTCCCCGAGATAGACCCCGAGCGGATAGGCGAGCACGACCACCTCGCTCGGACAGCCCTGCGCCGCCGGCCCCATCTCGCCGTAACCGAGATAGGCGATCGGCCGGATGTAGGCGGATTGGAGGTCGTTGACGCGAATGATCTCGCGGCAAACCTCCATCATGTCCTCGACCGAATATTTGATCCGGATGCGGTAGACTTTCGCCGAAAAGAACAGGCGTTCGATGTGCTCGCGATTGCGGAAAACCGCGGGCCCCAGATGCGTGTCGTAGGCGCGCATGCCCTCGAAGACGGCGGTGCCGTAATGAAGGCCGTGGGTCATGACATGGGTCGTCGCCTGCGCCCACGGAATGAGTTCGCCGTTTTTCCAGATCAGCTTCGTCGCTTGGATCGGCATGGCTATCTCCGCGCTACGCCGCATGGGGCTTGGCGCGGCCGCGAACGCCCGTCAAGCCGCGCCGCAGCACGCGTTCCCTGCCAGCCCCCGCGCCTCGGCGGCCGAAGGCTCACCACGAAGACACAAAGTTGCACAAGGGACACAAAGAAGCGGCGATTGGGTCGAGGTTTCATCGTGACCTTCGTGCATCCTTCGTGTCTTCGCGGTTTTTCTTTCTTGCCGAATTCTGTCACGCTCCGCCGATGGCCAAATGCGACCCCGCGAACGGCATGAACCGATTGCTGGCCATCATGGCGCGTCTGCGGTCGCGCGACGGCGGTTGCCCATGGGATCTGGAGCAGACTTTCCGCACCATCGCGCCCTACACGATCGAAGAAGCCTATGAGGTCGCCGATGCGATCGAACGCGACGACTTGGCGGCCCTCAAGGACGAACTCGGCGACCTCCTCTTCCAGGTCGTCTTCCATGCGCGCATGGCGGAAGAGCGCGGTGCGTTCGCCTTCGGCGACGTCGCGGCGGCGATCGCCGACAAGATGGAGCGCCGCCATCCGCATGTGTTCGGCGATGCGGCGGTTCGCTCATCCGCAGAGCAAACGGAGGCGTGGGAATTGCAGAAGGCCGAAGAACGCTCGACCACAGGCGCCAGCTCCATCCTCGCCGATGTTCCGGTCGCGCTTCCCGGCATGACGCGCGCCGTCAAGCTGCAGAAACGCGCCGCCCGCGTCGGATTCGATTGGACGAAGATCGGCGACGTGCTCGCCAAGCTCGACGAAGAAGTGCGCGAGCTGTCGGCGGCGGCGAAAACCCAAGACGCCGACGCAATCGAAGACGAGTTCGGCGATCTCCTCTTTGTCATCGCCAATGTCGCGCGGCATTTGCAGGTCGATCCCGAAGCCGCCATCCGCCGCGCCAACGAGAAATTCTCCCGCCGCTTCCGCCATATCGAGACTCGCCTCGCCGAGCAGGGTCGCGACATCGGCGAGACATCGCTCGACGATATGGAAGCGTTGTGGACGGAGGCTAAATCGTTGGAGCGGCCCTAGGCGGGGCTAGTCGCGAGCGCAGCCGCCTTCGAGGCGCCCGCTGAGATCTTCCCGCGGGTCGAGAATGAACCGGGCGAACAGCCGGCTGCTTGCCCAGCCGTTTAGCGGAATGTCGTAGAAGACGAACACGCGGTCCACGATGCGGCGCTTGCGATTGAAATCGGTCGCCTCATCCGCAGCCGGCGTATAATAAACGACCGCGTCCGGCGGCGCCGAACATTCGGCGGGCTTCACGGCGATAGTTTTCGCATCCGCCGCATGAGCCGCGAACATCATTGCGGCAAACGCCGGGGGAAGCAGTGCGCGCATGCCGGAAAGAATGCATCGATCGTGCCCAGTCAGCCGCGGCGCGGGCGTGCGCCGCCGTTAAGCATAGGCGTTTGCGTAGCGCGTCCGCAGTTCGGCTTTCTGCACCTTGCCCATTGCGTTTTTCGGCAGGCCGTCCACCCAATAGAAGCGGCGCGGGTGCTTGAACCGCGCAAGGGCGCCATCGAGCGCGCTTTGCACGATAGAATCGGCGAGCGCCTCCCGCTCCGCGACGAGCACCGCAACGACGCCTTCGCCAAGATCGGCATGCGGCGCGCCGATGACGGCGGATTCCTTCACTCCGGGAATGTCGTCAAGCACGCTCTCGATTTCCTTCGGATAGATATTGTAGCCGCCGGAGATGATGACGTCTTTGGCGCGCCCGACGACGCTCAACCTTCCGCTCGCATCCATCGTCCCGAGGTCGCCGGTAATGAAGTAGCCGTCGGAGCGGAATTCCTCCGCGGTTTTTTCGGGCGCGCCCCAATAGCCTTTGAAGACGTTGGGTCCCTTGACTTCGATGACGCCGACCTCGCCGCGCGAAACCTCGTGGCCCTGCGGATCGGCGACGCGCAGCGAAACGTCAGGCAACGCATAACCGACAGTCCCTGCGACGCGCTCTCCGATGAGCGGATTCGACGCCATCATGCCGGCCTCGGTCATGCCGTAGCGTTCAAGGATGCGATGGCCGGTGCGCTCGAACCAGCGATCTGAATCCGGCGCCGTCAGCGGCGCCGAACCGCAGACGAACAGGCGAATATGCGCGCACTCCGCACGGCCGAAGCCGGGCTCGTCGAGAAGACGCGTATAGAAGGTCGGCACGCCCATCAGCACCGTTGCGTCCACGAGCCGGCGCCGGACTTCGCGAGCCTCGAAGCCAGAGAGAAAAATGATTGGCGACAGATTCAGGAGCGCAGTGTGGAGAGCGACGAACAATCCGTGCACGTGAAAGATCGGCAAAGCGTGCAGGAGCACGTCTCCTTCGCGGAATCCCCAGAGACGATGTAGAGCAAGCGCATTGCTGAGCAGATTGCGATGGGTGAGCATCGCGCCCTTGGATCTCCCTGTCGTTCCGGAGGTGTACACGATCGCGGCGAGATCGTCCGACGCCCGTTCAGCGACGCGCGCGACCGGCTCGCGAGCGGATGCCTCCGCCCATAAATGTTCCGTGGGCGATGTTCCCATGGCGAGCAGCTCGGCGGCTGCGTTATTCGCGGCCGCGCGCAGCGACTCCGCGGCGGCCGGCCGGCAGACGAAAACTTGCGGTGCGGCGTCGGCGAGAAAATAGGCGACCTCGCTCGGCGTGTAGGCGGTATTGAGAGGGACATAAACCGCGCCGGTTTGCAGACAGGCGAGATAAAGCGCGGCCGCGCCCGGCGACTTGTCGATCTGCACGACGACACGATCGCCGGGAGCGACTCCATGCGCCTTCAGGGCGCCGGCGAACTGCGCGGACAGCCGGTCCACTTCGCCATAGGTCATGGCCGACCCGTCCGGGCCGATAAGACACCGGTGCGATTCTCGGTCTCGAAACCGGCGCCGGAATTCCGCGTAGAGATTGGCGTTCACATCCGCGACTGTTCGCTCCGCACCCTGCATTAACCGGCTTCGGACGCGATCTTTTCCTGCGCGGCGGCGATGAGAAACGCCGAACGGGTCAGGCCCCTCCGCTGAGCGGCCTCGTCGATCGCCTCGATTTCGCGCCTGGTGGCGGAAACATTGATCCGCATTTGCGCACCGCCGGCTTCAAGCAACGGAACCGCAAATAGAACGCATCCTTGCAAAGTCTCCGCGACAGCATCGTCCCGCAGAAGCTGCTCCAAAGAGCGCGCTGCGGGAACGTCATCTCCGTCATCGCGCATCGCGGCGACGTGGCCCGAAAGCCCCTGCATCGCCTGGCGGATCGCGTCTTCCCTGTTGTCGCCCGCGGAAGCGAGGCCCGGAATGTCCGGAAAGAACACCCCAAAACCCCCGCGACCGTCCGGCTCCAATGCCGCGATATAAGTGTGCATCGTAGTCCTTCTCCTGCTCACGCGTTCCTTGGGACATCACTCCAACAAACCCGCCGCCCTCAAAATGGCGGCGACGGTCTTCGGCGGAAGATCCTTCCGCGGATGTGGAACCGTGATTTTTCCGGCTTTGTCCGGATGTTTGAAGCGCCTGTGAGACCCTTTTTGCGAATGGTGCTCCAAGCCGGCCTTGCGCAGCTTCTGGATCACCTCTCGCGAATCCATTGATTTTCCTCATATTATTTGGACCGACCTAAAATGTTAAATATGCAAGACTTCGACGCAAAGCCTGCGTTTTCACGCAAAGATTGCGCATTATATTACACACAAAACACAATGCAAGGCTGACGTCCCGCGCCTCGGACAGTCGGTTCGTCTTTGCCCCTTCGCTGCGCTCCGGCTACGCCGGGCAGGCTCCGCGCTTTGCACATCCGCCTGGATGCTGCACCAGGCGGAGCGCGTAGCCCGCCGCAGCGCTCACAAAGAGGACGAAGAGTGCGCGTTCCAAGTGCCGCTCAATCATCATCAACGTCGCTCCGTTCCTTTTGCTCAAGGCACCGCCCTGCTCCGCCCTCCGGGTTTTTCCGAACGCGACAGTTCAACAATGGAGAGGTCGCGCGGGACGCGCGGCATCCGGATAGGTGGAATGCCTCCTATGAGGCGGCGGGCGTCACGAAAAACCGTTGTGATCCAGTCTTATCGCCAGCTATGCGGAACCGGATTTATGTTGCTGGCCCGCGTTTTCGCCTCGTGATACCCTTTCTTTCAAAGAAACGCCACGCGAGACTGAATGGGGGATTGCGGGGGAAAGCTCATGAGCGAATGCAACGGTACCAGAAAGGGCGAGCAATGCGGATCGACTCGGTATCGGTGCGAACAATGCAAGGTTTGGGGCTGCTCCCAAAGCGAGCCCGGAGAGTGTACCCGCCAAGCGTTTGTAGGATTTTGGAACCCTGAATGCCTCACTTGCGGAAAGCGGCAAAATTGGAACGCGGGCAGCCCTCAAGATCGGCCGCCGCCGCGGCAGGCACTCCTCGACGATCGTCACAGTTCGGAGTTCGGGGTAAGGGCCGACGCAGCAGATTCCGTCGGTCGGTTCTCATTTCGTCGAGACTTCAAGCGGGTCGATTGGACGGGAACGTTCCGGGTCAATTTTGCTCGTGCGATCTGTTCGGGCATTGTGTGGCAAATACCCGGCCTAATCTTCTTAGGGTTTCAAGACCTTAGCGCACGCATCTCATACTTCTTCATATGGCCAGTTATGTATTTAACGAGCTTATTTGTTATACTCCTCTTTAGTTGGATTCCTTTTAGTGCAGTAATTCTGCTCCCATGGGTTCTTGTAAACTGTATAGGCGATCCTATCGTTTACATTCTAGTGAAGCGGTTTCCTAATTTCTTCCGTGTAGAGAAGTTCGGGTTCCTTAATTTTACCGTCTTCATCTTTGTCGTTCGTCGGCCTGCCGATGGGCGCAGTTAGGGAGTTGTATGCACAGAGAGCTGAACAAGCGTCATAAAGTGGATTTGCGCGCGCGCATTGCGCGGGTGTACTCGACCGCCAAGCCCTACCGCCTACCGAAATGGATATCGGAGCTTTGCAAGCCACAGCTGAAGCTGGAAGTCACTCCTATTGATGGCGACCGCTCGCGCTCATTTGGCACCGGCACAGGCGTCAGCTTTGAAGCAAGACAGCTAAGCAACCTGAGATGGTTCTTTGATGCAACCGAGGTTAGTTCGCAGGCCAACGGCACTGGTCAAGGAATTACTTTCAAACGATTCGTGTCACTGCTTAATAGTCGGGGCCTTGATGTTGTGGACATTAGGACCCTCGAGAGCGGCTCCAGGCTGTTTTGGTGTGCCAGCTCTGGCACGAAAATATTCTTATGTATACTTTGGGCGATTCGCCGGGAGAGTCCTTTTTTTGCTGTAACGTTCACTACGCCTTGCCCTAGGGAGTTTGATTGCCAGGAATTAAATCGTCTAAATGAAACCTATAGTTTCTTGAAGTTTTACAGGGATGAAGACGTTCCGGCAGCGGGTGTCCTAGTCGAATATGACGCTTTGTTGGCCGACCTGCCAGATCGGGCGATCGGAAATCTCATTGATGTTTGGATTCTTAACATGACGCGATTTGTGGAAAAGGAATCACCTTATGATCATGCGTACGCGGAATTCGTTCGCTTCGTGCCTTTAACGGCGCTGGGGCCTGAAGGCGGCCCCAAACGGCCCGGCGACGGGGAGATCGAAAAGCCACTCTGTTGGAATTGCGGGAAGCGGCTGGAACCCTATCAAAACGTGTGCCCAAGCTGTGGCAAGAAACAGGTTCCGTGAGTGCTCGTGACTGAAAAAAATCCAGTTTCGAAAATCTTTACAAGGTCGTCATCGACGTCACCAGCAAAAGCTGACCTGAGCATCGCGTACGAGTATTCCACGAACGCCCATGACATTCGAGGGATCCAGAAGACCAGTCCGACGACGCTCCAAACGAGCATGATCAGGATGACAAAGGGTAGCACCACGAAATTGCGCACCAGAGGAATGAAGGCAAGTCCGAGTAGACCTAAGAACAACCAGCCCAGTACCCAGACGCCGATTTCAAATGGGGAAATGCCATCCCGAAGTGCTGCGGCCAAATCGATTCCGAAAGTTCGGAACGCAAGATAGATCGACACCCAGACGATCACCGCCGGAACAAGATTGACGAATAGCCAGGACGCGCCGTTCACCAAATCGCTCCAGAAGTCCTTTCCGAATTCGACATCATCGGCCGAATAATCTTCTGAGGCTCCCCCACTCACGTTGCCGGTAAATGTTCGGCGTAAAATCACGAGCAAGTTCTTCAAGAAGCGCGAAAACCACACGATACTGTACTCAAGGGCTCGTGCGGATGCTTTCAACGGCTTGCTCGCGATGGCATGGAGCAACATCATCACGGCAAACATGACAAGCGTGCGAGTTAAGATGGAAACCCAGAAGATGGGCCCGACGACCAACATGCAAGCCGTTACGACCGGCCAGACGAAGAGAACGATGATCGCCGCTAGAACCCTCGCCATTGTAGCCCCCTCTATTCACTAAGCTTGCCCCAAATGATCATGACCCAAACATAGGCATGAAGGAAGGCGCAGACCAACTCGACCCCTCCAAGACCTCTCGGATTTTGGGCCGGCGCATGATTCATTGGGGAGATGAAACAGGCTGGGTTTTTTCAATGTTGAGGTACAGCTGAATCGGTTGGGCGATCCGTTGGAGGCGATGTGTACAAGAACGGTAATCGCCTGACAGTGGCCTCCGCCCGGGTTTCAGGCGGCAGCGTCGATCGGCGCGGTCGCGCAACTGCCGAGATCGCCGGCGAAATCAGCGCGGGCGATTCCCGTCGCGGCCATGAGGACGGCGATCGTGCGCGCGATTTGATGGAAAATCGATCGATCTCGCCGGCGTCCCGGCCGCAAAAGCAGATCCATAAACGTGCCCCTCGTAAGCGCTGCTTTGGGATTATCAGGCGGCGCGCGCCCATGCCATGGGGCGGCGGCGCGGAAATCGTCTAAGGCCGCTGCCCGTCTTCGCCTTCGCTGCGCTCCGGCTGCGCAGGGCAGGCTTCGCGCGTTGCGCATCCGCCTGGCTGCGCCAGGCGTAGCGCGAAGCCTGGTGCGGTCGAGAGGACTCGAACCTCCACGATGTTACTCGCCAGCACCTCAAGCTGGTGCGTCTACCAATTCCGCCACGACCGCAGCGCGCCGGCCCGAACAAAGTTTCGGCCGATTGGGAGCGGCGGAGATAGCAAAACCGCCATGACCTGTGAAGGCCCGGAGCCGCGCTCTATTTGCCGGCGCGGATGGGCGTCAGGACCGCGGCATGGACCTTTTCGCCTTCGAGAATGACGCGCGCGTCGGCAAGGTGGAGACCGTTTGCAAGGATCTTTAGCGGCTGAGCCGCGTCGCAGCCGAGCATGACAATCGCGCCGCGGCCAAGCCCCAAGAGTTTTTGCAGCGACAGCTGGGCGCGGCCGATCTCGACCGTCACATCCACTTCGATTTTTCCGATGGGCGCCATACCTTCCCGCAAGCAATCTTGGGACTTTGACCGCGCTTGGTTAGGGCCGCCTTAATCTCCGCGCTGCGCCGCGAACGGACCGTCGATTGGGCGGTTTCGCGCGGGCTCATCGAATACGCGCCTGCCGTCGCGGCGATGGAGGCCCGCGCGGCGGCTATTCGCGACGAGGGCGCGCGCGAACTCATATGGCTCCTCGAACATCCGCCTCTCTACACCGGTGGGACCAGCGCCAAGCCTTCGGACGTCCTCCATCCGCGCTTTCCAGTTCATGCCTCCTCGCGCGGCGGACAGGTCACCTATCACGGACCCGGGCAGCGGGTCGCTTACGCGATGCTCGACCTCGCCGAGCGCGGGCGCGACGTGCGCGGCTTCGTCGGCGGGATCGAAGCATGGATCATCGACGCCCTCGCGGAATTCGGAACCATCGGCGAAACGCGCGGCGATCGCGTCGGCGTCTGGGTCAAGCGGCCCGGGTCGAGCGACGCGCGCCGCGAGGACAAGATCGCGGCGATCGGAATTCGAATTCGGCGCTGGGTGAGTTTTCACGGACTGGCGTTGAACGTCGATCCTGACCTCTCGCATTTCCGCGGCATCGTGCCGTGCGGAATTGCGGACCCGGGACTCGGCGTGACGAGCCTCGTCGACCTTGGCATTGCGGCGACCATGGCCGACGCTGATCGCGCGCTGCGTGCCGCATTCGAGCGCTTGTTCGGGCCGACGGCGGTCGCGCCGCCGCCGCTTTAGGGCGCCCCGGGAAATGGCCCTAGCCCGGGATCATCGGGTGAACAATCGGCGCGATTGAGGGTTTTTATCATTAGCGGGAAGCCTTATCTTGCGACTGGGCGAAGTTTGAGGAGATCGGGACCATGAGACATTTCAGGAGTTTGAGCGGCGCGATTCTGGCGGCCGCAGCGATTATCGGTCCTGCATCGGCGCAAGCGCCCGAACAGTCAGCTGTGATTCCGCCGCCGCCGACGCCGGTCACCGGGGTTCCGGGAGCGCCGCTCAATCCCGATGAAATGGCCGATTATCTGAATTCCCAGCAGCAGATCCGGCAATCTTTCACCTTCACGCGCACAGTGGACGGAGCGGTGGTCGAGACCAAGGAGGAATCCGTCGTCTACGGACGCAACGATCCGATCCGATCGACCGAAGCCGGTCAGTCTGCGCTCGATCGCCTAAAGGCCCGCTTCGACGCCGAGCTGCTCTCCAAGACCGAGGCGTTCGAAGAAGCAAAGATGGATTTCGTCGTCGCGGACCTTGATCGCGACGGCGCTATGACCGCCGACGAATATGTCGGGCTGGTGAACACCTGGCGCGAGAACGCCTCCGTCGCGCAGGAGGCCGAGGCGCGGCGTCTCCGGCAGGAGGAATTTGTCGAAGATCTGTCAGGGGCGACGCCGGAGGCCTCATTCGAGGCCGAAGCGCGGCGCAAATTCGCCTTCATGGCCGGCGCATCGCCGACTCTCGCTCGCGAAGTCTATCTTCGTGAATACCTTATCGAGTTCGATTCGGCCGACGTCGATCACGACACCGTGCTTAAGGGCGATGAGCTCGCGCGCTTCCGCGCCCTCGCGCGCGGGCGCGTCGCTTCTTAAGCGTCGACCTTCGGTGCCCTGGACCAAATTGCGCTACACGAGAGAAAGATGCCGCTGTCGTGTGGTCGGAGGTCCGGGTCTCGGGTTCGGAAGTGCCATTCCGGCTAGACGTCTCAGGGTGTCAGGTCTGCTGCGCGGCAAGCCACCCTTTCAGACGAAGGGTGTCATAGGCGATGCCGATCTGGCGAGACGAAAAACGGCGCTTTCGGTCGTTCCACGCATAGACTTTCGCCTCAGCTTCCGCGGCGCTCGAAGCCCCTTCTCGCGTTGTGACCCAATGCACCGTCGAAAGGAGTTCAAGCCCGAAGGGCGTCTCGAAGCCCTCCACAAGAGCGCCCACGCGTTCGAATTTGGCGATCGTTTGCGGCTTGCCCTTCAAGAACGCCTCTGCATCGGCGACTGCGCCGGGAACGAGTTCCAGTTGCTTGTGCGGCGCATCGCCGCCATCGGCGTAGCCGGCGATAAGATGGCCTTCCATGGAGTGCAGCACATGCCTCAGATTTTCCGCGTACGGCCCGTAAAGAGCCTTCGCGTATCTTAGACGCAGCGGTTCGCCAGCCTCCTGCATGAAATACATGAGCTTGTGCACTTCAAGAAGCGTGACGAACGGATCCATCAAGCCGCCAAGATACCGGCGGATCAGCGCGACAAGCGCTGCACGGCCAGGCGACATCGTCGGCACCTCACGCGACTTTGTCTTGGGGCTGTCGCTGTTCGGTTCGAAAACGACGACTTGCAGATTGTCGAATCCACGAAGCGCATCGACGATTTTGGGTTTCACTTCGGCCCAGTCGAGTCCGCCAAGCCCGCTTCCGAGCGGCGGAATTGCAATGGATCGGATACCAAGCTTTCGAATCTCATCGGCGAGCGCCTTAAGGCCAGCGTCAATGTCCTCAATGCGGCTCTTGCCGCGCCAGTGGCGCTTGGTCGGAAAGTTGATGATGTATTTCGGGTTCGTCATCGTCTCGGTCTCAAAGACGAACATCCTTCCGGGCTGAACTTCGTCACGCCTGCAGGCAGCGACGTAGGCCTTGAAGTTCGCGGGAAACTCATTCTTGAATTGCAGCGCGACGCCGCGGCCCATGATGCCAACGCAGTTGACCGTGTTGACGAGCGCTTCGGCGTCCGCTCGCATCAGGTCTCCCGTCTTGAATTCAATCACAGCCATTCGCCCTAATAATACCAGTCTCTTTTGATCTCGATTCGAGGCCGGTGCTTCACCCCCTGCATTGCGCTTGACACTCTTTGAGCGATTCCCTGCGAAATCACGCCAATGCGATCCACGAGATCCCAAGGGAACTCGCTCTCCACAAGGAACTCCGCCTGCTTCCCCTCCTTCACGTCGGCCGACCGAAAATCGTTCGAGGCCACGGCCGCCCAATTGATCTCGCCGAGATCGTCAAGTCGCGGGCGAAACTGGGCGTAGTAAGCCCCCGCATTCGATAGCGAAAACGCCCAGCGCCGAGCCTTGGTATTCGCCCAGGCAACCGTCCCCCGAAGATCAGCTTCGAGGTGGACAATTGGCTCCTGGCCACCCCGATAGGCCAGTTCCGGATGATTTGCGCAATGTATCACATAGAGCATCAAAGATCGAGAACAAAAGTAGAACGGAACGCATCCCCCAACCGCGAGCCCATTGTGACAGGTGATCGGTAACCCGAGCCGGCGCTGTTTGATCCCGCCCATCCCGATCGTCGTGCCTCCGCCCGGCCGCTGCGCCATCTCCGCATCCGACCGCATGCCACCGTCGGCGATGATCGACGCCAGTCGGTCGACATGGACGATGTGATAAATCTTGGGCTGGGCGGGTACGGCCAAGGTAAGGCTCTCCTCGTCTTCGGCGAGGGTTCGTGGTGAAAGAAGTTGCCGCGCTAATACCGCGGCTCAGAATTACGCAATGATGTCCGGCGTCATTTGGTCTTTGATGATCTGCATCTGATCCTTGATGTGCAGCTTTTTCTTCTTGAGGCGGGCGACGGACAGCCGGTCGTGATGCGGCTGCGCCTCGAGGGCAAAGATCGCCGCGTCGAGATCGGCGTGCTCCTGGGTTAGCGCCGCAAGCCTGATCGCCAGCGCCTCGTCATTGGCGCCGCGAAGCTCTTCGCCCCGCGCATAGAAGCGCCGAAACGGAACGGTTTTATCGTCGTCATCCGGGGGACGCTTGTCGGGCATCCATCAAGCCTCAAGGCGCGACGGCGCATCGGAGGGAAAGACGCTCCGCGCCAGATCGTCAAGGAGCAAGGTTGAGAATCCGGCCCGGCCGACCGCGCCGGCGAGCCCCGCATACCGGGCAAGGATTCGTCGCGCCTGCGGGTACCCGCCCTCCGCGGGCGTCAATTCCGCGGCGGCGAGCGCCGCGAGCATCGACTGTTCGATTCGCTCGCTCTCGATTTCAGCCGCCTTGACCTGATCCCTTAACGCGGCGGCGATTGCGCCCTCGGTCTGAAGCAAGGGCGTCTTCAATGCGCGCCTCGCCGAGCGCAACGGCTCAGTCACCTCGTTCGACCATCGCCGTGTGAGGTCGATCGCCTTGCGCAGGACATAGTCGGGCGGTTCGGCGAATCGTTCGGCCATCCAGCAGCACCACAGCAGCACATTGACGTTGAGAGCGAGCTTATCCTGCAGCGCCAGCAGTTTGGCCGCGACGCCCGGTTGATCATAGGTCGCAAGCGACCAGGTCCAGAAGCCTTCGCCCGCCGCCAAGCTCACGGACGGCGGCCTTTTTCCAGATCTTCGCCCCAGCGCCGGGTCAGCGGAGACCCGATGTCGAAGAGGTCAAGCGCCCGCCCGACGCTTTGATTGATGATATCGTCCACCGACTGCGGCTCGGCATAGAGGGAGGGAACCGGCGGGGCAATGATCGCCCCCATCTCTGCGAGCGCCGTCATCGTGCGCAGATGGCCGAGATGAAGCGGCGATTCGCGCACCATCAGCACCAGGCGGCGGCGCTCCTTCAGGACCACATCGGCTGCGCGGGTCAGGAGGCTCGTAGTCACCCCCGATGCGATCTCCGACATGGTCCTTATCGAGCAGGGAGCGATAAGCATTCCGCGGGTGCGGAACGACCCCGACGATATTGGCGCGCCGACATCGGATGGCGCGTAGCTGCGATGGGCTCTTGCGGCCCAATCCCGCACCTTGTCGCCGAGTTCATAGGCGAGCGTCATCTCCGCAGCCTTGGAGATAACGAGGTGGACTTCGAGCTTCGCCGCGGCCAGGGCTTCGAGCGCCCGCAAGCCGTAAACGGCCCCTGACGCTCCGCTGACGCCCAGGATGATTCTATCAAAAGAATTCATTGTCTTTTCATAGGCTTAGACGTCCAATCGAAGATCGTGGACCCGGTCGTCTGGAAGCGATTTAACCCGCCGGAAACGGCCCTTACCAATCGACAGAGAGGCCGGGCTCATGCTCTACTTTACAATCCCTGAACCCAAGGAGGCCAGCTATGGCGATGAAAGCTCATCTGGACACGCTGACACAGCGGCATCAGGAGCTGGACGCGGCGATCGCCGCCGAGATGAAACACCCCAGCCACGATGACACCCGGATTAATGAGCTGAAGCGCCTGAAACTGCGGATTAAGGATCAGATACAAACGATTAAGCATCAGGACGAGACGCACTGATCCACGACCTTTTCGCGCCCTGCCGCCGCTGAGCGCTGCACGCCGGAAAGAGTGAATCTTGGGCGGACGATCGGTTATCGTCACCGGCGCGGGCCATGGCGTGGGCGCCGCGTGCGCGCGCCGCTTCGCCGCCAATGGCGATCGCATCATCGTGGCCGACCGCATCGACGAGGATGGCAGGAGGCTCGCCGCCGAGCTTGCGGCGAGCGGGGCGCAGGCGACATTCGTTCACGCCGACGTTTCCAACCGTCTTGATGTGCACAACATCGTCGCCGAAGCGCTCGACGCGCACGGGCGCGTCGATATCCTCACCCATATGTCGTATGAGGACTATTCGGCGGCCTTCCTTGACACGAGCGAAGAAGACTTTGAGCGCGTCGTCGCGGCCAATCTCAGAAGCGCATTCCTCACCAATCAGGCGGTCGCGCGCCAGTTTATTCGCCAGGCGGAAGCGGGCCTCGAAGGCGCCAAGGGCGCTATCGTCAATCTCATGTCCGTAGAAGCGGTGACCGCTGCGCCGGATCATGTGGCGTTCGCGGCGACGCAGGGCGGTCTGCACCAGATGACCAAGGCGATCGCGCTCGCATTGTCGCGTTATGGCGCGCGGGCGAATTCGGTTGGAATCGGCGCGATCGCATCTGAACTACCCGAACACAGCGACGCGGCCGAATTGCGCGAAGGCGTTCCATTAAACCGCGTCGGCGATCCAGAGGAAGTCGCCGAAACCGTTTTCTTTCTGGCGTCGGACGCCGCGTCCTACATCACCGGACAGTCGATCTTCGTCGACGGCGGCCGGATGATCAAAAATCCCGGAGGGCGTGAGGACGAAAATCCGCCTAAGTCGCGACCTCGACGCCCTTCGCCTTGAGCACCGCCTTCAATTCTCCGGACTCGAACATCTCCCGGACAATGTCGCAGCCCCCGACGAACTCGCCTTTGACGTAAAGCTGCGGAACGGTCGGCCAGTCGGAATAATCCTTGATGCCCTGGCGCATGTCAGGGTTCGCCAGCACGTTCTCCGAACCGTAGTCGACGCCGAGATGATCGAGGATCTGCACGATGGCCGCCGAAAAACCGCATTGCGGGAATTGCGGCGTTCCCTTCATGAACAGCATCACCGGATTGGCGTCGATTTTCGACTGAATCGCAGCGCGGATGGGATCGCTCATCGCCTCGTCCTGAAAGCCAAAGACATTAGTTAGGCGCCTCGCCCGGGAGCGTCAAGGCGTCGACGATGCGCCGTCGCGCGTCATCGGGCAGCGTCCTGCGAGCGGCGTCCAGGGACTGCGCGAGATGGACAGGATTGGTCGTGGTGGTGACAGCCACGTCGATCGCCTCTTCGGCGAGCGCAAATGCAAGCGCGATCCCGGCAGGCGCCCAGCCGGGGACGCTCAACTCGGCGCGGAGCGCGCGGGCGCGCGCAAGCTCCGGCCGATTACGAATGATCGCGCGCGCGATCCGCCAGGCGTCGGCCGGCGTACGCGTCCGAAAAAAATCGGGCGCATAAAGGCCTTGCGCCAGCGGAGCGACGGCGACCACTCCGAGGCCGCCATTCTTCGCGCGACGAAAGGCGGAAACATGGTCGCGTCGCAGGATGTTGTAGACTCCCATGACGACGTCGGCGCCGGCGTCGATCGCGTGATCGAGCCCCCTTCCCTCCCCGCAGACGCCCCAGCGCTCGATCTTCCCCTCCTCGCGCAGCCGCGCGAGCGTGGGAACCGCTTTCTCAAGCTCGCGCCGCGACGGTCCGTGCAGGTACAGAAGGTCGAGCCGGTCGCGCCCCAGCCTTTTCAGGCTCGCGTCGATATCGCGCCGAATCGCGGCTTCGGAAAAGTCCTTGCGTGCGCCCCCTGCGGCGTACCTCGTGCCGGTCTTGGTGCTGACGAAGATCGGCTCACGGAACAGTTTGAGCGCAGCGCCTAGTCTCCGCTCAGCTTCGCCGCCGCCGTAAAATCCCGCTGTATCGACATGGCGGACGCCGCCTTCGAAAGCCTTGAGAAGGATCGCCTGCGCCTCGCGCTCGGGAAACCAGCGCATGCCCCAGACGCCGGAGCAGCCGAAACCGAGGCGCAGCGGAAACTGAAAAGATGTGGGCATGAGGCTGCGGGGCGAAAGCGCCGCGCTTATACAGGAACGATGCGTCCGGTCGAACCTGCGTCGCGGCCTTAGAACGACGCCAGAGCAGGAATCGCCGTGCCTGCATTTGGGGGTTGAAAACCAAGCGTTTCGCGATAGCCGGCGAGTTCTCGCTCCGCCGCGAGCCGTCGTTCGGCGAAGGCCGGCAATGCCGGTTCGCTATGCGACAGGGATTTCCGCAGACGCTTCAGCTCCGCGCCGAGTTCGGCCCGGTCCTCGCGGTCAGTCGATAGGGCCGCGATCCGCGCCTGAACTTCGACCATGCGCCGCTTGGTCCGCCAGATTTCGGCTTCAGCGTCGCTTGCGGCGATCCGCGCTGCCGCAGCCTCGCGTTCCAGTTCAAAGAGGCGCGATCCGCGCGCATAGGCCGCGACGAATGCGACACTGTCCTCCGCGGCGCAAACGCCGTGGTAGGCCTCGCCGCGCGCTCCAACCGAAAAACCGGTCTCGGCGCGGCAATACTCTGCAAGGCCCGCTGCGCGACCCTCCGTGTAAGCGGTGAAATCGGCTGCGAAGCCGGGCTTCGTCGCGCAGCGCTCGCACCGCCGGTCGAAGGCGTTTTCAGGCGCGCCGGCGATTCCGTCCTCAAAGCCGGCTTCGCGCCAATCGGCGATTGTGCAGTCCTTCCCGCCAAGACTCGCGCAGGAAGAGCTGACAAGGCTGAGACAAATTAGCAGCGCGGCGCGCACGACATCTGCTCCCGGGCTTCCATCGCCCACGACGCTAGAAAGGCGCGGGTTAAGAGCCGATTAGGATCATTGGCGCGATTCCCGACAAATGGTCGAACTTTGATTCCGGCCGAGACACTTGGCGGCTGGGGGCGCGGCCGCGCCCAGAATCACCTTCAGTTGCGCCGAAATGACGCGCCTGTTGCGCGCGGGGGGCAATTTTGAGACGCTCCGGTCCCGGGGGGCACGGGTCCGGGGCGAAGCATGAAGGCGCTGTGGTGGATTCTCGGTGCGGTCGCTGTGGCGATCGTCGCTTATTTGGCGCTGCTGATGATACCGGTGTCCGGAGCCTTGCAGACCCTCGACCAGAAACTGGTCGAGCAATGCCGGCGCGTCGACGTGTTTCCGGGGACCGAAGACGTCACCATCGACCCGGAATTCAATATCGGCATCGTCTCGGCCGATGACCGGCGGGCCGCCTTCGCGGGCAATCCCGTGCCCGGCGGCATCTATGCCTTCAATGTCGACCAGCCGGAACTGATCGTCAAAATCTCGCCCGAAGGATTGAATGATTTTCATCCTCACGGATTGAGCCTGTGGCGCGGGCCGGGCGAGAAGCGTCTCTTTGTCATCAATCATGCGAGCGACGGCGAGAAGGTCGAGATCTTCATTCTCGGTCCCGACGGGATGCTGACGCATTCGGAAACGATCGCCTTTCCGGAAATGCATTCGCCCAACGACATCCTCGCAGTCGGGCCGCGTTCATTCTACGCGACCAATGACCACAAATATGACGGCGGCCTCATGGGAACGCTCGAGGCCTATTTCGCGCTGCCGTTCGCAAGCGTCGTTTATTTCGACGGAACGAAGGGCGGATTCGCCGCCAAGGGACTTGTCTACGCGAACGGCATTAATCAGTCGCCTGACGGCAAGACCGTCTATGTGTCGGAGTTTCTAAAGCGTCGCATCGATCTCTTCGACCGCGATCCGGAGACCGGCGCCTTGACCAAACGCGGCCAGTACAGCGTCAACACCAACCCCGACAATATAGAGATCGCCGCCGACGGCGGCATCTGGGTCGCCGGCCATCCTCGCGTTTTCGACTTTCTCAGGCATGTGAAAAAGCCCGATCACCCGGCCCCGTCGCATGTCTTGAGGGTCAATGCGCGCACCGGCGAGGGGAAGGAGTTTTTCGTCGACACGACGGGCAAGCTCAACGCCTCAAGCGTCGGCGCGGTGTGGGACAAGACGCTGATCGTCGGCTCGGTGTTCGACACCCACGTGATGGTCTGCCCGATGGTGAAGATTTTTCTCGAGAACGCCGGCGGCGAGCCGCAGTGACGAGGATCACCCCACGGCCGTAACGACGAAATGCTTCTTCTGCCCGACTGAAACTTTCGCATTTCCGTGAGCGAGGTCGGCCATCGTCAGATTGCGGACCGCGTTGATCTGAATGCCGTTGATCCGGACGCCTCCCTGCTCGACCAGCCGCCGCGCCTCGCTTTTGGATTTGGCGAAGCCGACAGCGACGACGGCATCGACGAGGGAAACGCCGGCCGCAAGATCGGCCTCGGAAAACGGCAGGTTCGGCAAACCGGCCGCGCTCGCGCCCTCCTCGAAGGTCTTTCGCGCGGTTTCGGCGGCCGCTGCAGCGGCGGCGCGGCCATGGAGAAGCGCCGTCGCCTCGGTTGCGAGGATCTTTTTCGCGTCGTTGATCTCCGCGCCGCGCAGCGCGGCAAGCCGGTTGACTTCGGCCATCGGCAGAACGGTGAAGCGCGCGAGCAGGGTCCCGACATCGGCGTCCTCGGCGTTCCGCCAGTATTGCCAATAGTCATAGGGGCTCATGAGATCAGCGTTGAGCCACACCGCGCCGCTCTCCGTCTTGCCCATCTTGCGGCCCGAGGCCGTGGTCAAAAGCGGCGTCGTCAGTCCGAAAACTTCAACGTCGTCCTTCCGCCTGCATAGCTCGACGCCGTTGACGATGTTCCCCCACTGGTCGGAGCCGCCCAGTTGCAAGCGGCAGCCGTAGCGCCGGTAAAGTTCATGGAAGTCGTACGCCTGCATGAGCATGTAGTTGAATTCAAGGAAAGTGAGCGGACTCTCGCGCTCGAGCCTGAGCTTGACGCTGTCGAAGGTCAGCATGCGGTTGATGGTGAAATGAGTCCCGTAGCCGCGCAGAAATTCGACATAGCCGAGTTTTGACAACCAGTCGTCGTTATCGGCCATCACCGCGTCGGCCGGCCCCGCGCCGAAGCGCAGGAATCTCTCGAAGACGCCCTTGATCGAGGCAATGTTCGCCTTGATACCGGCGTCGGTCAGGAGCGCTCGCGATTCGTCCTTGCCCGACGGATCGCCGATCTTCGTGGTGCCGCCGCCCATCAGCGCGATCGGCCGGTGGCCGCTCTGCTGCAGCCAGTAGAGCAGCATGATCTGGATCAGGCTTCCTGCGTGGAGCGACGGCGCGGTCGCGTCGAAGCCGATATAGCCGGTCAGCGTCTCCGACGCCGCGCGCCGGTCCAGCTCCTCAAGGTTCGTGCCCTGATGAATGAACCCGCGCTCAGAGAGTATGCGGAGGAATTCGGACTTGAATGCCGCGACCATGTCTCACGCTTTTCAGAGTCCGCGCGGTAGCATTTTCGCAGGCGGTTTCCAAGCGAAGGCGAAGATTCGCCCCGGGACGTTATCGCCGGTAGGCGGATTCTAATCCGCCATCGTCGGTCCCGCGGACCATTGGCTGTTGGCGGGTCAGCGCGGGTTGAAATCCGCCCGAATTCCATCCGTAAGCGAATTAATCGCGACCGACCTATTGCAGCCGGAACATCGTCGCGGTGGAGATTTCGGCCGCCGAGATGATGCGCTTGCCGGCCAAGCGGACGGAATGGAGTGCGGCGTCGAGCTCCTTCGTCCAGAAATCGAGGAATTTCACAAGGACGGGGTAGCGCGGAGCGAGGTCGTAATCCTGCCAGATATAGCTCTGCAAAAGGCCCGGATGGTCAGGCAAGTGGTAGAGAATCTCGGCCGTCGCCAGCCGATAGCCCGAAAGCTGCCGGCGGAAATCGGGATCAGAAACCGGACTCAACATACGCAACCACCCCCGCTACGCATTTGGCTTAGATTAGCTTGACCTGAAACCGCCCCCATGGCAAGCCGTTGAGCGTTAATTTCATCATAAAATCAATGATTTAGCAGCAAGACTGGAAGACTGCTGACACGCGCAGGCCGGCCTGGCGCGGCAGGTTCCCTAAATCGGTTCTTTACAGGGGGGGCGATACTCCTTATGTGCGATTCCGCCAATCCCATGGGACCTCTCCGCAAGATTGGCGCTTGGTGAAGCTATCTTGCGAGGTTCCATGAGATGGAAAGGTGCACTTCGGCGCTTGCGCTGGTCCTAGGTTCTAAACCGGACCTTCCCGTTCATTGCGTCCGTCCCCATACCGCCAAAACGGCGGCGAAATGGTTTTTGGACCGTTTCCCGGGCGACGTTCTCTACGCCGTCAAGGCGAATTCGCACCCTGTGGTGCTCGACGCCGTTTATGGGGCGGGCGTGCGCTGGTTTGATGTCGCCTCCTTGCCGGAGATCGAGTTGGTCGCTCGCCGCTTCCCCGACGCGAAGCTCGCCTTCATGCATCCGGTGAAGTCACGGCAGGCGATCCGGCGCGCCTATTTCGATTTCGGCGTCAGGATTTTCGCGCTCGACACTCATGACGAGCTGCAGAAGATCATCGCCGAAACGGACGGGGCGAAGGACCTCGATCTCATCGTCCGCCTCGCCGTGACCGGGGATTACGCCGCGCACAAGCTTTCGGGCAAATTCGGTGCGCACGGCGCAGAAGCCGTGATGCTCATGCGCGAGGCGCGCGCCCAGGCGCGCGAACTCGGCGTCTGTTTCCATGTCGGTTCGCAGTGCATGCGGCCCGAGGCGTATCGTGTCGCGATGGCGACGGCGGGCGATCTCATCAGGCAGGCGGGCGTTACAGTCGACATCGTCGATGTCGGCGGCGGCTTCCCGGCCGCTTATCCAACGCTGACGCCTCCGCCGCTCGAATCCTACATCTCCGAGATCGCGCAGGCTTTCGAAAACATGCCGGTTCTCGAGAATGCGGACCTTTGGTGCGAACCCGGCCGCGCGCTCTGCGCGGAAGCCGGCAGCCATATCCTAAAGGTCGAATTGCGCAGAGGCGACGCCCTCTACCTGAACGACGGCGGTTACGGCGCTCTGTTCGACGCCGCGCATGACGGACTCGTTTATCCGACAAGACTCCTGCGCGCCAAAGGCGGGCCGCGGCGTCCCCTTAAAGCCTTCAGGCTGTTCGGGCCGACCTGCGACTCCATCGACCAGATGGCGGGGCCCTTCTTCCTGCCATCCGACGTGCATGAGGGCGACTATATCGAGTTTGGCATGACCGGCGCCTATGGGGCGGCGCTGGCGACGCGCTTCAACGGATTTGGCGAGTACACGGAGACAATCCTTGAAGATGCGCCGATGACTTCGATGTACGGACTCGCGCCAACCACGAAACGCGAGACGAACGTCGTCGCACTCACTAAAGCGCGGTAGTATTCGCAAATAGGTCGCTGACGGGCGATGGAAAAGCGAATTTCGCCGCCCGTTAACCTTGCGTTCTCCCGGAAACGGTAGCGTTTCCCCGTTGCGGCGCTCATCGGCCGCAGCGGGGAGAGGGCATGGCTCTAAGGCGGCGATACGCCTCGCATTTGAGCGCCGAGGCGCGGCAGGCATTGTCCGCGCTCCGGGGCAACTTGCCGCCGCTCGCCGCGCGCAATCCTTTGACCCGCAACCTCGGGCGCCGACTCTGGCACGCCGACTGGGCGGCGACGTTCTCACAGATCGATTTTCCGTACACGTTGGAAGACGCGAGCATCGCCGGGGCGCCGTGCGTGCGCTACGTAACTAGCGCCAACGAGCCCGTCGCGACGATCCTCTATGTCCATGGCGGCGCCTTCATCGCCGGCTCGGCTCGGGTCAACGCCACCGCCGTGCTGCCGATCTGCAAGCTCGGTCCCTGCGCCGGGGTCGGCGTCGATTACTCGCTGGCGCCGGAATCCGCGTTTCCGAGCCAGCTTGACGAAATCGAGCGCGTGTACTCCGTCCTTCGCGCGAATGAAGGCCCGATCGTCCTCGTCGGCGATTCCGCCGGCGGCGCGCTTGCGCTTTCCTCGGTCCACCGATGGCGGCGAAAGGGAATCCCCCTCCCCGCCGGGATCGTCCTCCTCTCGCCGCTGACCGATGCGCGCGCCGCGAGCGACACGCATCTCTCGCTTAAAGGCCAGGATCCGTTTTTCGGCTCGACGAGCCTTAACGGCGTGTTGACCATCTTCGACCTGTATGCCGGAGGCCGCGACTTCAACGACCCGGAAATCTCGCCCATCGCCGGAGATTTCGCCGGCTTCCCGCCAATGCTCGTCTATGTCGGCTCGCGCGAAGTTCTGCTCGGCGACAGCGCGCGCCTGGTTGAAAAGGCGCGCCGCGCCGGGGTCGACGCGACGCTCGCCGTCGTCGACGGCCTCTTTCACCTCTTCCACATGCACTGGTCGCTCGCCGAGACCAAAGCGGCCCATGCCGATATTGCCGCATTCGTACGGCGGATCGCCGGCAAGATGCGCGACGCGGCCGAGTTTGGCCCAAATCGGGCTTGGTAGCTTCGAGAACTATTGAAAAGCGGGCGCCTCGCCGGCTGCGGCATCGACAGAGCCGGCGAGTTTCAGCGCTTCGGCGATGAGCGAGGTCAACCTCGGGCCGAAGTGGCTTGTCTTGAGCACCCCAGCCTGCCGAGGATCAAGCTCTGCGAGCGCGAGGCGGGCCTCCTCTATGCGCCCGGAATGGGCGTAGGCCGCGATCAGACAGGCGGCGGCCCACGGGTTCTTGGGCGCAATCTGTAAGCCTTCCCTGGCGAGCGCGATCGCCTCGTCGTGTTGTCCGAGCGCGACCAGACACCCGGCCATGCTTGGCCATACATAAGTGCGCCAAGGCGTCTTCGGGTCCAGCTGCAGGCAGCGACGGTAACGTGCAAGCGCCTCTTCGTATTCGCCGCTCTGCATACGGACGTTGCCTGAGACATCCCAGGCGACGACGAGGCCGGGATTCATCTCGAGCGCCCGGTCGACCAAAGCGCGGGCGGACACCATGTCCCTGTCAGCCAAAAGCAGCGCTTCACTGACGAAGACCAGCACGTCGGGATCGTCGGCCCCCGCGGCCATTGCGCGTTCGATGGTCGCTTTCAGGCGGGCCTGGAGCGGCGCCGTCTCCGCCCCCGCGCCGGCAAAGGCGATTCGGAAGCCCAGCGCCGCCGCCTGCAGCGCGAGCGCCGGGGCGTGACGAGGATCGAGGGCGACGGCGCGCGCCGTCAGCGCCTCGAGCGCGTCCACCTGGTCGAGGCCGGCGCGTCGGATCGTCTCGCGGGCGCGCAGCCAGAGTTCGTGCGCGCTCAAGGATTCGATCGGGCAAGCGCCGATACGCTCGGTCTCGTGCGCCAGGATCGCTGCTTCGATCCGGCCAGCGACGGTCGGCGCAACACTGTCCTGGAGCGCAAACGGGTCATTGAGCACGCCATCGAACCGCTCGGCCCACACGCTCGTTCCCTCGGCGTCGCGGAGCTGCACATTGATGCGCGCTTGCGCCCCGGAACGCCGTACCGCGCCTTCGACAATGTAGCGCGCGCCGAGCCCCGCGTCGGCGACGGAGAGCGCAAGGAAGCGCGCGAGCGCGGTGGCGATCTCCGCCGTTAGGCTTTCGGCCAAATCGTCGTCCGCTGCGCGCCCGGCCGGGTCGGCGAACGGCATGACGCCGACGGAGAACTTCCGAGGTTTGACGGACGGCGGCCCGGAAGCGCGGTGCAGAGTCGGCGGCGCGGCCGTTGGGGAGCCGGCGAGCAGCTCCGCGATGCTCCCCGTCACTTTCAACCACCCTGGCGCTTGCGTCTCTCCCGTCCAGCCGCGAAGGTCAGCGCACTGGATGCGGTTGAACGGCATCGGCAGCGGCGCGCCGTCGAGCGAAAGCTGGACGAGTTTGCCGGCCTCGCGGGCGAGGTCCGCCTCGGCCCGCACCCACTGGCTCCTGACCGCATCCGCCGACCAGATCACGACCACAGCCTTCGCGATCCTCAAGCGCTCCTCGATCACCTCAGAGTAGTCCCGGTGCGCCGGCAACTGGTCGTCGCGCCAGACGCTGTAGCCGAGGCTGCGCAGCGCCTCTGCGATCAGTCCGGCTTCGCGGTCGGCCGAACGGGCGTAAGAAATGAAGACATCGGACATGCGGGAGCCTCGATCCCCTTCGCAGCAGCAACCCTGCGACGCCTCATACGCCGCAGCAAGGCCAAGATGCGAGGAGGTGCAGTCTCGACTGTTCGGCGGGGCCCTTCGCGCTTGCCGATCGATGAAGGCGGCCCGCTGCCGCTAGTTAGCGGCTTGGCTCCGCTCCGCGGATCGCCCATTGCCGATTGTCCATCGCCCCCTATATAGCGCCGCCATACGGCCCTCCGCGCATCGAACCGATGCGGCCCGGATCCGGTTTAGAGACTGGAAGGACCGACTCATGGCCGATCAAGCCCGCAAACCAGACAACCGCAAAGCCGAGCTTCTGTCAGCGCCGGTCGAGCATATCGACGTCACCAAATTCGACGCGCGTCCGTTGATCGACGCGTGGGAGAAGATGTCGTTCACGTCGCGCGATGCGGCGCGCGCCGCGCGTATCCTCAATATGGCGCTGGAGGAGAAAGACTGCACCGTATTCCTGACGCTTGCAGGATCAACTTCAGCCGGCGGCTGCATGCATGTCTGGCGCGACATGGTGAAGAACAACATGGTCGACGCGATCGTCGCCACCGGCGCATCGATCGTCGATATGGATTTCTTCGAAGCCCTCGGATTCAAACATTATCAGGCGCGCGAGATCCCCGACGACCGCGTCCTGCGCGATCTCTACATCGACCGCATCTACGACACTTATATCGACGAAGAGAGCCTCAAGGCCTGCGACTTCACCGTGAAGGAGATCGCCGACAGTCTGCCGGCGGCGCCGATTTCCTCGCGCGCCTTCATCGCGGCGATGGGCAAGTGGCTCGCCGACGGCAATGCGAGGAAAGAGGGTTCGCTGGTCGAGGAAGCTTACAAGGCCGGCGTCCCGATCTTCTGCCCCGCCTTCACCGATTCTTCCGCCGGTTTCGGCCTCGTGAAGCACCAGGTCGATCGCATGAGAGCGAAGAAACCCTATCTCGCGATCGACGCGGTCGCGGACTTCCGTGAGCTGACGGATATCAAGATCGCTTCGGGATCGTCGGCTCTGTTCATGATCGGCGGCGGCGTGCCGAAAAATTTCGTCCAGGATACGGTCGTCTGCGCTGAAATCCTCGGGCATGACGACGTCGAGATGCACAAATACGCCATCCAGATCACCGTCGCCGACGTGCGCGACGGCGCATGCTCGTCGTCGACGCTTAAGGAAGCCTGCTCGTGGGGCAAGGTCGATGTCGCCTTTGAGCAAATGGTGTTCGCCGAAGCGACGACCGTCGCGCCCTTGATCGCCTCAGACGCCTATCATCGCGGCGCGTGGCGAAGCCGACCGAAGCGCCGCTGGGCGAAGCTCTTCGAGTGACCGCGGACTGAAGCGCCAGGCCGCTCCCGACCGGACGGCGCCGCCGCGCCGTTTCCGGCGTAGCGCCCGTATGCGATAGATCGAGCATCCGATGATGTAGAGCAGCGACAATTCGAACATGCGGTTGATGGCCATCGCGATCCAGTAATGCTGCAGGTCCGCGACGGTCGCCAAAAGGAGAAAGACGACCTGCAATTGGTGAATGAGAAACAGCGGAACGGGAAAATACCTTCGCCGCGACTCCCACCAGAAATAAGCGGCGAGCGCCGCGTCGACGACTGCGTATCCCCAAGTTTGACCCGCGCCGGCGAGAAGGAGATACCACAACAGGCTGGTCACCCAGCCGCAGGCGATCGCAGAAGCGGCGGCGAAAATGGATTTCGATTGCGTGGCGTATGCAAGGATCAGCGCCGCGGCGACCGCGGCGCCGTAGAGCCCGACGACTATCCAAGCCCCAAGATGAATCGCACCACCTCCGAGGGCGGCTCTTTCGGAACGCCGTTGACCTCAAGCGCGCGCAGGCCAGCTGCTGCGACTGTCGCCTCAAGCTGAGCGTGCACCGACGACGTTACGTCGGCGAGACTCACCAACGCTTGCCTGATTTGGTCGTAAGCCCCCGAGGTCGCCTCCGAACCGATCTTTGTCGACGCCGAGGCCGCAGTCGCCGACATGCCCGCGACAACGCCCGCGAGCCGCGCCAGCTCTTTTTCAAACCTTAACAAAACAATCTGCTCTTTACGCACGTCTTTTGATGCCAAATTGTCCATTTTTTTCCCCAGTCTGAGGATTGCCACGAAGGTTGTAAACGCACACTGTCCACAACTATAGGATGAGCTGCGGACAACGCAACCCTAGAGCGGGTTGGGGTCGAGTTGAATCGTAGCGGATTCCCAAGTTGAGCGAACTCTGATTCATCCTTGCGGCCGGAAGGAGGTCGGCGAGGATGGCGCATGGAGAAGCTTTACGCATACG